>ODAI011027088.1_pt1 | contig 80517 bp, 106 predicted proteins | sample 1539321 | NCBI WGS metagenome assembly ODAI01 (sample SAMN02144231, study PRJEB22623) | gut metagenome | biome: sheep rumen | host: Ovis aries | place: New Zealand | reverse complement strand
TTTTTTTCTATTTCTCAATTTACAAAAATACATATTTTTGAGTGGTGGTGTGTGTGGTTGATAAAATCCGGTGCCATTATTATGGTACTGAATTTTGACACTAAGAAGATCCCGAAAAGCCCTATATATAAGGGTTCGGGGTAGTTATTTTCAAAAGACCCTTGCTAAGCTGAGGTGCGTGGGTATTTCATCCATTTCCACACTACCCTGAAAATAAATCAAATAATTTTAGTAAAGCGAAAAATGACAGAAAATGAAAATAAATGACATAAATAGATAATATAAAAAACAGTATAACGGAACAAAAGACTAGACATAATTCACTGGCATAGCCATCAGACGCATTCTTTTAGGGCTAGAAGGCGTTTTTGGATATGAGACGATAAAATATTCACTTAAAGTATTAGACCCACCTTAAAACGAATATTTTTAAGATAATAAAAAAATAGATAAAAATAATAAAATAAAATAATAATAAATAAAAATAAAATAAATAATAAAAAATAAATAAAAACATAAATAAAAATAAATAAAATAAAAAAAAGTAAAGGTGATCATGAAATAGCGGAAAGATGGTTAGATAACAATAAACATATCGAAACCTTAAATACCATCTTGAGCATATGTCGTGAAAGTACCTTTACTTTTTGTTTTTATTTTTAAAATGGATATAGGTGAAAACATACTCTTATGTTTTTGCCTTAGCTGTAAATAAAAAACATAAATTATTCTATAACTTAAATAATAGTATATGTATTTATATAATACTATAACTTACTGTATATACTTTAAGTTATATAATACTATAAGTTTAAACTAATAGTATATGATAACATATATAATAAATGTTAACTAATAGTATATGATATATATAACTAATAGTATATGTTAACATATATAATATATGATAACTAATAATATATGTTATAGTATTTTTATTATTATATTTTTTATATTATATAACTATAAGTTATAGTATTATATATAAGTTAATGTATAATTTATATAAGAGACAAGTAAAACATATAAAAATATATGGTTTTGCTTAAAATATCATTTGACAAACATTCAAAAAAATAATAGAGTTAATTCAGGAGGTGATTTTGTAATGATTAGAATCGATAAAAAATACTTGGAATACGATAATAACTTTTTGTTATTTGTTGCTGGATTGCAAGTAGTAGGTAAGTACACTACTGTTAGGATAATGGGTTTAACATCAGGAGTTAATCATACTAAGGCTAAGGAGCTTATGGGTGTAGCTGCTGATATGGGATTAGTGGTGCATGAGAAAAGCGTGTATAGAATAATTAAGCAAGAACCTATTAACTACATAAGCATAAGCGAAAGTGATTATGAAGTTATAGTAAGCAAGTGTAAAAAAAGCTTTAAGCACTTCTGCTACTTAATGGAAAGCAGATGTAAGAATACGGATCACATAATAACCGAGCCATACACAGTAGGGTTTATGCCTAGAGAATTTTTTGCTAAAAAAGAAGGGGTTAGTTCAAATAGCATAAGTACTTATAATGCAGAACTTGAGAATGCTGGGGTGGTTTATTTTAAAAGGTACAGGCAGATGACTGCGGTTTATGGTAGACCTAAAGATAAGATTTTGGTAGATAAATATGCTAAATATCGCCTTGAACTAGACAAAATTCATAATATGTGTTAATATAGTGTTAGCAAAATTAAGGAGTTAGGGTTGTGAGAGATACTACTACAGCAATAAAAATTAAAAACATAAAAGCTGGTACTTTGTTTGGGTATAACTTAGGTATTAGAGAATACTACGATTACAAAGGTGCTATGCTATGCAATTCATTGTTTCTCGATTTCTTATTAGCACATGGTCTCAAGGTTAGAGGTAAATCAACTCGTGATGTAATATGCTTGGATTTTGATTTTGGATCTCGTAGCTATGAAGAGGAACTTGCTAGCGTTAAGGATAAACCTGATGCAGATAGTTTAAGGGAACGTATAGAAGCAAACAAAGACAAATATTGTAAAAAAAGTAAAGATGAAATAAGAGAATTGTTTTATACTGAAGGTGTTAGCATAGACTATGGTGATGAAGTCATACTCTATCGTATGCTTTATAGAAATCCAAGTAAGGCTAAGACTGGGCAGGTAATGTTTATTAATGACAAATTGTATAAAGCAGCACATAAATGGCTAACAATGAATTTAAAGATGCCATTAGAGAATGCGAAGATAGTTGAATTGTCCGCATACATGACCCTTACTACTTCTACTATTGAGGATAAGACGCATATACCAGTTGAAGATGTATTGATAGTTAAAGACCAAAGTTCGATATATCGTACTTTAGTTAAAAAAGTATATGCCAAAGATGGTCAATGTTTGGTTGAAGATGATGTGATGGACGTAGAAAACGTGCTTTGGGACGGAATGGCTTTGATAGAAAGTTCAATATGTCCTAGTTATACAAATGGTATGGTGCTCTTAAGGCAGCACTTCTTTAAAGCTTGTGCCTTTAAAACGAACATACAACTGTTCTTTAAGGATTACTGTAAAGAAAATGGATATGATTATGAAAACCATGTAGTAACTGATATGTTCGGAGTTAGACATAAGCTTAAGGATATCAAAATGATAACTACCAACAATGCAATCAAGTGGCTTAAGTTTAAAGACATAATGGGAAAAGACCCATACGAATACTGGAAAAGAAAAGTTAACAAAGATGGCTCGTATTTTGGCATAGTTAAAACTGACCATCCTAGCAAGTTGGGAGAAGTTCAGCAGATGTCATATCAGATGATTAACACTCTTCCTTGTTCACCAGAAGACATTCTGGAACTTGCTAGTAACTCAATAGAGTATGTCGAAGACTTAAAGACTGATCCAGAAGAATTTTGTAAATACCTAGACAAGAATGCTAATATAAGCAATCACTATGAAATGATGGCAGCATTGTATAGACAAAACCCAGACTTTGTTAATAGCACTTGGTTTAGAAACGAGAAAAAGAAAGTAATATCTGGATATGTTAATAGACTAAAGAAAGGCAAGATAACCATTAATGCTGATAACTTAACATTGTGTGGAAATCCATATGCTCTACTACTCTTTACTGTAGGCGAAGATTTTATGAGCGACCCAACTTTGAATTATGAAGACGGTGCTATACAATGTTACACAAAAAGATTTAAAGATGGAGAATACTTGTGTGGTATCAGAAATCCACATAACTCTCCTAATAATCTTTGTTATCTACATAATAGATACTCAGAGGAGATGAATAAATACTTTGATTTTAGTGAAAACATCTTAGCAGTTAATTGCATTAAGACGGATATACAAAGTCGAGCTAATGGTTGCGATTTCGACTCAGACTTTTTCTTTGTTACTAATAATCACATAATGGTTGAGTCGTGCAAATTGGCTCAGAATAAATTTCCGACCATTGTAAACGCATTAAAGGAAAGCGGAATTAAATACAATAATACAATGTCGGAATATGCAAAGATGGATAATAAGTTTGCTAAAGCACAGATGGGTATAGGCGAAAGTTCTAACTTAGCACAATTAGCGATGACATATTATTGGACTAAGCCTAGCAGAGAATTGTATAATAACTTTGTTATACTTTCTGTACTGGCTCAAGTACTGATAGACGGTTGTAAGCGTGAGTACGAAGTAGATGGTGTTGCTGAAATTAAAAGAATACGTAAGATGGAATGTATGAATCCTGAGAGAGACTTTCCGATGTTCATGAAATATACAAGAGATATACCAATAACTAAAAACGGAAAACCTCGTGCTTATGAATTGATAAAGCAAGATAAAGATAAACTTAGTGATAGATTAAACTGGCACTTATACTGTCCCATGAATTGTTTACTAAATGCATTAGAAACTATTCAAGGAGCACCTAGAACAAAAACAATACCTACAATTGAGTTTTTGAATAAAATCAAAGGTCAACCGAACAATAGACAAATGGGTAAAATAAGGGCTTATGCTGAAGAGTGCAGCTATCGTCAATTTTTAATTTTAAAATCAGATGAAGAATTTGACGTAAAAATAACAGAGCTTGAATTATTGTATGACGAGATGTTAAAAGAGTTAAGCAAAATAAAAATAACTAATCCTAAAACAATTAATAGACTTATAGAAACTGCTTTAACTACAGAGAGACATTTTGATACAAGAGCTGAAAAAAATGCATACACTAGATGCACCAGAACATTGTTAAAGTTGCTTTTTAGAATGGATAAGGAGAAATTTTTATCCAATTTTACCGCAAAAAATGCAGAGAGTTTTAAAAATGATGTTCAAAATTTCACTCTTAACTAGACAAAATTCACTATCACACATCGTCCGCAATATGAGGGAAGGCGATTCTTCCTGAAGATATTACTTAATGATAAAAGGAGAAAACAAATATGCAAAGAGAATATGTATCAACAAAAGAGTTCTCAAAGCAATTAAGCATGGAGACTGGATTTACTATGAGAGATATCCAATATGTTTTAGAAAACATTGCTCCTATTGTTTATGAGAATATGGAAAAAGGAAAATCAACAAAAATTTGTAAAGACATTTGTATTACTTTTACTGAACAAGAAGGATGGAGTCAGAACGTGTGCGGTACACAGCGTGTCATCAAGCCACGTAAGAAGCCTTGGGCTTTATTCTCTAAAGCTTTTAGAGATAGCTTAATCAAGAACTAAATATACTTTTTTCAAATTTTGCCATTAGAGGTAGTTGTTAATTCAACTGCCTCTTTTGATTTTTAATGAGGTGAGTTATGCCAAGAGCAAAAGGAATGGAAAAGGCAAGGACTTCTACTCCAAAACGAATTGTTAACAACAAAGAAAGTTTAAAAGTAATAAATGAAACTGCTGATACATTCAAAAGATTAACAGTTGCCGATAAACAAAGATGCCTAATGAAGCTAGGTGTTGGTGATGAGTTTTTTATTTGTAATGAATGTGGTGAAGTAAAAATAAAGAGCGAGTTTTACATTTCAACAGACCCTAATTGCAAAACTGGCGTAACACCAATCTGTAAAGAATGTGCTGGTAAGATTGCAAAGTCTGGCGGAGATAGCGGTGAAGAAATAACACGAGCATCTGTGCATCGTGCATTAAGAATTATGAACAAGCCGTTCGTAGAGAAGATATGGGAAGCGGCTATTGCTGAAGCATCTACCGCTAACACTAGAGATAGAACACGTTCTGGAAGTAATGTATGGACTGCGTATATTAAAAACGTACAGATGCCATACTACAATGGTCTAACATATGCAGATTCCGATGGATTTACTGATGGTAAAACATCTATGGATATGCTTATAGAAGATGCACTACCAAAAGACCAAGAGATTATTTCTCAATACGAAAAGAATAAGGCTGACGTATTAAGATTACTTGGATACGAACCTTTCGATAAAGAAAAACTTACAGACCAACCGTTTTTATATTCACAGTTGGTAGGATTTTTAGATTCATCAGAACAAGGCAATGACGATATGATGCGTACTTCTGCTACTATTTCTATCGTTCGTGCATTCTTACAGCAAACACAAATAGACGATATGATTGCTGAATTAGTGCGTGATCCAGAAATGGCAGAGCGTAACATAGCACAAATGAAATCTTTGCAAGAAATGAAGAAGAATATCACTCTTACTATTTCTAAACTTGCAGAAGATAACTGTATATCTCTTAAAAACAATAAGAATGCTGTTAAAGGTGAGAACACTTGGACAGGCAAGATTCGTAAGTTAAAAGAAATGAACTTGCGTGAAAGCGATAACAATGGCTTTGATATGAATACTTGTAGAGGTATGCAACAAGTAAGAGAATTGTCTGATGCATCTATTATGAAACAATTAGCACTAGATGAATCTGAATGGTCTGATATGGTTGCTGAAATGCGTGAGAAGATTGTAAAACTTCAAGACGAGAAAGACTCATATCAGGAAATTAACAGATTATTGCTTAGAGAGAATTTGGATCTTAAAGAAACATTAAGTGAAAACAAAATAGATATTTCAAAAGACGTAATGAATCTTAAAGATGTATATTCAATATTCTCAGAAAGAGAGGATGTTGAATGATTTATGATAAAGAAATTTATGATGAATACGGAATATATATAAAACCTCAACAATATTCTATGTCCACTAGAAAGCTAGATGCTTTTAAGGAAATAGCAAAGATGCAAAAATATTATCAATGTAATCCTGTTAGGTTCAATAAAGATTTTTTTAATATAGATTTATTGGATGGTCAAGCATTGACATTGGAATTAATGTGGATTACTCAAAATGTACTTGTAGTTGCCACTCGTGGTTATGGTAAAAGTACAATTATAGATATATTTACGATGGATAAAACTATGCTGTTTTCTAATTATTGGACATATATTGCTTCAGGTAGTGGTGGACAGGCAGAACAGACATTTACAACTCTTGAAAAAATAGCGAACGATAATATAGATACGTTTAATAATTCTACTGGCAGCATTTTTAAAAACGAAGTAGAAATCAATAATGCATCTGGTGATGGATTTACTCATTCTACAGGAGCTTTTAAATTCTCGTTATATAACGGTAGTTTTTGTCAAACTGTAAATTCGAATACCGATAGACAAAGAGGTAAGCGTGGTAATGTTATTTTTGATGAAAGCGGATTTTTATCTTCTGAATTGATGAATGTATATGCAGCTTTTGCTGTCGTTAATAAATCATTCAAAACTGGTACTGATGCACAAGGACGTTCTATTGATCCAATTCTACAAAGAGCTTACCCTACTGAAATACCTAACCAAAAGATTTATGTTTCTTCTGCTTCTTCTACTGATACACAGTTTTATAATTTGTATCGACTTTTCTCAAAGAAACAAATTATGGGAGACAGAGATTACTGCGTGCTTCACATAGATTGTGAACAAGCATTTCATCCTACATTACATGGTGAAGTGATTGCTCCACTACTCTCTCGTTCTGTTGTTGAGTCTGAAATGAGAACAAATCCAGAAAAAGCAAGAAGGGAATATTATTGTGAATTTACTACTGATGCTGGTACGGATGCAATAATTCGAAGAGGCGTAATTACTCGTAACGAAGAAACACGTAAGCCTTTATTGTATAACGATACTGGTAAAAAGAAATTTGTGATAGCATATGACCCTGCTCGTAGTATGGATAACTCTATAATTTTAGTAATGGAAATTTATGAAGCACAATTAGGAAATGGGAAAACAGATTTAAGAGGAAGGATAGTTAATTGTATTAACTTGATGGATATAGAGAAAAAAACGAAAACACCTATGCGTACGCCTGAACAGATTGAATATCTAAAGAAAGTTATTCTGGATTATAACGCAGGTGCAGATGGATACGGAAATATTTTGGGAGTATTCATTGATGCAGGAGCAGGTGGTGGTGGTGTTAATATTGCCGATTACTTAATGCCAGACTGGACTGATAAAGGTGGAAATAAACATAGAGGATTGATTGATAAGGAATATTCAGCTGAATATGTAGGTCGATTTCCTAATGCAGTCGATAAGATACGATTAATATCTCCTCAGAAATTAAAATCAACAATTTATGAAGCGTTAATAGAGTTAACAACTCAAGACAAGATATCCTTTACTTCTCCTTATGATGGTAAAGGATATTTAACTATATTTGATATAGATGAAAAGAAACTCAATAAGGCTAAGGCTAGTATTACAAAAAAACTAGAAAAGATGGATTTAACCGAAGAAGAATTTGATGAAAAATTCCAAGAAGAGTTGAATAAGATTCAATCTGTAAATACACGCATTGAAAAACTTACTTGGGAAGATGAATTAGCATTAAATAATATTGATGCTATGAAAGAAGAAATGTGTTCTATGGTTAGAAAGAAACGTGATTCAGGAAAGGATAGTTTCGAATTAACTCCTGAAAAGGCTGGGAAGTTGCATGATGACCGTTCATATACTTGTGCTCTACTTGCTTATGCACTTATGGAAGAACGTAGAAAAAAATATATGAACGAAAAACAAAAGCCTAAAACTAGTATTGCAAATGCATTGCCTATAAGGTCGTTTAAAAGAGTTTCAGATTTTTAGAGAGGTGGTGTGTAAATGCCAAAGAAAGTAGTACAGACAGAAAACGGTCAGCTTCACCTTAGAGATGTTATGAAATCGCAAGCGAAAACCATACCAACATACTCTAAGAAGGATTTACGAAGTTACATCAAAAATATTGGTAATAGTGAAAAAAACTTAAGAGCGTTATCAAGATATTTGTATTATCGCTCTACTCTTTATTTTAGATTAGTTAACTTCTACTCTAATATGTTTGATTTGCGTTGTAGAAAAGTTATACCTAGATACGATATGACAAAGAACAATGATAAAGCAAAAATGTTAAGAGAATACCAAAATACATTAGATAATTTAGATAACATGAACCTTCAGAATAATATGATTGAGGTTATAGAAAAATGTTTCATTGAAGACGTTTGCTATGCCTTATTCTTTAGCGATGCTGACGGTTCATTCTTTTATGTATTAGATGGTGATATGTGCAAAATCGATTCAAGATACATGACTGGGGATTTTGGTTTTGCTATAGATATGTCTAAATGGTCAAATAAAACAAAGCAAGAACAACTTGAATGGATTGGAGAACCTTTAACAACCATGTATGCGGAATATGAAAAAACAGGTGTTAAATGGCAACATTGTCCCGATAAGTACGCTGCTTGTTTTAAGTTTAGAACAGATGACTGGGAAACAGTAATTCCACCATTCTTGGCATTGTTTATGTCTTTAATTAATCTTGAAGATTTAGAAGATGTTCAAGCAATAGCGGATGCACAACAAATCTATAAATTAATATATTTACCACTTGAAACACTTAATGGTGCTAATACTATGAACCAATGGAAAATTGATCCTGAGGAAGTATTACAGTATTTTGCTAGATTTGTAGAAGAATTACCAGAAAATATTTCTGCTGCTGTTACCGCAGGAAAACTTGAAACGATTGATTTTAAAAATGATGCTGCTGAAGATAATAACAGAGTATCGCAATCTCAAACTACTATTTTAGATACTAGTGGTGGTGGTATGGTTTTAAATACAAGCCGAATCACTACTCAAGCAGGATTCCAAGCAGCATTAAAATGCGAAACGGAATTTGCAGTATCTACTTTGATACCACAGTTCAATGGTTTTACTAATCGTATGTTAGCACAGAGATTAGGAAAGAACCGTTGTAAAGTAGAATATTTCGAATTGAGTGTTTATACAAAAGATGAATTTAAGAAAGACTTATTAGAATCTTGCCAATATTCATTTAGTAATAAACTTGCATATAACACATTAAACGGAATATCAGAAAAAGAAACGATTGCAATGAACTTCTTAGAGGAAGAGGTATTAGGATTGCATGACATAATGAAGTACCCACTCAATTCATCTTACACTCAATCGGGAATTGCTGACGAAGGCGGTGCTCCTGAAAAGGATGTAAGTGATTTACTATCAACATAGGAGGTGCTTATGAAAAAAAAGAAATACAATTTCATAAAAACTTTCGATAAAGCCACAGCTGAGAAATTGGTTAACAGCAACATGAAGTTGATGTATAGCGATTCTCATTGCTGGGTTTTTTTATTGGATAAACATCAAACTTTTGCAACAGATACATTAGACAAAATAATATTTTGCAACGATATGTTTCTGTAGAAAGGATAGGTAATGAGCAAAACTATTACTACTACTACTGCTTCTATTTTCGAAATGGATAAAGCGTTTGAGGATGAAAGATTTTGCAGAGTTAGATTAAGACTTATGCATTCAGGAATCAATCGTAATAACTCTAATTTTGAAAAAGAGGTAATTGAAGATGCTTCTGATACCTTTAAAAATATTCCTATTTTAGCTGATGTACAAGTAAATGAAGATGGAGAAATGGACTATACTGCTCATTCTATGCACCTTGAAGATGACAAGTTTCATGAGGGTGAAAAGAAAATGATATATGACGAGCGTATGGTTGGTATTATTCCTGAGACAAATGATTTTGAAATTAAATTAAATGAGGATACTGGAAATTATGAAGTTTATGCTACTGGTCTTTTATACCGTGCATATGGCAATTATGTATGCGACATATTAGAGGCTCGTGGTGGTGAAACTAAAGTATCAATGGAAATCATTTGTAATGATATTGATTACGATGCGGATAAAGATTGTTTAAATGTACACGAGATGATAGCACAAGGCGTAACGCTATTAGGTGCTGATGTCGAAGAAGGAATGAAAGGTGCTAAAGCACAAACATTTTCAAAACAAGACATTGCTTCTCAAGTGGTTAGTTTTATGCAAGAGGTCAAAGAATCTCTTGATAAATATATAAATCTAGCGAAAGGAGGAAACACAATGTTCGAAGAACTTTTAGAAAAGTATGGCAAGACTGTTGAAGACATTGACTTCGAATACGAAGGTCTTTCTGACGAGGAGTTGGAGCAAGCTTTCGCTAGTAGATTTGGCGAAGAGCCTGAAGACACTACAGAAGACCCTGAAGATACAACAGAAGATGTTGTTGTTGAAGAGGATACCACAGAAGAACCAGAAGATACTACTGAAGACACTACAGAAGAATCTTTTGAAGATACTACTGAAGAACCTATTGAAGATGATACAGAAACTGTTGTTGAAGAAAAGGTTGAGTTTTCAGTAAGCCTTGATCAGAAATTATATTCTTTATATGAACTTGTAGCAAATACATATGAAGATGAATGTTTTGACGTAACTGTTTATGATGATTATTTAATCATGTACGAATGGGGCGGAGAAAATGGCTTTAAACAGTCATACGAGCAAAATGGAGATACTTTCAGTTTAGTTGGTGAAAGAGTTCCTGTTAAATGCCAGTGGTTAACTGACGAGGAATTAACAGCTCTTGAAGAAATGAAGGCTAACTACTCTTCTATCACAGAAGAGTTAGACAAATATAAGTCTGAACCAGAAAAACAAGAAGTATTAAATTCAGATGATTATTCTTCTGTTGCAGAAACAGATGAATATAAAGAACTTATGGAGAAACATTTTGATTTATCTGTAAGTGAAATCAAAGAAAAAGCCGATGGCATATTACTTGATTATGCCAAGAAGAATGCACAGGCGTATAAAGTCGGTGTAAGAAGACTTCCAAATTTCAAAGCTGATAAGCAAAAGAGATATGGAAATATTTTTCAATAATAATTTAGGAGGAAAACAAAATGGCAATTGATTTAAAAACTGGTGCTCATGCTATCGGTAATGCAGCTAAATTGCTTGCTACTTATGGCGGTGCACATATTTACAATGTAGTTCTTTCAAGTGATGCAGATAATAGTAATCTTATTGCTAGAGGTGCTGCTTCTGATTTTGATCAGTATGCTGAAGCAACTGCAACAACTTTTAAGGGAAAAATTCAGTGGGCTGCTTATGATAGACAGGCAGAAGTTTGGGGTTATTATGTAGAAGTTACAGAGCCTACAGATGCTCTTTATGTATTCAACGTACCTATTAACCCATACAGTGCTCCATTTGATTCATGGAAGTTCTTCTATAACAAGAAAGGTGAAGTCGTAAGAGCACATGAACTTAAGGTTGGAGATATTCTTTTCGCAACAGAGGAAAGCTTTGATGGTACTCCTGCTGTTGGTGCTGAAATTGATGGTATCTCAAGCAAGAAACTTGTAGTAGTTGAAACAACTGATTCAACAGACACAACAGATAGTACAGATACAGAATAATCAAGGAAGGAGGATAAATAAATGTATAACGAAATGAAAAATCTTATGTTAGATTTTGCTATGGGCAAAGCTATTGTTGACGAAGGACAGTCAATTAGTGCTGAAACAGTTAATGATAAAATCAGAGCTTTCTGCCTTGAAAAGCTTGGATTAGATGAAAATGCAAGTCCAAAGCAAATTAAGAGAGCAATTAAGAAAGAAAGCTTCCTTGATTTACAGGCAGTTATCGAAGAAGTTATTGAAGCTATCGTTGTTGCTGAAATTGATGACAACGATTTCTTAAATAAATACTTAGAAAGAATCAATCTTACAGAAGGAGATATTCAGGACTTCTATACAGAAGATGATTCACTATTTAGCGTAAGCAAAATTGGACCACATCATCATGACCTTATAGTTCAGATGCTTCCAGAGGGTAAGCATTACATCCCTGATATTTCAACATATGCTGTTAAGACTGGTACAGATATTAGTCTATTCTTAACAGGACAGAAAAACTGGGATAAATGGTGTAACACTGCTGCTAAATCAATTGTAAAAGCTATCACAGAGGAAGCTTATGCAGAAGTTATGAACGCTAGTACACAGCTACCAGCTGTATCACAGTTTAATAAGAACGGTACACTTAGTGCTGCAACAAAAGAAGCTTTCGATACACTTATTGAAGACGTTGCTGCTGCTAACGGTACAGATGTAGTTATCATGGGTTCAAAGACTGCTCTTAAGAAACTTAATAACATTGCATTAGTTGACTGGATTTCTGATTCACAGAAAGAAGCATATGCAGAATATGGTTATATGGGTTCATATGAAGGCACAGAACTTTTAGCTCTTCCACAGAGATTTACAGACAATACATTAACAAAGAAGCTTATTGACAACAATAAGTTACTTATCATGCCTTTAACAAATGATAATAAGTTCATCAAGATGGTTGACTACGGTGAATTAACTCTCGAAGTTACAGAACGTGGTGAAACAATGAATGATCAGCAGTCATTTGAAATTCAAAGACAGATGGGTATCGGCGTTGTTATTTCAAGATACTTCGGCTGTTGGACAATGTAATAAAATTTGAGAATAAAGGAGAATGAAAAATGGCACAGGCTATGAAAAAAAATACAACTTCTAGGAAAAGAACTACACCTAAAAAAGTAGAAACTAAAACAGTTGAAATTACTGAAGAAGTAATCGAGGCTTCTGAGGAAAAGGTTGTAAAACCTAGAACTTCTAAAAAGGTTGAACCTAAAGTTGTAGAAGAAAGAAAATATGAACCAACAGATACAATTATGTGTAAATCAATTGTTACTGGCGAATTATTCTTCGTAGGTGGCAAAACTAATACTCTTTACAAGTGGGCTAATTTTGGTGAAGTTGAAGAAATTGAATATCAAGACCTTGTATATGATGTAAGAACAGCAGGTGGAAAATCATTTGCACTTGCACCTAAATTTATTGTTCTTGATGATGAATTTGTATTTCAATTTCCAAAACTTATTCAAGTTTATGAACAAATGTATAACGTAGAAGATTTATCTGAAATTTTATCATTTCCAGAAAAGCAACTCGAAAAAGTAGTTTCTGAATTACCAAAACCTGCTAAAGATTCGCTTAAAGGTCTTGCAGTGGAAATGATTGAAAGTGGTGAACTTGATAGTGTTTCAACTATTAAAACGCTTGATAAACTTTTAGGAACACAATTGTATTTATTGGCTAATAATTAGTATTGGAGGTATGTTAAATGACCTCAGTAAAATACGATGACATTTTTTCGTTATTCTTAAGTAAAGTCAGAGACTTTGACTTCTTAAGACTAGATGAGCCAGAAGTTTATGATTTACTTGCTGAAAAACTTCGTATGGCAGTTTCCGTACCAGTAATTAGAAAAAACTTTTCTAAAGTTGCGCTAGATGATAAAGAAAGGAATATGAGTTTTGAATTGAAATTTCAGGTTGAAGCAAATGAAGATTTAGATTATGTTACTATGCTTGTTTCTGAACAAATGGTTGTTGAATGGTTAAGACCTGTTGTCTATAACAGAGTTAACCTAGCTCAGATGTATGGAACTAAAGAAGAAAAATTCTTTAGCCAAGCACAGCATTTAAATGAATTGAAATCTTTATTAAAAGATGCTGAACATCGTGTCAGAGACATGATGGCTGAAAGACATATTTCAAATAACTCATATTTAAGTTCGAAGAAAAATGCAAAAATATAAACATGGAATGTTCGAAGATAATCAATTCGAACAGGCTAAAAAAAATATACGGAAACAAATATATTTCTTACTTTTGATTGTAGATGTCAATACGAAAGAAGACTATCCTAACGTGAAAGTTGAAGAGGCTTATGCAAATGTATTTAATTATTTAAATGGTTTAAATGAGATACTACTCTACCCTCCAGAATTGGTTAGGATAATTAGCTTATTAACAACCGCATTAAATGAATATAAAAAGTCTGATTTTAGTTTTGACATCTACCGAAAGTTAGTATTGGATGCTGGATGTGAAGTGTTAAATATTAAGGGGGTGAGTTAATGCCTTCTTTAAGCAATTATAGGCTACTTTTACACGATTATGGTAACACATCAGGAGAGGCAAAAAAAATACAGTCAGCAAGAATTATAGAAGAGACTTGGTATGATGATACTGCAGCAAAACATTGCTATGTGTATGATTATTACCACGACAAAGAACCCTTAAAATTATGTGGCTTAAATCCTAAAAAGGATAAGAAAAAGATACCGCTGGATATTAAATATATCATTTCGTCTAGTCAGACGTATGAAAAAGACCCAGTGACATATCATATACAATTAAAGCCCAGTCAGAAATGTAATGTACCATACTACGAGGAGATGTTTGGTAGATATAATGCTACTTTTCCTGTAGGATTGTACATAGACATTCCTGATGAAAAAGGTGTTTACAATAAATGGTTAGTAGTTGACAAAGCGAACTACTACGATACACAGTTTCCAACGTATCAAATTTTACCGTGTAATAAGATAATTCAATATATCTGTGAAAACAAGAAATATCAGATTGCAGGTGTTTTGAGAAGTCAAAATTCGTATAACTCTGGTATATGGCATGACCATATTGAAACTGTTACAGAAGACCAACAGAAATTCATAGTACCATTAAATGATGAAACCGAATTGCTATATTACGACCAAAGAATGATATTAGATAATAATATTAAGACTGAACCTCGTACATGGCAAATATCGAAAGTTAACAGGTTACAATCGTTCGGACTTTGCTTGATAACCCTAGCACAAAATAAATTTGACGAGCACAAGGACTATATTGAATTAGATAATAACGGAAAAGTAATTGGTATGTGGGCTAACTACTACTCTTCTAATATTCCACCAACAGATTGTACTAATGAAGAACCATCTCCAGAAATACATTATTCTGGAATAAGTCCTCAAATAAAAGTTGGTGGTTCATATAAAAAATTTACAATAGAACCAAGTATGGAAGGTACTTGGAACTTTACTATTGATTCACAAGATGCTAACGAACTAATTAAAACTATTGATATTGAAGACGGAATAAAGGCGAAGTTTATTGGCGATGATACATATATTAATAAAGTACTTACAATAACATTTACATCGGCAACCGCAACTGCCACATTAGATGTAGACATTCTTGGCTTATAAGGAGGAGATTATTATGGCATGGTCTAACGAAGATAAAAAATTTCTACTCTCCTTCAAAACTTTCCCAGATTGTGATGATGTTGTTTTAAAGGAAAGAATTAAGAAGGTATTATTAAATAATAAATATATAATTCATGTTCTCGATAATAAAGAACTTGAAGAAGCCGAAGCCGAACCAGATGATTATTTCGGAGTTAATATATTGCCATATTATATGGTCGAACCCACTCAACATAAGGTAAACAACTATTTGTGTTATGAAGTATCATACGATAGAGTGTATGGAGATAAATATTATAAAAGATTGCAAATAATCTTTTATATTCTTTGTGAGCAAAAAGAAATAATAGAAAGAGATACTGGTATAGCACGTCACGATCTTTTAAGTGCTATTATTCAGGATACTTTTAATTTCACAGATTATTTAGGATATAGGATGAAATTAGTATCAGATGTTCCGAGTACTGTGGATAGTCACTTTGCTTGTCGTGTATTAACATTTGAACAATATACGGATAATAACTTAGTTAAGACTATAGATGGTGTTCCTAGATTAGCAAATAAGGATATACATACTCTTGGCGAAATCGAAGAAAATTAAATTCGATAAACTCCAAATGTATTTTGGAAAACCTTATAAGATAGATTTAGGAACAATCAAGCTTTCATCGATAAAAGATGGATATAAGTCTATAACTATTTATCAACCTACTATTGGAAAAATAGTTGACATAGGAGAAGAAAAATTTTTTTCAAGTTTAAATGCATTCGTAACAAACACTACATCTTACCGTTTACCGTTATGGGACATGGGGATTGACTGGAACGAAATAAGCGATTTTGATTTATTTTTAATTCTTTTTAAAAGTGTTGATGATGAGGTATCACAATTGTTATTTAAAATAAATATGTCAAATTTTGAATATTACACTATGTCTATAAACGATACTGAATCACCTATACTCTACTCTAAAAAAGATAGAATCATCATTGATGAAGATGTCTATAATCATATATCTCAATATCTTCGAGAAATGTTTCAAATGAAACCAGAAGATAAATTTACAGATGATGCGATTATGAAAAACTGGTTTATTGACAAAGACCGAAGGCAAAAAGAAAGAGATGAACAAAAAGGAATTAATAACGAATCGAATCTTCAAGCAATTATATCTGCTTGCGTAAATCATGCTGGCTTTAAACATAGTTTAAAAGAATTAGAAGACGTGGGCGTATGTGAATTTTATGATAGTGTGCAGAGACTTCAAATATATGAAAGCACTACTGCACTCATGAAGGGAATGTATTCTGGTTTTGTAGATGGTTCAAAGATAAAACCAGATGATTATAACTTTATGAAACCATTATAAAGACTACTTGTGTAGTTCTTTTTTTTATACAAAAATTTAGGAGGAAAAAATAATGGCATTTCAATTAGGAAATTTTAATATTGATGAAATTGTATTTGGTATTGCTCAGTCAGACGCTAATTCTGGTAATCAGTTACTTTATACAATCGACCAGTTAAAGAATGCTACAATTGATGTATCATCTGATAGTACAGAAATTACTGATAAGTACGGTAACGTAGTTAGAAGAATTTATAAAACAAAATCTGCTGAATTTTCAGCAACAAATGCATTCTTAAATCCATACCTTATGAATGCTGCTTCAGGTATTGATATTAAGAAGGCAGGTGCAGGTGCTAATGCAATCACTATGCCTAAAGTTATGTACATCAAGGCTGGTTCAACAATTGCACTTGAAGGTACAGATATTGTAGATGATTCTGTAAGAGTAATCGGTATTTACTCAACTGGAGGAAACAGTGAACCTCTTACAAAGAGTACTACTGCTTCTCTTGCTAACATGACATATGCTTATACAGCAGGTTCAGACACAATCGAACTTCCACCTGCAACAGAAGGTTCAGGTACAGATGCTATTCAGGGTCCAGTATCATACCTTGTAAAATACGATAGAAAGGTAACAAGTGGTTGGGCATTAGAAAATACTGCTAAGTCATTCCCACAGTCAGTATGTCTTACACTTTATTGCTCATATGTTGACCCATGTAGTGATAAGCTTAAACCATGTTATGTAGTATTACCTTCATTCCAAGCATCTCCTGAAACATCTATTTCACTTGATAGTGAAAATCAGGATATGGACTTCAAGGGAACTGTACAGATGGATTACTGTGGTGCTGAAGGTATCCTTTATTACATCTACTTCCCAGATGAAGATATGGTTAAGACAGTTGTAGGTACTGGTGCATAATAATAATCATAATATAAAAGGAGGATTATTATGTCAGTAAAAAGAACTTGTTTAATATGCAAATCACAATATGAATATTGTCCAAGATGTTCAAATGATCCTCTCTGGAAATTCATTTTCTGCTCTGAAAATTGCAAAAACATTGATACTATTGTATGTGATTATAGTGGTTTTAAAAGGGGTCACTATGCAGGATATAGTGTTGATAGAGCAAATGAAGAATTAGAAAAATGTGATTTGTCAAAAATTGCAAATGCTCCAAAAGATTATCAAGAAATCATTGAGGAGATCAAAGCAAACTCAAAACCAAAAATAACTAAAGCCGAACCAAAACCTAGAGCAAAAAGAGTTTCGGTTTTTGCTGATAGTGAATAATATTAAAGGTTGGGTATGCTTTAGATAATATTGCATACCCACTTTTTTTATTTGGAGGAGCAAATGGATAAATATATAAACGAAAAAAATATATTAAGATATAGTAAATTTACTGGAAGATATTTTAACATATTTAATACTGTTCGTATTTTAAATACCACACAGGCTACATATTATATCGAAAATGGTGTATTCCCTTTAGATATATATGCTAGCAAAGATAAGAATGAACGTTCTGTACTAGTGTTTTTGTTTTCTAGAGAAGATACTCAGGAGCTTTATAACACTTGGTGTGCAAGAGTCGGACAGAAAAAGGAATAAGAAATGAAGATATGTGGAATAGATGCTAGTACTACTTGTACTGGCATTTCTTATTTTAAAAATGGCAAACTTGTTAGCCATGAAATAATCGACTTAAAGAAGAATAAGAATACTGAATTAAGAATGAAAGAAATGTTCATCGGTATTATTACTTCTATATCTAAGAATAAACCTGACGTTATTTACTACGAGGATAATTATCAAAAGAATAATCCAAAGACAACGAAAATGATGGCTTTGTTGATGGGTTCGATTTGGGGATATTGCATACAGAATGATATTGCTATAGAACCTATACTTCCATCTGAATGGAGAACCTTAATAGACATAAATGTACCGAAGGCTAAAAGACCTGAATATAAAAAAAGAGCAATGGATTATGTAAAGAAGCATTTCGGATTAGATGTAGGAGATGACGAAGCTGATGCTATTTGTATTGGCGTAGCTGCAAACTTGTTAGAAAACTAGACGAAAGGACTTATAAAATGGAGAGCATTAAACAATTACTATCTTTGGATCTTCCATCGATTTTTTTAGGCGTAATATTAATTTTAATATGCGTAAAATTTGTATGGGATTTGTTAGATTGGATAGTAGCAAAAACAGGAATCGAGTTAAGGGGACAACGTGAAAAAAGGCAGACGAAGGAATTGTTCAATACTATCATGGATAAAATTGACAAAATCGATGAAAAGGTTGAAGAAATAAATAAAAGAACAATAGCCACAGAAAAAGCATCAAAGGAATCATTAGGTGAACGAATAAACTATAAATATAAAGAATATGTAAAGTCTGGTGGAATACCAGAAGATGAACTAGAAGAATTTGTAAACTTACACTCCGCCTACAAGGGTGTGGGTGGTAATCATAGTTCAGACATTAAATTTAATTATTGCATCGATAATCTACCTATACTACCGAGCGAAAACAAGGTAGTAATGGACAGAATTAAAGAAAAATAAAAATCAAGAGCAAAGGAGAATTTACAAATGAAAGTAAATGAATTTATTGAACAAATGAATAAAATGGAAAAGGAAAAGGTTGCAGACTTTTTGCACAAAAGATTAACAACAGAGTATGTTAATTTTGAAAACAAGATTGACTTATGCCAGTCTATTATTAAAAACACTTCATATAGCAAAATATCTGAAGAAGGTGCTGCTTGGAAGAAACAAAATGCTATGGAGTTTTTATTCTTCAACATTAAATTAATCTCAGTTTATACAGACGTAGAAATTGAAGATGGTAATGTTATGGAAAACTATAATGCATTAAATAAATTAGACTACATTGCTACTCTACTCTATACTATTCCTCAGAGAGAGTTTGAAGAGTTTAATGACGTTATGAGTATGTGTAAAGAAGATCAGGTTTCTAATGAAAGAAATCTTACAAGTGCTATTATCGATTTGCTTGCACTATTTGGTGTTGTTAATAATAAAGAAATAGATAATATTGAAATTCCAGAAAAAACTGAACAATAAAAAAAGAACCCCTACTCTTTTAACGAGTAGAAGTTCTTTAAAACACCTATGCTTATATTATAAACAAAAATGGAATAAATACAATACAATATGACGAAGAGGTAAGGATATGGGAAAAACAACAGTAGTAGTATCTTCTGCTCTAAAGAAAAAGCTAAAAGATACCGCATTGAAAGTAAGACAAGACTTTGCTAAAGAAGCGACCAAACAAATAATGGAAGGTGCACAAGAAGCTATACAAGCGTTCTATGACCACTATGAACCACTCAGTTATAGACGAACCTATGGATTTTTAAATAAATCGTATAAATCGGCATATAAGAACCCGGGACATGGTACTATTCGTGGAGGTGTTAGAATAACAGCTGAAGGCAACAAAAACAAGTATATTTATTTTGAAGAAACAAATGAAGGTTTCAAAACACACACAGTAGAACGAAGTTATGAAGTGACTGGAGAATGGCATATATCTGGTAGTAACCCAGTTGAAAACCAAGCAAAAACAATTGGTCAAATGACTGATTTATTATATTCTGGTAGGCACGGCTATACTGAAATATTTGAATATATGCGTAGTAAAAGATTTAATAACTCTAATCAAAAAAATAATAACGGTATTGCGAAACCACCTATTATGAAACCTAGTCCATATGACCGCATAAAAAAGAAACGTGAAGAGTTTATAAAGGAGTTTTGCAATAATCAAAACGCAACTGAATTTGCTAAAAAATATTGGTAATTATTCGTTGCAAAGCCGAATTTCAACTTGACAAAATTCATATGTAATGTTATATTCATAATACAAGGAGGTATATATTATGAATACTATTACATATTATGATATTATAAATGATACTACTGTTACTCTTGAATTTGAAAATGAACCATTAAGAAAAATGGCGAAGAAAATTTTATACAGTATTATAATTCCTTTACACTATAATGCATATAAATTTGAAATAGCAGATACTTCTATAATGGTTTTAAAAGATGAACATAACGAAACTAAAAATATAATTGCAAAATATGATTTTTCAGATGAAAGATTTAGTGCATTATTAATTGGATTAGATAATGAGTATCGTTGCTGGATAGAAAAAGAAAAAGAGAAAAAAGAAAATTGTAAAATAGCAATAGAATATTCACAATATGACGAATTAGACGAAGATGGAATTGAAGAGAATGATTTTTTAGATACAATTGAAATTACGGATTGCTTCTTTCAACCTTTCGAAAATTTAGACGAACTTAGTGATTATTTATTTAACGAAGCAAACTACAAAAAAGGTTATATTTGTTTCGGAGATTTGAACAATATTTCTTTTAGAACTATTTGGTATAAAAAATTTCATGGAAAAAAAAGACAAAAATATTGTATACATATGATTAAAAGAATTAATAATCTAAATGAAACTGTTGATATATTATATTCTGATGGTATATGTACAAATGGAATAACTCATATAAGTTATGAAACAAAAAAGTGGTTTGATGATTGCAAAGTAAAAATAGAAAATATAGAACAAGAAGCAAATAAATATTTTAATGATTTATTAGCTTATTAGTTATTAACTCCTCAAAAAAAGAGGAGTTAATTTATTTTAAGGACTTTATTGATTTAAGGTTCTTTTTTTATTAATAAAAAAGGAGGTCTGGAATATGGCTGATAAAGATGCCGTTTTTATTGACGTTGGGTTTAAGAGTGATGACATAGATGGATTTATAAAGGAAATTCAAACTAAATTACAAAATGCCGATTTTGGCAAAAATTTAGTTTCGAAAGATAATTCATTAAGTACAGAATTACAAACTATTAGTAATTTACTTGACAAAATTAATTCAAATAAACCAACTAACACTTCTGATGTAGACAAGCAAATCAAGCATTACACGCAATTAGAAAATAAATTAAACAATATAATGACGCTTGCTGCATCTGATAATAAAATGAAAATCGATGTTAAAGATATAGAAAAAGAAATATCTAATATCGAAAAAGTTTTTTTAAATTTCAAAGAAAATTTAAATTACTCAAAAAGCAAATATGGAAACGATTTGTTATCAAGCTATAAGGTTGATAATAATACTATAAAAAATATCACCGAATTTACGGAAAAAGTTGTAACATTAGACAATACTATTTCAAAACTTTATGATAGTGATGAAAATACAGCTGATGCACTAGCTACCAAGTTAGCACCATTTTCATCGCTAGCTCAACGAATTGATAAAGTAACTCCAAATCTAATAAAATATGTACAAAATAAAAGGGCTGAATTACAACAATCTGAACCAAACTCTTCAATTCCGATTCATATAGAAATTGAAGATAAGACGGCTGAATATAAAGCGAAGATCGATGCAATAATTAATAATTTACAGTCATATACTGCAAATCGTATCATACCTTTAAAAGTCGAATTGACCAACGAAGATGATTCTAAGGCTATGGCTAAAAAAATTAGCAAGATAAATAAATTAATGCCTAAGATTGACGAGGAAGGCACAAAAGAAAAAGTAGAAAAACTATTATCTGAAATTTCAGAAAGTATGATAAAAACCTTCCAAATTAACTTTAACGCAGATGCCTTTAAAGAAGATTCTAATACTGTCAAGCAAGTACTTTCAGAATTACAAAATGAAGTTGAAAAGATTCAAAATATAAAACTTACACCAACTGTTGATAAAAAAAAGATTGAAGAACAACTTAAGGCATATAATGAAGCTGTTGAAAATTCTGCTACTACTCTTGCAGCAAAATCTGGAAAATCAATTAAGATTGGTGGATTAAGTGAATCAGAATCCTTTGCTAAAAATCTTGATTTAGTAATTGAAAAGATTAAAGAATTAGCTGCTGAAGATAGTAACTTAAACGGATTAATAAAAGCATTTACAACTTTAAATGATTTAGTTAAAAAATTAAACGATGAAAACTTTTCTGGCAGTACATTTATAACAAGTTTACAAGCAATCAAAAATGCTGTATCTATATCTGGTAAAAATCAAATAGCAACTCAAATAGATGCTATCATAGATAAAAGTGCACCTTTAGCAACTGCTGTAAAATCAATTAATACTGCGGAAGTTGCGAAAGGTTTTACAGGATTAAAAGATGTTGTAGATAATATTAATTTATTTACTGCTGCTTATTCAAGCTTTAAAAACTCACTTAATGGAAATATTAATACAGATAAATTAGCAACTAATATTTCCAAAGTAAATGGTGAACTTGGTAAACTCAACACATCTAATATTGACAAAGTTAAAGGAGTTAATAGTCTTGCAGAAAGTTTCAATACCGATAAATTAAAAGAAGGGCTTGAAACTCAAAAAGCAACTATTGAAAGTTTCATTAATGATGTTCAAGCTTATAAAGATGAGTATGCTGCTAAAATAGCAGAAATGTCAGAGCAAACTGACAATGTAAAGCTTAAACTTGATTTTGGACAAGTTGAACAAGATTTATCTAAGATTTCAGCAAGCATAAGTAGTATTAATATTCCAACTACACCTAATGGCGTTTTGACGGTTCTAAATGAATTGCTAAATAAAGAAGGTGCTATAGATAAATTAATAGCATTATCGAACAGTCCGTTAGGTACTACTATTGCTAATACAAAGTCACTAGCAATAGATGATAAGGCAATTAAGAATAATGGTATAGAACGCTTCTACTCTTCTATTGATGCTGGCAAACAGAAATTAAGTGCTGCAATTAAGAACGGCGATTTAACAAGTATCAATGAATATTATAGGTCAGTACAAAAGATATCTGAAGCATATAATAATATCAAGAGAACAGACCGTTCAATTATATCTCAAGAAGAATTTGAAGCTGCTAGGTCACAGTTAGAAAGTTTCGTAAAAGATACTAACGTGATGATTAATTCAATTTTTGATAATCTTCACCCAAGTATCAAAGAAAAGTTTGCTGATGAAATAGATCAGGTTCAAGTATATCTTAAGGCTACTCAAATTAAACCTAAAAAGTTGTCTGGAGCAAAAGATATAGAAGATAATAAGGCGGCTTTAATCGAAGTATTAAACCTTATTGAAAGGATTAATAAAGAAGGTTTCCTTGAAAAGAGTATTGCCGAAGCAGATAACAGATTAGATATCTTAAGCAATAAATTAGTTAAAGTAACTAGTGCTTTTGAAAAGGTATCTAAAACTCCTACTGTTGCCAACTCTGATAACTTATATACAGAATTAACACAGTTGCTTGAATTAAAGGAAAGAATTGCTAAAGACAACGAATTACAACTTATTAGTGATAGTCAAATGAACGAAGCTAATAGACGTATAGAGAGTGTTATTAGCAGTTTTAAAGAGTCATATAAAGCAAACTTGACAAGACAGTTTGCTGATGTTCCTTTAAGTGGTTTTACAGACCAAATAAACGCTATAGATACATCTGTTGACAATGCTATGAAAGCATTAAACAAGTTTGATGTAAATACATTTAATGCTGAAATAAATCAAGCTTCAGCTGGCATAACTAATTTAAATAATGCTATGAAAGCAACCTCTGAATACAATAAAGAATCAGAGGCTTTTAATACTGCATTAAATAGATTGCCTGAATTACAACAAAAAGCATTCAAAGGCAATATTGGTGATGTTAATGAATTTGTAAATCAATTACGAATGGTTCAAGAACAGTATACTAGACTTGAAGAGCAAGCTAAAAAGGCTGGATTATCAGAGGCGTTTAAAGATACTAAAACAGCCGTTGATGATATTATAACTGCTCTTTCTCAAGGCTATAATACCGTTATTGAAAAAGAGAAGAAACTGTATGCTGATGTTGGACAAATAGCCAAAAACCAAAATATTAGTGCACAAGTTCAAAATGCATTTAGTGGTGGAATTAGTTCTAATTTAGATATAGTTAAACAGGCTATGTTGGCAGGACATAACAATTACGCTAATGTTATTTCAGACCAAAATGTTGTTGCTAGCGGATTAACATACGAAAAAGTTTTAGGAAAAATATATAATTCGTTAATCAAAAATTCAGGAGCATCAAAAGAATTAAAGGGAGAACTAAGAGGTCTTGCTAAAGAAATGGAAAATGCTGGTGCTAATGGTACTAGCAAAACAATGCTTGATGCTTATGCTAAGAGATTCCAGTCTATTGATACAGAAATGAAACGTACTGGTCAAACTGGTATAAGTTTCTTTGATAGACTCGGAAAGAGCATGACTAGTCAAACATCGCAGTTAATAGCGATGACATTTAGTTTCTATAGATTGATATCTGTATTCAAACAAGGTATTCAAACTGCTGTAGAATTTGATACTGCTTTAGCAAAGATTAGTTATACTATGGACGTATCCCAATCTGAAATTGAAGGTATGGGTGAATCCATGATGAATCTTGCAAGTGAATTAAAGACATCACTTTCAAGTATAGAACAGATTTACACAATTTACGCAAATATGAATACTTCAGATAAAGAAGTTGAGAACCTATCAAGATATACTGCTGTATTATCTAACTTGTCTGGTATTGATGCTTCTACTGCCGCTGATGATATTCAAGCCGTTGTAAATCAGTTTGAAAATCTAAACTCTACTGATACATCTCACATTGTAGACGTATTTGATTATATATCTAGAAACATATCTGTTGACTACCAAAAAGGTATCGAAGGTATGGCAGAAGGTGTTCAGGCAGTTGGTAACGTTGCTGATCAAGCTGGATTATCATATGAACAGTTATCTGCAATTATCGCTAAGACTATGGAGCAAACAAGAAACTCAGGTTCTTCTATTGCTAATGGTCTTAAAACAATTATGGTTAGATTATCAAAGGCATCTACTATGGATGATGAAGTTGATAATTCTACATTAAGTAAAGCTTCTGCTGCTTTACATGAAATAGGTGTTGAGGTTTATACTGCCGAAGGACAGTTTAGAGAGTTCGACACTATTATGACAGAACTTGCTGGCAAGTGGGATTCTTTAACAGAAGCACAACAAGCAAACATTTCATTCCAGATTGCTGCTACAAGACAGACTGCTGTTCTTAAAGCTATTCTTCAGAATTGGACTGAATCTATGGATTTAGCAACTGGTGCTGTTGAAACTAATGGAAATGCTTTAGAGAACCAAGAAAAGTATGCTGAAACATATGCTGCTAAAATCCAAGCAATGAAAACTTCGTTCCAAGAAATGTGGGTTAACATTGTTGAAAGTGATGGTTTCGACCAACTATTAAATATAGCTGAAGGAATTGCTGAAGTATTTTCAAAGGCAGCATCTACTATAGGATTAATACCTACTGCTCTTGCTTCTATTTCATTCATACCATTACTCAAGAATATTAAGAACGTTGGAAACGGATTTTCTAAGATGCTTGATACTGGTTCTATGGTTGGCAGTAAATCATTAGAATTAACCGCTCTCCAAGCACGAAAAGCTAGTGCTGTAGAATTAGGATTGGCATTAGATGGATTAAATGCAAGGCAGGCTGCTTTAGCAGTTTCTACATCAGAATTAAGTGTAGCTGAACAGCAAGCAACACTTGCTATGTATGCACAGACTCAAGCTGTTATGGCGGAAAGTACTGCTACTCTTGGTCAAATTTTTAAGAGTGAAGGATTGTCTACAGAGCAAGTTAAGTATATCAATACTGCTCTTGCCGCTGCTGAAGCTACTGATACATTAACTGCTGCTAAGTATCAAGAAATATTAGCATCTGAAGGGGCACAATTATCTGCTGAAAAACAAGAAGCAATATATCTTAAGACAATGGCTCTTAATGGTGGCTTAAATGCTCAAACAGGCATATTAACTAAGCTTAGTACTGGGTGGACAAATCTTGCTGCTTCAATAGGATTAACTGGCAAACAATTAGGTGGTTTGGTTGGTATTTTAGCTGCTATAGGCACGGCTGTATGGGCATTCGAAAAATTTACAACAAGTGAAAAAGAATATACCGAAAACCTTTCTAATGCAAAGAAGGAAATGGATGATGCTGCTAATTCTGTTAAAAATCTTGAAAGCGAATTAGAACGTACTCAAGATAGACTTGAAGAATTAAAAAGGATTAAAGATGCTGGCAAGATTACACTTGCTGAAGATGAAGAACTTACTAAACTTGAAAAGCAAAACCAATTACTCGCCCAGCAAATAGCTCTTGAAAAAAGCAAGGCTGACTTAGAAGCTAAAGAAGCTTTAGATGAAGCACGTTCTAAACCTACATTTGATTTCAAAGGTGCTATATATAAACCTACTGAAGGTCAAAGTATTGAAGATATGTCAATGCTAAATTATGCAGAAGACAAGTTCAAAACTATTGATGGTGCTATAGACTCAACATTAGAGGCATTAACTAATCTTGATAGCCAATATAGCCTTCTAGCTAATAAGTTAGAAAAAGACCCTATGAATGAAGATATTGCTAAACAAATGGAAGGTTTAGCAAACCTTAGAACGGATATTAATGATAGGTTAGTAGGTTTGGTTGATAATGCTTCAAATAGCGTATCAATTTATGAACAGAATCTTGACAGATTAAATGAAAGCGACAAAAAGAAACTTGAAGCCGAAAAGAAATCTCTTGAAAATTTCTATAACTATATGTATGAATCTACAGGCGATGAAACATATTTAAGTGCTATGAGTTCTGAAGGCAGAGCCAAAGCATTTGGAGAAGTTATTCGTAATAAAATTAAAGAAGCATATGGTGCTGAATTTAGTGAAACTGAAAATTATGTTGAAGCAGTACAGAAAGTTCTTGCAGATAAAATGGAGAACGGATTTACTGTTCCTACTGACCTTGATTTATCTAAGATTGATTTAAAAGCAAATCCTAATAAATCATTCAATGTTGCTGAAGGAATCAATTTAGGTTTCGATGTAAGTGATGTTAAAAATACGGATGGTCTTGAAAGTTATGTAACATCTTTGTATAACGAGATATACCATGAATTTGAAGCAAAAGGACAAGATACTTCTATTGCTAATATAATGGTTGAAATGCTCGAAAGAGATACAAAGGGATTGCAACCACAAATTCAGGATATAGGCAAGTGGATGTTTGAACAATTATTTAATCCTGATACCACTCAAGAAGAAGCAAAAGTTTCATTTGAAGATGCGTGGGCAGATTTAGACAAAGAAGGTTCTGATAGTCCTATAGCTAAATTAAAAGAAAACTTAACCAAACTTGCTGATGAAGGAAAACTTACTAAAGAGAATTTCTTAAAGGAAGATGGTGCTAAAACTTGGGCAGATAAACTTAATATTGACCTTGATGAAGTCGTAAAAAAGATTAACGGTTTATCTAAAGATACTAGCAGACTTAACAGTCTTAAAGGTTCTGTAAGTAAACTACAAAATGCTTATTCAGAAAAGCGTGATGCAGTCTTAACGAATCAAGACCAAACTAAGCAAAAAGGCAAATTAAATAAAGTTGAAGCCGCAAGTGCCAGTACGATTAACGACCTTGAAGCAGATTTTGGTGGACTAAAATACTGGAAGAAATATAAAGAAATAATTGGTTCTACTACTTCTACTGTTGACGAATGTCGTGAAGCTACAAATAAATTATTAACTGAATTTTACAATGAAGGTAAATACATCAATGAAGTTGTAGATGCTACAGGCAAAGTTGATAAATCCACTAAAGATTATTATATATCTCAAATGGAAGAACTTGGCGTTGCTAATGCAGCTGAAGTTGTCAATAAAGAAATCCTTCAACGTAAGGTTGAGATATATCTTGCCAATAAAGATCTAACTGATGCTAGTAACGAACAATTAACGGCAATTGCAAAAGAAGCTGAAGCGTTAAATGATGAATCTGTTGCTGCTGATGAAGCTAGAAAAATGATTAACTTGTTAGTTCTTCAGAAACTTACAGCAAAACATACATCATTAGCGATTGAAGGTGATTTATCATACTTAAAACAATTAGCTACATTTGCTGAAAGTGCTGGATTAAAAATAGCTGAATTAGCTCAAGCTGAAGCTATGTATGCACAAGCTGAAGCGTTAAGAAAATCTGGAGGTGGCTCTGCAAGCGTTGCTGATGAATTGTTCAAAAAAGCTGATGCGTTAAGAAAAAAAGGCGAAACAAAACTTGAAAAAAAGTTAAAAATTGGTGTTATCGCAAGCGAATCTCCTAGAGATTCTAGTTTGGATAAAACAACTAATACTAACACTAAAAATACACAAAAGAAAACCAAAGAATATATTGACTGGATTGAACGTTATATAGAAGAACAGCAACACAAGATTAACGCTGCTGAAGCTAAACTTGCTAATGTCTTCGGAGAAAAATCTCAAAACAAGATTTATAATAAAATCATAAAATATTATGGCAATATTGCTAAAGCCTATAAGGTTGCAAGCAAGAAATATAAATCAAGTTTCAATGCATTTTTAGGCTCTAAAGATGGCAAGAAATATATAAACAAGGATATTGAAAACAGAATTAAGAACGGAACAATATCTGGAGATCCAAAGAAGTTAATACAAACATTTGGTGAAGAACGTGGCAAAGTAATCAAAGAAGCAATTGACCGTTGGAAGAAATATGAAGATGCTGAAGTTAATGCCGAAAAATCCTTAACAGATAAGCGTAATGCTAGAATCGAAAAGATTCAAAAACAAGCAGACCGTAGGCAAGCTTCTATGGAACTTAATAAGCAATACGCAGAAGCTGAAGAACGTGGATATAAGGCACAAAATGATTATCTTGATAAATCACAAAAGAAAAACGAACAACGTATCAAGAAGCTTATTAAGATTGCTAAAATTGAACACGATATTACTGAACAAAAGAAACTTCAAGAAGAACTTGAACAATCAAGAATTGAAAATGAAAAGGCTAAATTTGATAACTTAATAGCAGATTACGAAAGACAACGTGCTGCAAATGAACGTAATATTCAGAGAACACAAAACAGTATGGACTTACAAGCTGCTCGTGGAATGAATATTAGTGAAAAATATTATAGAAGTCAAAATAGCCAATACAATGCCGAACTTAAGAATATTAATAACGAACTCGCTAAAGCTAGAGAAAAGGTTAAGTCTATAAAGCAAGGCACAGATGAACGTAATGAAGCCGAACAGAATATACTAGATTTAGAAACAGAATATAATACTAAGCTTCAAAGCATATACAATAACAATAAAGCTATTGTTGAATTATATAATAACTATTTAGATACAAGAGCTAATGTTAATGACCGTATGCTTAACGAGTTATCTTTCTTAGATAGTTTAGCTGATTATGCTAAACATACGAGTAAAGAAGTTCAAGGTTTCTTTACTGATGCTGGTTATGCCGCATTAGATGTTGCTCGTAAAGGTATGGAAATCTCCAAATCGAACATGGAAATGTATGCTGATAATCTTGCTAGATTACAAAAAGCTAGAAAGAATGCTGATGGTACGTTTACATATTTAACAAAAGAAGGAGATTCTGTAACTTTCAACTCTGAATTAGATTATGTAAAAGAATTACAAAACGCTTATGATAAGGTTCAGAATTATGCTAAGTCTTATTATGATAATACAGTAAAAGCTGTTGACTTAATGAAGGAAAGATATCAGACAGAACTTGAGTTGGTAAAAGATTTAGTTGATGCCAAGAAACAAGAACTTGATGCTGAAAAAGACCTTCATGATTATCAAAGAACTATTTCTGAAAAGACTACTAACATAACTAACCTTGAAAGACAGTTGGCGGCTTATGCAGGAAATACTTCTGAAGAAGGACGTGCTAAACTTCAGAGTTTACAAAAGCAATTAAGCGATGCACAAAAAGACCTTGAAGAAACTGAGTATGACAGATACATATCGAATCAGAAAAATATGCTTGATGACCTTTATCAGAAATATAATGATGAGGTTACAAAGAGACTCGATCAGTTTAATAAATTACTCGAAGAAGCTTTAGGAGAAAATGGTGCAATTACTGAAGGCAATGCATTTTTAAATCAAATTGCTAAAGGCATAGGCTATGATTCTGAATATAATGTACTAAAAGGCTTAGATGGTTTAAAGAAAGAGATTGCCGCATTAGGACAAAGGGCTTATAAAGATAGCGGTATGGACGATGGCAAAGGAAATAATAATGGTGGTAATAATAACGGACGTATTGATGTTCCTGTTGCTCCAAAAGTTGAAAACCCACCTATGTTATATACTGTTGCTGCTGCTGATTTAGATAAAAAAGCCAAACAAGAACTTCTTAATAAAGTTAAGGATATAGTTTCAAATTCTAAATATCAAAAGAAGGATACTGATAATATATCTGATGTTAACAAATTAATATACAAGAAATATAAAAAAGCGTTAACTACTAATGGCTTAAAAACTTTAGCTAATGTTTTAGGCGTTCCATATGGCAAAGATAAAAACAGCCTTTTATATAAAGCATTAAAAGAAATTGGTTTTGCCAAAGGTGGTATTGCTTCTATCATCAAAAAGAATGGCGATGATGGTATTGCTACTCTTAAACGTGGTGAAGCGGTTCTTACTCCTAAACAAACTAGAGAGTTCACTACCCTCGCTAAGAATCTTGAATTTCTAAATCATGCTACTATGCTTAATGCAAACGTGCCTAAACAAGAGTTTAATAATAGCATTTCTTATGGCGATATGACTTTCAATTTTGAATTACCTAATGTAACAGATAGTCAAACATTTTTAAATGAAGTTAAGAATAATCAAAAGTTGCAAAAGGCTCTTCAAGAAGTTACTATTAAACAATTAATTGATCCAAATAAATTGGGTGTTAAAAAGATAAAATAATTATTAGGGGCTGTAACTCAGCCCCTAGTTTTTATTTGTTCGTTTTAAAATAACTTAAGACGAATATCTTTTAATTTATAGCGAATAAAGGAGAATAAAAATGTTTGGGAGAAAAGATACTGCTTTCAAAATAATTGAAGAAGATAACAAAAAATTAAAAGAAGAAAATTATAAATTAAAAAAGCAATTAAACGAAGTTCAGCAATACAAAACTGAATACGAAGAAGTTTTAAAAAACGTAAATGAATTAAAGAAAGAATATGAAAAACAAATAAAAGAATATGAAAAATTAAGATTAAAATTAGAAAAAGAAGCCGAAAGGCTATTAAATAAATAGAAAGGAAGGTGCATAATGTACGCTACTGATTTTATATTTGATGGAGAAAGTCTATCTAGTAAGGGATATATGATTTGCGTATTTGATGGTGATTCTATAGTATCAGGTGGTGAGATAGAACCTATTGTAAAGAAAGCTCCTAATGCAGATGAATATACTTATTATACTGCTCAAATAAATAATGTCCTTACTTGGCAAATAGATATCTGTAAGAGACCTTTATGCGAAGGTGATACTGCTAGTTCGTTTGAACCATTAACTCAATATGAAGAATCAGAACTTGCTCAATTCTTGTTAAGGACAGACGGATATAGGTGGCTACAATTTGTGCAACCAGACGATTATCCTGATGTATTTTATAAAGTTTATATCAATATGACACCATACCAAATATGCGGTCAAACATATGGATATAATTTAACAATAACATCTAACTGTGGTTATGGCTTTTCTCATGAGTATACTGCTACTCTTACTGATGATAATCAACCTTTAACAATTAATATAAATAACGATTTAAACAGATACATCTACCCTACTGTTTCATTTGAAACAAATGCAGATGAATGTTGGATATATAATGAAAATGATTTAGAACAAAACTTAGATACTGGAAAAGAAAGTCATTTTTATAATCTAGGAGATAATGTAGATGTTCTTAAAGAAATATCTATGGATAGTACTAACGATGTTATTAACGGAATAGAAACTCCAGATCAATTTAATTGGAATTTCTTAAGATTAGTAAATGGTGAAAATAACATTTATGCAGGTGGCATTCTTGCAGATGAACACTACTCTACTACGGAATGGGAAACTGTAAGAGATGGGGCTACATTAACTAAAAATGGAAGTCATACTTTCGAATTAGCACATCTACATAACGCTGGTGGAATTGTTGCTCATACTGCTTTTGACTATGAATTACGTTATAGTACTTTTATAAGGTTTGGGTCTGCAAACGCTGGAGATACTATTGAATTAGATAATAATGTTACTTATGATTGGATTAAGGCTAAACTGAAAAAGCTTATCTTTAATTTAGAACAAGAATATAACTATGTATACTTATATGCTGTAAATCCTTACCAAATTGAATTATATGGTTCAGCAGCTAGACTTGTATACAATGAAAATGAAGAACTTGTTCAAAACAATCAAGGTTTCGGATGGTTTGATTGTTATACTGTAAATATAGATTATATTACTGGTGAAATTAGCAATGTAACAAAAACATATGGAATCAAGGCTGACAGAACTCGTGTTGAAAACTTTTTATATGTTCCTACTCCTATTGTTCCGAAGGATGGTGGTGCTGGAATTACAATACCTTATAAAACAGATTACATTCCTGAAATAATTAATGCAAGACGTACTGCTCCACTTTTCGAATTAAATGGATTGCCTGATGATTATAAAAGCGAATATGACTTTCGTAACCTTACTGTCGGTGAAGGTAAGGGTGTTGTTGTTTTAAGAACTGATACTGATGAATATGAAATATGGGAATCAGATAAAGCTATTTTTGGTTATTATTTCTCTGGTGATTATATAGTATTGAGAGCAATAGATTATTCAGAATTAAAAATATATTCATACGATAAAACTGCCAAAATATGGAGTTTGACGCATAGAAGCACTGGGGAGCATTTATCCCACGATCAACAAATGGGAATTAATGGCTTCTTGGGCGATACGGTATATATTTCTGAAAATGTAGTAATCTCATTTTTAAATGTAACACCTACAACTTCTTTTAATTTTGAAAATAAATGGGAAATCTATACAGGTGGAGAATTTATATCTGGTGGAAATGATGAAATAATTCAAAATTATAAGACTCAGACTGGAGTCGAACCATTACAAATTTCAACAAGTTCAGAATTACCTGTTGTATCGTATAATTCATATACAAAATATTATTTTGACGAAGATAATCCTTTGCGTAATATTAATGTTAATAATGCTTTTATATATAATCCAAATGAATTTACCGTATCTATTGGTGCAAACATCTCTCTTGTTAGTCATACAGGCACATATCAAACGCAACACACACTTAATATGCCACTCTCTTTTAGAGAAAACGGTTATATAAATGTATACGAGCTTGGAAGAAATAAACGTGAAATACCAGCAAATACGAATGTATGTTTCCCACTAGAGAATGCTATTCTTGAAACTGACAATATTTCGATAATGTATGATTTTTTTGAAGAAGCAATATATAATATTGATAGAATAATAGACCATACTTGTGAAATTACTGGGGCTACACAAAATATAGTAGCAATAGAATATGAAAAATATTTACCAATAGAATCACAACAAAATGCAACTATTAAATATAGAGAAATAAGGAGAGTGTTAGTATGATAACAAAAAATATAATTAGATTAGATAAAAATACTAAAACTGTTTATACTCCTACCCTAACTCTTATGACAAGGGATTTTAAAACATTAGGTAAAATAAGCAAATATTTAAATTGGAATATATCATTGCAAGCAAATGGCGTTGACGAAATATCTTTTGATGTTAATAAAACCTATTACGATGAATATGGGAATAAAATAACTTGTCCAGTATGGGATAATCTAATAGACTTGAAAATTGTTGATGTTGATGGATTAGGTAAGTTTGAAATAACTGTATCATATACAGATAATGCTGAAACTATCAAATCTGTTCACGGACAAAGTTTAGAAGTTGAACTAGGACAAGTGTACTTAAGAGATTTTCACGTCAATGATGAAGAAGCAATAACAGGCGAAATAACAGAATATAATAAAATGCATTTTGATGCAATAGGCAATTTTATACCTACAGTTTTTTATGACCCTACAAATAAGTATAATTCATTATTGCATAGAGTTTTAGCAGATAAAGCTCCACATTGGAGTATAGGATATGTAACACCTTATGTAACTTTAGGCGAAAACGAAGAAGCTGAAAAGGTTGAAGATTTTGTGCGTACATATACTGTTGATGGTACTGACATATATAGTTTTTTAACTGAAGATGTTGCAAAAGAAACTAATGTTGTATTCCTGTTTGACACAAACACAAGAACTATTAACTGCTATAGTTTAGAAGACTGTTATGTTGATGGTGAATTAGTTCAAAAGGCTATAGGTGAAGATACTAATGTATTAATTTCAAAGAAGAAACTAGCTAATGAAATAGGTATAGAATCAAATAAAGATGATGTAAAAAACTGCTTTAGAATATCTGGTGGCGATGATTTAATCACATCGCAAATTGCTGCTGTTAATATGACTGGAAGCAATTACATATATAAGTTTGCTGACTTTCAATTAAATGATATGCCTGAAAGATTGCGTAATAAAATCATAAGTTATCAAGCATACGCTGATAGCAGACGTGATGAATATTATGGCGAACACGGTATATATACTGAATTATGTAATGCTTATCAAGAGTTAAATTACCTAAAATCAGAAATGATGCCAGACAGTACATTAAAAGAAACCAATGCTGAAAAACAGTATGAAGATATCGTAGAAAAACTTCAAAGAGGTGTCGGCATGGAAGACACTAATAAAAGCTTAGAGATTGTAAATAATAATGTATCTGCTATGGCTGAAGTATATTGTGATAGTCGATACAAAGTTTCTTTAATTAAGACTAATGCTAGTTATTCTTCTTCAACAAGAAAATGGAAAGGACAAATACAAGTAGTCCGTACAACAGACGAAACAGATTCTTTTCCTACTCTTCCTAGTATGCTAGACAGTACTTTTGAAGTACCGATATTAACAGACAGTGATAACTTAACATATACAAAGCAAAAACTAGAAAAGGCTCTTGCTAAAAATGATATGACATCATTAAATGCAAGTTTTGATGAAAATGAAAGTACGGATCAAGAAATAAAAGAACAGCTTGAATTGTATTGCTTAAATATGCTTAAGAATTTTAGAGATGGATACGAGAATTGTAAGAGCGTATTGTACAATACAAATCAATATACTACTTCAACTGATACTATACCTAATGGGCTTTATCAAAAATATAATTCTAGGTATCTTATTGCTTGTGAAGTATATGATACACGAAAAAAGGAAGTTGATGATGTACAGGCTTTAATTGACGAGTTAACTGTTAAACAACGTAAATTTCAAGACGAGTTAAACTTTCCTAATTATTTGGTAAAAGACGAAGATGATGGAATTGAATTATATCGAATCTTTTGTTCTTATATCAGGGAAGATGAATATTCTAATAGCAATTATATATCAGATGGTTTAGAAACTACTAAAGACCTTATAGATAAAGCACAAGAACTTTTAGATGTTGCTGAAGCACAGTTAGATAAAGCTTGCGTATTGCAAAGAACAGTTTCAGTATCTCTTAATAATCTTCTTATACTTCCAGAGTTTGAAAGCTTATATGATAGTTTTGAATTATTTAATTATATTCGTGTGCGCAGCGAAGATGAATTATTCAAATTAAGGATTATAAGCATAGAGGTAAGTGGAGAAAACTATGCTGATATAAACGTAGGCTTTGCCGAAAGAGTTGAAGCTTTAGATGGTAAAATGAGTGATTTGCAAAGTATTGTTGCTCAAGCTTCTGCTATTGCTTCTTCTTACGATTCTACTATGCTTCAAGCAAAGCAAGGCAAACAAGCTAATGACGATATATATGAAATGTCAGTAGATGGAATTAATACACAAAAATATAGCGTTACAAATAGCAATGACAATGAATTAACTATTAATTCTTCAGGATTACTTGCACGTAAAATGACAGACGAAGGTGTATATTCTCCAAAACAATTAAGAATAACTAACAACGGAATGTATTTGACAGATAACAATTGGACTACTATTAAAGAAGCTATAGGCGAGGTAAAGTTTGACAACGGTGATGTTGCCTATGGAATCATAGCTGATAATATAATTGGCAAATTCATTCTAGGAAGTAATCTCAAAATAAGTAACGGAGAATCTTCAGTTTCCATAACTGGAGATTATATAAAAATTGGCACTTGTGCCGAGTCTGATAATATTCATACGATAGGCGATTATACTGGTGTTGGATTATTTAAAGATGGTACGGTAGAGTTCGGCTCTGAAGATACAACAAATCCAAGTCAAACATTTAGGTCTAAAGCAACATTTGATATAAAAAGAGGCTTTGTTATTACTGGAAATAGCGATATTACTAGTGGAGATAATAATCATTCTCGTTGGAATTATGAATTGGTATTAAATCCTATTATGAATGGCACACCAAGCAGCCCAATAATTTCGTTTAGTGCCACTCAAGATGGCAGTTCTACGCCTTCATTTTTATGGCATATAGATCAGAACGGACATATAAGCGTTGGTTAATGAGGTGTTTTATGAAAAAGTTAAAGCAAAAAATAAAAAGAAAAATCAAAAAATTATTTAAGGGTCACATGAGTCACATCATTGTGACCTTTTCTATTGCTACTGTAATTACATTTACTGTAGTAGATATATATTTAGAAATAAAAGATATACATTTGTCTGATACTTTAATTGAATGGGTTTATAAATTCTTTGGATTAGAATTACTTGCCCTTTCAGGAATCAAAGTATCTAAACATATAGGTTCTGCATTCGGACGTATGGACGAAGCTGTAGATGGTTCAGAACCTTTAGAAGAAAGTGAGGAATAATATTATGAGTATGATTATTGTTTTATTAACTATGTTTGCTTCTTTAACAACTTTAGTTACAGAAGGAGTTAAGAAAATTTTAGATGAATTAAAGATTAAATATTCGTCAAATATTGTAGCAACCCTCTGTGGGCTTATTATTGGTACTGTAGGCACACTTTTATATTGTTATTATAAAAATATACCATTGGATACCAAAAACGCAATTACGGCTATATTATGTGGCTTAGCAAGTGCGTTAGGTGCAATGGTTGGTTACGATAAGATTATTCAGACTCTTAAGCAACTCGGAAAGGAGTGATTAATATGACTCAAATTGGTCACGCAAGTATAGATGAAAATGGTCGTGCTTGCTACGGAAAAGCTGGGGATCAGAATGGTCGAGAAGTATTAATTCAAAATTGGTACTCTCACCCATGGCATACAGTAATAAGACCTATTAATTCTACTACTGCTAAAAAGATTGCATATACAATGAAAGCTATTTGTAATAATAACAATATCGGCTATGACCAAACACAAAGAAAAACTCTTTATGATTTGGCTAGCAAAGTTAATTGGGATATTTCTAAAATCAAAACGCCTTGCGAAACTGACTGTTCTGCTGCTGTATGCGTATGTGTAAATGCTGCTGGAATAAAAGTTTCACCTTTAATGTATACAGGCAATGAATTAGAAATACTCAAAGGTACTGGAAAATTCACAATATTAAAAGATGTTAAATATACTAAATCTCCTGACTATTTAAAATCAGGAGATATTTTATTGGCTAACGGACATACTGCTATTGTTGTAAGCAATGGTTCTAAAGTAAAGGAAGTTATTGTAGCTAAGCATAATCCTACTAAGTTTGATGCAAAGTTCAATAAACAATTTACTGTTATTAAAGATGCATATATTAGAGATGGTGCTGGAAAACATTTTATAGCATATAACCTTTTACACAAAGGAACGAAGGTTAAATGCTATGGCAAGTATGATGTTAGTTCTAAATATGCATGGCTTTTTGTTGAAGCTGAAATTAACGGTACTGTAATAAACGGATACGTAATAAAAAATAAACTCAAATAGTGGAGGTTTATATGGCAAAAAATATATCCAATAACGGAATAGATTTTATTGCCTCTTTCGAAGGTTGTAGGTTGTCAGCATATGATGACCTACAGCCTAATGTTACTTTGACAAATGGAACTAAAGTAAGAGGCACATTAACAATAGGCATAGGTCACATAGGTAAAGTTGATGGTAAACCTATCGTATGGTCTACAAAAATAACTAAAGAAAAGGCATATGCAATTTTTAAAAATGACATAGGTTCAAGAGTATCACAATTAAACAATATGTTAAGAGTATCTGTAACTCAAAATATGTTTGATGCTCTACTCTCCTATGCATATAATTGTGGCTTTGAAAATCAGCATATGACAAAAGCTCTTTATTATATTAACAATGGAGATTTTAGAAGAGCTGCACTTGAGCTTAAAAATGGAACTAATACAAGTAAAGGAATTGTATTAGGTGGCTTAACAAGAAGACGTGAAGCAGAATATCAGTTATTTTCAAAGAATATGCAGTATAAAGTTATAACAACTAAAGACGGAGTTAACCTTCGAGAGAAGCCTGCACAGTCTACGAAAATACTTAAGAAATATAAAAAGGATACAAAACTAACTATTACCGAGATCAGAACTGTACTAGACCGTAAGTACGGTAAAGTAAAAGGTACTGAAAACTGGGTAAGAATGAAATACACAAAGATTATTTAGGAGGTATATATGAGCGATATTTATGTAATAGTTGAAAATGAAGATGCTAGCATAACTGATGCTGATTTGATTTCCTCTGGAGATGTTAATGCAGTAAAGGCACATTTTACGTTTACTGAAAATTGGGATGAATATCCTATCAAGACAATGTTTGTATACTCTATTACAAAAGCTGAAGAAAATAAAATAGGTACTGATTTTATTGGAATAGATTCTGAAGGTATTGCCATTATTCCTAAAGAAACATTGTCAAGAGAAGGAAGATTATTTTTGTGCGTTATTGGTCAAAAAACTGATAATGAAGATGTATTAACCTCTACTAGAGTTACATTAAAAATTCGTAAAGGTTTTGAAATAGAAATAGAGGACGAAGATGATGATTTTTTAAGCAGATTACTTCCTGCTGGCGGAGAGCAAGGAGAATTTTTAGTAAAGAACTCTGATAATGATTTTGATTATGGATGGGGAAAACCTGATGTAATTTTTGATACAGAAATGTCTGACGAAAGTGAACACGGTGTTCAAAATAAAGTAATCAAGGCTTATGTAGATAGTATGGCTAGTGGTGTTTCGTTAACAGTATTTACAATAAATCCTTTCGGAACTGGTACTACCGTTACTTGTAATAAAACATATGAGGAGTTATCTACACTTATAGAAAATAATACATTTGTAGGCGTAGTAAAGTCAGAAACACCAACTGGTGAATTTTGTTTTATGGATATATATGAAATCGTTACATCAGCTGGAACAAAGTTATTTTACGCATACTCGCTTAAAGGTGATACAAAATATAAATGCGTGATAACTACTACTTCAAGTTCTATGTCTGCACAATGGGCTGAAATGCCTAGTGGCGATGAATACACAGCAGGCGATAATATTGATATTGTTAACAATGTAATATCAGCAGATATTGTTGAGTCTATTGTAACATTTACTGTTGAAAGTACAATGACTACTCCACCATATAGAGTAAGTTGTGATACACCTTACAGTGAAATTATGGAAAGATATAACTCCAACAAATTAAAAGTACAAGCATATATACACGAAGGAAACAATGTATTTTCATACAAAGCACCTATGACATATATTTATTATGGTGGTGGAGATACAAAATTCTACTTTGAATATTTAGACGGAGACAATACAGTAGAATGGGAAGTTGTTAAAGCTTCAGAAAATAATGAAAACTATACAGTTTCTAAAACTATACATTCATATAATTATACTGCTGGAGATGGTATCCGTATTAATCAGAGAGAAGTTAGCGTAAAAGCACCTGATACATTTAATGTTGATGTTACTGATTTTACAGAGTATACATTTAACGATCAGGCTTCTATGTATGCTGCGTATGGATTTACTATTAACCAATTAAATAGAATTAATTCAAATAATAAAATAGATACTTTGGTTGCATTGGCAACAGAAGGAACGGAAACTACAGATGATATTACTTGTGCTGTTACTGGCTTTAATTATGAAAGCGAGGAAGATACAGAAATTGCAAATCATCACACAGACTTTTATAAAATATATTTTGAGTATATTAATACTGTTTATGAGTTAATGGTTGCTGTTTCTTATACAAATGATGAAGCTGATAATTACAAAGTAAAACTTGCAGAAAAATCAGTAGGCGATATCTATGCGTTAAGAAAATACTACGGTAACGAAAACATAAACCTTGGCAATAACAATGGAGTTCCTGCTAATACGTTTGATACTGGTTCAATATGGAACGAAGCTATTGGTGTAGGTAATTCTATAACTGGACAATACAATAGTGCTATTGGAAATAATAATAACATCAATGGTGGATACAATAATATTACTGGCTATGGATTATATATAAACGGTCAATTTAACGTAGCATTCGGTCCGATAATGCCAGAAGCTAAAAAATTACAAGGTATGTGTAACATTGTAACTGCTTACGGAAATGATGTTAGCGGTAATGAGAATGCTGTGTTCGGCAACAATAATAAAGTTCGTGGCGATGCACATTTAATTGCTGGTCACGGACATGACGTGCAAGGTTATAACAACCTTGTTACTGGCGAATATTCAACTGTAACTGGTATGGATAATGCTGTTTTTGGTATTAATTACGGAACAATTCAAGGCGATAGCAATATTGTAAATGGATATTATACATATATCAAAGAAAACAGTAACCATAATATCGTAGGCGGTTCTTATCATACAATAACAGGTGGTAATAACTTAGTCGCAGGCGAACAAACTTCAAACGATAGTTTTACATTCCCTGATGATGAAGAAGCAACAACATTTGACCATATTAACGGCTACGACAATATTTATTCTGGATTTATGGGTTCTATTACTGGAAGATATAACATTTTAACCGCTTCATACGGAAAAATATTAGGTGACCAAAACCTTGTTATGGGCGAACATCATGCTGTAAAAGGCACACGCAATATCTTGACTGGTTCTGGCGGAGATGGTGGATTCGTAGGTTCTAATAATATTGCAGTATTAGGTGGATACGGAAGTGTTATTAATAATGTTGAATATTCAAATATTCTCTCTGGTTATACAACTGCTGAAAATTTACGTTACGCAGCTTTAAATGCTTTCTACTCACGTTTTCAAAATGCTCAATATATAAACGCAAATGGCTATGGATTAAAATTCTCTGGCACATTAGATGAAAACGATAACTATACAAACCCTATTGGTTTAACTATCATTGGACAATGGAACGAAGATGGCAATGATAGAAACGATTATGTGTTTGTAGTTGGTGGAGGTACTGGTGATGATATCAACAGAAAGAATGTATTTACAATTACTAAAAATGGTCAAGTAACTTGCACTATTAACAACAAAAAACATACTGTATTTGGCTCTTCTTGTGTAACAGATACACTTCCACAAACTGGTCAAGAAGATACTCTTTATGTATTAACTTCATCTACCCAAAGTTTTACTTTAAATGGTGAATTACCAGATGAATTTAAAACACAATCCGCTTATGAAACTTGGAATGGTGGTGGCAAAGCAATGATGTTATGCGTTGATACGAACGCAACTGCTTACGCTACTCAGTTTGGTATAAAATACATATTGTTAGAAGGCATCGTTGTAGAACCATTTGCTCAAACAAGTGGTGGTCAAGATATCTACTATAAGGTTACGCAAATAGGTAGCACACCAGTTCAGTATACTTACAGTACAGTAAGTAATCAATGGACTGCTTCTCCTATTACTGGTGTATCTGTTGGAGATTATTTATATGCAGTAGGTAGTGCAACTGGCATTACGCCAAGAGATACTGATATTGTTATTGATGATTTAAACGGAAGTATTAGTTCTGATATTGGTTTGGAATGGATGTCTGGAAATGATACAAGTAATCAGTGGGATATCGAATACTCTCCTAGTCAATATATAACTCATACATACACTTATGCTGATAATGTTTATGAGATTTATACTGGCAATTCTCATGATTCAGCAAGTGGCTTATATATATACAAAAACAATGCTTATATTCAGATAGCTACTGGTGGCGGTTCGTATGTTGCTGGCGATAATATTGATATTACAGGCAATGTTATTTCAGCTGATATTATAGAGCCTATTGCAACATTTACACTAACTCCTACTGGAACAACACCAGCATATACAGTATCTTGTGATACTACATATTCAGAATTAATTTCAAGATATAATTCTGATAAATTAAAAACACAACTAATCGTTGAGGGTAACAATGGTGAAACTGTATTAAATATGGACCGCTTTGAATATAGAAGCGGAGTTGCTAAGTTCTATTTTGAATATACAGAAGAGGATTATTTATATGTATATGAGATAACTAAAACTGGAAATCCTAGTGCTGACACTTATAGTTACGATAAGATTAGTACAAGAGTGCAACCTAAACTCACAGCAGGCACAGGTATTTCTATAGACCCAACTACAAACACAATTTCACTAGACTTACCACAAGCTGAAGGAGGTGGATTCTAATGACAGATACATTATATGGAATCTGGGGTTCAACTCTGACTGGCGTTGCTAATGCTATCAGAACAAAGAATCCTGATGTTAGTGGATTAATTGACCCAGCCGATATGGAACAAGATATATTAGATATACCTAGTGGCGGTTCTGCTGTCATCAATCCATTAAGTATTACAGCTAATGGAACATATAATGCTCCAAGTGGTGTTGATGGATATAACCCTGTAACTGTTGATGTTGTTCCGTCAAAAGTTTTAATTAGTGAGTTTGATTTTAAAACAGACATACCACATTATACACCATATTATGATATTGTAAAAGAGATAGACTTGGCAACAAATATGCGTGGTATGAGTGCCGTTCAAGGCACAGGATTAAGATGTGATGCTGGTAATGCGAAATTAAGAACAGGTACAATTTTTGATTATGCAGGTATATATGAAATAGAAATACCTTTTGGTACTTTTGATAGAACTACCGCCGTTCGTAATGGAAACAATTTTATACTAACAATAGGTAGAGGTACATACGCTCTTATGCTTTGCTATCAATATAACTCAAGCACAGATACAGGAAAATGGTGGGTTCACGACCAAACAGGTGCTAACGTATATCTTGATTATGGCGATAATGACCCATATTTCTTTGAAAACAAAACATTGCATCTATTCTATGGTGCAAAGATTGTTGATGGAGAAATAGTAAGGGATGCTAACAGAGGTTATTTTTATGTTGATGATGTTCAATTAAATTCAATAGGTGCTTATTTGACAGGTGATATAGATAATGGCGTACAAGTATTTATGTTAGGCGATGGCAGAGGAAGTGGTGGATTCATTGGTGTTGTTTATGAAAGTTTAAAGGTATATCAATATTTCAACAAATATTAAACACCAGTTAGCCTTATGAGTGCAAGTCCATCTGAAAGCAAATCATCAAGTGAATCCGAATGAAAGACGGATGATGAAAAATCTGTCGAATATGTTGAATATTAATAATTAAGGGACTGCTTCGGTAGTCCCTTAAATAATTTTTTTAAGGAGGTTTTCCTATGATTACAAATGATACTATTAAAAATCAAGGCGATGATGTAAAGGGATTTATAGGCTTATCCACAGATGATAAGCCGATTGATAAGATTAATGGAATCACATTGAAAAACGGAATGTATTTTTACGAAATGGACACTTGCGATGTTTATATGTTTAGTGAAAAAACACGTGAATGGATTGTTCAAGACTAGAAAGGAGTTAATCTATGGATATTATCACATTATCTTTGGCTAAAAAATATACTGCTAATACTGCTGATGCTTTAGGTGCGGTAAAAGGTGCTCCTTGTAAAATAAAAAACATAGAATCTACATCTGAAGGAAACACTGTTACTTTTGAATGGAAAGGTGATAGCGGACAAATTCAGACACGTACAATGATTGTTAAAAATGGTACTGATGGTGAACAAGGTGCTTCTATTGCTTCCGCTGTTGTTACACAAGATGGTAATTTGATATTAACATTAACTGATGGTACAGTGGTCGACTGTGGCGTAGTTACAGGTCAAGCACAATTGCAACAACCATTAACTGCTACAGTTGAAATCGGTACAGTAACAAACGGAAAAACATATGCCAAAGGAACAAATCTGGAACAAATTATAAGAGATATGCTTATTAAATATTTACCACCTGCTATTTCTTTAACTACTACTCCTGCTACTAAACTATACGACATTGTAACAGATAGTGTTGCTACTATTCTTTTAAAGGCAGCAGTAACGAAAAAAACAAACAATGTAACAAAAGTTTCGTTTTACGTAGGAGATACGTTGGTTAATGAAGTAACTTCTGGTGTTGCTTCAGGCGGAAATTTTCAATTCCAATACACACCAGATACTGCCATTAGAACAGATGTAACGTTTAAGGCTACTGCTACTGATGGCAAACAAACAAGCACTTCTTCTTATGCAATTAAATTTGTAGGAAGAAGTTATTATGGTATTTGTGATGCTTCAGTATCTGATCCAGATGAAACTACTATTAAGAGTGGCTCTAATGTATTAAAGGATACTAGAAACTTGACATATTCTGGTATTACTACAAGTTGGGGTAAAGTATTTTATGCATATCCAAAGAGTTTTGGTGCATTAACATATATTAAAGATGAAGTAAACAATATTAACTATTGGGACAGTTTTCAACGCAGCGATGTAACGATAGATGGTGTTCCATGTTATTGTTATACATTAATAGAACCAACTGGTGCAACAGATAATCAGATAGTATTTAAATAAGGAGGAAGATAAAAATGGCTATTAGTCTTATGGACAATCTTGATATTAGAAAATCTACTCCTAATGTTAAGAGAGATATGTTTGAAACTATTGCTGATATGAAAGACTATAATGAAAATTATCTTCCTCAAGTATTTATTTCAACTTGTGTTGAAGATGGTTGCATTTATATTTTTAATAAGGGCAATATAGTGGATGACACAACTGGCAAATGGAGAAAGTTCGAAGGTGGAACTGCCGATTTGCTAAACTATTACAACAAAACAGAAGTCAATGCACTTCTTAACGATAAAGTAGATAAAGAAACTGGAAAAGGTCTATCTACTAATGATTATGACGATGATGAAAAAGGACAAGTACAACAGAACAAAGAAGATATTGCAACTCTAAACGGAGATACAACTGTTACTGGTTCTGTTGATAGTAAAGTAGCACAAGGCGTACAAGATGCTAAAGACTACACAGATGAGCAAATCGCACTTATAAATATTGACGAAGCTATTAAGTGTGATACTATGCCTACATATGATAGTGCTACAGATAAAATAACTTATATTAAAGACGGCACTTCTACTACAATAGATGCTGATGCAATATGGTTTTACTATGAAGATAGTGATAAACTCATGCAGTCAATTCTTATTGATGGTGAGTGGACTACTATTGTTTCGGCTGGTAGCGTTAATTTTGCTGATTATGTATCAAAAACAAATGATGTTGTAAGTACATATACAGGCGATGAAGTTGTTACTTCTAAAGTTCCTAACATTGCTGCAATGAAGGCTTTGCAGACTATTGTAGAAACAGAACTTGATGATAAGGTTAGTATTTCACAAGGTTCTACAAATGCAGATAAAGCTGTTATTACTGATGAAAACGGTGATATTACTCTTGCTCCACTATCTACTCTTGGTGGCGATGCAGAAAACATAACTTACACTAACACAGACTTTCCTACATACACAGATGTAGATAAGGCACTTGATGCTATATTGGCAAAAATTTACTATGTAGAACCAGCAATTACAAGTTTCACTTCTACTCCATCGACTCTCACATATGAGAACGGTGCAGTTATTACTGGTGGCGTTGTATTTAACTGGACATACAATAAAGATATGACAACTCAGACTCTTACTGACTGTACGCTTGCTGATGAAACAGTAAGAACGGCTACATATGAAAATGATATTTCAGCAAGCAAAACATTTACTCTTAATTGTGGTGATGGTGAAAAGACTGCTAGTAAGTCAATAGCATTCCAGTTTATGAACAAAGTATACTGGGGTGTTTCAGCAGATCAAGATACTTATACTGATGCATGGATATTAGGTTTGAGCGGAAGTAAGTTAGCAACTAATGCAAAAGGCAGTTACAACTTTACTGCTGGTACTGGTCAGTATTGCTACTTCGCTCTTCCAACATCAATGAGTATTACGGTTAAAGTAAATGGATTTGATACAGACCTTGATACAGTTGTTGTAAGTAAATCATTCCAGAATGCGAGTGGCTACACAACAACATATAAAATAGTTAGATTACATCAGCCAAGTCTTGGTACTTTGACTGCTGTAGTTAGTTAGGAGGTTATAAATGGCAATTAGATTAGCCGATACTGCTCGTCCTAATAACTATGTTGATCCTGAGCATCTGGGAACTTTCCCAGTTGCTTATGCAGAGGACGTGTGGTTTGCGGATGGAACAAGACTGAGTGAAAAAAATTTTGATGGTCAGAGTATTCAGAAAGAGGAATTACCTCTTGCGACTGCTATTGAAGAAGGAAATATATATCAGTATATTGGTGCTGATGGTACATATAAAAATGGTCGCTTTTATATTTGTAAGTATGTGGGTAGTTCTAATTATTCGTGGTCAGAAATACCAATGGTTACTAATCCTGTTGTATATAGTGAAACTGTTCCATTAGTAGCCGAATATAACAGTGGTGCAATAGTATGTTACACTGGCGAGAATAGTGGTGATTTCACAAAAGGACATTTGTATAAAAAGAATGAAACATCTTATACTTATTATTATTGGACGTTTTATAGAGATTTAGAAAAAACACAGCCATACATATTTTATACAAGAGAAGAAACATTAGCTAATGGTATAAATGTATATCAAGCTGATCCTACAACTGGCAAAGGTAATATATCACTTGTTGGTTCTATTAGTAATTATCAAGAGTGGAGCTTTTTTGTAAATAGTTCAAGTACTGTTCAGTATTTCTATCCCGAAGCTAATACTTCAAAAAATAGAAATGTTGCAGAGGGTAATTGGATTGATATAGGTGGCGGTAATGCGGTTGGTGGGATTATAGATGTAGAAACTCTGCCAACATCTGATATTAAAAATACATTTTATAGAACTAAAGAAGATGTTGGTGGAAAAACTAGAACAATAGAAGTAAGTCTTACGTCTGCAATGTCTTTTGATGAAAAGGTTGCATATCTTTCACAATACTTTATAGTACATCCAGACCAAGCTAACAACCGTATAAATATAGAAACATATCCTGATTTATATATGACCAGAGCATCTTGGACACAGCATTATTCTGTTCCTGAAAACACTTTGGCTTTAATGTATTTAAACACAGAAAGAATTGAACTTAATTGGGATGCAGATAATACTGGTACTCCACAGACAGAAACCAGTATGGTAATGCCTTTACTGTTTTCTTCTTCTCATTTTCCAAGTGCGGTATATTATGCTGGAGACGAAGTAAATCAGACTACCGAACGTATGGCAACATATCAAGATATACCAAAAGAATTTATTGGTACACAAGCTGAGTGGGATTCTCTTACCGCTGATGAAAAGTTAGAGTACACCATTGTCAATATTACTGATGATACAAATACTAACGGTAAGTTCATTGATATTACTTCACAATGTACTGTAGTTCTCGGCACAGCAAAAGTTATGAAGTGTGGACAGATTGTTGTGGTAAATGGCTATGCACCTAAAGTGAGTGGTTCTAATGGCTTTAGAGAGGTTATAACGAGAGTCCCTGTACCAATAAGTAATGGTACTTCTAATACAGCAATTGGCAATGCATTGCATACGTCTACTCAGAGTGTGAGGGTAACAGATTCTATACTGAGGGTGTACTGTTCAACATCCACTGAAACAAATTATAGTATTATGTACTTGACAGATGAATAATCGGAGGTGAAATTATGAGTGTAAATAGATATAACTCCATGACAGGAGAACTTGAAAAAATTGCGGGCGGTACGCTCTATGCAGATGCACCAATTGGTACTATTAGTCCTTTCGGCGGTTCAGTTATACCAAGCGGATATTTGCTTTGTGATGGTACGGAGGTTCTTAAAACCGCCTACGCAGAGTTGTATGCAGTAATAGGTGATGCTTTCGGAACAGCGAGTGATAATACAAAATTTGTGTTGCCCGATTTAAGAGAGGCTACAACAAAAGGTGTTGGATTAAGCGGCAAAAGTGAAAATCATTATAGTGAAACTGGTGTTGTCCTCGGTGAGTTTATAGAGGATAGATTACAGTCACATACTCATGGTATTAGAAATGGTTTTGATGGTGCTGACCCCGATAGTGCAGAACGTGGTGATGGTAGGCATGGCTACTCTGCCAAATCAAATGATGCGTCGGGACGTACTGGTAACACTACCGAAGTTAAAGCAGTAGGTGTCAACTACATCATCAAAGCAAAACATACACCTATTCCCACAGATTTCGCATCATCTATGATTGGTTATTTAGGACAAGAAACCAATTACAATCTTTATCCTTGGTCACACTTAAAACCTGAGGACGGTGCGGATATTAACCAAGATATTACAATTGAAAAAGATGGTTGGTATTCTATAGATTATACGTTATCAAGTAATGCCGATACAGCCAATACTTTTACATTTAGAGATTTTGACAGTCAAGGGGATGTTCATACTATAATGAGAGCATATTATGATAAAAGCGGTACTTTTAGACAGACGTTCCTTGTTCCTTTAAAAGCAGGAACTTATAGATATAGTCATGGTGGCGTTGGTACACTTAGTGTTTATATGAATCGTAGAGACTTTGCTTAATTGATAATATATAAAACATCGATGTACTACGATAATAATTATAAATTAATTGAATGATACCAAATACATTTTCATCTATATTTAGAATACAAAAATAAATAAGGGTTTCTTTATAAAATATTAAGGATTTATAATTAATATTTATAAAGGAGATATATAAATGTGCAAATATATAAAACTTTGTTCTTTAATTAAACCAGAAATAGATAGGTGTTATGAACTATGTAACTTCACAGATGATGAGGCAGAATACTTTAGACTTAAAACTAAAGATAAATCTAACGTAGCTATAGCACAAGAAATGAATGTTAGTGAAGCACAAGTTTCTAAACTTGCACGCAGAGTAAAGGATAAAATATTAAAACTAATTGAATTAGGATTATTAGATATGGAGTGATGTAATGTCACTCCATTTTTTTACAATTTTTGTATAATTTTCATAAATGAGGTGTATAAGTGCACCTCATTTTTTTACTCTATACTATTATTATAAAACAACGAAAGGTTATATGTTATGGGATACGTTTATTACAATCCTAATCCTAAAGCATTGCGAGTTGGGGATTGCACAGTTCGTGCAATCTCTAAACTCTTAAGCCAAGATTGGGAAACAACATATATTCAACTTTGCTTGCAAGGGCTTGAAATGAATGATATGCCATCATCTAATAATGTTTGGAGTTCATTCCTTATGAGCAGAGGATATCAAAGATACATTATAATAGACTCTTGTCCTAACTGTTATACGGTTAAAGATTTCTGTATTGATCATCCGACAGGAGATTATTTACTTTGTACTGGAACGCACGTTGTTGCAGTTATGGATGGAGGAAATTACTTTGACACTTGGGATAGTGGCGATGAAGTTCCTGTGTTTTATTTTAGAAAGGAGTAAAAAATGGCATTTAATATTCCTACAAATTATCAACAAATATATTACCCACAACCAGCACCACAAATGCCTCAGCAACAACAGAGTTGCAACATAACATGGGTATCTGGAGAAGCTGGTGCTAAATCATATTTGGTAGCCCCTAATACTACTGTTCAACTTTGGGATAGCGAATCACAGACTATCTATTTAAAATCAGCAGATGCATCGGGTATGCCTACAATCAAGACATTAGATTATACAATAAGGGATACTCAAGCTCCAAATCCTAGCGTGAATGTTATGGAGCGTGAAGAAACTTCTTATGTAACAAAAGATGAATTTGATGATTTAAAAGACGAGCTAGAACAGATAAAAGATAAACTCTATTCAGAAAAAGAAAATAATAAAAGATTTAGGGGGTAAATATTATGGGTAATCCTTTATTTAATACTTATGGAAATAATAATATTATACAAAAATTTATGCAATTTAAAAATTCATATAACGGAGACCCTAAACAACAGATACAACAAATGTTGAATAGCGGTCAACTAACACAAGAACAATATAATCAAGCAGTTGAAAAAGCAAATCAATTACAGATGTTATTAAACGGATTTAAAAATATATAGCATGCACTAGACAAAATTCACACGATATATATTGCAATATATAAATAAATTTAAGGAGGTTCATTATGGCTTTAGATGGAAATGAAGGAATGGTAATGCCAGTATCACCTATGTATGGTGGTAATGGTGGCGGATTCGGAAATGGTTTCGGAGACGGCTCTGGCTGGTGGATTTTACTTCTCTTTATCTTATTAGGCGGTTGGAACAACGGCTTTGGCGGTAATGGAAATGGCACTCCATATGTAGTTGGTAACACTGTACAAGATGGTTTTAATCAAGCTGCTTTGACAAGTGGTATTGGCGATATTCAGAGTGCTCTTTGTAATGGTTTCGCAGGTGTAAATTCAAATGTGGCTAATGGATTTGCTCAGGCAGAAATCGCAGATAACTCAAGACAAATTGCTAATATGCAGCAATCATTCGCAAATCAGACAGCTATGAGCAGTGGCTTTAACGCTCTCCAGTCACAGCTAGCTTCTTGTTGTTGCGAATCAAGACTTTCTTCAGCACAGTTACAGAATGTAATCCAGTCTGAAAATTGTGCTGACAGAAGTGCTATTAGCGATGGTATTAAAGATTTACTCGTTGCTAGCAACAATAATACGCAACGTATTTTAGATCAGTTATGCTCTGATAAGATTGATGCTAAAAACGAGAAAATTGCTGATCTTGAGAGACAACTTACAATGGCTAACTTATCAGCTAGTCAGAATACTCAAACACAAACACTACTTGCAGATAACTTTGCTCAAACAAGTGCTTTAGAGCAATATCTTGCACCAGTACCTAGACCTGCATACATCGTGCAGAATCCTAATTGCTGTGCTCAGAATGTAGGCTGTGGTTGCGGTTCATACTAGAAATGAGGTGATTACTTATGGCTGAATATACAAACGCTGCTATTCAATCTGTATCACCTAGTCAGCCTGTATTATTGAATACAACTATCGGCTGTCCTAAAGGATATGTTATCCATCGTGAGGGAAGTGGTATCTTAACATTAAGGGGCATTGTAAATTGTCCTAATTCATGCTTTGCAAGATACCAAGTAACATTTAATGGCAATATAGCCATACCTGAAGGTGGTACTGCTCCAGCTCCTATTAGCGTTTCAATCGCAATTGACGGAGAACCGTTAACAACTAGTAAGGCTATTGTTACGCCAGCGGCTGCTGCAGAAGCTCCACCATCAACAAACAACTACTTTAATGTAACGAGTACGGCTATAGTAACTGTACCTAGAGGCTGTTGCTTTAATATTTCTGTAGAGAATACAAGTGAAAGCTTAACTCCAGCTACTACTCCAGCTCCTACAATTAATGTAGCAAACGCTAACCTTGTTGTTAGCCGAATAGCGTAGAGAGGAGGATTTTGATATGATAGATGCTATGGATAAATTATGCGACACTCTATACAAAGCATTAGATGAAGTATCTGAAAAACCATTAACAACTTCTTCTTTAGATAATATTTTTAAAATTGTTGGTTCAATTTATAAATTAGAGAAGATGGAGAAGAAAGATGATGGCTATTCATCAAACTCTTCTTATGCTAGAGGAAGTTCCATGAGATATGGTCAGAATAGTTACGGACGTGATTATATGCGTGGTAATTCGAACGACTATATCATGGGTACAAGCAGACATAACAAAGAAGATGTCAAAATGGAACTTTACAAATTAATGCAAGATACTGATGATGAAAATGTCAAAGATATGTTGCAGAACTTTATAAGAGAAATGGAAAGATAAATCCTATCTGAATACTATGTCAAAAAGGGAGGCGTACCGAAAATGGTACGCCTCTTTATTTAGGAATAATTAATGATTCTATTAAAGAATCCTTAATAGCTTATTTAGTTTTTATTTTTTTCACTGACCACTTGCCCAATGTATCATATCCTACCGCTCTAACTCTAATATAATAAGTCTTTTTACGCTTTAGTTTTTTGATTGTCTTGATTGAATCAATTACATTATACGCTTTAGCCTTTTTGAAATTTTTCTTTAAAGAAATTTGAATCTGATATTTCATTGCGAAATCAACTTCGTTAAATGATACTGTTACCTTATTCTTTTTTACTTTAGCCTTGAGGTTTTTGATACCAAGATTAACTCTTGATTTTGAATTAGTTACATTAGACTGGTTTACAATATTTGTTATTGTAGATGTATTACCTACTATTGTTGTTGTAATTTTAGGCGTTTCAATTTTAGGGTAACCAACGTGTTCTACAAACCATTGATTTTCATTTATAACATAACTTGCTGCATTGAAGTTAGAAAAATTTAAAGAATTATAGTATGAATATTTTTTAATTTCTTCAGGCAGTAATGCAAATGTCCATGCAGCATTTCTTCTCCACATAAGAGAATTGTATTTGCCAGTTTCTGAATTTAATACATTACATTCTTTTACCAACTGTTCGTATTGTTTTACTTCTGTGTTATTAATAATTTGTTTTAAAAATACTAAATGTGTTAGATAATAATTATAATAGTTTCTGTAGTCTATTGTTTTTGTAACTTTTTCGTATTGTTGATACCACTCGTTGTTTTCGTCTCTATGACCTATATAATCATAATACTCATATGTTTTTGAAAATGTTTCATAATTAAAATTAGTAGCTGATAAATTGTAAACACTATCGCTTGCTTTTCTTCCGTTTAATCTGATGCAATCCAATACATCATTATACTTTCCCATCCAGTTAGAAGCTTTTGTTCTAAAATCATCAGTATCGTATGAATTAAAATTATCGTGTCCAATAGCCTTTAATTCATTAATAAGTCCGTCTATTAGTCCTATTGCTACTTCCTTGTCTGTCTTTTCTTTAGCATCTACAGTATTGATTCCACTAAAACATAATATTAATACTAATAATAAACTAATTATCTTTTTCATTGTAATCACCTTCCTTTGTTTTATAATAACACTTTAAAACTACTTTGAAAAGTATTTTAAGGTATATAACAAACTATTTATAAAAAAATAAATTCTTATATAACTTAAAATGTCTAATACATCTGCTCTCCTTTCTTATATGGTTACCTTTTGGTTACTTTTTAATAATCAATTAAGTATAATACTTGTATTTAAACCGTTTCTTTATTAGTTCTGATTTCGAATCCCACCGTCTCCGCTACTTTTTGGCTTTATACCGTCATTTCAGGGAAGTCGAAATTGGTTACTTTTGATTTTTGAGTGGTTACTTTTTCAGGTTGAGTAACCATGGATTCAAGTTGCGTTACTAAGCTAGCTTTGTAATCCATATTTCCAATATCATAAGTATAGTAATTGTTATTTACTTCAATAGAATTGCCAAGTAAGCTTGATGCAATAAAAGTGTTTGCTCCTAAAGATTTTATATAAGAGTTAAATGTTCTTCTTAATGCGTGAATACTTTTGTTTTTCATTCCAGCTTGCTTGGTTTTTTTACGTCCGCAGCTTGAAATAGCACTACAATGTATTTTGCCGTTTTTGTTTGAAAACACATACTCTGTTAAAAATCCATATTCTTCTTCTACTGCATGAAGTCTTTCTAGCAATGTTTTGATATTATCTGTCAAAGGAAGAAATCTTATCTTATTTGTTTTGGTAGTTGATATGTAATAACAATTATTTATTCTATCTTGTTTTTCAGAACGCATAATTACTATTCTGTTTTTCTTATAATCAATATCTTCCCATTTTAATCCAGCCAATTCACCAACTCTTAGCCCAGTAAGCATAGCTAACTGTACTGCATATGGTGTTATCAACTCAGGCTTGTATATATGGTCTTCTTCCAACTTATTCCATAAAGTAACAAGTTCGTTTTCTGACAATATCCTTTCTTCTGGCATCTTATAATTTTCTTTGCAAAACTTTTGAAACATCTTTATCTCTACATAATCACAAGGATTATTTTCAAGCTTATGTTTTCTTATTGCATAATTAAAAATACCATTTAACATTTGGTAGAATTGTTTGATACATTTATATGTATACTCTCCATTGGTTAGTATACTTCTTATGTGATTACCAATGTCTACCTCGGTTATAGAACGGATATCTATTTGAGATATTTCTTTGTCATTTAGAAACCTTTTGTAATTACTTTTATACTTGATTATAGTTGCACTTGATACACCCATAGCGGTTTTGTACTCGATCCACTCTGGAAAAATTTCTTCTATATTAATAAGAAATAATTTTTCATAATGTTCGTTCAACTGCTCAATTAGTTTATCTTTAGATTTTTTCTTTATAAGTTTTCTTTTACCATCAACTATTAAATGCGTTCGCCAGAAGCCATCAGCTCCTTGCCAAATACTGTATTGATGATTCTTTACTTCCATTTTCTCCTTTACAGATGTATTAGACAATGCTATATTACACTGCTCAAGGAGTTTTTTCAAGACATCTTCTTCTATTTCAATCATGCGTATCCCCCAAAAGTTCCTAAAAACATCCAAGTTTCTTTGTAATTACCATACTGATACACCTCGGTAGTAAAAGGGTCTTGAACAAAAACAGTTATCATTTTATCTTTTCCTAACTGCTCTACTATTTCATTAAATGTAAGGAACTCTAAATCCATGCATAAGCCTTCGCAAAATTCTTTATTCCAGTTTAATTGAGTAGGCTTTAGGTTTGATACTCCGCCAGTATATACACAAGTTTTAGATACAGTATCAAACTCAATCAATTGCTGGTTTTGTTCTTCCTCAGTAAGTACTCGCATACAATCACTCATTATCGTTCACCTCTTCCGATTCTGTAACTATTACAGTGCCTAATCTTTTACATTCCTTTTTAAATGAGTAATAATCTATAATATTACTCCAACGTTTCATCCAAAACAGAAATAGCTCGGCTTCTGTACACCGAGCTATTCTGCCATTTTTAATCTCCACACTTATCACCTACTGGTTCACAGAAGACTACGTCTCCTAATTTATCTTTTATGATTTTGTATGTAATTTTTCCATCATCGAAATATTGAACTTCGTATGTATTTTTTGCTTTATCTTGTTTTCTTAAACTATGTCCTAACAAACATAAACAAATAAACATTAAAATTAATAAAAACATCATGCGTAAACAAAATTTAGCTTCTTCAATCATAATTACCACCTCATAGCATCCTCATAATAAAACGGACACTTTTTTTCATATCCTAATGTATTAGACAAAAGCATACACTTACCATCATATTCGTTGTAGCATCCTTTATGTTTACATGTTGGTAAAAACATAGGTTGATATTCTAAATCAATTTTTCTTCCGAAAAATCTATCAATATCTTTTCTTAAATATTTATGTGGCTTATCTCCATGTTTGTACCATTTCGTCAATGTAGATGCATCTACATTAATAGCCTCTGCAAGCGTTGCTAATTCTGTATTTGTACTATCAATTAATTCCCTAAAAGTCATAAAACCGCTCCCCTATTTTTCTTTACGATGCATATAATTCTGCCATTCAATATCTATAATTACTAAAGACATATACATAATGAATGTGGATATTATAGATGCAATCGCAATATCTTTTGTTGTAGTATATGTGCTGCCTATTAATGTTCCAAATAAAACACTAATCATTACGTCTTTCCAATTCACTGTTTCGCTCTCCAATCTTTTTAGTTAAATCTTTTACTATTGATTTATCTTCAAAATACAAAGATTCCGCTCTCTTACCAACTTTCTTTCTGGCTGATGTAGAACCGTTAATTAAATAATCGATATGATCTACTATGTTAGGATTAAGATTTATAAACTTTGTATTAGGTTTATGTTTTCTTATATACCTTTTAAAAACAGAATCATCACCACGTTTCTTTTCTTTCCAGTCATCATACTCATTGGAATTGTAATAATGTAACGCACAATGATTAGCTAAATAATTAGGTATCTTTATACAAGGAAAAGAAAACCATAACATTGATAAATCATTACTTTCTTCGTTATAAAAGTCTTTACGTTTTTTATCATAAAAAGTACAAAGACCGCATACTAACCCATCAAAATCATCGTACTTTTTAGTCTTTTCGTAGAAGTCTCTACTAATGCATACATCATCTTGCAAATGCCATGTGTGCCCCTTTTCAGGAACATATTTAAATGATTGCATACAAGACTCTAAATTGCCCACACCATGTCTGTCTATCCAAATAATAATGTCATCAACGTCTATTCCTTGCTCAAGCATTGACGGTACTAAAAATTCATCTACATACCATTCACGTTGAGGACAAGCGTGTATCATATAATTCATATTTTAAACCCTTTTATTTTGCAATGAATTTTGTCTAGTTTATATTATCTCTAAAGGCACGTTTATTAACGTGCCCAGCAGAAAATAATATGAAATCAATCAGCTAATATAGCTTAACAGGAACTCGGGGAATCGAACCCAAAAAACGACTTCTGATTTTGGAGATCAGCGTGCTACCATTACACCAAGAACCTATGTACGGTTTAAAGTTGACCGTCAACTGCCCATCACCGATATTAGCCTGAAGCATTAATTAACTTAACACCTCACTGAGTTTCGGTATCATTTGCTCTCTAACTCTCGCATAAGAATGACAAGATTTGAACTTGCAATTTCAGAGTACTAACCTCTGCGTTCTGCCAGATTGAACTACATCCCTAATAGGTATATACACCTTAGAATAGGAAAGAAAGGATTTGCACCTTTGAACCCGAAGGAACGGTTTTACAGACCGCCTGCTTTGTCTACTTGCATACTTTCCTAAGAGGTGCATCTCTCTAAAGTTCTATTAAGCAATGCTCCTATTATTGAGGTTACTACACTGCTAACGCTCATGCCTACCATTACCCAACATATGAAACTCTATGCACCTGTTCTAGTTTCAATTTTTTGAATTAAAACTTATCCAAAAAATGCAAAACGGAAGATAGAGGATTCGAACCTCTGCACGTATAAACGCCTAAGTGGTTAGCAACCACTCCTCTTCACCAACTTGAGTAATCTTCCACTTATTCGCCCTGAGAATACAGGCAAATGCGACATTCTTTAAAGCCCTTATGAGTTAGACTTATTTCCACGTATCTTTCAACACGTATATGTCATGCGTACCTTTAAGGTGGCTATACCTTTTACTCCAGAACTACTCGACCTACTGTTCAACCTTAAAAGAGGTGTACGGTCTCTCTTAATGCCTACTTGTTCAATCAAACGGTTTCGCCTTGCGAGTTCCACCGTTCCACATTACAATTACTTGCTGCGGAATTAACGCACTTTCATTCTGAAGCCCTACTGACTTTTGCTTTGTTTTATTCTTGCATGGTTGATCCTGTAGGACTTGAACCTACGACCTATCGATCCACTATCGATTGCTCTACCCATTGAGCTAAAAATCAGTTAATATTTGGTTGTAGATGTGCAGTAGGATTAGTTTCGTAATCTTTGGAACTACAAAATGCTAAACACCTACTATGTACTTTCCTTTGCATCGTACTCGCACTGTTGTTTCCAACTGGATACCACCCTTGTTTGCTAAACTCGGATTTATTATCCTTGACCTACCTAACTATCATACCGATTTGTTTTGCGTGTTAGTTAGCCATTGCGTAGCCTCGCCCTCAGCAGTTTTGCCCTTGAACGATATTTTCCCTAACCAAACTGATATAACATTGAGCCCACACGCAGATGAACTTATGCTCCTTTTCAGAACATATTAAGATAGGTATTGCATATTCTTACCCATAAGGCGATAGGCTTGCCTTCCTACCTTTCGACACATTACTGTGCCATATAGGCATATGCACCTTAAAGCTCCCGATAGGACTTGAACCTACAACCTACTGATTACAAATCAGTCGCACTACCATTGTGCTACAGAAGCATATAGTAGGGATGACAGGATTTGAACCTGCAACTCCGTGGTCCCAAACCACGTATTCTGCCAAATTGAACTACATCCCTAAGAGGTTTCCGCACGGCAAAAGTCTTTCGATGAAAATCCGTATGGCAATTTTCACTCTATTCATCAAGAGGTATAAAAAATGAATAGTATGTTAACCAACAAAAAAGTTGATTGCTAACGACTATATGCGGCAAAAGACTTTCGTGGAAAATCCGCATCAAGAAATTTTCCTATGATTGGATTGAATCAAAATATATGAAAAAAATATTGGAGTATATTGTTATACACTTTCTTAATGATAACTACAACAACGGTTTGCCTATCCTAAAAACAAATATAAGAGAGTATAATACTCAGTTACAAACAGTTGCTAAGAAAAGTTTGTTTTATCCCCATTATAGCTATGCTACAAAAAGCAAACCGTTGTTAGCTATCAATTTTAAAAATCCTTTACAGTGGGTTTAAGAGTAACTTATAATTACTCCACGCACTACCAAGTCCACAATTCTTGATAGTATTTATATTACAAAAAATAATATCATTAATAATTCACATAGCATTTGGTGCTAAACAATGTCAATGTAAATATATGTGTATAGGAATTAATACAATAAAAACAAAAAAGGTTTGGTTTTCACCACTAAATTAATGGAAGATTTTTCTACCAAATGCTATGTGAAATGCTGCATCAATTCTCTATGATTTTTGTCTAGTTAACGGCGGTAATAGGATTTGAACCTATATCATTGGAGTCAAAGTCCAATATACTAACCACTTGTACTATACCGCTTGAGTAGGACGGTTTTAAAGTCAACCAACTACTTATCTTTACTGTTGTTTTGTTATCAGTATAATTGATTATTTTAAGAAAGGAGGCTAGTCCAGAACTAGCATGCCTACGATATAAAATTGCGGAGATTGGATTTGAACCAATGACCTTGAGTTTATGAGACTCACGAGCTACCGAACTGCTCTACTCCGCTATGTTACCAAACAAAAAATAAACATTTTCGAAGGGGGGCTCAATAAATATTTACTTGTTTCATTTGGTATGCCTTAAGTATAAATGATGGTGTGAATTTTGTCAAGTTTAAAGTTAAATTTTTTATATTTTTTTTAATTCATCATCATAAGACATTTTATAAAAACCTATATCTTTAATAGTATTCTGCGATTGATTAAACTCTAATATAATCTGATTATCAGCATCGCCAAAACGATTTTTTAAAAAGAATACTATAATATACTTACTACTATCATTCAATGTAATAAGTTTCTTCTGTCCGTTTTCTACTATAAAAGGTTTAATATATTTCTTCTCGTTATCGGTTAAATGTCTAAAGGCTATACCTACGGCTGCACATTCACATATAGCCTTTGATTTTCCTACGCTAGTCTGATCCAAAAACTTGTTATGCAAAGAGTCCGTAGCTAATTGTGCTGATGCAATTATAGCAACGTTTTCTTTTTTTGCTATACAATATAATTCTTTGGCATTATCAGCTAATTCTGCCCACGCTTTGTCGCTAGAATCTTTAACTGGTTTTAATACATCATAAAAGAAATATTTGCAACCTTGCTTTGACATTTTCCTAATTACTTTTTTAACATTAACTATATCATAGTTCTCCATAGCCTTAAATCTGATACGCCCTTTTTGAGCACCTATCCATGCAATTGCTTCTTCTACTTTTTGCATCTGTTCATCATTGTAAGACCCTTTCATTATTTTAGCACGAGTCAACCCTGTATCATCTATAATCTTACTAAATAATACAGTTGATATAATCATATTTCTCCATTGCTTTGAGTCTTGCTCATTACATATAATAGTTATTGTTTCTCCATCCTCTATTGCTGGAAGAATAAACAATGGTACAGATGATGAACTCTTGCCCTTGCCACCACCAGCAATTACCAACATAAGTTCCCCTCTATGAACACCTGATGTAGTATAATCAATGAATTGGCTGCCCATTCTGAAACCAATATTCTTTTTATTGATAACTTCTTTAAGCCACTCATTATAGCCTTCAGAATCTGACAAGTCTTCTATCTCTGATTTTTGAATACTAGTTAGGTTTATGTCTGATAACTTATACTCATAGTAATCGTACACTTCTTCGCAAGACATATTAGCAAACTCTTTTAAGTTCTCTAAAACATTAAATCCTTCCGAATGCAATTTGATTAAGAAGTTAGACTTAATCAATTCATCATAATACGCTTCTACATTATCTACATTAACAGACTGTTTCAATTCACCAAACTGTTTGTATTGTTTCTTTATTGACGGTTTAGAATCTAAATAGTTCTTTACGGATACTTCATCTGCTGATTCATATCCTAATTTATACATATTAGAAATAATGCCGTAATAAACTTTTCCAGAATCTGTTATTATATCTGTACCATTTATTATGTTTTTATAATCATCACATAAACTTATATCCTTGTATAGCGATGCTATAAAGTTTAATTCAATTGTCTCTCTGTTTTCTAATAATTCGTTTGGAATCATAATTATTCCTCTAGTTCATAATATAATAAAAATTTTCTATTAAAAGCTATCTTTTTGCTACCGTCTTCTTTATTAAAAAGAACATGAGTATCAGTATTAACTGCATACCATTCATCGGCATTAAGCTTAATAATATTACTAGCTTTAAAATCTTTTCCACACACAATTTTGTAATACATTATTGCTCCTATCTAACCAAGAATCTTAACAATGCTTTGCTCTAATGTTGCCATATCACTACTATTGTCAATAACATCAACATTGTACTTGCCATTGTTAATTTCTTCTTCAAATTTTGTAAATTGCCAAGCTTCACTTTGTTCTCTTGCTTGGTATATTTCCTCGTCATTTAAACGCTTCAATATGCGTTCTTTGCGAGTTTCGTTGTCAGCCTTAACATATATAACCTTAAATCTCATATCAGGCATATTGCTTAATAATTCACGCATACCGTTAGGGTCTATAACGTATACATCATTAGTAAGCATTTGTATCTTTGTTGCAAAGTACAAATAACCATTTATTTTCGTCTGGCACACTCTTCCGTGAATTTGGTCTAGTTCTTCCTTGTCTAAAAAAACATGAGTATTCTCACTAGGGTGTCTTTTAGGTCTATTTGTATAAGACTTAAGTATTCTCTTTCTATAATGTTTTTCAATAAATTTTGCAACGGTATCTTTTCCAGAACCACTTCTACCTAATATCAATATCATTAAGTTTGTCCCCTTTCAAATCTAGTAACCAATCTGCTGAAATATTTAATGCTTCACATAAAGTTTTTAAATTATTTGTTTGAATAATTCTCTGATCATTTACCCATCTGCTAATAGATGACTGTGGTAAGTTCATTATGTCAGCCAATTCGGTCTGTGTCATTCCATTGTATTCAAGTGCTAATTTAATCTTTTCTCCTACAGTCATAATAATTACCTCTCTGCTGATGTTACTTTAGGTGGCACAAGATTGATGCCTACTGCTTTTTCTAAGCATTCCACACAATATGGTGTATTCTTAAAACCAGCCTTTACGATTACATCTTCTTCCTTAAATATCTTTCCACACTTTGAGCATTTAATTGTTTTAAAATTATTTGCTACATAAGCTGCAAACTCTGAAATTGTTTCCCACTCTTCTGGAGAATAATCCCTTGGTGGATTTTCAACTCCCCATTGTAATGCTTCTCTAATTATTTTATTTTCATTCATTCGTTTTTTTCTCCTTTAATAATAATGTTTAATGCACTTTCCAACGCTTCTTTTGATTCTTTCCACATCTTAATGTCACTATCCCATTTAGATGATTTGATTTTAGAATCACAAAACTTCTTTAATTGATTTAAATTAATAATTATATCTGATGTCTTCACTAATCTATCCTTTCGTTAAGTTCACAATTTTTGCAAACATAATATTTTGTACCGCTAAGTTTACTAGTGTGCTTGTACGCTTTGGTGAAATAAAAATTTCCTCTGCAAGTAGCACACTTATAATATATCTTAAATACTTTATTTTTCTTCATTTAATCGTTTCTCCTTATTTGCTTTATTCAAAATCACAAACTTTAACTTTTACAATTAATCTCTTGCCCATTCTATCTAACATATCTAATGCAGGTTTACAAACAAGTCCTTCCATATCAGCTGTACCAATGGTTGACTTTGGTTTTGTCTTAACAAAATCTACTGCATCCTGTAATGTTCCCCTTAAAATAATAGGAACACAATCAATATTAAATGTTTTTGCAATATTCTCTATTGCATCTCTCTTTAACCATAGATTCTGTGATGGGATATATACATCAAATAAAATGAATGAACAATCATCTTTAATATAATTTCCACCATTCTGAATTTTATATCCGTAGCCCTCACCAAATAAAACTACTTCCATCTCACCAAATGCTTGTTCAAACAATTCTTCATTAACTGTTCCACCAAACAATTCATTTAGTTTATTTACAAGATGGGCAGGAATGTTAGCTCTCTCCGTTCTACCTTGAAATGATACTTTATGTCCGTCCCATACTATTCCAATATTTGTACCATCTATTTTTTCAGTACATACCCATTCACAATTTGCAAGATATTTAACTGTTTCATCTCTAAATTCACCCTCAATAAGTTTCTTTGTTCCCTTTTCATCTCTCTTAAATATTGTATCAATCTTTGTATAACTATTCATTATTTTCTCCTTTCTTAATATCATTAATTACTCTTTTTAATATGTTTAATGCTGATTCTAGTCCTTTTTGATAACCTCTATCTTCCCTGTTATCCATAGCAGTTCTTGCAATAGGTTGGTCTAAATAACTACTTATCTCACCTAAGTGGTATTCTAATTCTGAGATATACTGACTTACTATTTTTTCATAAGTCTTATCATCTTCAATAGTTAAGTCTTTAGTTGGTCTGTTGTACCATAGATATAATTTCCTAGTACACTTTTCACATAGGTCTATTTTCTTATCATCTCTTACATATCTTTTTTCCAATATTGTGGCTTTTGCCCTTGATACTGCAAATGGCTTTATTGTTTCACCGCATCTATCACATATTAGCTTTTGCATTTACTCAACCCCCTTTACCTCAAAATCAACATCCTTGATTTCAAATCCTTGGTACATTGCATTTGATAATGCGTTGACAAATTGTTCATCTTCTGCTTGTTCATAACCTAGATGTGCCAACATTCCGTGGAGCATTTCGTGCATTATGGTTTCTTTCTTTATTTCATTATTCATATTCTTGTTTATTTTGATTTCTGCTTTTGTATAATCAATCATTCCACAATGCGTATCCATATCAAATCTATCTTCACATTCAATCACATTGTGTGGAATACCACAAATATTTACTATCATTCTTCTATCTCCTTTAAATGTTTATTTATAATTTCAAGTGTTCTTTCCATACCATATCTAAATTCATCAGCTGGAAGTTCATCTTCAACATATTCAGGATCAACTCCTAACATATTTATCTTATATTCTTCAAAATCTGCATATGCAAATTCTTTTTCATCAAGTATTTGCTCTTTTATCTTATCCCAAGCCTCAAGACTTTTTATTGCCCTACTTAGTGCTTCTATTTCTTCACTTGATAAGTTTAAAGTTAAATTTCTTAGTTGATTTATTGTATAGTCATCTAAATCTTTGTAATAATCCATTATAAATTTTAAATTATTAATAGCTTCTTTATTTGTCATTTAATCGTTTCTCCTTATTCTCTATTACTGTCAAAATCTATGAACGATGGATAATCATCGCCCATGTCTACTACAACGATAACAGCTCCATTATTCTTGTGTTTTTCGCACCACTCTTTACGAATATCAATGAATTTGTCAGACGTTGTCCATCCGTTTTTAGAACAATCACCCTGAATCATAAATGTATACTCTGCATTACAAGGGCTAGTCATTATAGGACCTAATATGTCTATATCGAATGGCTCGATTACTTTATTAAATGTCTTAATGGCATCGTCTCTTAATTTTGTTATCTCATCGAGATTCCAATGATGCACTAATATTACTCTGTTTCTAATTGTTCCCATTATTACTTTCCTCCTTATCATTTTTTATAGGACACCATTCAGGTTCACTATTAAGATGATTTCTTAACTTTGGTTTAAATGAACATATGACAAATTTGCCATTTTCAATATTGCCATATTTTGGGTGAATTATATATTTATATTTACATTTACCACAATTCATAATTTAATCACTCTCCTTTTTAATGCCACTTACTGGCTGATGATGTTTAATTTTGATAAATGGAAAAATTCCGTGAATAAAATGAGCGAAAAAATCAGTAAGTGCGTGAAATGCCACTTTCCAATTCATACATAAATGCTTAAAATAGTTCATTCCTTTAAATCTCATCAAATCACCTCATTTCACCTAAAAACCAAATAAACATTATAATTAAAAATATAAATAAATAAATCATTTAATCACTCTCTTCACTTTCTGATTGTCTTTGCAAGGCATCATAATAACCCTTGTTATAAGCCCTTTCTAATGCAGCTACATTTTGCGTAGCTGTTACCCATTTTTCTGTAACATCTACACCATACCTTGTATAGTAAATAGCGTAATGATACGCTGTTGCTATTACCATAGGTGGCATTTTAGATAATTCATCTATTAACAGTTTGCTTTTATTATTCATTTAATCAATTCCTCCATACAGTAATAACATCTATTCACAGTACAAGTATTCTGTAAAATATACCATTGATTACATTTTTTACAAAAGTAATAATACATTTACTCACTCTCCCTTAAATTAAGTATTCCAAAGTGTTAGGTATAGTATTTCATGCCTATTAATTTCTTTGCTTTTAAAAGGGAACGTTTTACATATAGGACACAATATAGTATCATAGCAATCCTCGTCATCTAGTCCATCACCTGTCCAATTACTGTCTGTGCTTATTCCGTATACTTCATTACCTAAGTCTTCGATTTCTGCTAACCTATCACTATCAGACCCATCATATTGAAACTCGTTAATAAGCACATTAGTTATTTCTTGTCCGCAATTATTACACTTCATCTTGTTCTCCTCTCATTTCTGCTCCACAATGAGGACAATACTTAAATTCTCTAGCATAAAATTCTCCCCATCGACCAAAGTTTATATAGTATCCACATGATGTGCATTTGTAATGTTGTTCTTCGCATCTTGGAATACCATATTTAATCCAATATCCTGTCTTTGACTTTTGCTCTAATGCTTGAACTGCCATGTCAAGTGCTTCTTTCGCCTGTGGGAGTAGGTTTGCAAAATAACAATGCTCTTTTATATTCTTGATTGCTTCTTTATTATCCATTTAATCACTCTCCATTTCTGCACCACATTTTGGACAATAATTGTAGCCAAAGAAATCAGTATGCATTGTAAATCCACAATTTGTACATTTCCAATCTATATTGTATTCATTGTCTACTGTGTGCATTTTCCATTTCGCCTTTTTATGATTTTTCTCGTATCCTATCTTTGGCTCTGTTGAATACTTTTTCATGAATCCAACAATCCACTCTGTAAATGGTATCTCCACTGGCTCTGACGGATATGTGTGTTCTTTCCATAATGAGTTTTCATTTACGATATGTTTTCCCCATGGAAGGTATCTTGATTTTGACCACACAAAACCTAAATCTTCGTCCCAGTTCGCATAATAGAAATTGCCGAGCCTTTGACCAATCCAATAATCGTCTATTGATTCAACATAATAAAATTTCAATTCGTTTTCATCGTCTATATTTGACTCTTGCTCTAACTCCTCTATTGCAGAATGAATAGCACAACTTTTTGAATCATCAGCAAAAGTACTTTCAAGACTACAAACATGGATATCCTTTTCGATCTGTTTTAACCATTTTAATTTTTCTTCTCTTGTCATTTAATCACTCTCCTTTACTTCCATTGTATAAGGTTTTAATATTCATATAATGAAACTACTTTTTCTACTACATCATAATGTTCATCATATATTTTTTGTTCAAAACAGCCTAATATTTCATCTTGTTCTGCTACTTCCCATCTACCGTGCGAATACAACATCACTCGTTGCTTTTCATCATACTTTTTCAATTCTTTAATAAGTTCTCCTACTGTCATTCCTTATTCCTCACTTTCTACCTTATTAGCAATGATTGCAAGGCTTTTGGATATATCTGCAAGCATTGTAGCAATTGCACCAAGCGAAAATGCTACTATTTCCTCATAAGTTCCAGATGGCTCGCATTGCACTCTTCTATCCATTTCATTAACAACCATTCTATTTTCTTCAAGTCTTGTCATGCCTACACCTCACTTTCCTTATCTTCTACAACTATTATTGGTGCATCATCAGCAATATCTATCGCATCTCTCAATCCTTTGCTTGAACCAACTTGCTGATTCCATTCAATGTTTGCCGTCACTTCTAACTGTTTTATCAATTCATCAGCATCAATTAATCTTCCGTGTCCTTTTGGAAGTGGTGTGCCATGCACAATGAGTTTTTCGTAATAGTTCACATACATATCATTAAACTTATCTTTTCTCTTTAACCCCTCATAATCCTCTTCGGGTATCTTAATAACTAACTCTATATCTGCCATATTATTCCTCACTTTCTGCCTTGTGGCTCGTATTCTTATATTACAGTACATCTATCAATATCTGCATCAATCTCAAATATATCGCTATATATATCTGCATCTTCATCATCACAAATTGTCAGTTTTTGTTTGGCATCTCCTTTGTGCATTATTTCTATTTTCCAAATGCCCTTGCCGTCTTTACCATATTCAACATGGATAATCGTGTCATCTGTAAACAAGATGCGAACCACCGAATCGAAGCATCCTATTTCATCGTAGGGGTATATATTTTGCTCTGTTTCAATTTCCACTAAATCATCTGACATTCCATATACTTTAGTTTTCATTTAATCACCTACTTTCTAAATATTGGATACAATGCCCCAACAGACATTCCTATAATCATTAATGCTATTAATATCTTCATACTATCTCCTAATACTTTTTTCTAAAAATCGAATTAAATCTTCTTGTGTTGTATATCCTGTGATTGTTAATTCAACTGGATCTTTTAACATTCTTGTAGTTGTTATATTATTTATCATTGAAAGTGATGGGCAATCTTTTTCGTTATCTTGAAATAATTTATGTACTGTTGTTAAAGTTTCACCATCAACACTTATTGTTAAATCATAAAATATATCTTTCATTATTCGTCACCTCTTTCTGGATAGAATACTTTACAATGCATTCCACTATTAAGAATAATTCTATTAGTTCTGTTTAACTCTTCCGATGTGGTATTAACCATTGTTGTAGAAGAATCGAAAGGCATATATGAACTATCCCTTAAAAAATCATATGTAAAATGCTTTTTTGAGTTGTTCTTATTAAAGTTTAAGAAGTTATCAAACTCGTACTTGCAGCTAGAGCATAAGTCCATCTCTTCACAATTCTCTCCCTCGTAATATATATCAGTTTTTTTATTTTTTGTAGGAATTACTAAACGGAAAGACTTTTCACACTCAGCCCCACATCTGTCACAAATATATACATTTTTAAGCATTTGTTTCACCTCTTTGAATTTTGTCTTGTAACTCCGCACAAGAATCAATTAACTCTTTAGCTTCAGTATTATCATCAGTTACAATAGCATTGTTTTCAAGCACCTTTATTAACTTATCAATATCTTGTTGCTTATCAATATCGCAAGTGTAATCGTTGATAGCATGATATGAATAATAATCAATATGATTTAATGGACAATTTGTAATTACTTGCCATAATTCCCATGCTATCGGATGTCTTTTAAACTTACCTTGTTCCTTATATAACTTGGTTTGCTCTATAGCCTTTTTAAATTTTTCTGTATCATTAACCTTAAAAGCAAAAGGTTCTGCCCAAGGTTTAATATAATCTTCTGAAAATGGTGGAGCAGATGCAAAAAACTGTATATCATCTACTTCTGCTTCAACAATTGTTTTAATTGCATTTTCCGAAAAATATACATCTCCAAAGAGATAGCATACTGGTTCTTCTGTTAGCATAAACGCATCTACATAATACCCAGTTATTTTATTTTCTGGAGTAACAGTAAATTCATTTTTACGATGAATAACTGCACAAGGAAGATAATCAAAGTAATCATATGTTGCTGAATCTAAACTAGTAGTTACTGCTATGTCAGTAGCTCCATATTTTTTTAATAATCTAATAGTTCTTTCAACTAAAACTTCATCATTTATTTTTGATAACTGTCTAGGTTTATTCCATCTAGTATAATTACCGCCACACATAATTAAATACTTACAATTCAATTTCATTCACCTCTCTTAATATATTTGATAAAGTGCAATTCTGTTTTAACACTTCTTCTCTGCTTAATGATTTGTAATTAACAGGTGTCCAAGAATTATGAAGGACAAACATATCCACATCGTTAACATCCTCTAAAATGTAATTACGATTGAAATAAAAATCAATATAATTGCTACGACTTGTTCCACCTTCAATCATTGTTAATTCTGGTCTGCATTTTTCGATAGGATATATCTTAACCTCTTTGTGGCTAGGTACATATGTATCAGTAAACATATTAACTAACACGGACCAGTGTTTTGAATGATTAGTATTAGCAATAGTTTTGTCCTGATATTTAGCCCATTCGATAAAGAAGTCTTTAGCTTCTTCTGTATAATGAGATACACCAGTCGAATGAGTTCTCTTTGTAACGTCACCAATTACGTTTTCTTCAATTAATTTACCAGTTGCTATAATAGTATCAGCATCCAACCAATAACCACCGTGATCACGTAATACGTGTGCTCTAACAGCATCTGACACTTGTGGTAAAGTGAATGTCTTCACTCCTTTAATATCTATGTCTGTATACTGTAATAAGTTACTATAATTTAAAATAGTGAAATCAAACTTCCAAGTATCTAGGCATAGTTTAATATAGTCAGGCATCTTGCCTTCCCAAAAAGTAAAAATCATACTATTCTCCTTTTTTAAAAATTTCTTCAATAGGTTTTATTCTCCCATCATATAAACTTTTATAATATCTGTATTTAGGTAATTGCAGCAATTTACTTCTAATAGAGCAATCTTGAATAACAGTTCTGTCCACAAAGTATTCTTGCAACAACTTTCTACAAGGACATTCAATCATATTTTTTCTCCAAATGAATTTTGTCTAGTTTGTTTGTAAAAAAGAATCACTCTGTATAGAGCAATTTAGATTATGAATTTCGTCTAGTTAACTATAATAATTATACCATATCTGGTAAGAATGTAAATAGCAAATAAGCAAGTTCTTAAAAAACTTGCTTATTATTTCCTCTTAAAATATTTATTGTTTCCCAGCATTTACTAGCCGAGTGCTTATTAGTATCTTGTATATATTGTAATATATCCACAACATCTCTAACAAACTCTCCATGCTTTGTATCTTCTGGAAAAGCCTGAGTCTCCCACGACTAAAGTCGAAGGGTTCTTGGGACTAGCAGACCAATGTCTACTTCATTACCAAGCTAACTGGACAGCTCCTGCCCTTATATATATGTTACGCTAATTTAAGTCCTTTATTTAAAATATTTATTGCAGCATTTACATCTCTATCTAATACAGATTTACAGTTAGGACATATCCATTCTCTAACCTTTAAATCTTTAGTAATAGAAAATTTATTACCGCAACAACTACAAGTTTGGCTACTAGCAAAGAACTTATCTACTCTAATAACTTTACGACCATACCATTCAGCTTTGTATTCTAACTGCCTAGTAAACTCCGACCACGATACATCTGATATGCTACGTGCAAGTTTATGATTCCTAACCATGTTGTTTACTTGCAAATCTTCTATACAAATAATATCGTTTTCTTTTATAAGTTGAGTAGATAGTTTATGTAAGTAATCCCTACGTTGATTAGCTATCTTTTCATATTGTCTTGCAACTTTTATTCTTGCCTTATTCCAATTAGAACCACCTTTTGATTTTCGAGATAGTTCTCTTTGTAACTTTGCAAGTTTGTCTAAAGACTTATTAAGATATTTAGGATTACTGTACTTAACACCATCACTTGTAATAGCAAAATCTTTTATTCCCAAATCTATACCTACTTGGTTGTTAGTCTTTGGTAATGAATTTATGTCTACATCTGTACAACAAATAGAACAGTAGTACTTACCACTAGGTTCTTGAGATATAGTAGCGTTAAGTATTCTTCCTTGTGGTATTTGTTTATCTCTTGTTTTAACCCAACCAAGTTTTGGCAGTTTTATATGATTGTTTTGAAATCGTATATTATTATTCATAAAGCTAGTCTTATAAGAATATCTGTGTGTTTTCTTGCTTTTAAATTTAGGAAAGCCAGTATGTTCCTTAAAGAACTTATTATAGGCAAACTCTAAATCTTTTAAAGCATTTTGTAACGAACACTTATCAGGTTCTTTTAACCATTCATATTCTTGCTTTAAAGATGTTAAGTCTTTACAACAATCGTAATAATTTAATGAAGTTTTATCTTTTTCGTATGCTTTTATTCTTTTATCCAAGTAGTAATTGTAAACAAATCTACAACAACCGAATGTTTTATTTATTAATTTACGTTGTTTTTTATTTGGATAAATTCTATACTTATACGCTTTCTCCATATAATCTACCTCACTAATTCATGACTAAAGTTACGAGTATGCGTTCGCAAAGCATCATATCTTTCAGCTTTTTCTTTAGTAGTCATAATTCAACTCCTTATATAAATTTGATAATTCTCTGCGAAGCCTTTTGATGTCGGCTTGAATTACTGTATGACCATCCGCAATATATGAGTCTTCTTTGCTACAATATTCTTTTAAATCATCATAAAGTCTATCCATTAATACTTTACAAAAATCTGCATCTTTTTTTATTTGTTTTTTATCAATCATTGTCCACCTCTTCTAATAACCACTCACGCATATCCTTTTGACAAGTAGTTGAATTAAATCTACACTTGTTGCAAGGATATGTCTGCATGGCTTTTGCTCTTAATATTTCATAATCATCAGTAACACAATAACTTTGCACTATCATATTGATAAAGTGTTCTTGATTAATTGATACTATCTTCTCTAAGTTCGTCATGTTCTAACTCCACTATACGATTGTAAATATCTTGATAAGCAATTATTGCACCTTTATTCATATCTTCGTTCGCTAATCCGATATCTGATACTTCTCTTGCAAATAAAACTTTGCTTAAACTTTCTTTGATATCTTCTACAATTTCAATATACTTGACTTGTTCATTAAGAATATCGTTAAGATTCTTATGGTTATAAGTATCTACAACAACTTCAAGTTGTTCTTTCGTTAAGCCTACTTCTTTAATAATCTGTTCCAACGTCATCGATATCACACTCCTTAATTTTCCTTTATTTAATGTGAATGATAGCTTTCGCATTCTTTTTGATATTCTTCGTATTCTTCTAGTTTCTTTAATTTTTTTAGCACTTGAGCATCAGGTTCTATGCTATTAACTACATTTATAAGCATTTGTTTTATTATTGGAGCATTTTCAATCCATTCAATGTTGTCAAGACAATCAAGGCTTTTAATAACCTCTTGTCTGCTGATATAATCCGTAAATATTTTCATATTAATTCTCCTTATTTGTTAAAATATTTATTATTAATATATTAGTTATCTCCTTTATATGGTTCTGGTAATGGAAACCAAGCAAGTGGTTCATATTCACAATCGTCTAAAACAAATTCATCAGTTTGCCAATGAGTACCATTCCACCAAGCAATATGCGGTTGATTGTTAGAAAATAAATATATGAGTACTTCTTTATTAACTTCAGGTAATCTGTCTTTTACAGAAACCCAAGAACATTTTTCTTTATATTCCTTATTTTTCTTAGGCATTGGCGGTATGCTTTTCTGCAATGGTATATTGAGATGTGAAGCACCTGTTATCATAATAACCCTCCTTTTCTTTTGTATTAACCACCCGATACACTTATTTTTTTACCATCTTTTAACTTATATGTATGGAAAACCCATTTCGGATCAGTACAACGTGTTTCTTCAATGATGTCCTCTACGGCTAAATAAACTTGATAAGGCAAAAAACAATAAGCATTGCTAACCATTCTCTCGTTAAACATTAATATAGAATGTTCATCATCAAGCCACATCGAATTAGATAAATCCGTTAACTCTATATATGGATTTCCCATAAAGTCTTTTTCTTTATTTACAACCTGTTGATGTCGTTCATTTATTAATCTTCTCGTTATCTTATCGACAACTTCAAACATCCCCATTACATCATCAATTTCGCCCTCGTAACATCCGTCTTCATCTATTTCAATACCTTTAGATGTTATAAATTCTTCCCACTCTTGGTAGTATTCATTATTCCCGAATACTTGTTTGTTGTTTACGTATGTTCTATACGACATCTTATTCTCCTTCCATTTCTGCTCCACAATGTGGACAATACTTAAATTCTCTAGCATAAAATTCTCCCCATCGACCAAAGTTTATATAGTATCCACATGATGTGCATTTGTAATGTTGTTCTTCACATCTTGGAATACCATATTTAATCCAATGTCCTTTTTTAAGTGGTTTTAACTGAATACCTCTAGTAAATCCCAATTTGTCAGTTACGACCATTATAAGTGGATCATCTATTCTAAAATCATCTAACATTTCTTCATCAATAATTGCTATATATTTCATTTAACCACCTCTTATTATTAATTTTTTAGCTTTAATATATTTACTATAACTACTTGATCCAAATCAGTTTGTTGTTTTATTGAATCAATTATGATATTAAAATTTTCTGATTTTAAAAAATCTAAACCAGTCTTTATTATGATACTTCCCCATCCACACTTTCCTGTATTTTCTGTAAAATAATAACTAATCATGTACTTCTTGACTCTTTTATTGAACATTATTGACTCTCCTCATAATTGTCTTGAATACCTTTAACGCACTCATAACAGTTGCTTCCATCGATTTCATCTTCGTGAATACAAGTATCACACTTATTACTATCAGATTGAATCTTTAAACTTGCAATTGCCATATCTAAAGCTATTTGATAATCGAGTGGATATTCCCATTCAATTTCAGCTTTTGCGACTTTTAATATTTCAATAGCTTTTTCATTTGTCATTTTAATTATTCTCCTCATATTTAGGTGGTTTTAATTCAATTGTTTCAAATATTTCGCCACACGATTTACACCTATTCGGATAAAACCAAGGCTCTGTATGTAGCATAAAATCTGGCATATCTAATATATTATAGCCATAAACTACTTCATCTTCTATTATTGCACCACAGTTTGAACAATGTGGTTTATATATTATTCTACACATTTATATCTCCTAAATGCTTATTTATAAAATCTGCCAATGGTTACTGTTCTTTTAAAAAGATTTATATATAAATATGTTTCGTCTCCCCAATGAGACAAATTAATTCCAAAGCTCCATTGTTCTTCCCAAAGTTTCTCTATCTTTACACCAAACTTAACTATTTTTCCTTCACTCATAACTCACTCCTATCCATTATTGTTCCTGTGATTGATGACAATGCTAAAGAATTATTTATTCTTATCGGATTATCAAACCATATTGATGGTATTCCATACTCTTTAGGAATGTCCAAATTAAAATTCATGTTGCATTTGTACGTATAAAATACATCGCAGCATTGTCCATCTTTGGTAATCTTATACCACTCACCGCTATTCCACTCTTGGGCAAGTATTAAAATATTGTTGTAATCATTCTTTCCCCAAAAGCCATTATAAACACCGTTAGATAAAAACATTATTCTATTAAAGTATTTACTGCTATCATATGGCTTTGCATTTTCTATCAATTCTTTAAGTGCTTTCTTCATATCTTATATCCTCTGATAAATGTTTGTTAATAATATCCTCTGCTCTTTCCATTCCTTCGCCAAAATAGTTTTTTGGCAACGGATAATCTCCATCGATATAGTAATGATCGAATTTTAAAACATCATTTTTATATTCGTTATAATCAGCGTGAGCATAACTTTTTTCTTCTTCAATTTGTTCTTTGATTTTATTCCAAGCCTCAAGACATTTTATAACTTTTTCGTGACATTCAATTTGTTTTCCTAGTGATACTGATTTATATTTACAATGATTACAATCTTCATCTGAACATTGTACAATTCCTGATATTTGAATTTCTAAACATTGTAGTTCTGTTTTTAATATTTTAATTGCTTCATTTATATCCATATTATTCTCCTTTAAAGTGTTCTTCTATGTTAAACCATTTGTCATCCATAATGTTGCCTATTATTTTTATAGAGCTACCCCATCCGTCTGATTTAACTCTGCAATATTTACCTTCTAAATCTTCCCATTTTTCTACACCGACAACATCCATAATTTTCATCATAGCAGTTAAACCTTTGTCAGTGGCATCAAAATGTTCAGCTCCTAGATATCCATGCCCTATGACGTAACCACCAAAGCAACAAAAACTTGATGTAAATTTTAATCCTATATTAAATGTAAGTACTCCGTGATCAGCCATACTAATTGACGCATATTCAATTAATGCATTTTCTATTGTTTCTACTTCACTCATAATTACTCCTTTTATCTATTTTCTACTATCTAAATATAACCGTGAATTATTGCCCATTCATTTTCATTCATACCTTTATCCTCTCTATCTACTATAGGCTTTAATTGAGATATAAAAGTTGAATATGCTTCTTTTGTAAAATCACTCGGCAATTTTTCACACGTTCTTTCTGATAAATATTTAGCATATTGAATTTGTTTTTCTGTAGGTCTTTCCATAACTATTCCTTTCTATTTACTTCCTACCCATTTGGGACAATTCGTTACCGAAAATAAGACAGTATCACATTTTAAACCGACAGTACATTCACATTCTTCTGCGGTAACAAAAGATGGATAATGATATACGTGTTTACAATTTTTACAAGTTGAGCATCCTTTTTTATTCTTTAATTCATTGTATATTTTTTCATAATGCTCATTTGCGTATTTATCACAACTAAGCATACACCTTAATTCATTTTTGAAAGTACCGTCTTCATTTAATCTGTCGCAGTCTTTACAACAATCTAATGGTTTCATATTCTTACCTCACTATTATCCTTCCGCACCACGGACAAAACTTGTCACTTGCAAATAATATGTGTTCACAATTAGAGCAATGAGGTGTATCAAAATCATCATAACAAATATTAGTCGTTTCATTTGTATGCGGTGCATCCCACCATTCCTTATCAAATGTACCAAACGGTGTTACAACTTCCGTGTTATTATAATTATTAAAATGTTCAGTTATATTAAATGTATTTAACATTAATTCACCATTGGTTAATGGTCTGCTTATACTTGTTGTATCGTTAATACTTACTTCAGAACCAGTAGTAAGAGTGTATTCTCCATCATCACTGAACAGCCAATCTGTTGTAATACCTAATGCTTTTGTAATATTTCTTATTGTTCTAATACTAGGATTTACTTCGCCAGTTAATGCTCTGCTTAATGTACTTTCATTAACACCAGATAGTTCAGCTAAGTCTTTTTGAGTCATATTTTTTTCTTTAAGTAAATTGATTAATTTTAATCTCCAGTTCATACTTTACTCCTCAATTATTTTGACATAAGGACAATAGTCCTCTTCCTCTAACGTATATCCATACCTACGCCATATTTCTTTTTTATCTTCATACTCTAATGGACACATATTTAAATCTGTATTCATATACATATTTTCAAATGCGATACAGAAAAATCTTTTACGCCCATCTTTATCTATGTATACTTGTTTATTACCGCAACCTTTGCAGCGATCACGATTAGAAATTTTGTTTTTCTTGCCCATCCTTCGTACAGCCTTTTATTAATAAAATGCTTCTCTTATTCCTATTAACTACCAGTTACAATAAACATCTATCGTGCCATAAGCACAACCACAGTCATATACTTTAGCTGGACCGAGACTAATCATAAGTGTAGCTCCTCTTGAATAAAAACTTGGATTAGCAGCCACGCATATGTAACCATCTTTATCTCTAACTGTTCCATCTTTTGCTACGTGTCTTCCAGATATTTTTAATCCACCGCCAGTTAATACTTTTTGACTGTAATATGTTTCTCTGTGTCCGTTGTAATATACAACTCCTTTACTCTTTGTTAATTTGTTAGAAGAAACATTATAGTGTTCGTTGTAACTAAGTAACACACCATTGAAACTCTTTTTCTTAATGTTGTTTATTTTCTTTTTAAGAGTCCTAATTGATTTTCTTAGTTTCTTCTTTTTACTTGTAAATTTATTAAGTTTTTTCTTATAACCTTGAATTTCTTTTAAGGCTTCTTTTTTGTGGTTGATTAGAAAAGACTTGTAACTATTCAAACTTGTTGAATATGCTACATCTAAAACATATTCAGATTGTATTTGCTTTTTTATACTTTCAAAAAAATCGATATCATCTTCAATGTTTTTTATATAAATCCTATCTTTCTTAATTAGACCACTAATACTTTTAATATCCGAATTAATCTTCGAAAGAGATTTTTCTTTACCAGATAATTCTTTTTGAAGTTTATCTAATTGAGTTTCAGCATTAACTGAAGTTGTAAAACAAAATCCAAAAACAAGGGATAGTAAAAGTATTATTTTTTTAATACTCATATAACACCATGCTGAAATAAATAAGTTCCACAAAATTTATGGACATTTAGAAAAAATATACAACTAGCCAACTCTAAACCATCATCTTTAAACGAATACTAATCGTCTGTAAAAGTATTTTTAAAGATGCTTAAGTATTTACTCCAGTCCTTTCTTTTTGTTTTTTTGTAAACTCTTGCAAGTTGGTTGTATATATAAGCAGTAACTTGCAAGGATGTTTACAATATAAGGAATAAGAGAAGCATCTATTCACCTCTGATTTCTTTTACATATGGTAAATCTAAAAGAATGCCACAAAACTCTCTCCATTCAAAAAGTTTATGATTACTTCTTTGGTTTATAATGTTCATTACGTTTTCGTAATTCATACTAACTGTAGCTTTAAGGTTATAACCTTGAGGAAGCAACTCTAACATAGCTCTCCAATATTTCTTTTCTTTAGTTTCATTAAATAAAACTCTTAATTTTTCTAACTCTTCTAACACTATGTTGAACACTTCTTCAGTACGTCCACCACATTCATCTATGCCCTCGTGTGAAAAATCATCTTTTTCAAAAGACTTAACGTGTATTCTATGCATCTTAGAACATGAGTTTCTAGTAACTCCAATCTTGTATGTGTCGAACTCACCCCAAAATATATGATGTGATGTTATATCCATACTTACAAATATCTGCCTTAAATACTTTCGATGTTCATTTCCAGCTTTGTATAATCTTTGCATTAAACTTAAATCATTCTCACCTATTACAATACCATCAGGTGTTGTCCAACAATTTTCAGTTTTATGCTTACAACCATCACAATGTTTAGCGTAACACATATAACTATCACTCTTGCTCCACGAATTGAGTGGATTGCGAAGACCTCTGATCGCACCTTCCCAATTAAATGTTTCAATATGTTCAACTTTAATCATTATTTATATCCTCTAATTCTTTTATTTGTTTTGATACCTGAATAATTTCATTCCAGATATGTTGTTTCTTTTCCATAAAATTTGAATATGATGGTTCTATTCTTACTAACACTCCGTGTTCATCAAGAAACCAGCATCTATCTATTTTGGAGTTATTATTTTTAAAATCACTTACTAAGGTTTGCAACTGTGATTTTAAAGCTTGCAATTTTATAGTATGATTTTTGTCTAGTCTCATATTCATCGAATAACCTCTATATCTTCTAGCCATTTATCAAACACTTGTTTAATAAAATGTTTATCATCGTTATCACACATTGCTTCAGTATCAGCAACCCATTTATCGTTTCCGTCTTTAGTTATCTGTAATTCTCCCCAGCCTATATTACTATTCCAAGTAAAGCACATATTGTCTTCATCCACATAACTCAATGTTACATCAAATATATCAACCATTGATTATTTCTCCTTAAACTGCTTTTTTATAATATAGCACAATGTGTGAATTATGTCTAGTAGGCAAGCGAATTTTTTTATTTTTTTAACGCTGCAATACCCATAAAGTCAAATTCTGCTTCATGTATCATACTTCCAATCAAATTAGGAAAACGTTTTTCAAAAATAATCATAGCTTCCTCTTTGGAACGTGCATATGTAATTGCTACATTCTCTTCGTCTATTAGTACAAATAACTTTTTATTAAATCTCATTACTTATTCTCCTTTTCTACTTTGGAAAGTATTTTTTCGCGATCTGGTAACTCAGCCCATAGTACTACATTTATAACTTCGTAATGTCCATACTCACTATCGTACTTGTACCAACCACTCCTTTTTGAATTATAAAAATCATAATTGTCGACTTTATATAAGTTTTTTGCGAAATTTAAAATATCATAATATGTTCCAAACCTACTCTTTGTTATAACAAAATATGTTCCGTTTTTTCTTGGCTTATCTTTATGCCATATAATTTTACTTTCAATCATAATCTAATCCTTTTTCAATACATATCTTCGCTTTTGAATTGCACTAACTGAACGTTCTAATTTACTTGCTAGTTCTCTGTCGGGAATACTATGAGCTAAAATCAGCTCGTCTTCTTTTAATGTGTATGGCTTAGGCGGATATTCACCGCTTCCAGTTCTTTTGGCATATCTCCTTTTTGCTGCATTTCTTACTTCTCTCCATTTATTTACGTCTTTATAGTTGTTTGTTCTAAAACTCAATATATAGTCACCTCTTTCATTTCTGCTCCACAAACTTCACAATAATTACTTTTAGTATCGTGATATGATTTGCAATGAATGCATTGATATTTCAATTCACCATCAACATCATCAATCATCCACTTGCTATAAATAATTGGTGCTACTCTAGGCTTTTTTATTTTAGTTTCAATTTCATTTGCTATAAATTGTTTGCCTTTAATACCAACATCTATGTTTTTTCTTTTGAGTAAGTTGACTATGTACTCAACTGCATCTGCTTCGTTAATCAAAATCTTCATCTCCTTCATAACCACTACACTCAGACTTGTGAGGACAAAACTCACAAATCTGATCATCGTAGTTACCAGTTTCATAACAGTAATCGTATCTATC
>ODAI012593673.1_pt1 | contig 81333 bp, 60 predicted proteins | sample 1539321 | NCBI WGS metagenome assembly ODAI01 (sample SAMN02144231, study PRJEB22623) | gut metagenome | biome: sheep rumen | host: Ovis aries | place: New Zealand | reverse complement strand
GGCCGCTCCATGGCACAGGATCCGGAAAGTAAATTAATTTAATTTGCACGGTAAATCAATTTAATTTGAAAAGTAAATCAATTTAATTTGCGCGGTAAATTAAATTAATTTGCAAAGGAAATCCGTTAGATTTGTTGAAGCGTTCCGGCGGTTTGGAGGCTGAATAGTGATGGTTTCCGGGCGGCGTAATGGCGTTTTGGAGGCGGTAGGGTGGAGGTTTTGCCGGTATCATGTGGCAGCAGAAAGCGGTGAGAACCTCCATATACAACGCCACGCGCAAAACCTATGTGGAATGGGTGTTTGCGCGTGGCGTGATGGTATGCAGCAGAAAAAGGAGGCAGCGCGGCTACGGAGCCGTGATAACCTCGATGCCTTTCCTGACGATGTGGTTCTGCTCGTTCATAATTTGATAGTATTCGCTCATGTCCCAGAGGTCGCGCGCCACGAGTGCCTTGAGTTGCAAGCGCAGATAAGGCAGCGTGCGCTGCAGTTCTTCCTGGTCCTTTGGCGCTACTTTCTGCTTGGAGGCCTCGCTCACAATCTGGTCGATGAGCAACTGGGGAATCTTAAACTGCTGGTTGAAAACGCCGAAAGTGGGATATTTTGCCTTGAGTTGCTGGCGGTTGTCGTCGATATAGCGCAGGCTGCTGGTCACGATGATGTTCTTGGCTGCCAGTTGGCGGTGGAAGCGGGTGTACTGTAACGTGTCGAGCGGCACGAAATAATCGGGCATGATGCCCCCTCCGCCATACACGGTGCGCTGCTGGCGCAGGGTCTGGAATTTGAGCGAGTCGGCAAAGTGGATGCTGTCGGGATTGGTCAGTTCGCCATGTTTCAGACGGTTTTCAAAGTCCTGCTCATATTCTTTCAAGTCGCCTTTCTTGTACGGTTTCTGTATGCAGCGGCCCGAGGGGGTGTAGTAATGGGCGATGGTGAGGCGTATCATGGAGCCGTCGGGCAGGTCGATGGGGCGCTGCACCAGTCCCTTTCCGAAGGAACGGCGGCCCACAATGAGTCCGCGGTCTTGATCCTGGATGGCTCCGCTGACGATTTCGGCTGCCGAGGCGGTGAACTCGTTGACCAGCACCACCACCTTTCCGGTGCGCATCTGCCCGTTGCCCTCGGCCCTGTATTCGGCGCGCTGCGCCTTGCGGCCATTGGTATACACAATCAGATCGCTCTTCTGCAGGAACTCATTGGCAATCTGGACGGCGGCCTGGAGATAGCCCCCGCCGTTCTCCTGAAGGTCGAGAATCAGATTCTCCATGCCCTGCGAGCGCAGCGACTTGAGTGCCGCCATGAACTCGTTGTAGGTGGTGGCCCCGAAATTCTCAATGCGGATGTAGCCCACCTTGGGACGTATCATGTAGACGGCATTGATGCTCTTGACGGGTATCTTGTCGCGCGTCACCACGAAATACATCACTTCGGGTACGTTGCGGCGCACAATGCCCAGTTTCACCTTGGTGCCGCGCGGGCCGCGCAGCCGTTTCATGATGTCCTCGCGCGACATTTTCACGCCGGCAATGGCGGTGTCGTTCACGCTCACGATGCGGTCGCCGGCCAGGATGCCCACCTTTTCTGACGGGCCTTTCACCACGGGCTGTATCACCAGCAGGGTGTCTTCAATCATGTTGAACTGCACGCCGATGCCGTCGAAGTTGCCTTGCAGCGGTTCGTTCAGCGCCTTCACCTCCTTGGGTGTGGCATAACTGCTGTGGGGATCCAGTTTCTCAAGCATGCCGCGAATGGCATCTTCAACGAGTTTCGACTCGTCGACGGTGTCCACATACAGGTTGTTGATGGCCATTTCTGCTATCTGCAACTTGCGCATGGGGCTGTTGCCGCCCAGGTTGAGACGAAACTGGGCGGATGCCGTGTTGAATGCAAACTGACAAACGATGAATGTCATAACCATCATCCACCGCATATTTCTTGTAGTGTTCATACTCTTTTTTCTTTTCATTATTCTTCTTTTCACGTGGCTCCCTGCCACTGATCAAGTCTTCGTGCCGTTATCTGTCAGCCGTTTCTTCCTCTTCGGGGCGGTCTTCCTCAATCACCAGGTTGTCAATGATGAAGTTCTGGCGCTCCATGGTGTTCTTGCCCATGTAGTATTCCAGCAGTTTCTGCACCTGGTCGTTCTTGTGCAGGGTGACCTGCTCCAGGCGGATGTCGGGGCCGATGAAACCGGCGAATTCGTCGGGCGAAATCTCTCCGAGTCCCTTGAAGCGGGTGATTTCGGGGTCGGGTCCCAGTTCGGCGATGGCGGTGAGGCGCTCTTCCTCGCTGTAGCAATAGCGGGTGATGAAGTCCGACTTGGGCGCATTCTGGCTCTTCCGCGCTGCTATGCGGGCATCTTCGGCAGCGAGCACCTGCTTGTTCTTGATCTTGGTGCGGCGGTTGCGCACGCGGAAGAGCGGAGTCTGCAACACATAGACATGGCCTTTCTTAATCAGTTCGGGGAAGAACTGCAGGAAGAAGGTGATGATGAGCAGGCGTATGTGCATGCCGTCGACATCGGCATCGGTGGCCACGATGACTTTGTTGTAGCGCAGTGTGTCGAGTCCGTCCTCGATGTCGAGGGCTGCCTGCAGCAGATTGAACTCTTCGTTTTCGTAGACCACCTTCTTGGTCAGTCCGAAGGTGTTCAGCGGCTTGCCGCGCAGCGAGAACACGGCCTGCGTGTTCACATCGCGGCTCTTGGTGATGCTTCCGCTGGCTGAGTCGCCCTCGGTGATAAAGATGCTGCTTTCCTCTTTGCGCTCGTTCTTCACATCGCTGAAATGGATGCGGCAGTCGCGCAACTTGCGGTTGTGCAGATTGGCTTTCTTGGCCCGCTCGCGCGCCAGTTTGGTGACGCCGGCCATGGCCTTGCGCTCTTTTTCGCTCTCGTTGATTTTCTGGAGCATCACGTCGGCCACGTCGGTATGTTTGTGCAGGTAGTTGTCAACCTCCTGCTTGATGAAATCGCCCACGTATTTGTTCACGCTGACACCGCCGGGGCTCATGGTGAGGCTGCCCAACTTGATTTTAGTCTGGCTCTCAAACATGGGCTCCTCCACGTTCACGGCGATGGCGGCCACCAGTCCGTTGCGGATGTCGCCGTATTCCAGATTCTTGCCGCTATACTCCTTGATGGTGCGGGCGATGTGCTCCTTGAAAGCGCTCTGGTGGGTGCCGCCCTGGGTGGTGTGCTGGCCGTTGACGAATGAATGGTATTCCTCTCCATACTGATTGGTATGGGTGAAGGCAATCTCTATGTCCTCGCCCTTGAGATGGATGATGGGATAGATGCCTTCGGTGGTCATGTTGTCGTTGAGCAGGTCTTCCAGTCCGTTGCGGCTCAGGATGCGGCGGCCGTTGTACATGATGGCCAGTCCGGTGTTCAGATAGGTATAGTTGCGCAGCATGGTTTCCACGATGTCGTCGTGGAACTGGTAGTTTTTGAACAGCGTGTTGTCGGGTTCGAAGAAGATGTACGTGCCGGTTTCGTCCTGCGTGGGTTCGGTATGGTCGCTCTTCAGTTCGCCGCACTCGAACACCACCGAGCGCACCTGGCCGTCGCGGTAACTGCGTGCCTCGAAGCGCGAACTGAGGAAGTTCACCGCCTTGATGCCCACACCGTTCATGCCGACGCTCTTCTTGAACACTTTTGAATCGTATTTTCCGCCGGTGTTGAGTTGGCTCACCGCCTCAACGAGTTTGCCCTGCGGAATGCCTCGGCCATAGTCGCGCAGGCTTACGCGCAGGTTCTCGTCGATGTCTATCTCGATGCGCTTGCCCGCATTCATGCGGAATTCGTCGATGGAGTTGTCTATGGCTTCTTTCAGGAGCACATAGATGCCGTCCTCGGCAATGGAGCCGTCGCCCAGTCTGCCGATATACATACCCGGACGCGTGCGGATATGCTCCACGTCGGACAAATGGCGTATCTTGTCTTCATCGTATTGCGGCTGCTGGCTTTGCAATATCTCGTTTTCTTCCATAGTTATTTGATTTCTTTTTTATAGCATCTTCTGCGTTTGTGGTTCACCGTTTCGAAATAACTCCACTGGCTCTGTACGCCGGCGTTCGACTCCATCTCAACCTGGCTCTCGCCCCATTTGAAACCGTATTTGTTGTAACGCGGAATCAGGTCGTAGAACATCAGGGCATTGGTTCCCTTGGAACGGTATTCGGGCAGCACGCCCAGAAGGAGCAGGTCAACGCCCTCGGTCTTGTGCATCTTCAGCGCACGCAGCACGTGCCACCAGCCCATGGGCCAGAGCCGTCCGCGGCGGCATTTCTGCAATGCGCGACTCAGCGAGGGAATCGTGATGCCCACACCCACCAGTTTGTTGTTGTCGCTGGCATCTTCAACAAGGGTGATGAGTTCCAGGTCGGCCATCTTCAGATACATATTGATGTATTGGTTGATCTGTTTGTCTGACAATTCGGAATAGCCGTACAGGTCTTTGAATGTGTCGTTGATGAGTGTGAAGATTTTCTTGCCATAGCCGCCTTCGAAAACGTCCTCTTTCTTCAACTTCTTGATCTGCAAATGATAGCGCTGCTGTATCATCTTGGCTATCTTCACCATCTTCTCGGGAATCTCATCAGGCACGAAAATCTTGAATTCCACGTAGTCGTTGTCTTTCACAAAGCCGCCCATGCGCTCCAAATGCTCCGGATAATAGGGGTAGTTGTAGATGGTGGCCATGGTGCCTAACTGGTCGAAACCCCACGTGAGCATGCCTTCGGGGTCCATATCGGTGAAGCCCAGCGGTCCCACCACCTCCTGCATGCCATGCTGACGGCCATATTTCTCAACGGCATCCAGCAAAGCGGCACTCACGGTCGGGTCGTCAACAAAGTCGATCCAGCCGAACCGCACGGTCTTGCGGCCCCATCGCTCGTTGGCTTTGTGGTTGATAATGGCAGCCACACGACCCACAAGCCGGCCGTCCCTATAAGCCAGGTAATACTCGGCCTCGCAGAAATCGAATGCCGCATTCTTGTCTTTGCTCAGCGTGTTGAGGTCGTCGCTATAAAGATTGGGCACATCAAAGTCGTTGCCCTTATACAAATCATAATGAAACTCGATGAAAGCCTTGAGGTCTTTCTTGCTTTCCACCTTTCTGATTTCAACTGATGACATATTCGTATCTTGTTGTTTTAGTTCACTTTATCCTGCAAAGTTACTCAATTTATATAAAACACCCGAATGATGCCGCCATTATTTAAGTTTTTTAAAGGGAACACGGCCATTTCTAACGTGATTCCTTTTTCACGCTCCTCTGCTTTCAGCGCGCTTCTTTTAAGGTCGTCGCCGGTATCATCATGCGGGGATTAATGACTGTGGTCAGGCTTTCTTCTCACAGAGCATCAGCACGTGAGAGCCCTTTTGCAGCGTGGTGGCGAAGAGATAGTGGCTGCCGCCGTCTTTCAACTTCAGACGCTTGCGCAGTTCGGCAACGCTCAGCGGGAAATTCCTAACGGCCACATTGGCCTGACCGACACTATTGAGCATGGCCTTCACTTCTTTCTTGTTCATCGATGAAATGGCGGAAATCTGGAAACGGCGACCAGGAAAGTCTGCGATGAAATGGGGAGAAACAAACAAATGGCTGTTTGCTCCGAGAACTTGCACGTTGAAGCGTCGCATAAGGGCATCAAAACAGCCCGCCTTCATGATAGAGGCATTGGGCTCATAGAGGAATTCCGTGGGCTGCGGAATGGTCGTGGTTGCGGAAAAAGCGGCATCGCCATCTGCCTCGAAAGCGGCATCTACAAAGGAGAAGACATCGTTGTCGTTGACACAAAACACGGTGATTGGCTGAACGGGATGCCGTCCTGACAGCACAACGAGCAGTTCCTTGCACTCGTTGTTCACACTCACGATGTGCACCTTGCGCACAAATTCCCGTCCAAGGTCGGAAACGGCCTTGTGCCAGTCGAGCATTGGCGAGAGTTTTACCATCACCCACTCTGCCTTTTTCAGCAATTCATCACGCAGGGCAACCACGTCGGGCGTGCAGTCGCTGATGGCAAATGTGCGGCCGCCCTGCGCATTCCGCCGGGACGGATCCAAGTAAATCATGCACACTTCACCCATTTTGTGCAGATAATCCACACCGTCGCCCTGCACCACTCTTGCCTGGTTCAAGCCAAGAAGCCGGAAATTAACAGAAGCAGCCTCGCACAAATGTTCCTGCTGCTCCACATAGACGGCCTGCTTGAACGGCCGCGACATGAACGAGAAATCCACGCCAAAGCCACCCGTCAGATCAACAAAGGTGTCTCGTCGCGATGTGATTCTCTCACAGACGCGTGCCTTATACCCGGCCGTCTCCTCGCTGGAACACTGCTCCATGGAAAGGTGCGGCGGATAAACGATTCCATCTGTCGCTGCCCAAGTGGGCAGTTTCTTGCGCGCTGCCTGCCAGCCTGCTATCTGTTGGAGGGCATACGCCATGTCAACATCCGGATATTGCGACCTTTTCAGTGCCAGTTGTCGCACATCCTCCTCCCGGTGTTCGCGGATAAATGCCTGCATCATGGATGCAAAAGTACAAAAACCGTCTGACAAAACAGCAATACTTCTTACTTTTAACGTGAATTAGAAAAAACAATGGTGTTTTGAAAAGACCGGTCTGCAGTGAGTGAGATAAGGAATTGACCATAAAAACATATCACCACCAGCGATGCCGCTGTGATTGGCATGTTGCTGATGGTGACACGTAAAGTGATGTTTATGGAATCACTTGTCAGAGCCGGCCGCCGCGGGCTTTCACCCGTTTCTCCCAATTCTCGTGCTCTTTCTGCACGTTGTAGCCGCGGGCAGAGAGGAAGTTGTTGATGCGACCTTTGTATTTGTTGAACACACCGTGTTTCTTGTTGCTGCTTTCCGCGTCGATGGCAAGTTCGCGTGCCTCTTTGAGCCAGCGCATGATCTGTGCCTTTTCATCCTCTTTGAGACTGGGGATCATGTCACAATAGGCATCATAGGTCACTTTCACCACATTGTAGGTCATCACGTCTTTCACGCGTTCCACGTGCCGCGGCATCAGGTATTTCGACAATTTCTCCTCAAAACCGAAGTGAGAACGGTAGAGTTTGGAGTCGGCCACTTGTTCAGCGTTCTTATTGCCAGCCTTCTTCAGCGAGTCGCGCTCGGCATAGATGTCGTTCAATTCGAAATAGCGGTTGGCCACCAAATTGCGCACATTGTCTCCGATATCCGACGACCAAGTAAGATCCAGTGCATCTGTGCATTTCCTGGCGCGGCCGAGGATGTTCTCCACATATGCTGGGTCGCGGCCTTCTGCGTTCAGTTTCACCTCTGGCTCGGGCACGCTGTTGAAGATTTCCTTCATGTAACGCACATTGCTGCCATAGTTGTTTTTCACGTTTCTCACCTGTTTTACGTCGCGGCTGCGCTCAATGAACAGCCATCCGCTCCACTTCATCTTGTCGAGCGTGGCCTTAATGGCAGGCATATCGAGCGCCTTGTCGTTCTGTATCCATTCACCGTCGGTGTTGGAGGCATGGATGGCGCAGATGTTCTTTGCTCCCAGTGCCTGCATATCTTTGCAGATATCCAAGCCGAGTTCGATGGCCGTCTGGAACTTATAGAAGATGGCGATGCCGTCGCTCTTTATCTCTTTCAGCAGTTTCTTGTTGCCCTTGGCATCAAAGGGTGTGTCAATGCCCACTACTTTTCCGCGCGCCTTCGCCATTTCGCCCACTTCGTGCAGACGCTTCACAATGACTTTTCGCAAGGGAAGTGAGTCAGCCCAGTTCTTGCCGCATCCGCCCAACGGAAGGAAAGCCACGCGCACACCGCCCATGACATCCATCGTATTCAGGCAGTCTTCCACCAGTTCACGATAGTTGTCGCGCCCGGCAAAACTCTGTCCGTACATGCCGCTCATGGCCACGGCACCGATTTTAATGTTCAGCGAGTCGGCAACATGCTTGAACAATGCAGCCTGTGCGGGATTGCGCAACTGATTGTCAAACACTTTTCGCTGGCCCAAAGAACCCATATCGAGTTCCACACCGTCGGCACCGATGTAGCGTGCCAGTTCAAACTCTCCCAATTTCTGGCGTTTCAGGATCATCCAGTCGCAAACGCCCACTTGATACTGCTGTGCCTCGGCTCCTCCATAAGCAAGCAGCAGCACCCATATCCACAAAAATCTCAGTCTTTTCATATTGATTTGTTATTGTTTCAATCTGTCCATTATATAACGCATATGTACGTTTTTTGTACCCAAGCCTTTGCCTTGTCAAGAATAATTGTTATCTTTGCATGACGCTAATTGCACTTGACCAGTGAAAGCATGTTTTTCATTGCACTCATCTGCACAGTATTTGTTTCAAGAAAGCCATCAGAGACAAAAAGATGAAAGACTATCCCCATTTGATGAACGCAGCGGATGCGCGTGTGTTCCGCGATGACGTGCTGAACATCGTGGGGCAGATTCCGCGTGGAAAGGTGACCACCTACGGGCACATTGCTGCACTGGCAGGATGGCCAAGCCATTCGCGCATGGTGGGACGCACGCTGCGCTACACGCCAGGAGCCGACCTGCTGCCATGCCATCGCGTAGTGAATGCTGCGGGGCGCACGGCTCCCGGATGGGGCCGGCAGCGCGATTTGCTCGAGGAAGAAGGAGTGAAGTTCAAGGCCAACGGCCTCGTTGACATGGCGCGGCATCTCTGGGAGCCTGAACTTCCGGCTTGTACGTGAGGCGCGGTGTGGTAGCCCGCAGACCGCCTGCAACACAAATCCGTCGGCAAATTCTTTGTCATCTCGTGGAAAAATTATATCTTTGCATCATCTTTGTTTACGATTTAACTATATGATATCATAATTATGGAGAAGAATTTTCGCAGAGGAACATTGTGTATCCGTGGCGGATACCAGCCCAAGAACGGTGAGCCCGTAGAGCCACCCATTGTGCAGTGCACCACGTTCAAATATGATAATTCGGAAGAAATGGCCATGCTCTTCGACCTGAAGAAGGAAGGCTATTTCTACACACGCCTGCAAAACCCCACCAACGATGTGGTTGCCAAGAAGATTGCCAATCTGGAAGGCGGCGTGGGTGCCGTGCTCACGAGCAGCGGACAGGCAGCCAATTTCTATGCTGTGTTCAACATCTGTGAGGCCGGCGACCATATTGTGACCTCAAATGAGATCTATGGCGGCACCTATAACCTGTTTGGCGTGACGCTGAAGAAACTGGGCATTGAGTGCACATTCGTTTCACAGGATGCACCAGAGGAAGAAATCCAGAAGGCATTCCGCCCCAACACCAAGGCGCTCTTCGGAGAAACCATCTCCAATCCCGGCTGTGCCGTGCTCGATATTGAGAAGTTCGCGCGCATCGCCCACCGCAACGGGGTGCCATTAATAGTAGACAACACCTTCGCCACGCCCATTAACTGCCGCCCGTTTGAATGGGGTGCCGACATCGTTACCCATTCCACGACGAAGTATATGGACGGCCATGCCACGCAGGTGGGCGGCTGCGTAGTGGACAGCGGCAACTTCGACTGGCTGGCCCATGCCGACAAATTCCCCGGATTGTGCCTTCCCGACGAGTCATATCATGGACTCACCTATACCAAGGCATTCGGCAAGATGGGCTATACCACCAAACTGGTGGCTCAACTGATGCGCGACCTCGGATCGATTCCCGGCCCGCAGAACGCCTTCCTGCTGAATCTCGGACTCGAAACGCTCCATCTGCGCATGGCTCAGCACTGCAAGAACGCACAGCGCGTGGCTGAATTCCTCAACGCCGACGACCGTGTGGCATGGGTTCACTACAGCGGACTGCCCAGCGATGCCGACTATGAGCGCGCACAGAAATACCTGCCCAACGGCTCATGCGGAGTGATTGCCTTCGGTTTGAAAGGCGACCGCCAGACGGCCATCAACTTTATGGACTCGCTCGAACTGGTGAACATTGCCACCCATGTGGCCGACAGCCGCACCTGCGTGCTCCATCCAGCCAGTCATACCCACCGCCAACTTTCCGACGAGCAATTGCGCGAGGCCGGCATTGCGCCAGACCTCATCCGTTTGTCGGTAGGCATCGAAGACGTGGAGGATATTCTCGACGACATCAAACAGGCTTTGAATAAAATTGGATAAACGCATTCTAACAGTTTAAGACATGGAAGGATATCAGACCAAAGACTACGGGCAGCCCGTGAAACGCTATGTGCAGATGATGGATTTGCGCGACAATCCCGAACTGATTGCCAAATACAAACAGGCTCACAGCGAGGAAGGTTCGTGGAAGGAGATTCTCGACGGCATACGCTCCGTGGGTATTCTGGAAATGGAAATCTACATTCTGGGCAATCATCTGGTGATGATTGTCGACACGCCGCTCGACTTCCAGTGGGACGAAGCCATGGCCCGACTGGCCACACTGCCCCGACAGGAGGAGTGGGAGCAATATGTGGCTCAGTTCCAGAACTGCGATGCCAACGCCACCTCCGACGAGAAGTGGCAGATGATGGAACGCATGTTCTATCTCTATGACAAGTAACCAGTGAAGGCTGTGCATCAAACGAACAAAAAGGAAAGAGGAGATCCGACGCGATCTCCTCTTTCCTTTTTCATGTTGCCGTTTCTTCGTTTTTCCGAAAACACACTTTTTCAGAATTGCATTCAAAAACCAACCAAGATTCTGAACACCTTGGCGGGAGCCGCAGCCCACTGCTGCATGGCCTCAAGAGCCGTTTCGGGCGTGGCCACGGCCGATATCAGTTCGTCTTTCGGATAATCGCGGTTCTGCTGCATATAGTGAATCACGGCACGGAAATCAGCAGGCTTGGCATTGCGCGAGCCTCGGATATCGAGTTCTTTCTGCACAAAGAGTTTGGTAACAAACTCCGTGCCGGCCTTGGCATAGCCGATAAAGACGATACGACCCGTGAAAGCCACTTCGTTGACTGCCTGATTCTGGGTGAACGCACTGCCCACGGCCTCGATTACAACATCTGGTCCCATGCCTTCGGTAATCTCCTGCAAGCGGGCATGCAGGTCTTCTGTCTTCGAATTGATGACATATTGCGCACCCATGCGCTTGGCCAATGCCAGTTTCTCATCGTCCAAGTCAACGGCTATAACGGTAGCACCGCGCAAACTGGCCCTTACAATAGCGCCGATGCCAATCATTCCGCAACCGATCACCATCACACGGTCGATGTCGGTAATCTCGGCGCGGTTCACGGCATGGAAGCCCACGCTCATCGGCTCTATCAGTGCTATCTCTTTCTCAGAGAGCCCCTCTGCGGGAATAATCTTCTGCCAGGGCATGGCCAGATATTCGCGCATGGCACCGTTGCGCTGCACGCCCAGAGTCTCGTTGTGCTCGCAGGCATTGGCACGCTCATGGCGGCAGGAGGCACAGTGGCCGCAATTGCTATAGGGATCCACGGTGACCAGCATGCCCACTTTCAGGCCTTCCGGCACATCGCTGCCCACTGCGGCAATCGTTGCACTCACTTCGTGTCCGGGTATCACGGGCATGTTCACCATCGGATTCCTGCCCAGGAACGTGTTCAGGTCGCTGCCGCAGAAGCCCACATAATTCATTTTCAAGAGCACTTCATGGCTCTTGATTTCCGGTTTTTCCAATTCCACAACCGCCATTTGCTGTTCGGCGGTAATCTGTACTGCTTTCATCATTTATCTTTTTTAGAGGCGCGAATGGTAGTGTTCAAGAACAACAGAGCCCATTCCCGCCTCGCAGTTAATAATTATTCCGACATATTCTTCACATAAGGCAGATCCACCAACTGCTTGAAGCCGTAGAACTGCCGTGCGTTCTCGCCGAGGAAGAGTTCTTTTTCGCGCTCTGTGAGTTCGCTGCTCTTTGTCACGAAGTCGTAAGACATGCGATAGGTAATGGCGGTGATGGTGCGCGGATAGTCGCTTCCCCACATCAGTTTCTCCACCCCGGCAATGTCGATGGCCTCGCGGATGGCGCGGATGGCACCGGCAAAGGGATAGAACTCGCTGTTGAAAAGCCAGGTGATGCCGCCCGACTCTATCATCACATGCTCGTTTCGCGCCAGTTTAATCTGCTCCTGCCAGCGCTCTGTGGTGGGCATCCCGAAGTGTCCGATGGCGATTTTCAGCCTTGGGCACTCCGCAATAATCTCCTTCATCTCCCCCACATTGGTGTCGCCGTCGGCCAGGTCCACCGAGAAAATAATGCCTCGGCGCTCCATCATGTGGAACATCTGCATCATCTCGTCGCTGGTCATCCAGATGCGGCGGTCGTCGAGCATCAGCCTGTGGGCAGGAATCTTGATGGCCCTGAACCCGCGCTCCGCCAGCCTCTCGGCCTCTTCGGCAAAGCCCGGCTTGAAATAATCGGCCATGCCGCACACGAAGAAACGGTCGGGATGGCGTTTTGCCACCTCTTCCAGATAATCATTCTGTATGCCGTCGATAAACTCCTGTGTCACCACTGCCGCTGACACCTGCGCATAGTTCATGTTCGAGAGGAACACCTCGGCAGAGTTCCTGCCGTCGATCATAAACGGCGGCACCATCTGCACCTCCTCTCCCAGGAACATGGAGCGGCCGTTCTCCGTGGTTTTGATCACCTTTCCGTTCCACGTCGCGTCTTGTTTCAGCCACAAATGGCTGTGCGCATCGATAATCTTCATCATATAAATATTAAGGACTACGAACCAAAAGCCAGAAACTCGCTTACGTATTCTTCCAGCGCACGCGCATCTGGTCGCCGATAATCTGCTGCACTTCTTTCACCAGTTGCTCGTCCATGGGCGCATTCACATAGTCAATGTTCTTGAGCACATTCTTGGGATTGGCCGAACTGAACAGCGTTGTGGCGATGCGCGGATTCAGATGAGTGCTATATTGCACGGCCAGTTTCTCAATGGGATAGTCTTTGGCGGCACAGTGCTCGGCAGCCTTGCGGCAGGCTTCTTTCAGACTCTCGGGTGCCGGATGCCATGCCGGTGCACCCCGTTGCGAAAGCAATCCCATGGAGAAAGGCGACGCATTCACCACGCCGATACCCCTCTGCTCAAAGAAATCGAGATAGTCGAGCAGCATTTCGTCGTTCAGACTGTAATGACAGAAGCACAGCACGCTCTCCACCGTGCCCTCCGGTGCATGCTCAATCACCCATTTCAGGTTCTCGGGCTGCAGGTCGGTGATGCCCACGTGCCTGACAACGCCCTTCTCGCGCAGTTCCACCAGTGCAGGAAGCGTCTCGTCAACTATCTTCTGCAAACCGCCTTCCCGGTCGGCCTGGAACTCCACGTCGTGCACATTAATAATGTCTATATAGTCAATGTGCAGGCGCTCCATGCTCTCATACACGCTGTCGGTGACGCGACGGGCGGAATAATCCCACAGGTTCACCCCGTCCTTGCCGTAGCGTCCCACCTTGGTGGAGAGGTAATACTTGTCGCGCGGAATGTCCTTCAGTGCCTTTCCCAGCACCGTCTCGGCCTTATAGTGACCGTAGTAGGGCGACACGTCAATGAAATTAATACCGTTTTCAACGGCTGTAAACACAGCCTCTATGCCCTCGGCCTCACGAATATCGTGGAACACGCCTCCCAGCGAGGAAGCACCAAAGCCGAGATTAGACAGTTTCATGCCTGTCTTTCCGAGTTCATTGTATACCATAAAACGAATGTTTTAACTATTAGGATGACGCCAGCCACCCCGTTTTGTACTATCCTTAATCCTTACCGTATTTTCTTTGCTCATTCCATTTCCATACCTGATGCCATGCCAGGAACAACGGACGCACCAAACTCTCGGCAGGAAACTCGCGGGCATAGCGCCACGGACGCAGCGAAACCCACAGCAATTTCACCCGTTTGTTCTTGCCTTTGTATCTCATCCGCTGGTCGCTGCGGCCGAAATTGCCGGCGGTGAGCACCTCGTAGAGCAGTTTCCGGCCCAGTTTCTCATTGGGTTCTGCAATCAGGAATTCCGTCTCCAGTCCCAAAGCCTCCTGCAGCACATACATCATGCCGCGAGCAAACTTCAACATGTTCAAATGCTTGAGCACACGCTGGCACTCCTTGCGTTCCTCTTCAGAGATACCTCGGCGCAGCAAATAGTAATAGTCTATCATCTGCCGTAGCCCGACGCCACCGTTGACGAAGTGTTTAAACACATGCGACAGTTGGAATATGCGGTTCATGTCATCGGTAGGTCGGCAGATAGAACCCAGTTCATCGGGCAATTCCACTTGGTTGCAAAACTGTTTTTCACGCACGCTGTCATAGTATTTCTGCAAACGACGGTTATAAAACAGATTACTGAAAAACGAGGGAACATAGTGGATTTCTATCTCCACACCCTGAATAATGGGATAATCAATATGGTGATATTGATTCTCTACTTTATGCACATCGCGCTTAACCATTTTGAAAATAGCCTCGCGACTTCCATCGAGCCAGATATCTATATCACCTGATTGCCTCATCATCGGGTCAGGATACATCAGTGAATTGCCTTGCCCTTTGATGATACAACTGCGGAACCCCTCCTTCAACATGTTCTCCGACAGTTTAGCAGCCACCATGTTCAGTTTTATATTCTTTCGGCGAATGCGGTCAGCAGCACCATAGAATCTGAATTCCAGATCTGAATCCGGACGAGGAGCAGAGGCACCTAATCGCTGAATGCCATGATAAGCCACACCCAGCACTGCATGGCGCTTAGCAAAATCATAAAGTCCCTGCCAGTCCATCTGCTTCAGACCAGAAGGTTGCGGTTTGCTCTCATCGATGGCAAACCTCAGAAATTCCAGGTATTTGTTCTCGTTTTCGTTCATAGTGCAAGTCTTTTTGGCAGCACGGCAATCCGCCGTCCCTCTCCTTCCATGGTGCAAAGATACGAATTAGCGAGCGAAATGGAAAGAAAAATCCCTTTTTTATTACATTTCCGAGCGAGAGTATCTTATTCAAAGATACAAATAATTGCTTGTTTTCCACTTGTTTCTTCGCTGCAAAATGCCTCTGCGAGTTGATGCACAGGTTGCTGTGGCTCGTTTAAAAGACCACAGAAAGCACGCATTTTGTTGCATTAGGGCAAAAAAACAGCAAAAAAACGAAAGAAATCGAAAAATATACATTATCTTTGCACACATGAACAACTAATCGAAAGAAAACAAGATGAAAAAGTTTTTGATAACCATATTGACAGCGGTGTGCAGCCTGCAGATGATGGCTGGCGATATTTTTGTAGCGCCAAGCGGTAACGACGGCAACGCAGGAACGCGCGAAAAACCACTGGCCACGCTGGAACAGGCTCTCAAGCAGGCGCGCGAATGGCGACGGCTGAAGCGTCCCGAGGTGGCAGGCGGCATCACGATTCACCTGGAAACCGGCACTTACCTGCTTACTCGCCCCATCTTCATCCGCCCCGAAGACAGCGGAACGGAAGAGTCACCCACCGTGATCAAGGGGGCCGCAGTACTGCGAGGCGGTGTCAGGATAGAGAAATGGACGCGCGGCAGCAGCGACGAGCGCATTGCTCCCAAACTGAGAAACAAGATTTGGACGGCGGAGGCTCCAAGGGTGGGCAACCGGATTCTTTGGTTCCGGCAGATGGATCAGGGGCGGATGGCTACGCAGTTCGGCACTTTCTATGTGGACGGCGGCGGAGCAACCATCCAGACACCTTCCGTGAGAATGGAGCGTATGCTGAATTTCAACACGAAAGCCCGCACCATAACCATTCCCACGCCCAAACAAGACCTGAGCCGCGCCAACCAGTTGGAGATGGTGGTCCACCAGCGATGGGCCACAGCCATCCTGCGGGTGAAGGACATGCGGGTGATGGGCGATTCCACTATCGTGTCTTTCCACGAACCGGAGAGCAAACTGGAGTTTGAACATCCTTGGCCGCAACCCATTATCAACGGCGAGAAAGGCAGTTCGTCGTTCTGTTTGCAGAATGCGCTGGAACTGTTGGACGAGCCGGGAGAGTGGTATCAGGACTATCCTTCGGGGCGCGTTTATTACTATCCTCATGATTCAGAAATCCTTCAGCCACAGGACAAATTCTATGCATGGCCCTTTGCGCCGGCGCTGAAAACGCTGATCAACATCAGCGGAACTCCCGAGCGGCGCGTGCATCACATCCGCTTTGAGGACGTGAACATCATGGACGCTGCATGGACACGTCCGTCGGAGCAGGGACATGTTACGCTGCAAGGCGGGTTCGCCCTGATCGACGCTTATAAACTGCTCGAACCGGGACTGCCCGAGAAGGCGGAGTTAGAGAACCAGGCTTGGATAGAGCGCCCTGATGCGGCAGTGAAGGTGAGTTATGCCGACGACATCGTTTTCGAGAACTGTTTCTTCAAGAACCTGGCCGCCACGGGACTTGACATGGAGAAAAGCGTGAACCGCTCTGCCGTGAGCAACTGCTCGTTCCAAGGCATCGGCGGCACGGCCATCATGGTGGGCACCTTCCCTGACCAGGGTTTTGAAACGCATGTTCCCTTCTCGCCCAAGCACGATGAGGACATCTGCGACGGCATTATAATCAGCAACAACGAGATTCGCCACTGCACAACAGAAGACTGGGGAGCCGTGGGCATCGGAGCAGGCTACGTGCGCAACATCCAGATAATGAATAATGAGGTGTCAGACCTGAACTATTCGGGCATCTGCGTGGGCTGGGGATGGACGGCTTTGGAAAGCGGCATGCGCAACAACCGCATCGAGGGCAACCACGTATTTTACTATGCCAAGCAACTCTATGATGCGGGCGGCATCTACACGCTGAGTTATCAGCCCAACTCGTTCATCAGCAACAACCGCATCGAGGCTCCCGTGAAAGCCCCCTATGCCACCAACGACCGCGCCTTCTGCATCTATTTCGACGAGGCCACCGACGGCTATACGGTGGAAGACAACTGGATGCCTTTCGAGAGTTTCGGCTATAACAAGCCGGGACCCAAGATGGTGATCCGCAACAACGGCCCGAAGGTGAAACTGAAGAGCAAACCATGAGGAGTGGATGCCGAACACCGTAAGCACCCAAACAGCAAGAAATGAAAAACTGAAAATACAGATATGAAACCGACAAACTATCATTTGTTTGACTTCCTCGACTTCGACCCAGACCTGAAACGCGAGGAAAGCCTGTGGAAGGCCTATCGGCCAAGTGCCATCTATGCACGCAATGGCGACATCTGCGTGGACATTCCGTTCAACCGGCAAGCACTGTCAAACGACATGGCTGCCGATGCTTCAGGACAAAACGAGACCTATACGATGATCATCAGATATTACGAGCCGAACATCCTGCGGGTTTTCATCGACTTTGAGCATCATGGCAACACCACGCCAGTGGACGAAGACGACATGCTGCAATATGCTGAGCAAATCAAGAAAAGGCCGCTGCAACTGTTGGCCGAGACACAGCCTCACGGACATTATTATGCCAGCACCGAAGACGGAGTGAAGCGCGTGCACATCGTTCAGGTGTCTCCCGACATTGATTTCTGGAGCGATCTGCAGCCGGCACCGCAGGAAACCGTCGACATACGCTTCTTTCCCGACGGAAAGCACGAGGTGCGCCTGGCCTCCTACGACCACTTCTCGCCGCCCCGCTACGATGCCCTGCCCGTTGCCTATTGCAAAACCGAGGGCCGCAACGACCGCGCCACGCTCTCCTTTGAGTGCAAGGCCGACGAATGTTTTGCCGGAACGGGCGAGCGGTTCATGAAGATGGACCTGAGCGGACAGACTTTCTTCCTGAAAAACCAGGACGGACAGGGCGTGAACAACCGCCGCACCTATAAGAACATACCGTTCTATCTGTCGAGCCGCATGTATGGAACGTTCTATCATACCACCGCTCACAGCAAACTGTCGCTGGCCGGACATTCCACGCGCAGCGTGCAGTTCCTCAGCGATCAGGCCATGATCGATGCCTTTATCATCGGAGGCGACAGCGTGGAGGAAATTATTCGCGGCTATCGCAACCTGACCGGCTACCCGTCGATGCCGCCATTGTGGAGTTTCGGTGTGTGGATGAGCCGCATGTCATATTTCTCTGCCGACGAAGTGAACGGCATCTGCAACCGCCTGCGCGAAGAGCACTATCCGTGCGACGTGATTCACTTGGACACAGGATGGTTTAAGACCGACTGGCTCTGCGAGTGGAAATTCAACGAGGAGCGGTTCCCCAATCCGCCCGCATTCATCAAAAACCTGAAAGACAAGGGATTCCGTGTGTCGCTCTGGCAGTTGCCTTACGTGGCCGAGGATGCAGAGCAGATTACCGAAGCCCGCGAAAACAACTATATCGGACCGCTCACCAAGCAGCAAGCATCAGAAGGCAGTAACTTCTCTGCGCTCGACTATGCCGGCACCATCGACTTCACTTACGACAAAGCCACCGAATGGTATAAAGGACTGCTCCGCCGTCTGCTCGACATGGGCGTGGTATGCATCAAGACCGATTTCGGCGAGAACATCCACATGGATGCGAAATACAAGAACATGACACCCGAACTGCTCAACAATCTCTACGCACTGCTTTATCAGAAAGCCGCCTATGAGGTGACGAAAGAGGTGACGGGCGACGGCATCGTATGGGCGCGGTCGGCCTGGGCAGGCTGCCAGCGCTACCCGCTACACTGGGGCGGCGACAGTTGCTCTTCATGGGACGGGCTGGCCGGTTCGCTCAAGGGCGGACTGCATTTCGGTCTGTCTGGCTTCGCCTTCTGGAGCCACGACGTGCCTGGATTCCACACTTTGCCCAACTTCATGAACGGCATTGTGCAAGACGACGTGTATGTGCGGTGGACACAGTTCGGCGTCTTCTCGTCGCACATCCGCTACCACGGCACCAACAAACGCGAGCCGTGGCACTATCCCAACATTGCGCCCATCGTGAAAAAGTGGTGGAACCTGCGCTATGCCCTGATTCCCTATATCCTGCAAGAGAGCATGATTGCCTGCCAAACGGGCTACACGCTGCTGCAGGCACTGGTGTTCCATCATCCCGAGGACAAGGTTTGCTGGCACATCGACGACGAGTATTACTTCGGAAACGACTTCCTGGTGGCTCCCGTGATGAACAGCGAGAACCGCCGCGAGGTGTATCTGCCCGAAGGTTCGTGGGTGGGCTTCTTCACCGGCAAGCGCTATGAAGGCCGCCAATGGCTGCAACTGGAGGACATCCCCCTGGAACAGATGCCCGTGTTTGTGCGCGAGGGAGCAGAGATTCCCATGTATCCCGAGCACGTGGAATGCACCGACGAGATGGATATGAACAAGGTGGTGACCGTGAGAATAGACGAACAATTCACCGGATATAAACTCTGATAACAAACTACTAAAACTTATATAATAATGATGAAAACGTGGAAACCCAATCTTGAGGAAACCAAGAAAAGATATATCAATTGGTGGAATCACAAAGGAATTGTCCTGAACATGTGGGAACATTTTCAGGAAGGCGTAACGCCGCATGCAGACGTGCCGATGCCTGCTGCCCCAAAAGACCTTAACCAGAAATGGTTTGATCCGCAATGGCGGGCCGATTATCTGGACTGGTATGTGGCTCATTCGTCGCTGATGGCCGACATGCTGCCCGTGGCCAACACCCAACTGGGACCTGGCTCGCTGGCAGCCATCCTCGGCGGTGTGTTTGAGGGCGGCGAAGACACCATCTGGATTCACCCCGACCCGAACTTTTCCGACGACCTGCGGTTCGACCCCAACCATCCCAACTACCTGCTTCACAAGGAACTGCTTAAGGCTTGCAAGGCCAAGGCACAGGGACACTACTATGTAGGCATGCCCGACCTGATGGAGGGAATGGATGTATTGGCGGCCATGAAAGGCACCGACAGGGTGTTGCTCGACACCGTTATGCAGCCCGAAGTGCTGGAACGCCAGATACAGCAGATTAACGACATCTACTTTAAGGTGTTCGACGAACTGTATGACATTATCCGCGAGGGCGACGAAATGGCCTTCTGCTACTTCTCGTCGTGGGCTCCTGGCAAGATGACCAAGTTGCAGAGCGACATCTCCACCATGATCAGCGTGGACGACTACCGCCGCTTTGTGCAACCGTTCATCCGCGAACAGTGCCAGAAGATTGACTACACGCTCTATCATCTCGACGGAGTGGGTGCCATGCACCATCTGCCGGCACTGCTGGAGATTGAGGAACTGAACGCCATACAGTGGACACCCGGTGTGGGCGAACCGCAGGGCGGCAGTCCGAAATGGTATGACCTCTACAAGAAGATTCTCGCCGGAGGCAAGAGCATCATGGCCTGCTGGGTGACGCTTGACGAACTGAAACCGCTGCTCGACAACATAGGTGGCGACGGCGTTCATCTGGAAATGGACTTCCACAACGAGCGCGAGGTGGAACAGGCCATGCGCATCATCGAGGAATTCCAGAGCAAAGATGAGGCAGACCGCAAGGTGGAAGACATCATCCGCGTTACGGAAGATGCCGTGAAGAGCGGCCATCAGCAATCCTTGAAGGATGAAGACATCGACCGCGAGGTGATGAACATCATCCAACGCGTGGAGGAAGACAGCCACATGCACCACGGTAAATGCCCCTGCGGCATCGACCACGATGCGGCTCACCATACATTTGCTGCCGCCGGAGCAACCGACAGCATCACCATACACACCACGAAGCCGGCCCTGGAGGAAGCAGGAAAAGGCAGAATATTGATTTTCGACGGAGCCATGGGCACGTCTATCCAGGCACTGCACCTCACCGAAACCCGCGGCAGCAACGAGTATCTATGCATAGAACAGCCGGCAGTGATCTCTGAAATCTACCGCAAGTTCCTCGCGGCAGGCTCAGACATCATCACCACCAACACGTTCAACGCGCAGCGCATCTCGCTGAAAGCCTTAGGACTGGAGAACGAAACGCGCCACATCAACGTGGAGGCAGCAAGGCTGGCACGCCAGTTGGCCGATGCCTTCACCGTTACCAATCCCCAGAAACCGCGCTATGTGCTGGGAGGGATGGGACCTACACGCGAAACAGTTTCGATGGAAGGAGCCAACGTTACCTACGAGGAACTGCGCGACAACTATCAGGAACAGGCCGAAGGGCTGCTCGAAGGCGGCGTGGACGGCATCATCCTGGAGACCATCTTCGACGTGGAGAATGCCAAGGCGGGCATGGAAGCCTGCCGCCAGGCCATGCAGTCGATGCACCGCGAAGTGCCCCTGCTGCTGAGTTTCACCGTGCGCACGGCCGACGGATTCAACATGATCGGGCAGAACGTCATCGACTTCATCAAGAACCTTCCCCACGAAGGCATCTTTGCCGTGGGCATCAACTGCAACCCAGACATTCCAATGGTGGTTTCGCTCACCCGCCGACTGGCAGAAGAAACGCCGTTCCGCATCATCGTCTTCCCCAACGCCGGATTCCCCGACGAGCACAACAACTACCCCACCACACCCGAACTCTTCCAGCGCGAGATGTGGCCGTTCTTCAACGAGCACCTGATTAACATCGTCGGCGGATGCTGCGGCACCACCGACGAGCACATGGCCGTGCTGACAAGGCTGGCCGAACCCGCTCCGGGCTGTTTCCTCTCGCCCCACGTACCGGGAGCAAGAAGAGAAATCATCGTGACAGAAACAGCACAGAAAGTCACCGACTCGCAGGCAAACAAAGTGCAAGAAAGCCAAGGAGAAGAGAAGAAAGCCGACGCACAGACTCCCTATGATGCCATCGTAGCAGGAAAGGCCGACGACTGTGCTGCCGCCACCAAAGCCGCCATCGATGCCGGACAACAACCGCAGGACATCATCAACAACGAGATGATTCGCGCCATGGGCGAAGTGGGACAGCGATTCCAAGACGGAAAAGCCTTCGTGCCCCAACTGCTGATGGCCGGACGCGCCATGAAAGCAGGCCTTGAGATACTGAAACCCCTCATGGCCGGACAAAGCGTGGCCTCGCTCGGCAAGGTGGTCATCGGCACAGTGAAGGGCGATTTGCACGACATCGGCAAGAACCTCGTGGCATCGATGCTCGAAGGTTGCGGCTTCGAAGTGGTGAACATCGGCATTGACGTGTCGGCAGACAAGTTCATTGAAGAAGTGAAAAACAACGAGCCCGACATTCTCTGCATGAGCGCCTTGCTCACCACCACGATGGGCTATATGAAGGAAGTGATTGATGCCCTGAATGCGGCCGGCATCCGCGACAAGGTTAAAGTGATGGTTGGCGGCGCGCCTGTCACCCAAGGATTCGCCGACGAGATAGGTGCCGACGGCTACAGCGACAACGCCAACTCGGCCGTGGCGGTGGCCAAGCAGTTGCTCGGCAAGGTGTAGCAGCACCGATGAGTTTACACTTGATGCCATATCGCATACGGGAATAAGAAAAAGAACATATAAAGAAAAGGAAAAAACAACCGAAGAAAGAATAACATCATAACCATTATCTAACATAAAACAATAACCTATGCAAGCAAAATTCTTAGGAACACTCGACTGGACCATTCTTGTTGCCTATTTCCTCATTCTATTAGCCATCGGAATTTGGGCAAGCACCAAGCGCAAGAAAGGCAGCAGCCTCTTCTTGGCCGAACACTCTCTGAGATGGCACCACATCGGATTCTCCATGTGGGGCACCAACGTAGGCCCCTCCATGCTCATCGCCTCGGCCAGCGCCGGATTCACCACCGGCATCGTGTCGGGCAACTACGCATGGTATGCCTTTGTGTTCATTTTCCTGTTGGCGTTTGTCTTCGCACCCCGCTACCTGGGGAGCAACGTGAGCACCCTGCCGGAGTTCATGGGACTGCGCTTCGGGCAGCAGACTCGAAACATCCTGGCATGGTACACCATTGTCACCGTATTGATCTCATGGCTCGCCCTGACACTCTTTGCAGGAGGCATCCTCATCAGGCAAATCTTTGAGATTCCCATGTGGGCATCGGCGCTCATCCTGCTGGCCATCTCGGCATTTTTCACCATGTTGGGCGGTCTCAAGGCCGTGGCCTATACCAATGTTTATCAGATGGTGCTGCTCATCATTGTCAGTGCCACGCTCACCATTGTGGGACTGATCAAAGTGGGAGGCGTGGGCAATCTCTATGATGCCGTGCCGCATGGCTACTGGAACCTGTTCCAACCCAACGACGACCCGGCATTCCCGTGGCTGCCCATTCTGCTGGGCTATCCCATCATGGGCGTGTGGTTCTGGTGCACCGACCAGAGCATGGTGCAGCCTGTGCTGGCAGCCAAGAGCCTCAACGAGGGGCAGAAGGGTGCCAATTTCACCGGCTGGCTGAAGATTCTTGACGTGCCTCTCTATATTCTTCCCGGTGTGCTCTGTATGGCCCTCTATCCTTCGCTGCAGAATCCCGACGAGGCCTACATGACCATGGTGACCAATCTGTTCCCCGTGGGAATGGTGGGACTGGTGCTGGCCGTGCTCACAGCCGCCCTGGTGAGCACCATTGGCTCGGCCCTTAACGCGCTGAGCACGGTGTTTACGATGGACATCTATGTGAAGAAATACAACCCGAATGCCAGCCAGGCCGAGATTATCCGCATGGGGCAGTATGTCACCATCGTTGGTGCCGTCATCTCAGTGCTTATCTGCGTTGCCATCGACAGCATCAAGGGTCTCAATCTATTCAACGTCTTCCAGTCGGTGCTGGGCTTCATTGCACCGCCGATGTCGGCCGTGTTCCTCTTCGGCGTGTTCTGGAAGCGCACCACCAAGCGTGCCGCCAACATGGCACTCACGTTGGGAACCATCTTCTCCATCGGCGTGGGCATCCTCTATCTGTGGGTGTTGCCGGCAGAGAAATATGATTTCTGGCCCCACTTCATGTTGCTGTCGTTCTACATTTTCGTCATCATCAGCCTGGCCATGGTCGTCGTATCGCTGCTCGACAAGACACCGCAGGAGGCCACCATGATGCAGAAACTGAACGAAAAGCCCACCATGGGCGTGAAGATTGGCTGGGCTTTGCTCATCATTGTGATGATAGGCCTGTACATCTTCTTCAACGGACACGCATAAGCAAAAACAGCCAACGAAAGCCTGCAAAGGCCTTGCATGTGTCACCATGTGATGACACCACGGCGCAAGACCTTTGCAGGCTTTCTGATTCGCTACGGCAGTCACCGCCTGGTTTCGCTGCCTTCGCGGCCATTCTCATGAATAATCGTCCTTGCAAAGTATAAGTATGGAGGCTCCATTCCGCCCATTTTCTCCTTCCGTGCGGCGGTACTGCAAAAGTAAATCAATATAATTTGCACGGTAAATTAAATTGATTTGAAAAGTAAATCATATTAATTTGCGCGGTAAATTAATGTAATTTACCAGTAGAAATCTTTACACCCATTCGACGAAAGCAAAGAAATGCCGGTTCAAAAGCGCTGCTTTTGTTTGCGCTTATAGCACTGCTTGAAGTCGCAAAGGCCGCAGGTGTAGTCAAGATGGCGCACTTGCCGGCCCAGTCCGATGATGCCGCTCACCGACTTGATAGGCACCATCAAAGAACTGTCGGTGAGCATGACGCCGCAGGGATTCGTGGCCATGGCGTGCCTTTCATTGTCAGTCACCGCTGCGGGCTGACGGCTCTCGGCCTCCGCGCGGGCATCCGCCGCAGAGGAAAGGGCGACTGTCGGCACCGGCCGGAACAGCGGAAAGAGCCGCTGCTGCTCGCTGACATGCCATCCGCAGTAGCCGGGCGAGAAGCGGTTGGTGTGCTTCCATCCCAGTTTGTCGACAGACTGCTGGAGGGCAACCTCCATCTGGTCGGCACATTTCTCGGCTATCACGCTGCCCAGGGCATCGGCAATGAACACGCGCACCATGTCGCCCTGGCGCATCAGCCGCTGCTGGAATTCCTCATACTCCATGCCGGCGGTGCAGATAAAGAAGGCATAGGCCTCGCTGCCGCGCAACTGGCGGGCTATAATCCGGCCGATGGCAAAGCGCTGAGCAGCCACCAGTTCTTCCTTTTCAACCGACAGTTCGGCGCGGGTAACGAAGAAACAAAAGCGGGGACGCAGGAACTGCGACACCTCCTGAACAATGCGCTCCGTCTCGGCCAGCACGGCCTCGTCGGGCACATGGTCCTTATACCCCATCTGCTCGTAGAGTTCAGATGGGGTAATCATCAGGTCGGTATATGTAAGTTCCTTGTATGTCAATCTATCTGTGAATGATTCTGTTATGCGCGGTTGTATTCATCCAGTGCCTCAAAGAAGGCATCGATGTTGCATGCCGGCGTGTGGGGCGGCGTGTCGCATCCGCTGGAGAGCACGAAATTGGGATAATCCTTGGTTTTCTCCAAGAGGTCTTTCACCTCTTCTTTCATTTTTTCGGGAGTGGCATCCTTGAATACCGACACCGGGTCGATGTTTCCCATTGCCAATGCCGTGGGCGGCACATCGCGCAACACCTCTTCCATGCGGCACTTGTTGCCGAAATGATAGGCAGCCGCGCCCGTGGCCACCATTGCTTCTGTGCAGTGTCCGGTGTTGCCGCAGTTGTGGAGCACCACGGTGAAATAGTCATCCTGCACGCGATCGACTATCTGTTTCACGTATTTCGAGGAGAACTCCTTGCAGTCGTCGTTGCTCATCAGTCCTGCAGCAGGCTCTGCCATCACCACGCCGTTGGCACCCGTGGCCTTCAGGGCGAGGCAGTATTTCAGTATGAAATCGGTGCATTTCTGCATCAGCGTGTGGGCAGCGTCGGGGTTTTCGTAGATGAGCACCATGATTTCCGACATGTCATAGAGTCGGCCAGCCAGCGAGAAGGGACCAATGCAGCCGCTGAAAAGCGGTCGGTCGGTGATGGTTCTGGCAGCCAGCAGGTTGGCCTTGAGATAGGCCGGTATGCGCCCCGTGTTCAGCGATGGCACCTTCAACTGATAGATAGCCTCGGCATCGGGCAGCAGGCGACTGGCCACTGCGGGCACGGCGATGTCGGAAAACTCAATCTTTGCGCCAAACGACTCGGCCTCGGTGGTGAGGTCCATGATGGTGGCCGCTGCCGCACTGGGATATTTTTCGATGAGTTTCATCACGGCCTCGTAGTGCACGCGCCCGTCGCTGACGGCCTGGCGCACCGTGTTTCCGTTCATCTCGATGCCCGGATGGGTCATAATTGGCACTGCCAACACTTCTTTTTTCTGGATCACTTCCTGTATCCATTTCGACATGTTCATCTTCATGATTTGCTTTGTTGTTTGTTTTAGTAATCTGTTTTTTCGATGGCAAAGATACGAATTATTCGCCATTCATCGCTCATCATTTATAATTATTTTCTACCTTTGCACCGAAAAAGTGATAAAACATGGAAGAACGGAAAGAGAAACTGTGGAACAGGGACTTTATCAAAGTGATGACGGCCAACTTCTCGCTGTTCTTTGCTTTCTATCTGCTCACGCCCCTGCTCCCACTTTATCTCCACGAATCATTCGGCGCAACGAAAGACACCATCGGCGTGATGCTGTCGGGCTACACGCTGGCGGCATTGCTCACGCGGCCGTTCAGCGGGTTTATCGTTGACACGTTCAACCGCAAACGGGTGCTCATGGCGTGCTTCTTCTTGTTTTTTGCCTTCTTTGCCGGATACATAGCCGCAGGCACCCTGCTGATGTTTGCCATTGTGAGAACGCTTCACGGCGCGCCCTACGGTGCGCTGACCGTGGCCAACAGCACCGTGGCCATCGACGTGCTGCCGTCGAGCCGCCGCAACGAAGGCATCGGCTATTATGGACTGAGCAACAATCTCTCGATGGCCATTGCCCCGTCGATTGGCATCTGGATGTATAAGGCCACCAACAATTTCGAACTGCTCTTCTGGCTGGCACTGCTGGTGGCAGGGCTTGGCTTGCTGGTGGATGCTACGGTGAAAGTGCCGATGAACGAGATTGTGCGCAACAAGAGCAAACTCTCTTTTGACCGTTTCTTCCTCACACGTGCCTGGCTCATGGCCATCAACATCGCGCTGTTCGGCTTCTGCTTCGGTGTTTTGTGCAACTATCTGGCCATCTACAGCAAGCAGGTGCTGGGCATTACCGGCGGAACGGGCACCCATTTCATGCTGCTGTCCATAGGTTTGTTTGTGAGCCGTCTGCAGGGTGCCGCCGAACTGCGCAAGGGAAACATAGCGCACAATGCCGCCGAAGGCATCGTGGTTTCGCTCGTCGGATACACGCTCTTTGCCTCGACAGCCCATTTCTCGTCGCCCTTGATGGTGAATATCGGCTATTATGGTTCGGCCATCCTCATCGGTTTGGGCAACGGCCACATGTATCCTGCATTCCTCAACATGTTCGTTGCCGTGGCCAAGAACAGCGAGCGCGGCACGGCCAACAGTTCTATTCTCACTTCTTGGGACATCGGATTCGGCATGGGCATCCTGCTGGGTGGCGTGGTTTCTGAGCATCTGGGCTACAGCGCCGCCTTCTGGATGGTGGCTCTCGACAATGCCATCGGCTCGCTGCTGTTCTTCGCCGCCACCAGGAAGTTCTTCGAAAAGCGGAGGCTGAGGTGAGAGAATCATGATGAAAATGCAAAATCTTTGCGCTACAGGCTCGTATTTCAACTATTTTCGCTAAATTTGCACCAATGAACGAAGAATTTGATATAAGAAGGGAGACGCTCTCATCGTCGGAGAAAGAGTTTGAGAATGCGCTCCGCCCCCTGCGGTTCCACGATTTCAGCGGTCAGAAGAAAGTGGTGGAAAACCTGGAGGTGTTTGTCGAGGCTGCCAAATACCGAGGAGAGCCGCTCGACCATACGCTGCTTCACGGCCCTCCGGGACTGGGAAAGACCACGCTTTCAAATATCATTGCCAACGAACTGGGCGTGGGTTTCAAGATTACAAGCGGCCCAGTGCTCGACAAGCCGGGCGACCTGGCTGGCATCCTCACCTCGCTGGAACCCAACGATGTGCTGTTCATCGATGAGATTCACCGCTTGTCGCCCGTGGTGGAAGAGTATCTCTACTCTGCCATGGAAGACTATCGTATCGACATTATGATTGACAAGGGACCCTCGGCACGCTCCATCCAGATTGACTTGAACCCGTTCACACTCGTGGGAGCCACCACACGGAGCGGTTTGCTCACGGCTCCGCTGCGCGCACGCTTCGGCATCAACATGCATCTGGAATACTATGAGCCGGAGGTGCTGCAGAAAATCATCCAGCGCTCGGCCTTTATCCTCAAGGTGCCCATCACCGACGAGGCCTCCATGGAGATTGCGCGGCGCTCGAGAGGTACGCCCCGTATTGCCAATGCGCTGCTCCGCCGCGTGCGAGACTTCGCGCAGGTGAAGGGCAACGGCAGCATCAACACCGACATTACGAAGATAGCGCTCACCGCCTTGAACATCGACCAATATGGACTGGATGAGATAGACAACAAGATTCTGCTCACCATCATCGACAAATTCAAGGGCGGACCCGTGGGCGTTGGCACCATTGCCACAGCCATCGGCGAGGATTCGGGTACCGTGGAGGAAGTCTACGAGCCATTCCTCATCATGGAAGGATTTATCAAGCGCACACCGCGCGGGCGCATGGCCACCGAACTGGCCTATCAGCACTACGGGCGCAACCCTTATACAGGCAACATCATGGAGCCTAATTTGTTTGACAACTAATTCCACTTATCAGATGAGAACAGGATTATTCGTGGGCAGTTTCGACCCCTTTACCATCGGACACGACAACATCGTGAGGCGCGCGCTGCCGCTCTTCGACCGCATCATCATCGGCGTGGGCGTGAACGAGCGCAAGCAGTACATGCAAAGTGCAGAAATGCGCAAAAGAAAAATTCAGCAACTCTATCAGAACGAGCAGAAAATCACGGTGAAAACCTATTCCGACCTGACCATCGACCTGGCTCACCGCGAAATGGCCGACTATATCATCAAAGGGGTTCGCTCAGTGAAAGACTTTGAATATGAGCGCGAACAGGCAGAAATCAACCGCCGAATCGGCAATGTGGACACGCTCTTGCTTTTCGCCGAGCCTCATTTGGCAAGCATCAGCAGCAGCATGGTGCGCGAACTGATTCATTTCGGCAAAGATGTCAGGGAGTTCATGCCGTGACAAAGAATAGAAAGCACAAAAAGAAAAAGAAAGCATAACAATGATTACTTATCATACCGACGGCGTGAAAATGCCGAGCATCAAGAGGCGCGAAACCACCGCATGGATTCGACGCGTGGCTGCCACCTACGGAAAGAAGGTGGGCGAAGTGGGCTATATGTTTGTGAACGACGAGAAAATTCTGGAGGTGAACCGCGAATACCTGGGTCATGACTATTTCACAGACATCATCACCTTCGACTATGATGAGGGAAATGTCATCAACGGCGACCTGGTAATCAGCCTGGACACAGTGAAAACAAATGCCGAGAAGTTCAAAAAGACATACGACGAAGAACTCCACCGCGTCATTATCCACGGCATTCTCCACCTGTGCGGCATCAACGACAAAGGGCCGGGAGAGCGCGAAATCATGGAGGATGCCGAGAACAAGGCACTTGCCATGCGTGAATAAGTCGGTATTCAAAAAAGAAAAAATCAGTATTCAAGAATTAAAATATTCAGTATTCAGGAAGAAAAAGTCATTATTTAAGAAGAAACAACGATATGAGATACGGAGTGATTGGCACGGGAGCCATTGGCGGTTTCTATGGAAGCAAGTTGGCACATGCAGGACACGAGGTGCATTTCCTGCTGCACGGTGATTATGACTATGTGAAAGAACACGGGCTGCAGGTGGATTCCTGCGACGGCTCTTTCCACCTCTACCCGGTGAATGCGTGGCAGCATGCCGACGATATGCCGACATGTGATGTGGTGCTGGTGGGACTGAAGACGGTGAACAACCATTTGCTGCGCTCGCTGCTGCCGCCGCTGCTCCACCGCGACACAGTGGTGGTGCTGATACAAAACGGCATCGGCGTGGAAGCAGACGTGCAGCAGATGTTCCCAGATGTGGCACTTGTTGCCGGACTCGCCTTTATCTGCTCGGCCAAGACCGAACCAGGTCGCGTCAGCCACCTATGCTATGGCAGCATCAACCTGGCCAATTATTCTTGCCGAGATGAACAGATGTTCAACAGCATCGTCAGCGATTTCTCGGAATCCGGCATAGGTGTGAACGCTGTGGCCTATGAGGAGGCACGATGGAAAAAAGCAGTATGGAACATGCCCTTCAACGGACTGACCGTGGCATTGAACACGCGCACCGACCTCTTATTGAAGAATCCTTCAACGCGACAGTTGGTGCGCGACCTGATGATGGAGGTGGTTCATGCAGCGCAACATCTCGGCGTGACAGGCATCAACGAGGATTTTGCCGAAAAAATGATTGTAACCACCGATGCCATGACACCCTATTCGCCTTCAATGAAACTCGATTTTGACTTCCATCGTCCCATGGAAATCCACTATCTCTACACCCGTCCGATAGCCATTGCCCGCGACGGTGGATTCATCATGCACAAACTGGAGATGCTGGAACAGCAACTGCGATTCCTACAAGAAAGCAACGACTACTCCACCACGCGGTAGTTGCGCCTTGCCTCCGCACGCGTTATCAGATTGAAATGCCACCACTCGGTGCGCAGCGGACGGAATCCGGCATAGCGCATCACCTCGCGAAGCAGTTCACGATTCTTCCTGGCCTCCACGCTAATGCGGCGTTTCTTCACCAGCATGTCCTCCTGGTCAATGTGGGAAGCATCGCTCATGTGGTCCACCTTCGTACCCATCGGTATCGAGTCGCCCGTTTCAGCCTTGCACAGCGTGATATCCACCGCCATGCCATAGTTGTGCAGTCCGCCGCCATTCTTGGGATTGCTCACATAAAAATACTTGGGCGTATTCTTCACCACATCATACATCTTCTGCTGTATGCTCATCGGACGCGCAGCATCATAGATTTTCAGACTGAGGTCGGGGCGCAATTGTTTCAGTCGCCGCTGTGCCTTGGCCAGTGCCTTGGCTGCCTTGGGATGCAGATAGGCTTCGCGCAGGTCATCATAGAGTATTCTGCCCGTGAAATTATCTGCACGCGCATACATCAGACTCACTTTAATTGTCTTGTCTTCTGTCCACACATTCACCAAGCCCTGGCGCTCCATCGACTGCGCTGTCTTGCTGTTTTTCTGCGCAAACAGACTCAACGGAAGGAGGCATAAGGCCATCATCATTGTTTTCTTCATCTGTCGGGGACGTTTTATTTGTGCGCAAAATTACAAATAATCATTGGAAAACATGAACAAGAATCGTGTTTTTTAGCATAGACACCTACATATCACAATACAGACACTGGCCGGGTTTCGCCTTTATGTGGAATAGATATACACACTGCTTCCCTGCGCCGACGGCAGATAGTTGATGCCCCACCAGCACATTTGCAGAAGTATGAAACAGACGATAAGCAGCCATAAGGCCCAGCAGGTGTGATGATGCGGCAACAGGAAGTAGTGCAAATAGATGAGATAAGCAAACCAGGTGATGGCCGCCCAAGTCTCTTTCAGATCCCATGACCAGTAATGCCCCCAGGCTTCCTTTGCCCAAAGCGCCCCGAAAAGCATGTTGCTGGTCGAGTGCCCGCCATTCAGGTTCTCCTTTCGCGGTGATCATTTTCAGCCGCTGCATGTCGGCATTGCCAAGAGTGGCTGTGACCATGGCAATGAAGAGTCCCAGGTGAAAGCATGTAGAGGTGAACGACGCTAACCGCCTGCCTCTTTTCAAAACAACAAGCCCCAGGATGACTGCCATGTATACATAGATGAGCACAAAGGGCCAGAAGGTGAGCATGTTGTTCAGCCATTGGCCGTTCACAGTCTGGCGAGTCAGTCCCATAACGATGGTAAGCACCACAGCATAGGCAAGCGCAGGGATGGCAGCATGGAAACTCATGATGAAGCGAAAGGCATAAACGCGTCTTCGCAACACATAGGCAGCCGCTATCATCAGCAGGAAACCAACCAGCACAATGCCGTTGACAGGCCACGCAAAGGCATCCCACACAACAGGACCGACACTCAGTTCGAGCATCAGTCCTGCTGCTATCAGCCCACTGCCAATGAGGAAGCCTTCGGCAAAACTCCAGGGTTTATTCCACACCTTTCTTTATTATATATATTAGGCGATATTCAAATCTTCAACAGCCAATCATCATGGCCAATGGTCAAATTAAATCTCAATGAGTTTGCCTTTCTTCTTGGCATCCTCGATCCACTTCGGCACCACTTCGCCCAGGAAGCGCTGCTTCTTGTCGCGCAATGCCTTCATGTCGAGTCCAATGGCGGCCTTCCTCTTAGGTTCCACGGGAAGGGTCATCCGCATGACCATGCACCACTCCGGCAACATGCTCGTCCCGGCCTTTCTGTTTGCGCAAGACAACTATTATCCCGTCACCGTAGAGGCCACAACCGAGACACAAGTGCTGCGCTTGCAGCCGTCAGATCTGGAGACACTGCTGCACAGCGACCAGCGCCTGATGATGAATTTCATTGGCATCCTCTCAAACATCATCGCCTACCTGACCAAAAAGGTGGGCATTCTCTCGATGACCATACGCGAAAAAGTGTGCACGTATCACCACCGGCGTGCTGAGCCGTATGCTGCCCGACACATTGAACACGATGATGCGCGCCCCGCCCTGCTCGCATGCCCAGCGGAACGAACCGGGACCGTCGTCGTTGGTCAGACTGGGATACTGTGCAAACGCTGTTGTCATCTGAAATCCTGAAATGAGCAGAATCAACAATCTTTTATTCCTTTTCATCATGGTAAGTATGTTTGAATGTGGTATTGCAAATGTAAGCAAAAAAACGGAGAATCTGCACCGATGCGCGAAAAAAATCGTTTCACCGAAAACAATTCACTGATGAAGGGCATCGCGGCTGACCGGCCAAACCATCAGTTTATAAAGGCGAAAGCGCAGGTTTCGAGGCATGATTGTAAAGATTTCCATCGGTAAATCAATTTAATTTGCGAAGTAAATCAATATAATTTGAAAAGCAAATCAATTTAATTTGCACGGTAAATTAATTTGATTTACTTTTCCATACCAATGCCCTGCATGCAGCAAAGCAATGATAAATAATCATCATTTCTATGCTTTGGACGGCTGATTGTGGTTTTTTTTTCTTACTTTTGCAGCAGAATGAAAACGGGACTTGTACTTGAAGGCGGTGCCATGCGCGGACTGTTCTCGGCTGGCATCATGGACGTGATGATGGAAGCAGGCATCGCGCCCGACGGAATTATCGGCGTTTCGGCCGGGGCTGCATTCGGATGCAACTACAAATCGGGACAGGCGGGGCGCGCCATCCGCTACAACAAGCGGTTTGCCAAAGACCGCCGCTATTGCAGCGTGTGGTCGCTGCTGAAGACGGGCGACCTATTTAATGCCGAGTTCGCCTATCACGTGGTGCCAGAGGAATACGACAAGTTTGACAACAACAGTTTCGAGCAGTCGCCCATCGAGTTCTACGTGGTATGCACGGACGTGGTGACGGGCAAGCCCGTCTACAGGAAATGCATGGAGGGCGGACACCAGACCTACGACTGGATTCGCGCCTCGGCATCAATGCCCGTGGCATCGCGCGTGGTGGAACTGGAGGGCATGAAACTGCTCGACGGCGGCATGGCCGACAGCATTCCGCTGAAATATTTCCAAAGCATCGGATTCGGGCGCAACCTAGTGATTCTCACGCAGCCCGAAGGCTATCAGAAAAAGCCCAACCGACTGATGCCCGTCATCCGCAGAAACCTGCGCGCTTATCCTAACATCGTGAAAACCATGGAGCACCGGCACGAAATGTACAACGGCCAACTGCGCTACGTCAAGCAGCAGGTGGAGGCGGGAAACACCATAGCCATCTACCCCGAAGAGAAACTGCCCATCGGCCATACCTCGCACAACCCCGAGGAAATGCAGCGGGTGTATGAAATAGGGCGGCAGGCGGGGCTCAAGCATCTGGACTCTATCCGCCGTTTCTTCGCTGCCGACAGATAGAGCCGGGAAGCAAAAGCCGCCGAGGCCAACCGCCCTGCACCCTACAAGCAAGTGCATTCACATCAAAAAAAATACTACTACAATGACTAATCTGATTAAAAAAAGTATCTGCCTGCTGGCTTTCTTCATGGGAATGAACGCCGCACAGGCACAAGAAATGAAACAGTTCAACGTGGTGTGGACCACGCAAAGCGACAACTCGTCGGGATCCATGCCGCTGGGCGGCGGCGACATCGGTTGCAACGTATGGGTTGAAGAGGGCGACGTGATGCTCTATCTGAGCCAGAGCGGCACCTTCGACGAGAACAACACCATGCTGAAGTTGGGCCGCATCAGAATCCATCTGCCCAACAACCGTCTGGACAAGGACTTCCGCCAGGAACTGAAACTGGAAGACGGGAGCATCTCTATCAGCGGCAACGGCACGCAGATGAAACTCTGGGTGGAAGTGTTCCGCCCCATCGTGCACATAGAAATGAACCACCAGAAAGCACAGGCTTGCACCGTGAGTTTTGAAAGTTGGCGCACGGCCGACCGCTCACTCGACATGAACGAGCGCCATGAGTGTTTCGGCTACAGCAACACAACACCCGACAAGATACCCGTATATACCCGTGCCGACACCTTCGTGCCGCAGGCAAACACCTTCTGCTGGTATCACCAGAACCGCAACGACGAACTCATCACCGACCGCGAATCCATACACCAGCATCTGGGCAACTATCTCGACCGTCTGTGGGATCCGCTGAAAGACCTCGTGTTCGGCGGTGCCGTCATCGGCGAAGGCTTGAAATACAAAGGTCAGCACCAGGGCTCCTATATGGACACACCATTCACCGCCTGGGACTATCAAGCACGAAAAGCCACCAGCCAGCACATCGGCATCGTGCTCCTCAATGACTATGCCAAGAACATCAGCCAGTGGACGGCGAAACTAAACCGACTCGCCGCCGCAGCCAAGCCCACCACCGCCCTGTGGCAGGAGAACCAACAATGGTGGAGCCAGTTCTGGAACCGCAGTTATATCTTCATCAATAACGACAAACCTGAGAGCGACGGATGGCGCATTGCACGCAACTACCAACTCTTCCGCTACCAACTGGCATGCAACGCCTACGGCAAATGGCCGACGAAATTCAACGGAAGCCTCTTCACCTTCGACCCCGGCATCGTGAACAAGATGTATCAGGGCAAGGCCACACCCGACTTCAGACGATGGGGAGGCGGCAGTTTCACCGCCCAAAACCAGCGGCTCGTCTACTGGCCCATGCTCAAATCGGGCGACTTCGACATGATGCCGCCACAGTTCGACTACTATAAAAACGCACTCGGCAACGCAGAACTGCGCACGCGCCTCTACTGGGGACACGAGGGGGCCTCGTTCTCTGAGCAGGTGAACAACAACGGACTGCCCGCCGGGCACACCTACGAGCGGCTTTGGGGCGGCACATCCATGCCCATACAGGTGAGAACCGACGAGGCCAGCACGCGCACACTGGTGAACCAGAAGGGCGACACGCTGCGCATCATAGACCACGGTGCCATCACCAATGCCTGGGTGAGCGACCACTACGACGGACAGTTGGAATTCGCAAAGATGATGCTCGACTACCACGTTTACTCCGGAAACGACATCAGCCAATACCTGCCCTTCATCGATTCGTCACTCCGTTTCTTCGACCAACATTGCCAATACTGGTCGCGACGCCTCAACGGATATGCCCTCAATGCCGACGGCAAACTCATCATGTATCCCGGGTCGTGCCTGGAAACCTATAAGGATGTCACCAATCCCGTGAACACCGTCGCCGCCATGAAGAGCATACTGATGCAACTGCTGCAGCAAACACAATGCGGAACAGACCAGCAGCGCACCTACTGGCAGCAACTGCTCGGCCGACTGCCCGAACTGCCGCTGCGCGAAAGAAACGGAAAACTGACCTTCGCCCCCGGCTCTCAATACCGCCCCAAGCCCATCAACAACGAACTGCCGCAGATGTATCCCGTGTTCCCATACCACCTCTACGGCATCGGCATGCCCCACCTGCAACTCGCCATCGACACATGGCGCTATGGGGCCGACTCCAAAAGCCAGTTCACAACGCCCACATCGGCATGGAACCAGGATGCCATCTTCACCGCCGACATGGGACTTACCGACGAGGCAAAGAAACTGATCAACATGAAACTCTCCAACTCTAACCGATTCCGCTTCCCCACATTCTGGGCATCGGGCGACTGGGCTCCCGACCATAACTGGGGAGGCGTGGCCATGATAGCCCTGCAAGACATGCTCCTGCAGACCGCCAACGGAAAAATCTACCTGATTCCCGCCTGGCCGGATGACTGGAACGCCCAGATTAAACTGCATGCCGACCGCCAGACCGTTGTGGAGGCCACCATCAGAAACGGCAAGGTGGAGCATCTGAAGGTGACTCCCGCCGAAAGGTTGCAAGACATTGTGGTGATGCAGAAGTAAAAAACAATGATGATAAAAACATCGGCTATGAAGAAAATAATGACCATGTTCGCCCTCTGCCTGATGGCATTGGCGGCTGAGGCACAGGAAACTGTGATGATGAGAATGGGCAACATCGTGTCGCCCGAAGTGAACAACGACGGAACGGTGACCTTACGGCTGCTGGCTCCCAAGGCCAACAAGGTGACGGTGGAGGGCAGTTTCGTGAAGAAGAACGGCCAAGGGCGAACACCGGCCGAGATGACTAACGACGGAAACGGACTATGGACATATACCTCACAACGGCTTGAACCGGAACTCTACACGTACTGTTTCGTGGTAGACGGACTGCGCATGACCGACCCGAACAATGTGTACATGCTGCGCGACATTGCCACCTATCAGAACTATTTCCTTATCGACGGCGATTTGTCGGCCAACTATATTGTGCGCGATGTGCCTCACGGCAACGTGGCCAAGGTGTGGTATCCCAGTCCCACGCTGGGATTCAGCCAGCGCCGCATGACCATCTACACACCGCCAGGCTATGACCAGAAGGCGAATGAGGGGAAACGCTATCCCGTGCTCTACCTGCTCCACGGGGCGGGTGGCGATGAGAACGCATGGAGTGAACTGGGACGCGCCGTTCAGATACTTGACAATCTCATCGCACAGGGCAAGGCAGAGCCGATGATTGTGGTGATGCCCAACGGCAACGGCGGTCAGCAGGCCATGCCAGGCGAGTATGCCAACTCGATGTATAAGCCGTCGTTCATGAACCCACGCATGATGGACGGGGCTGTGGAGGCTGCCTTTGTGCCGGATGTGGTGGGCTATGTGGATGCCCATTACCGCACAATGGCCGACCGCCGGCACCGCGCTGTGGCGGGTTTGTCGATGGGTGGTTTCCATTCGCTCCATATTTCGGCCAACAATCCCGATGTGTTCGGCTTCATCGGTCTGTTCTCAGCCGCCATCAACCGGCAGAACCCGCAGGGCGATTTCGCCTATATCTATCAGGATACCGACAAGAAACTGAAGACGCTCTTTGCCCAGAAACCTTTCTATTATATTGCGATTGGCAAGAGCGATTTCCTGTTTCGCGACAATGTTGCGTTTCGCAAGCGGCTCGATGAAATGGGCTGCAAATATGAGTATGTGGAAACCGACGGAGGGCACGAATGGCGCAACTGGCGCATTTATCTGAACCAGTTTCTGCCAAGACTCTTTAAGTGAGAGTGGAAAGCGGAAGACGAAGGGCCTATGTGGACTGGCATCGCTGGAAAGCCAGACGCTCGGCTCCGTCTAAAAGATAGATAATGCCGCAATAGCGGAATCCGTATTTCTGGAGTGCCTGGCGCATTGGAACGTTCTGGCGGTGGGTGTCAATGCGGATGTTGGCAGTGCGTGTAAAGCAATAGTCGAGCACGATCTTTAAGATGCCGTGCACATGAGGGGCGCTGGCCAGACGATGGACGACATAATATTCGCCCTCTTCGTCGAGCCAGCGACCTTCGTAGATGTGCTTGTAGGTAATGTCGGGACCGCTGACAAAGGCAAAGGTGGCCACGGCCTCGCCGCCGTCTTCAACAAGATAACTGTTGCCATTGGCAATGTCGCGCATGATTACCTCAGGACGGGGATTGCCGTTGGTCCACTGGTCGGTGTTGCCCGTGGCGCGCATCTTCTGCCTACCCCACTCTATCAACTGCATGATTTGCGGCATGTCGGCCTCGGTGGCGTGGCGGATGATTCGCTTGGTCTCTGATTCGTTCATAGAAAGGGGAAAGTAAGAAAGAGACTCATCTTGATATTGTTCGGATTGATTCATTAAAAACAAAAAACAGACTGCTACCGCCAGAAGATGCGGCCGCTGACAATCGTAAAGCCCTTGTGGCCGGGGGCGGCTCTGCGCCCTGACAGGTCGTAGGCGGTTGACGGTGAGGAACAGCACGGTTGCTTGCTCGCGCTGTTGATGCCCGTGGCGGTTGAAACGTGTTTCAGCATGAAATCATACATCTGCTTTAAGTTTTCTTCGGTTTGCGGCACGGCATGGCCGCTGCTATAGTCGGTAAGCGTTTCTGTTGCCACTCCGCAGGCTTCGAGTTTTTCTTTCATCAACTTGGCCTGCGTGGCGTAAAGACCATTCGGATCTTTGTTCTTGTCTGAAAAGAAATCGTCGGTGTTATGGAAAAAGAGCGTGGGTGCTGCGGCACTACTCACAATGGTAGACAGGGCGCACTGCAGGCTCCAGGAGGAGCCTGCTGTGGCCGTAACGAAGGCACGCATGCGCGAATACTCGTTGGACGAGGTCAGCGCACTCTCATAATCAAACATGCCCGGGCCTAAGACGGCGCACTGCACCATACTGCTCTCTTGGGCGAAACGTCCGCGCGAAGCATCTTCAAAATCGTCCTCATAGGCATCGCCAACAGCAAGGGATGCTGCCGTAGAGCCGCGCGAAAAGCCCGTTACCACCACTTCGCCATTAAGTCCGAGCCCACGCCCCACTCCACGCACAGTGCGTATGGCCGACTTCACTTTGCGCGCCGCGTCAGGATTCACTTCTATCGCTCCCAGGCTTTTGTTGGCACCGCCCGCATATTTGCCTTGTCCCCAGTCGCAATACTTGGGATGGTCGCATATCGCCCAGGCAAAGCCAACGGCTGAGGCTCCCTCAACGAAACTGTCTTTGAAGGCTCCCCAGGTGTAAGGCAGATACATGCGCTTGTGCTTATTGGCATTGCTCAACTTGCCACTGCTTACCGTGGCGTAACTGTTACTGTAGGAGAAGGTGACGAGCACGGGCACCGTGCTGGACGGATTGGCGGGATAAACGAGGTCTATATAGAGCGAATCACCTGTACCGTCTTTATATAAATCAGGGTAGTTGTAAACAGTAGGGTCGTCGAGATAATAAGAGATGTCACGGCAGATGCGATAGCCTTCCATCAAGATATATGACCGATAGGGTGAGCAGTTGCAACCGCAGAACTTGCCGTTCTGGAGACTGCTGTTAATGGCGATGATGTCTTTGTTCAATATTGGCGACACTGCCTTTTCGCTGTGGGCATAGTCAATCTCTATAACCTGATAGCCCTGACTGCGCAGCCATGCCACATCGTCGGCATTGCTGTTCTGACCTATCTTCTGAAAACCGAGGTTTTCGAGATAGACAACGGTCATTGGGGCTCCGTTTGCATCTGTGGCGGGAACGGCTGCTGAAGAGGTTGTATAGTTGAGCGGCGCTCCCGTTACCTCGCTCTCCCATTTCCCAGTTCCTGCCATAGCGAGATGGGCCGTGAGGAAAAACAAAAATATGATATATTTACGCATAAAGTATGAATTGTATACTGATTACTTCACGGGAAAGAAACGCACATGCAGGGAGTGCGGCTCCTGCGGAATGGCATACTTGGTGAGCACACCCGGACCACAACTGCTGTTGCCCAACCCCATCACTGCACAGTCTATCGACAGGAAAACGTTATCCTCTTCCTTCAACTCGACATCGTGTGCTGCAGCATATAACTGCGCCGTACTATAGGGAATGGCCGTGAAAGAGAATGGTTTCTCCACACACTGAATGCGCCATCCCTGTCGCCTGCCGTCTCTTAAATCCAAATAAGCCACCTCCTCATGATTGCCACTATATTGCGGGCGCGGATAATGGAAGTATTGCTGAGACACTTTGCTTACATATTTACCGATGGGACAAGACACCTTACGGTCGGGATAGTTATCCCAAGGTCCGCGACCATAATACTCCAATTGCTGATAATCCTTTGGCAAGACAAAAGTATTTCCCATGCATGGCAATGGCGGCAACTGTCCGTGAGGCGCATAGGAAGCCTCAAAATCAACAGTTCCATCGGGCAATAGCACGACATTATAATCGGTACGGATGCTACCATTCAGCGCTTTATAGTCCATTACACAATGACCTTTCAGCGATCCGTCAGCCTGTCGGACAATGGTTAGCGGCGTTATCACACTGTCGCGCAACTGGTCAAGTCCTTGGTTTTTCCAGTCTTTGGCAATCCAGTTGCCAAACCCTTTGTCGTTGTCGGTCGGTGCACGGAAGAAGTGCGGGCGCACCATTGCAAAGAACCTGCGCAACTGCTCCTCATCTACTGTGGTACGTTTCTGCTTCTTCGTTTTCAGATTAGCGACGACATCTTTATACCAATTGTCATTGATTACGAACTGTTGGGTGGCCACAACATGTCCAGCCTCCGCCCAAAGGGTTTTATTCTTCAGTCGGGCCGTAACAGTTAGCAGTCCGTCTTTCTGCACCGTCTCAATCGCATAGTCGTCTAAACGGGTATGTTCGTCGTGCGGCAAGGCCCTCACTTGCCCGTTCTCATAGACGAAGTAAATAGGCGCATACACCGCCTTCACTTCCTCATATTTCGGAGTCGTCTCACGAGTGGAACTCACCACACCCTTGATACAGAAAGCCTTCAGGTTCGGAGCGTCCTTGAAATCGCCGCCATAGGCCGTCAAGCCCACGGGCAGGAAGGGGAAGCGCTTGTTCAGTTTATCGGTAATGATGATTCCTTCATCAGCCCACTCCCAGATGAAACCGCCCAACATGCGCGGATGACTGTATATCTCATCCCAATACTCCTTGAAGTTTCCTAAGGCATTACCCATCACATGCGCATACTCGCTAGTAAGCACCGGACGGTTGCCTGTTGACTCCTTCGCTATCGACAGCAGGCGTTCCCACCGCGCATTCTCCGGTCGCTCCATGTTATTATCCTTCACGCCGGGATTCAAATACTCATCTTGTGTGCGGGGATAGAAGCGCGAGATGACATCCACATACGAAGGATCATGATGGTTAGGACCCTGCGCGCCCTCGTAATGGACAAACCTTGTCGGGTCAAACTCGTGAATCCAGGCGGCAGTCATGGCAAAGTTGGTGCCCCATCCGGCCTCGTTTCCCAAACTCCAGAACACCACACAAGGATGGTTGCGGTCACGAATTACAAGCCTTTGAGTGCGGTCCATCCAAGCAGCGGCCCACGAAGGGTCGCTTGCCAACTGGCCACGCAAGCCGTGCTCTTCGATGTCGGCCTCGTCCATGACAAACAATCCGAGCGAGTCGCACAGTTCATACCAACGCTCCGTATTCGGATAATGGCAGGGGCGCACGGCATTGACGTTGGCTTGTTTCATCAATAAGATGTCTTGCACCATGCGCTCTTCTGACATTACATGACCTGTAAACGGATCCATTTCGTGACGGTTCACTCCACGGAAACGCACTTGCTTACCATTAACGAGAAACATGCCGTCGCGTATTTCGAGTTGACGGAAACCAATTTTTGAAGAAACCTGCTCCACTATGTCGCCCCTATCATTCTTCAGCGAGAGCCTCAACGTATATAAATAAGGTGTTTCGGCCGTCCAATGATGCGGATTTCTCACCAAAGCCGACAACCACCCCCATTTGGGATAACCGCGTTGGGGGTTGCGGTCGTTCATAATGGCAGCCTTATGGTCAAGGTTCAGCATGGTGGCAGCATCGGCAACAAGGGCAGAATCCAACACATTATTGCCCATTTCATCGAATAATTCTGCTTGCAAGGAATACCCTTGCACCTGCTGAGAAGCCTGACTGCCCGTGTATAGCGATGGCGAAAGAGCCAGTTCGGGATGCACAATAAGCCGCGCATCGCGGTAATCGGCATCAAACAGCGTGCGCACTCCGAAGTCGCGAATGCGGATTGGCGGCGTTGCAAAGACCGTAATATCGCGATGAATGCCCGCTATGCGCCACATGTCCTGGTCTTCAAGATAACTGCCATCAGAGTATTTGAACACCTGTAGGGTTATCTGGTTTGCACCTTCTTTAAGATAGTCGGTGAGACGAAATTCCGCAGGTTCCATTGTTCCCTGCGAATAGCCCACCTGCCTGCCGTTCACCCAAAGGTAGAATGCGCTGCTAACCGAACCCAGCCGGATATAAACCTCCTTGCCTTTCCATGCATCGGGAACGGAGAAAGTGCGGCGATAGACCGCCGTCGGGTTGCGCTCCACGTAGGCCGTGTACGTCTTTTTTGGCTCTCCCATCACAAAGGGCGGGTTTATCCTAAAAGTATAACCGCTGCTACTATAGATGGGCGTGCCATAGCCATTCATCTCCCAGTCGCCGGGAACAGGGAAACGATCCCAGGAAGAATCATCAAAATCAGTGAGATAAAAGTCCTTTGGCTGCTCCTCGGGAGTCTGGGTCCAATAAAACTTCCATTGACCATTGAGCGAGAACTGGCTGTCGCCCGCCTGCTGGTGATAGGGAAAGAAGGCAGCGCGCGCGGGTTCCCTATTGATTTCAAGGACATGCTGGTTTTCCCAGTCGTGCTGCTGGGCATGCAAAACGATAGGAACAAACAGGAATGCCCATCCTGCAAAGAGACTCTTCATACTCATATTCATCATTCTATTTTGATTTCAACAATTCTACTCTACCGTCATGTTATCAAAAATCATCTGACCAATACCCTCGCCCGTCACCACTACGTGATAAGTGCCGGCATTGATTTGCGTACCGGTGGTGATACTGGTCATCTTGCGCTTTGTCTTTTTCGCCTGCGTCTGCAGGAAAGTCACATCGTCATCCTTATACACAACGCCTTTCTTGTCGGTAATTTTTACATGCAACTGGCGCGGTTTCTCCGCATTGTAGTATTTCCAGCGCAGGGCATACACTTTGGCAACGCCCACGCTGAAGTCCCACTCCATGCGGTTTTTCACCATCTTCCCCTCCACCTCCATGGCCGGCGACGACTTCGGGGGAAGCATTTCGTCGGGGGTTTTCACGATGATGTCCTGGTTGAAAGCAGACCAGAGATTGGCAGGAACAGCCAATTGGCTGATTGATTTAGTGCTTTCAAGGGCAGTGTGAGAACCATCCTTTCTTTCCTTTGCCACAGCAATCGCGGCAATCATTGCCTGCCCAGCCAGCACCTTCGGGAAATCAATGACTATCTCACTGCCCGTGTTTTGCACTTCCAGCACACGCTTATAAGGCTTGCCATAATGCGCCTGCGCCCAAATATCCAGATGATGAATCATGGTTTTCCCATTAATAGCCACATCGAAAAGACGTAATCCTTCAGCATCATGCTGGCGATACCAAGACTCTATGAAATACAATTCGACGCGATACTTGCCAGGAGCGGCAGGGAAACGGAAACTCAGTTCATGCCGCCCGAAGCGCGAAGTCTTAAACAGGGGCGAAGAAATGGAGTCATTGAACGTCTGCGAAGCCTGATAGGGCGACACACTCCATTCACCATCTTTCACACCTGCAAAGCGGTCGGCCCATGAGTGCGACCATTGCGTGTTGTCCTGTTTCCATAAATTGCCCATTTCATCGGTATAATCATCACCTCCGCAATTCAGCCTGTAAAGATAGTCATAGCCATCGGCAGGTGCCAATACCCGCTCATCAACGATGCTCGTTGCCGCAGCCACGGGCTGTGGATTGTAATGGCGCTGATACATGTAATAGGCATCCACAGGCTGATCCCAGATGGTGAACAGTCCTTTATAGTTAAACGGTCCCACCTTGTCTACGCGTCGTAAGGCCTCGTCGGGCTGGCGTCGGCCGGGATTATCGTGAGAAACCAGCAGCCAATGGAACTGTCCGCAGACACTGTCTTTCGCACTTTCTGCCAGCACCACCTTCTTTTCCAGCAGGCCGAGATACTTCTCTTCCGTGTAGTTCTCACCCGTATGGTTGCCCAAGGTGCGCCACGCACCATACTCTCCATTGAGCAATTGGTCGGGGCGTTTCAGTTCATTGCCGTAGTTGTTCACGTCGCCACCATAGGTTCCGCTCCAGTTTTGCACCACATTCCAGTCAGTTCCCTCACCGCCGTTGCAAGTGGTTATCAGCCTCTGCTCGCCGCATCGCGGATCCATCCGTCGGATAATCTCGCAACATTCCTCAGCGAAATCCTTCGGCAAAGTGCTTTCGTTCTGCAATCCCCAAAGCATGATACTCGGCGAATTGCGACGCTCCTTCACCCACTGGACGAGGTGACGCTTGAACGATTCGCGGAACTGCGGCGTGTCATACCAGATATGCGCCGAGAACTGCGGCCACCAGAGAATGCCCTGCTCGTCGATGAGTTTCTTATAATACAGATTATGGGGCTGATGGCCGTCGCGGAAAGCATTGAATCCCGCATCCTTTGCCATTTTTATGCGCGCCGCAATCTGTTCGTTAGAGAAGGCATGGCTTTGTCCGAACTCATGTTCATACTCGCACGTTCCGTTGATAAACACGGGCTTCCCGTTCAGCAGGAACCGCTGGTCGCCATCGTTTCGTGTCAGCGGCCAACTGGTGGTGCTGACACCATAGGGCGTGTCGGTGCTCTCGGTTGCCTTGCCGTTGCGCTTCACAATGGTGTTCAGATTGTACAGATAGGGGGTTTCCGTGCTCCACAATTTGGGATTCTGGATAGGCGATGCCTGTCTGACCACTTTCGTTTCACCGGCTAAAAGTTCGATTTCATCGGTCAAACGAATCACCTGCTTGCCGTTTTTCTCACACAATTTATTAATCAACTGCACCTTAGCAGGGCGGTTGTCATAGTTCTTCACCTCTGTTTCCACGAAAATGCTGTCGGCCGAAAGGCGATTCCACACATGCACGCCATAAGGCTCGATGCGCACTTTGTCGGTCACTTCCAGCACTACGGGGCGATAAATGCCGAATGGCTGGGAACCCTCACTGAATCCCCATTCACTGCTACAGCCTCCACATACCCACGGCATGTCGGTGATACCAGCAGGATGGCTCACATTCACCGTCAACTGATTCTCTCCACCTATTATAATATAGGGGGTCACATCGATGGTTTCGGTGGTGCGGCCAATGTCGAAACGACCCATGTTATGGCCATTCAGAATGATTTCGGCATAAGTTCCCACGCCCTCGAAACGGATGAAATACTGCTTTCCTTCGAGTTTTGGCGCCACAAAAGTCTTCTTGAACACCGCATCGCCGTGCAGATTTCCGTGCTCTTTCTGCATGGCACCATAGTAATCATCCAGATTATAAGGAATGTCGGTCACGATGGTTTGCGACAGACTTGACACGTCGGGGAGCACCTGCGACAACTGGGAAAGCGTTGAAGGAGAAAGAGAAATCTCCCAGTTTTCGTTGAGCGACTGCTCATAACGATGCCCCGTGGGGTCTGGTTCCGGGAAGTTCACCTCGCTCTGTCCCAGATGTTTGCTGGTGGCAAGGGCTATGCCCCGTTGTCCGGCGTTGTTGACCGCGCAATAGAAATGATAGACGATGCCATCATGTTTCACCACCCAACTCTTATGGGCAAACATCTCATCGTAGGGCTTTGTGGGTATAATGAGGTCGCTACCCGTCCAGTCTGTCCAGTTCACCAGGTCGTAACTGGCAGCGAAAGTATTGAAAGCATTATACTCGCGCGTAGGATTATAGGCCGAGAAATAGAACATCACATACACGGGATGCTCATGTTTCGAATCAGAAGGAAGAAACATCTCCACCAACTGGGCATCGCCGGTGATGGTGCCGTCGCTGTCGTGGGCGAAGACAGGATTACCGCCATAGCGCTTCCACTTCTTCAAGTCTTTCGACAAGGCAATGCCTATGCGCTCGCCCTTAGGATGCGTTTCGTCCTTGCCGCCCGCATTATAGTACATCACGAAAGGATATTTCTCATCGCCTTTGATGCGGTTCTTCTTGTCTTTCATCCAGTAGATGGTGCTCTTATACTGAGTGAGTTGCTCCCACCACTGCGCCTCTTGCTCGTTGTAACTGAGAATAGGACTGCTGAATGTTTCCCAGGGAACCACGGTGAAATCGCCGTTTTCTGCCTTTTTGGTAAGGAAATCCGCTGATTTGATGCTCGACAACCCGATGCTCAGCGGAGCGTTCACAGCCTCATAGCCCGTTCCCGGACCGCCGATATACGTCATCCAGTAGTTGCCTTTAAAAGCCTGCAAGGCATAAGAGCCATCCCACCGGTAGTCAATCAGCGAAGGAAATCCGCCGCGCTGGTTTTGGTCCCAAAGCGTATCATCGGCTGTTTCGGGCAACTTGAGCACGCGCCCCAGCGTCGTCCAGTGCAGCAAATCGTCGCTCTGTGCAATCCATGTTTCATAGCCACGGCCGTCGGTGCCGCCCTTTCCGTCGTAGCACACATAGGTCATGAACCAACGGTCGCCCTGTCGGAACACCGTGGGGCAGTCGAATTTGCGGTCGTTTCGCTGCGGCACCATCACCATGCCATATTTATAAGGTGTCTGCGCCTCGTCGTAAATGGCCTGCATCACGCTTTGCGGCACGGTCTGCTGCGCAGCGGCAAACAAACTGTTCAGTCCAGTCGCGGCCACGAGCAGAGCCCGGCGAAGAAATAATCGCGCGTGTGCGCCAGTCGGTATTCGGTTCAAAAATCCGTTCATATATCTAAATATCTGCTATTTTACAAACAGCCAGTCCACTTCGTCGCTGGCTCCGTTAAGTCCCACGTCGCGCGGTTTCAAATCGGTATCAGTGAAACCAGCCACCAAGATAATGCCCTTGGGCAAGTTGATGGTGTGGTGGCCTGCCTTGAAATGATAGGCATGCACATTCACTTTCGGCGACAGTTTCAGTGCGATGGCGTTGGTGAGCACAGCCTCTGCCTGTCCGTATTCATTGCCAGTGGCATCGACTTCAAGTTTCGGCGGTGCCGCATACTTGCCGTCTTCATCGATAAAGAAGCCCACCAACATCTGCACGGGCTTGCTGCATTCAAACTCTACGGTGATGCCGTTCAGCCGCGCTTCGTCGCGATTGATGACCAAGGCCTCAAGTCCTTGCAACTCGGGAGCCACCGTGTCGACCACTTCGCCGCGCCTTGGGAAAATCACAGCGCCCTTTTCAAGTTTCACAGTCCTTGCCGGCGAGATGAGTTTCACGTCGGCCTGGTGAGCCGTTATCAGTTTTTCCTCCTTGGAAACGCTCTTCGGATTCAGCAACTGCTGCGTATGGTCTTTCAGCGCTGCCAGTTCGGCCTCGTAGACAGGCATCATCTCTTCCCACGTTTTATACTTTCCGTTGTCGCCACCGATGGGCACGCGCCGATGACTTGTCTGCATGGAATTGGCATAGAGGTAGGTATTCTGGGTGAGTTTCACCATCTGTTTCCACACCTCGTTGCTGCCTTCAAGCAGAGGAATGGCTTTTTGCAGATAAGCGGCATTCTTGCTCCATTTGTAATTGAGCACCTGCTGGGCTGCCAGCACTTTCAGGCGGAAGGCATCGGCAAAAGCCTTATAGCACTTCATGTCGTTGCAAAAACGCTCGAATTCATCGCGGTTTTTCGTCACCATGCACCCTGTGGTGATGGCCTCAACGGCCTTTTCGCCGTGGGCGGCACACTCGTCAACGATATTCAGCGGCAGTTCTCCGATGTGCGATTGGTGGTTCCACTCTTTCTCCACGTATTCAATGAGTTTCTCTCCTTCGGGTCCGCAACTCTCATAGAACCCTGGATAGACCGTATATTTATAAGGATTCACCAACTGACCCATGCGCATGCCCAGCAAGAGCGTCTGCCGGTTGCCTTCGGTAATGCCGAAGCGGCGCAGCAGTTTGGGCGCTATCTCACCCGACTCATCATAGGCCGTGATGATATGGCTGGCCGTCTGCTCGTCGCAACCGTAATAATCCATGATGCGAGCCACCCAGTAAGGCCGGTCGTTAGCGCGCTGGCAGTTCCACGAATAGCGTCCCCATGCGGCATACCACATCCAGTCGCGGTCGATTTGCAATTGCCGTCCGCCTTCGGGCAGTTTATCAGCCGTGTAAGGCCAATCCCAATAAGAGGCCTGCGGATAGAGATGCAAGCCGTTGGCATGGTGCACGCTGTGCATGGCCTGTACCGTCTTCTGAATGAAAGCAGGCGAAGCCCAGCGGAACGGTTCCAGATTGGCAAGCACGTGCACGTTGCTGATATGCACGGGTGCTGCGGCTGCCAACGTGCGGTGGTTCTCGGCCCACGGTCCGCGCGGCTGATAGGTGGTCAGGCTCTCTCCCGTATATTTGGCCATGGTGTAGATGTTCGGATAGAGCGGCAGCGACTTGGAAAGCACCAGCGGGCCATTGGTATCATGGGCACGCAGGATGATGGGCGGCAGGTCGGTGCGCCCCGAAGCCTTGAGTCCGTCTTTCACTCCCGGGATGATGGTCTCAGTCATCCATTTGATATCGTTCTCTATGCCCGACATGGCTTCGCCCAGCGTCAGCATGAAGCCCACGTTGGGATATTGCTCGATAAACGCGGCAATCGACTTGCGCGTGTAGTCGGCTATCACGGGGATGATGGGGCGGTTGCGGTCTTGAGTCTTCAGTCCGTAATGCTCAGCAAAGGGCTTTGACACGATGATATTATAGAACATCTGGATGATTTGGATGCCCCGTCGCGATGCTTCGGTGGTGAGAAAGGTGAACATCTCCTGATTTTTCTGCATGGTGGCATCGTCTACTTCGGCGGCAAAGGGATAGTCTTTCAACTTGACAAGCGAGGCAAACGGATGGCCGTTCCACAGATAAACGGCATTCATATTGTCGCTCGCCAGCATGTCGAGATACTTAATCCAGAGGTCTTTGTCGTAGAACCACGGGAAATTCTCCGGCGTATACGGATATTCATACACGGCGCGTCCGGGCAGGAAAACGGTTTTCTGCATTCCGATGCAGGCCCCGCGCAGTTTCATCTCGGGCGCATCGGTGATGGTGGTGATGCTCTCCAGCGACCCGTTCATACTGAATATCTCCAGCACTTTGTTCACACCATAGATGGCTCCCGACGGGTTGTTGCCCGTGATGGTGATATGCTTGCCCTTGCGCACGATGGTGAATCCTTCGGCTTCGCCGGAATTGGCCACGGCTATCTGGAATTTATACTTGCCGTCGATGCTGTTGAGCAGACTGGCCGCGTATTCCGTCTGTGGGGTATGACTCTTCACTTCCACCTTCACTTTGGCAGAAAGCGTCAAGCAGATGGCTAATGCCATGGTTGTCAGAATTGTTCTCATGTCTTGTATGGTTTGTTATGGTTGTTGTTCTATATTATCTTTCATTTCCAAGAGTGCCACTTTTCATGCGCGTGAGTTCCGTTTTGCCCGCCTCATTCCTGTGGTTCGGCAGAGTAAATTAAATTGATTAACCGTGCAAATTAAATTGATTTACTTTTCAAATCAAATTGATTTACTCAGCAAATTATATTAATTTACTTTTGCGCTTCGCTGGAACGGAGACTGAAAACCACCGTTTTTCCGGCTGGAATCAGCCGCTTTTCACCGTTCACAACGATGGTTCCGCGCCCGCCGTCGCTGTGTATGGTCACCTCGTCGGCAGTCATTTTCACACGGATTTTGCCGAATGGTGCCGGCACTTCGCCCTCCATCCACTCCAGACCGCCCAACTCTGGCTTCACCTCATATTCCTCGTAGCCGGGCTTGGTGGGCCTCACGCCGAGGAAATACTTACCTATTATATATATAGGGCTGGCACCCCATGCATGGCACAGGCTCTTGCCGTAGGGACGGCCGTACATGGCCAGGTGCTGCGTTCCCGTTTCACCCGGCACGTATTTCTCCCAGAACGTGGTGGCACCCTCGTTGAGCATGCCTCCCCAGTATGCTTTCATCTCGGGCAGCACGGTGGTCTGCATGCCCATTTCGCAGAGAGCCTCCAACTCGTAGAAGCGCATATAGGGGGTGGTGATGCTCTCAACGGAATCGTTCAGCAGCACATTCTCGAGTATTTGCTGCCGCTCCTGGGGCGTGGCATAGCCGTAGATGATGGCGAACATGTTGGGAAACTTGGTAATCATGCTGTTCATCGCCCCGTCTTCAACGGCGTGCATGTAGGCATGCTTCTCCTCGTTCCAGAAAGTCTTCCGGAAGGTCTGTTGCAGTTTTCTGGCCAGTTGACCGAATTTTTCCGCATCTTCGGCATAGGCATCCGTCGGTATGCTTCCCTGCGGCGGATTGTCCAGCGGGTTGTCGTGCAGTATCTTTGCACACTGGGCCATGGTCTCCAGCGACTTGCAGAAGAGTATCTGCTCAAAGCAAAGCGTTCCGCGCTTGTGCATGGGGAAGTCCACCCAGTCAACGAAAATCCAGTCGTCGGGCTGCCCTTCTGCCATGCCGTCGGCATTGGTGCGGCGCAGACAGTAGTCCATCAGCGTCAGCATGCGCGGATAAACCTCGCGCACGAAGTCGATATCGCCCGTATACTGATAATAGTCGAGCACCGACTTGAACCAGTAGAACGTATAGTCCATGATGGTGTTGACGTGGGCCGTGACGGGATCTTTGCCGCGCAACTGGCGGATGGTGCGCTTCACGCACTCGGTATCGAAGCGCAGGTAATAGTTCATCAGATACGACTGGATGGCATCTCCGCTCCATGTCCAGCGGTCGCGCTTGATGCCGTCCATGAAAAACTCACGCGTGGTGAGATCCATGGTGTAGGCTCCCACCTGCCAGATGCGGTTCAGTTCGTCGTCGCTGCAACGGAACGAGCCACTCTTCGACAGATCTTGCGGGGCGTATTCATAAAGCATGGAGAAGGAATCATAGTGGGCAGTGCCCTCTTTCTCCACATAGATATAGCGGAAAGCCTTGCTGCCCAGCGGCGAAGGCTCCGTGTTGACGCGTATTTCCAGACGGTCGAGTGTCTCGCAATGGTCCTTGTCGAGCGCCTCCTCGGGACTTTCGCCGTAGTACAGGCAGAGCGTTCCCTCGCCATGGAGCCCCTGAAAAACGGGATAGCCAAAGGTTTCCCGGCCGAAGTCGTAGAGCATGCCCTGACCGTGGGCGGCAGCAGACACGGGCTGCATGGGCACACAGGCCAACTGGAAACGCGAAGGGGGCGTACCGGCCTCATCGAAATTCCACGAGGCAGCAGGCACATAGATGCCCGAGCCGTGGGCCACTCCGTTCTCGTCGATCCATATCTTGTCTTCGTAAGTGGCAAGCCAGGAGGAATCGCTGCAGATGGTTTCGCCCTGGATAAAGAGGGCGGGCGGCGAGCACTGGTTCCACACCTTGATGTTGATGCGGTGCTCTCCGGCAGGGATGCAGAACGTCTGCGGCATGCCGTATTGCAGTTTCCCGTCGAGCATCAGGTTGTAACTGCCCTCTACGGCAATCTCTATTGTCTCGGCATGTGACAGCACGACCGTCTTGCTGAACTCCACTGTCACCCAGTGGGAATCCTGTTTCCAGAACGGCGGGAACATGGCGCCCCGCTCGGTGCGGCGGTTGTTGAACCGGTTGCCCAGCCATATTTCAAAGTCGGCAGGATACCATATCCAGGTTGCTTTCTTGTTTTCCATATCAGAATATTATCGTTTTTATTGCTTGATGCCGGCGTTTCTGACGATGCTTTCGTCCACTTGCGGCCCGTTGTTCTCCCATGTGTTGCCCGGCCCGTTGGCATTCTTGAGGTATTTCTCGGCCGGAGTCCAATTGTTGCGCACAGTGATGTACGACGAACCCTCGTCGGTGTAGAGATAGAACCAATGGTTGGGGTCGTGGGCATAGCCCGGGTGATAGATGTCGCGCACCACGTTTTCCTCGATGAACGTGTGGGGCTGGCAACTCAATGTGTAGATGCCCGCCGTGTCATACATGTGGCGTGCATAGTGGTGAATGAGGTTTCCCTTCACCAGGTTGTCGCGCATCTGGTTCACTTGTTGGTTCCATCCCCATCCAAGGCTGATGCCGGTGTAAGACACATCGCTGATTTCGTTGTGCAGAATCTGTATGCCGCGCACGTAGCCGGCCGCTATTCCGATGCATCCCCAGTCTTCGTTGGTGACATCGGTGATGAGGTTGTTGGTGATGCGGAGGTTGGTACAGAGTTCGCGCGCGTCGGTGGGATTATAGGAAATATGCGACTCCTGCCCTTCAGGACCAAACAGTCCGGCCACGATGCCACTGCCGCCAATGTCGCGGAACGTGCAGTGGTCAATCGCTCCACCCAGTGTGAACCGGTGAAAATCCACGCCCGTGGAGGCCAGATGTTCAAAAGAGCACTGCCTGAACGCCACGTCCTCGGCATGGTTGAGCAGCACGGCTGCCGCCGGACGGCCCACCCATCCCTGATTATCCAGTTTATGGTCGCCGTTGGGGCGGTTCCACTTGGGATTCAGTTTGTAGGCTTCAATCATGTACATGCCTGCCTGCAACGGCGCATGTCCCTGCATCGACGGGCGCATCCACGTGGCATATTCAAAGCGGATGCCTTTGATGGTAACCCTTTTCACGGGGTTGTCGGGCGTGCCTTCCGTCATCAGCAGGGTTTCCAGGGCCGGAACTTCCACGTCGGCAGTGCGCATATCCTCGCCGGGGCGCGGCATGTAATACACCTTTTGCTGCCGCTCATCGAGAAACCACTCACCCGGCTGGTCGAGCAGTTCCTTGGCATTGGTGAGATAGAAGGCTGAATTACGTCCGTTGGTGGTAATCATCGGCGACGGCCAGGGGTGCATGAAATGGATATGACTCTCGGGGTTGTGGAAGGTGACGGCAGCCGTATCGCCTTGCACCCGTACATCCTTGATGCGCAGGTTGGCAATGCACCACATCTCGTGGAGCACCATCTCGGCCTGACGGGCATGCAGTATTTTCTTCACTGACGACGCGGGAACATAAAGTATTTCCTGCTTCTTGTCGATGCCGACAATGCGGTGCATCTGTTCGAAATCATCCACATCGCGGGCGCGAACCGCCTTCTGACCGTTCACCCACAATTGGCGAAAAGCCAGCGGCCTACCGTTGAACACGGGCATATCGGCCACCCACAATCGGCCCTCCTTGCGCCATCCCGCTATCTGCACACCGCCGCTGACGACGACATCGCCTGCGGCCTCAATGGTGGTTTCACTGTCTTCGGGACGGAGAATGACGGGCTGAGCGAGGCGGTAGGTGCCGGCCTTGAGTTTAATGACGGCATATCCGCCATGGTTCTGGGCTCGGAACATGCGCGCCTGCTGCAATGCCTGCTCAATGGTGAACGCACCCGGCTCCACCTCCAGAGAGAAATCTCCGGAGGCATGGGCTGTGATGGTTCCCACCAGCCATGAGATTGTGATGATTAATAAACGGCAGGCATCCATATAGTCATCTCGCTTTTCCCTCTGTTTCCCCAGGCATAATATGGAATCAGACGAACCTTGACGCGGTTTTTCTGTCGGCCCACTTCACGATAGAGTTGTCCTGTCCATGACTTTTCCGCACGATTCACCACTTCTCCTTCGAGTGCCATCATCCGGCTCCCGGCAATATTGACCTCCACGGGCACAAACTTCGCATCGGCAGGAATGGCGATGTTGTCGATATCCAAGCCGTTGAGGTCGTTGCTTTCAAGGCAATAGACAATCGGACCGCGCTGAACAGCCACCTGGCCGCGTGCCTCTTCCACCAACGGATTGGCCTCCATCAACTTGGTGGTCATGGGCAGGGTGAGCAGAACGACGTCGCCTTTCTTCCAACTGCCTTCTACAGCGGCATAGCCATTCTCGGCCTTTACCGCGCAGGGCTGACCGTTCACGGTGATGCTATAGTTGTCTGCCCAGGCCGGGATGCGCAACTTGAGGGTAAGCGGCGTGTTCTTCTTAATCTTCTGAATCTCTATCGACACGGCTCCGTCCCACGGGTAGTCGGTATGCTGAGCCACCACCAGTTCGTTCTTTTTGTCGAGCATGGTGTTAAACGTGTTCTCACCATAGAGGTTCACATAAATCTCATTCTTGCCAAGGGCGTATGCATAGGTCTGTGTTTCACAGAGCGTGCGCAGGGTGTTGGGAGGGCAGCAGAAGCAACTGATATACTCCTTGCGCTCCTTGGGCCATCGCAGTGTGTAGGGCAGTTCGTCGCTCATGCGCAGCGGGTTGGTGTAGAAATACTTGGTTCCGTCGAGCGAGATGCCGCTGAGAATGCTGTTGTAGTAGCAGTTTTCCATGATGTCGGCATACTTTCCGTTGCCGGTTGCCTCGAACATGCGCCAGTTGAACAGCATGTTGCCGATGTTGGCACAGGTCTCATTGTGAGCGGTTGACTGCGGCAACTGATAGGGACGGCCATAACTCTGGTGCACTTTCTGGATGTTGTCGGGCTTATAGTCGGTGCCGTCGGGAGAGGTTCCGTCGTACAAGGCTCCACAGGCTCCGTTGATATACATCTTGCGAGTCACGATGTCTGTCCAGATGCTGTTAAGGTTTTTCATCAGTTGTGCCTCGCCGTCTTCCAGATAAAGGTCAGCCACACCGGCATAGAGATAGTTGGCACGCACGGCATGGCCCATGGCATTGTACTGCTCACGGAAGGGAATACGGTCTTGGTTGTCGTCGGTTCCGTTCTCCACCATGCCGCGGATGTCGATAAATTGCTTCAGCAGTTCAAGGTATTTCGCATCGCCAGTCTCACGATAGAGTTCAGCCACTGCCATATAATGCGACGGGCAGATGGCATTGCCAGCCAGTTCCTCGGGTGCTCGCTTGCAGAAATTATAGAGGAAGTCGCCCGCCTTGATGGCTGCGTTGAAGAGCGTGGTCTTGCCTGTGGCGCGCTTGTGCATGATGCCTGCCGTGATGAGATGGCCGAGGTTGTAGGTCTCAAAGTTCAGCCGGTTGGCAAAGGCATTGTCGTTTTTGGTTCCCGTGGCGGTGCCAATCACTGTGTTGTCCTGTTCATCCACCTTCTGTTCCAACTTGCGGTTCAGTTCGGCAATAATCACTGGCGTGTGGATATAGCCGTCTTCGCGCTGCGATTTCACCACGCAGCCGATGAAACGGTCCATGATCTGGTCGAGTTCGGCAGCCTTGGTGATGGCATAGACGGCAGCCACTGACTCTAACCACTTATACATATCGCCATCGTGGAAGGGAGGGCCGTGGTGCTTTCCCACCTTCTCGCCCGAGGCTACAAGGAAGTTGTTGAAGCCCTTGCCTTCCTCGCTCTGCCAGGTTTTCCACATACTCTGAACGGAAGTTCCGCTGAAAACGCCGAAGCGCTCACCCCAAAAGCCGCCCGTCCACTTCACGGCATCCACCTTGGTGGGCTTCAACACAGAGTACGGACTGCTTTTCACTTGTGCCATGCCATAGGTACAACATACCAGCATGGCCATTGTCATCATGTATTTCTTCATTGCTTATTAGTTATTATTCATTAATAGATTCCGGACGACGGACACTGGCTGGCGCTCATGCCATCATGCCCCGTTAATAAAAGACGCTCGTTTTCATGGAAAGTAACCATCTATGATGGTTGAATTTAAATAACAAAGAAATGACAAAATGTGACAAAAACACAAAAGAATTATAAATTTCCGTGTCAAAGTGTTGCGTATTTCATTTTAAATATCTATTTTTGCTATCTCATTAACAAGTAATTAACAAAAAAAATCATTAAATATGGAGAAAATAGATCGTTTGGACAAGAAAATACTAAGCATTCTGTCACAAAACGCCCGCGTTCCGTTCAAGGATGTCGCAGCAGAATGCAACGTGTCGAGAGCCGCCATTCATCAGCGCGTGCAGCATTTGATAGAAGACGGCGTGATAACGGGCAGCGGGTTTGATGTGAACCCCAAGGCACTGGGCTACACCACGTGCACTTTCGTTGGTATTACGCTTGAACGAGGCAATATGTATAAGAAGGTGGTGGAACGGCTTGCCCTCATACCCGAGGTTGTGGAATGCCACTTCACCACAGGCCCATATACAATGCTTGTGAAACTCTATGCACGAGACAACGAACAACTGATGGATTTGCTCAATAACCAAATGCAGTGCATTCCCGGGGTGATGTCTACCGAGACGCTCATTTCCTTAGAGCAGGGCATTCACAGAGAGATTACCATTGACTACGAAGGATAAAAAGCATGGAGAGTTTCAACCTTAAGTCGCATCTCGGAAAACTTTATGCCGCATATCCGGAGGCTGAACAGCAGCCCATCATCGGTATCACGTGCAACTACACCGATGGCGACGCATCACTGCGCGACAAATACTATGAACAGGTGGTCAAAGCAGGAGGCACTCCTGTACTGATACCGCCCGTGGCCGACAAGAATGTGTTGGTAAACACACTGGAACATCTCGACGGACTGCTGCTCAGCGGCGGTGCAGACATCAATCCCCTGTGGTGCGGCGAAGACCCGTCGCCCCGCCTGCGCGGCATTAACGCCCACCGCGACAAGGCAGAACTGATGCTTACCAACCTGGCCTATAACCGACAGATACCCATTTTGGGCATCTGCCGAGGCATGCAGACACTGGCCGTGGCACTCGACGGGCATGTGGTGCAGGACATTCCCACGCCAACCATCAAGCACTCGCAAGATGCCGACAGGCAGGAACTGACCCACAGCATCACCATTCACAAAGACAGCGCACTCTATGATATCTTCGGAACACAGCAAATCTTCGTGAACAGTTTCCATCATCAGGCTGTGAGCGACACAGGGCACCGCTTTCGCGTAACGGCCACATCGCCCGACGGCGTGATTGAAGCCATAGAAAGCAATGAGCACAAACCCATCATGGGTGTGCAGTGGCACCCCGAATGGCTGGAATCAGGACTGCCCATTTTCAAATGGCTCATTCAGCAGGCGCATAACTTCCGTGTGGCCAAGCAACTACATCAGCGCATCGTAACCCTTGACACACATTGCGACACGCCGATGTTCTTTCACAAAGGAATACATTTCGACCAGCGCGACCCGCGCATCCTCGTTGACATGCACAAGATGGAGGATGGGCGGCAAGATGCCGTTATCATGGTGGCTTATCTGCCTCAGCCCAAGATCGGCGAGCAGTTTTCCAAGATGGTGGACGTATCCTGGAGCGACCAACAGGCCAAGAACAGCGAACTGACACCCTTCGGCTATGCCAACCTTATCTTTGACAAAATTGAGGATATCGTCAGGAAAAACAGCCAGTTTATCAGCATCGCCCGCACGCCCACCGACCTTTACGGCGACAAGCGCAAAGGGCGCAAAAGCATTATGCTGGGCATTGAGAACGGGCTTGCGCTGAACCACGACCTTGCCAACGTGAAACACTTCGCCCAGCGAGGCATCGTTTACATCACCCTGTGCCACAACGGCGACAACGATATCTGTGATTCCGCACGCGGATGCAACACCCACAACGGTGTGAGCCAGTTCGGAGAAAAAGTCATACAAGAGATGAACCGCCACGGTATCATGGTTGACCTGAGTCATGCAGGAGAGAAAAGTTTCTATGATGCGCTGGAAATCAGCAGCACACCCATCGTGTGCAGCCACAGCAACTGCAAGGCGCTGTGCGACGTGCCGCGCAATCTCACCGACGATCAGTTAAGGGCGCTGGCCGCCCACGGCGGTGTGGCTCATACCACGCTCTATTCCGGTTTCCTAAGAAAAGACGGCGAGGCCTCCATTCTCGATGCCATCGACCATCTGGAGCATGCCATCAGCATCATGGGAATTGAGCATGTGGGGCTGGGAACCGACTTCGACGGCGACGGCGGCGTGATTGGAATGGCCGACAGCAGCGAGATGATCAACTTCACCCTGCATCTGTTGCGCCGCAAATACAGCGAGCGCGACATTGAGAAGATATGGGGCGGCAACTGGCTGCGCGTGATGGCTCAGGTGCAGCGCATGAAAACTCTTTGACCATTCATTACATCCTTGTGGACAATCACCTATCTCCTAAATAAACAAAGATGACAAAAGAATTATCAAATATGAAATACTTGTTGGCGGTGATGGCCGCCTTTCCCCTGCTCCTGGGTTCTTGCAAGAGCAACAAACAGGCCCTTAGCGATGCCGACTTGGTGAGTCAGGTGCCTGTGGGTCCCACCTTTATGGCCGACAGCGCATACAGTTATTGCGAGGCCCAGTGCGCTTTCGGTCCGCGCACCATGAACAGCAAGGCCCACGATGACTGCGAAAAGTGGATCATTCAGAAATTCCAGCAGTTCGGATGCGAGGTTACGTCGCAGAAAGCAGAACTGAAAGGCTATGACGGAACGGTGCTCCGCAGCACGAACATCATTGCCGCCCACAAGCCGGAACTGACAGAACGCGTGCTGCTCTGTGCGCACTGGGACAGCCGCCCGTGGGCAGACAACGACCCCGACAGCACCAATTGGCACCAGCCTGTGATGGCTGCCGACGACGGAGCGAGCGGTGTAGCCGTGATGATGGAGATTGCCCGCCTGCTGCAACAGGTGGACACACTCAAGGTAGGCGTTGACTTCATTTGCTTCGATGCCGAAGACTGGGGCGTTCCGCAGTGGGATACAGCGGGCGACAGCAGCGACAGTTGGGCCCTGGGAGCACAATATTGGTCGAAAAACATGCACAAGGAGAACTACCAGGCACGCTATGGCATCCTGCTCGACATGGTGGGCGGCCAGGGCGCACATTTCTATCAGGAAGGCATGTCAAAGCAGTTTGCCCAGCGAATTGTGAGCAAAGTGTGGGCGGCTGCCAAGGTGGTGGGATTCGGTAGTTACTTCCCCGAGCAGCCGGGAGCGCACATCACCGACGACCATATCCCCGTGAACGAGCATGCCCACATTCCCTGCATCGACATCATACCCTATTATCCCGACTGCGAAATGGGCAATTTCGGTCCGGTGTGGCACACCATTAACGACGATATGGAGCATATTGACAAGAACACGTTGCAGGCAGTGGGCCAGACGCTGCTGCAAGTGCTGTTCTCTGAAAAGTGATTTGCTGAAGACGGCTGATGCCTATACCGTCATAACTGTCCTGATTCCACCTGCAGCACGACGCGCTCCGTGAGGCGGTCTATGCCGTTGGGATCATATTTCTTGGTAAGGCTTGCACCGAAAGCCCAGGCAAAAGCCTGCCACATACCGGCGCGGATGGGACCCATGAAGGCCTGAATCAGTTCATAACCCGAACTGTTACACTCGCGGTAAACCAGTTTTATGAGTAGTTTTCCCTGCGAGTAGGTCAGTTTCTTCATGCGCGGTGTATACTGTTTCTTGATGCTTTCCTCCACCAGTTTCATGTGTTCGTCGCGCGCCTTCTTGTTGGGCAATGTCTGCAGATAGTCGCCCGTCTCGATGATAATCTGGTTCACCTCCTTGGCAATGGGCAGCACTTTCTTCACATTATACACCAACCGGTTGTAGGCCGCGCGCTGTTTGGCACTTGAAAACTGCGCCTGCGGATACACGAAAATCTTGTTCAGTTCCACATATTGGATGCTGTCGCCTTCGTAAGCCACCTTGCTCACCTTCACCATAGGCACAAACGTGGGGTTGTCCATGTCAACCTTTCTATCCTCGGGGTTCACATGTTCCGATCTGTTACCCTGCGCCATCACGCAGCAAGGCACCATGAGCCATATCATGAGCAGCAGTTGTTTCATGGCTGCAAAAGTATAGATATTTTCTTGTTTTTGTGCTAAAAGCCAATGATAATTAAGGATTATTCATCATTTTTCGCTCCGAAAGGATGCGATTAGCCTTTTTACGCCTCTGTTCCGAGCCTCAACGCGCAAGAAAAACGACTACCGTTTGCGGATGAGCGTGAGTCCGTCGCGCAGCGGAAGGATGACTCTTTCCACCCGTTCATCGCGCGCCACATAGTCGTTGAAGTCCTCTATGCCCTTGGTCTGGCGGTCGGCAGCGCGCGGAACCTCCAGCACATGGCCGTCCCAAAGCGTGTTGTCGGCAAGGATAAACCCGCCGGGGCGCACCACGCGAAGGGCCATCTCGTAGGTCTCCACATAGGTGCGCTTGTCACCGTCGATGAATGCCATATCGAAAACGATGCTCAGTTTGGGAGCCTCCACTATGGCATCGCCGATGATAAACTCTATTTTGTCGGCCACGGTCGAACCTTCTATCCACGGCCGCGTAAAATCCTCCATTTCATCGTTGATCTCAAAGGTATACACCTTGCCGTCCTCATCCAGTCCCTCGGCCATGCAGATGGCACTGTAGCCACTGAACGTTCCCACTTCGAGAATGTTCTTCGGGCGAATCATGTGCACCAACATCTTCAGCAACCGGCCCTGCAGATGGCCGCTCGCCATGCGCCCGCGTAGCAAATGCACATTCGTGGCACGGTAAAGGCGGTAGAGATAATCGCCCTCGGCATCGATGTGGTTGAGGATATACTTCTCCAGTTCTTCGGTCATGATTCGTTTCCCGATGGATTCATGCGACATCAAAGATTCAAAAAAGACTCCACCGCCAGGCGGTAACTGTCCAGTCCGAAACCGCAGATCACTCCTTTGCAGGCACTGCTGATCATGGAATGATGGCGGAATTCCTCGCGCTGGTGCACGTTGCTGATGTGCACTTCAACCACAGGACATGTCAGCGAGCGGATGCAGTCGTGCAGCGCCACGCTGGTGTGCGTGTATGCACCGGCATTCAACACGATGCCGTCGTAGGTGAATCCCACCTCCTGCATCTTGTTGATCATCTCGCCTTCAACGTTGCTCTGGAAATATTCTATCTCCACACGGGGATACTTTGCGCGCAGTTGGGGCAGATAGTCGTCGAAAGAACTATTGCCATAGATGCCCGGCTCGCGCTTGCCGAGCAGGTTCAGGTTGGGACCGTTGAGGATTAATATCTTCATACCTTTTCTGTTTTGGTTCGTTGGAATGGCATGTTATTGCACATCAGACACTCATTTCAGTCACGCCGAATGCCGTTTGAAATGCGCAACCATGTTGTTGGATGCTGCAAATGTACACAAAATATTCGAGATTCCGAGTCAGAAGAATAAAGAAATATCATTTTTCCATGGTAAAAGCATGCAGCGCAAACCGATTCAGCACGTCTGGCTATTATCCTCCCCATGCCCTGTCATTCACCACACACACCCTCGGCATAAATACATTTCATCTCCATAGAATATCCATGAAAAGCGCCGAGACCATCGCTTTCAATCATTGAAAGCAACGCTTTGGAGCCGAGATGGTGACGTTTTGGAGCAGAGAAGACCATGACATTTTCAAGCACAAGAATCGCTCGGCCCCACTGGTTTCATCGTAAATGATATAGCACTTTGGAGCAAAAAAGTTACTTAGCTGGAACTACAGCGAAGATCCTCCCGATTGGAAAAACTCAAATTAATTTGGCTTTTCGCTCGCTTATTCGTAACTTTGCACCATCATGAACAGCAAGAACGCAAGCGAGGGGAATCTGGTGAAGGCCTATCAGCGCTATCTGAAACTGGAAAGAAACTTCACGGCCAACACCCTGGATGCCTATATGCACGACCTGCAGAAACTGCTCGCCTACCTGAAGGAGGAGCAGTTGAGTGCCGTGGATGTGCGGTTGGAGCACTTGCAGCATTTCGCCGCATCGCTCCACGACACAGGTGTTGCACCGCGCACGCAGTGCCGCATCCTCTGCGGAGTGCGTTCTTTCTACCGCTTTCTGCTCACCGACGGCTGGATAAGCGACGATCCCTCGGAACTGCTGGAGAGTCCGCTCACGGGCGAACATCTGCCCGAAGTGCTCTCAGAGGCAGAGGTGGACATGCTGGAAGCGGCCATCGACCTGTCGAAATGGGAAGGCCACCGCAACAAAGCCATCATCGAGGTGTTGTTTTCATGCGGTCTGCGGGTGAGCGAACTGGTGACACTGAAACTGTCTAACCTATACCTTGAAGAGGAATTCCTGCGCGTGGAGGGCAAGGGACGCAAGGAGCGGCTGGTGCCCATCTCACAGCGTGCCATTCGCGAGATAGGTCTATGGTTTGCCGACCGCAACCTGATGAGCAACATCAAGGCGGGCGAAGAAGACTATGTGTTCCTGAACCGGCGCGGAGCCCATCTTACCCGCACCATGATTCTGATTATGATTAAACGGTTGGCAGAGGATGCTGGCATAAAAAAAACAATTTCTCCTCACACCTTGCGCCACTCTTTTGCCACCGCTCTTTTGGAGGGAGGTGCCGACTTGCGCGCCATTCAGGCCATGCTGGGCCACGAATCCATCGGCACCACCGAGATATACACGCACATCGACACGCATACACTGCGCGAAGAGATACTGAACCACCACCCGCGAAACATGAAAACGCATGAGGAGCAGTGAGGAACATGAAAGCAGCCCCCGCCCCGCCCAACCATGTTAAACATGGAAAACTTGTATTAATAATTGTTTTACCTCCACGATTTTATCCAAAACATTTTGGTTCATTTCAAACTTCGTATTACCTTTGCTGCATCTTACTGCACTGAGAATCAGCAAAACCAATAGCCATGAATGATAAAAAACTATAATTATTAAACGAATGTCTGTACCTTATTGAATTATAAACGTATTAAAGAACAGAACATATAAATATTATATTATTTAAATTTTATGAAACTAAAGAATCTATTTCTTGTAGCATTCCTTGCTGTGGCAAACATGGCCATGGCACAGATGATGCCACCACTTCCTGTTGACAAGGATGTGAGAATTGGTAAACTGGAGAACGGACTGACTTATTACATCCGTTACAACAACTGGCCTGAGAACCGCGCCGAGTTCTTTATTGCACAGCGCGTGGGATCTATTCAGGAGAATGATGACCAGCGCGGACTGGCCCACTTCTTGGAGCACATGTGCTTTAACGGCACAAACAATTTCCCCGGCAACGGTGTTATCCGCTATTGTGAGAGCATTGGCGTGCAGTTTGGTGGCGACTTGAATGCCTATACCAGCATCGACCGCACCGTTTACAACATTTCCAACGTGCCCACAACCCGCCAGAGCGTGCAAGACAGTTGCCTGCTCATCCTGCACGACTGGGCCGACGGACTGATTCTCGACCCCGAAGAGATTGATAAAGAGCGCGGCGTGATCCACGAAGAGTGGCGCATGCGTTCAAGCGCACAGCAGCGCATGCTGGAGCGCAGCCTTCCCAAACTCTATCCTAACAGCAAGTACGGTCTGCGCATGCCTATCGGTCTGATGGAGATTGTAGACAACTTCAAGCCACAGACGCTGCGCGACTACTATGAGAAATGGTATCGTCCCGACAACCAGGCCATCATCGTGGTGGGCGATGTAGACGTTGACTATATCGAAGGAAAGATCAAAGAGATGTTCAGCGGCATCAAGATGCCCGAGAATCCGGCACCTGTCGTTGACGAGCAAGTACCCGACAACAACGAGCCTATCTATGTAATCGAGAAAGACAAGGAGCAGAAGACCAACGTGGCAGAGATCATGTTCAAGCACGAAGTGTTCCCCGACTCACTGAAAAACACCGTTGCCTATCTGCTTGCCAACTACATCAAGGCAAGAGCCATGGGCATGCTGAACGCCCGTTTGGGCGAACTGGCACAGCAGCCAGACTGTCCTTTCGTGGGCGCTGAGGCTTCTGACGGCACCTATCTCTTTGCCAAGACCTCTGATGCCTTCACTTTGGGCGTGATGCCGAAGGACGGCAAACTGGAGGAATCGCTCGCTGCCGCACTGAAAGAGGCACGCCGCGCTGCTGAGTTTGGCTTCACCGCCACTGAATACCAGCGCTCAAAGTCGGATTTCGAGAGTGCCCTGGACAAGATATACAGCAACAAAGACAAGCGCACCAGTGGTTCGTTTGTGAACGAATATGTGGAGAACTATCTGGCCAAATCGCCCATTCCATCGCTCGACGATGAATACATGCTGATGAAACAGGTGGTTCCTTCCATCCCATTGGAGGCCATCAACGAATACATGAAAGAGTTGGTTCCCGCCGACGACAAGAATATGGTGGTGCTGACCATGCTCAACGAGAAAGAGGGTAACACCTATCCCACGGAGGCTTCACTGAAAAAGGCCATCGACGGAGCACGCGCTGAGCAACTCACCGCCTATGTCGACAACGTGAAAAACGAGCCGCTGATGACCGAACTGCCCAATCCCGGCTCTATCATCGAGACCAAGAACAGCGACAAGTTCGACTATCAGACACTCACTTTGAGCAACGGCGTGAAGGTGGTTCTGAAGAAAACAGACTTCAAGAAAGACCAGGTATCGCTCAGCGGTTCAAGCGACGGCGGTGCAAACCTCTACGGAGAGAAAGACCTGGTGAACACCAATATGTTCAACAGCGTGATTGAAATCAGCGGACTGGGCAACTTCTCCAGCACCGAACTGTCGAAGGCACTGGCCGGAAAGATTGCCGGAGCAAGCATCGGACTGGAAGGTCGCAAGCAGGTTGTTACGGGTAGTTCCACTCCGAAAGACATGGAAACCATGTTCCAACTGATTTATCTCTATTTCACAAAGATCAATAAAGACCAGAAGGCCTTCGACAATCTGATGAACGCCATGGAACTTCAGTTGAAGAACAAGCAACTGGATCCGCAGTCAGCATTCTCTGATTCACTCACGGCCACGCTCTACGGCCACAACAAGTGGATGAAACCTATGGAACTGAAAGACCTGAAGAAGGTGAACTACGACCGCATCCTGCAGATTGCCAAAGAGCGCTTCACCTATGCCGACGGTTATACATTCACCATTATCGGTAACTTCGAAGAGAGCGAAATCCGCCCGCTCATCGCCCGCTATCTGGGTTCGCTGCCCGTAAAGGGTGAAATCAAGAAGGGTCCGAAGCGCGGCGACATCGTGAAAGGCATGGTGAAGAACTCGTTCAAGCGCAAGATGGAAACCCCGTCGGCCCTGTCAGTGATGGTTTGGACCAACAAAGACATGGAGCACAACCTGGAGAACAGCGTGCGCGCAAGCATTGCCGGACAGGTGCTGAGCATGATTTATCTGAAGAAGATCCGCGAGGATGCCGGTGCCGCCTACTCATGCGGTGCATCAGGTGCCTTCCAGCGCGGTGAAGACGACAAGGTTGTGATGCTGCAGGCTCAGTGCCCGATGAAGCCCGAAATGGCTGACGTGGCCCTGAAGATCATGAGCGAGGAAGTGCCGGCACTGGCCAAGAGTTGCGATGCCGACATGCTTGCCAAGGTGAAGGAATACATGCTGAAGAGCGCAGACACCGCTGCCAAGACCAACGGCTACTGGAGCAGCATCATCACCACTTACCGCAAGTTCGGTCTCGACTTCCACACCGACTACAAGAAGGTAATCGAGGCACAGACTCCGGAAAAGATCTGCGAGTTCATGAAGGAATTCCTGAAGGCCGGCAACAAGGTTGAAGTAACCATGATGCCGAAAGAATAACCACTTCAGAATCTATTCTACAAAAGGGGATATGCATTTCACGGTGCATATCCCCTTTTTCTTTCCTCCACGCAAGGCGCTTCGCTGCAGAATGTAGAAAAGCATCTTATTATGTAAAAACCTTTCAAAAATTCAAGCCATTTAAGTGTTTTTAACAGAAGATGATTATTGTGTAATGGTGCTTTTTTCGTATTTTTTTAAATCAAACACTTTACTAACTGCGGACTATGTATAAATTCCGCACAAAAACAATTAAGATATGAAAAAGACTTTACTTCTCACCGTCGTTTCCCTGTTCGCCATTGTCGGCACGGCGACAGCCAAAGACTACGGATTCAAGATTGCAGGTGTATCGGTAACATCCTCTAACTGCAACAACGTGACAGATTCCCAAATCAAAAGTGGAACCGTGAAATATGATGAGTCGACCAACACAGTTACCTTGACCGGCGTAACCATTTCGCGCGACGGAAGCGGCAACCGCGCCATTCTGAACACTGGATGCACAGGACTGAAAGTGCTGTTCAAGGGAACCAACAATCTCTCCGCCGCAGATGCCGCCCCCGTACGTATAGAGAAAAACACCTCCATCTCATGCGAGTCGGGCGGAACAGCCACCATCACCGGAGGCAGCGAAGACGTGATATGCGTGTACAACAGCAGCACAAAACTGACCATCAGCGATGCCAACCTCACGCTGAAAGCCACCAACAGCGAAGTGTTCGACGGCGACGGCAAGGCATCGCTCAGCATTGACAGTTCCACGATTACAGCATCCTCTTCAAGTAGCGTCATCTTCCAGAATATTGCCACGCTGAGTGTGAACAAATCCACCCTTACCCTTACCACACCTTCAAGCAAAGTCATTGGCCAGAAACTGGGGACTCTGTCGCTGGGAAAAGAGATGAACAGCGTGCCTTACGAAATCTACCTCGACAGTAGTGGTGACATCAGGTAAATCAATCTGTCAAACGTTAGCCCCGACGAATATCAGCAAGGAGTCACCGTGACCAAGTATTTCAAGGAACTGACAACATTCACATGCTATCGTTCCGTGAGTATCACCTGGGTAGACTTGTCGGCAAATACCAAACTGCAATATCTTGATTATATAAACAACAATCTGAGCAACCTCGATTTGTCAAAGAACACGGCACTGACCAAACTCGACGTGAGCGACAACCAGTTGACGAAACTCAACGTGTCGAAAAACACCAAACTCACCACCATCTACCTGCACATGAACAAGATTACGGATACGAACATGAAAACCTTTGTCAGCGGCCTGCCAAAAGTAACAAAGGGCGAACTGAGAGTATACAGCGAGGGCGCTTCTACGGAAAAGAACGACTTCTCGTCGATCAACGTGAATGCAGCCAAGACCAAGGGGTGGACGGTGAAATATTACAACGGCACCTCGTGGTTGGACTATAAGGGCAGCGCAACCGCCATTTCAGACGTTAACGTAGACGAGCCTGCTGAGTTCGACGTGAATGCACCCGCCTATAACCTCCGCGGCGAGCGCGTGGACAACGACTATAAAGGCATCGTGATTCAGAAAGGACGCAAGTATATCCGCAAATAACGGTCTCTGCAAAATCGCAAACAAATAGTCTTTCAGCCTGAATGGTTCTTCCAATCAGGCTGAAAGTTTTTTATCGGGCAGAAAGGATTTATCCAAACAAGCGGAAAGAGCCTTCGAAACCTATGGAATGGCTCTTTAAAAGGGGCAGAATGGAGGCATGATTCCGGCATATTGCAAAAGTAAATCAATATAATTTGCTGAAGCAGGGCATGTTGTTCGGGCGTCTAAATAGGCAATATACAGGCAACTTATCGCTGCTTTCGTGCTTTGATATGTTTGCTTTTGCCAAAAACACGAATGCCTATGAATGCCCACGAATGACCGTAAATGAACACAAACCCCAGCGAACTACCCTATCAGCCGGACGATTTGAGCATCGGTGGCCTGCGGCACTATCTGCCTGAAATGCGCTTTCAGGCGCTCATAAGACTCTTCGGGCGTGCGCTCGCAGCGGCTGCCGTCGATGCCCAACAGTTGCTCGGGCGTGGTGAGCAGCGCCCATCCCCAGCCATATTCATGCCCGTGGCGGTCGGTGGGATAGACAAAGTCTTCGGTGATGATGCGGCAAGCCATCTGCAAGCGGGTGACATAGCCGTCGAAACGGCTGCGCATCTTCGGCCCGGTGAATCCGCAGGCGGCACGCAGTTCGCGCGTGATAAGGCTGCCCTGTCCGGCCAAAGTGGCGAGGATGGCCTCCTCGATGGTTCCCTCTTTGGGCGCACCGTGGCGCATCCGTCGGTAATTGCAGAAGTCGGGCCACCACTCACGGCTGATGAATCCCGCCTTTCCGGCAAAGAACTTGCCGTAAACGCAGTTGCCTTCGGTGACCACCGGCCCCTTCCACTTCCACAACGGCCAGTCCCATCCGCCGTCGGGCAGCACCACATAGCGGCAGTCTTCGGTCACGGCATCATCGGCCGAAAAGCCCCTTATGCCACTGTCGAGCAGCGGCAGGAACCCTATTTGCTGTATCAACTCCATGAGTTGCGCGGCGGAATAAATCTCCTGTTTCATATCCATGCAGATGTTTTAGTCTGCGGCAAAGTTACAAATAAATGGCGAAAAGCATGCCGCCAGAAGGCAATTTTTGCTTTTTTCGCCGAGCGAAAGCCGCTTATTCCGCTTTTTTGATTATATTTGCACATTTCTACTTAACATCAAACAGCATGACACCAACGGAAATACGCAACCAACGACTGGCGCAGAAGATAATCAGGAATCTGGAGCGCCGACACTTTGAAGCCTATTATTGTGCCACAGCCCACGAGGCTGTGAAACAGGTTCTCGCGCTGATACCCGAAGGCAGCAGCGTTACATGGGGCGGCTCGATGAGCATCCGCGACACAGGACTCACCCGCGCGCTGCATGAAGGCAACTATGACGTGACCGACCGCGACCTGGTGACCACCGACGAGGATAAGCGCAATGCCTATCTGCGCGCCTTTTCGTGCGACTATTACCTGGCCAGCGCCAACGCTATCAGCGAGGACGGCGTGATTGTGAACATCGACGGCAACGGCAACCGCGTGGCTGCCCTCACGTGGGGACCCAAGCGCGTCATCTTCATCGTGGGCATGAACAAGGTGGCGCAGAACGTGGAAAGCGCCCTTTCGCGCGCCCGCTCCACGGCGAGCCCCATCAATGCCGCCCGCTTCGACATTGACACACCCTGCCAGAAAGACGGCATGTGCCACAACTGCAATTCGCCGCAGAGCATCTGCAACTACGTGCATTTCATCCGCAACTCGCATCCCGCCAAGCGCCATGTGGTGATTCTCGTAGGCGAAGACTTGGGCTACTAATACTACTTTTTTAAGAAAACATCAACGTTTATCGGGAAAAAAGTGTAATTTTGCACCCAAGGAAAAAACAAAACGACAGATTATAACATGCAAGAGACAAGACAAAATAGGATTGCAAGATTGCTGCAAAAGGAACTCAGCCTGATTTTCCAGAGCCAGACACGCATGATGCACGGCGTGATGGTGAGCGTGACGCGCGTGAAAATCTCACCCGACCTGAGCGTTTGCACGGCCTATCTGAGCATCTTCCCCAGTGAGCGTGCCGACGAAATCATCGGCAACGTGAGAACCAACGAGAAGACCATTCGCTACGAACTGGGCACCCGCGTGCGCAATCAGTTGAGAATCATTCCCGAACTGCGTTTCTTCGTCGATGACAGCCTTGACTATATCGAACATATTGACGAATTGCTGAAGAAGTGAATTTCCCGTTCTACATAGCACGGCGCTACCTGTTCTCCAAGAAGAGCACGAATGCCATCAACATCATCAGCACCATCTCTGCCATCGGTGTGGCTGTGGCCACGATGGCGCTTGTGGTGACGCTGAGCGTGTTCAATGGCTTCCACGACCTGGTGGCCACCTTCTTCACCGCCTTCGACCCGCAACTGAAAGTGGTTCCCGTGGAGGGAAAGACGGCACCCGCCGACGATCCCGTGCTCACCCGACTGAAGGAACTGCCCCAGGTGGACATCGCCACAGAGTGCGTGGAAGACAATGCGCTGGTGATTTATGGCGACAAACAGGCCATGGTGACGCTGAAAGGCGTGGAAGACAACTTCGCCGAACTCACGCATATCACCGACATTGTCTATGGCGACGGGGAGTTTGAACTACAGGCCGCCAACCTGCAATATGGCACCATGGGCATCCGCCTGGCCTCAACACTGGGAGTGGGTGCCCGATGGAAAGACTATCTGAAGGTGTATGCGCCGAAGCGCGAAGGCCAGTTGGACATGACCAATCCTACAGAAAGTTTCGAAGAAGACTCGCTGCTGTCGCCGGGCGTGGTGTTCTCGGTGAGGCAGGGAAAATATGACAGCAACTATATCATCGTGCCAGTATCGTTTGCCCGCAACCTGTTCGGGCAGCAGGGCATGGTGTCATCGCTGGAATTCCGCCTCAAGGCGGGCAGCAACCTGAACAGTGTGAAGAAGGAAATGCAAGAAACGGTTGGGCCGAAATACCAGGTGCTCGACCGCTATGAGCAGCAGGCCGACACGTTCCGCATCATGAAAGTGGAGAAATTCATTGCCTACATCTTCCTCACATTCATCCTGATGGTTGCCTGTTTCAACATCATCGGCTCGCTCTCCATGCTCATCATCGACAAGAAAGACGACGTGGTGACGCTGCGCAACCTGGGAGCCAGCAACAAACAGATTATCCGCATCTTCCTCTTCGAGGGACGCATGATCTCGGTGGTGGGTGCCGTTATCGGCATTCTCATCGGCCTGTTGCTCTGCTGGATGCAGCAGATGTTCGGCATTGTAACGCTCGGACAGTCGAGCGGCAGTTTCGTGGTTGATGCCTATCCCGTGAGCGTTCATCCCTGGGACATCGTCGTGATATTCTTCACCGTGCTGGCAGTAGGGTTCCTTGCCGTATGGTATCCCGTGCGCTATTTCGCCCGTAGGCTGCTCGATTAAGCCCTTTCCCCACCGGACAGCCACCGCAAGATGCATCCGGCACAACATAGATAGTAACATTCAAGAATGACAAGAAGATGAAAAGCAGATTAATCTATTTGGTAAAGATTTACCTCTTCATGGTATTCATGCTGGTGATAGCCAAGCCCGTGTTCATGCTCTGCAACCATGCCAACCAGACGTTCACGGGGAGCGACATGCTGGCCGTCATCGGTCACGGACTGTCGCTCGACCTCTCCACAGCCCTTTATCTCATTCTTTTCCCCTTCCTTGTCGCCTTCTTGTCGGTGTGGACGTGGCACTGGAACCCACTGCGCCAGATTCTCAAAATCTATTATGCCGTGGCAGCCTTCGTGCTGTCGCTGGCCTTCGTGGCCGACACCAGCCTGTATAAGTTCTGGGGATTCAAACTCGACGCGTCGGTCATTCCCTATCTTAGCACGCCGAAAGAGGCCTTTGCCAGCGTGTCGGTATGGTATATCCTGCTGCGCATCCTGATCATTGCCGTGCTCACGGTGATCATCTATTTCATCCTTGTGTGGCTCACGCCGCAGCAGAAGGAGCATCGCCGCAGCATCGGCTTCGTGAGTTACTCGCGCCGCACCACCTCGAGCAGCCGCTTCTCCATCAGTCCCATCAAGATAATTGGCCAGCGACTGGTGGCCACAGTGGTCTTTCTGCTGATGATACCTTTGATTGTCATTGGTCTGCGGGGAGGTCTGAATGTGTCAACGAGCAATGTGGGCCAGGTGTATTTCTCACAAAACCAGTTCCTCAATCATTCTGCCGTGAATCCGTTCTTCAGTTTTGTCTCCTCCTTCGGCAAGACGGTGACGGTGAAGGAGAGCAAATCGCAATATAACTATTTCAGCGAAAAGGACCTGAAGAAACAACTGGCGGGACTGTTCGACACGCGGAGCGTGAACCCGCAGATGCTGCTCAACACGCAGCGCCCCAACATCGTGCTGATTATCCTGGAGGGATGTGGCAGCATTTTCACTGAGGCCAACAACAACGGCCACGTCACTCCCAACCTGACAAAACTGATGAACGAGGGCGTTTATTTCACCAGTTGCATCGCCAACAGTTGGCGCACCGACCGCGGCATGGTGAGCATCCTGAGCGGCTATCCCGCATTCCCCGACAAATCGGTGATGAAAATGGCGCAGAAATGCGAAACGCTGCCCTCTATTGCCCGCACGCTGAAAGACAACGGATATACCACAGAGTTTATGTATGGCGGTGATGCCGACTTCACCAACACGCGCGGCTACCTAACCAGCACGGGCTATGAACGCATCATCAGCGAAGACGACTTCACCAAGGAAGAGCGCGGCGACAGCAAATGGGGCGTGAACGACTGGGTGGTGCTCAACAAACTGCACGACAACATCGTCAACAACAAGCCTGCAACAGGCAAGCCCTGGTTTACAACCCTGCTCACGCTGAGCAGCCACGAGCCGTGGACAGTGCCCATGAAAAAGAAGTTTGACGATGAGATACTCAACGCCTTCTATTTCACCGACATCTGTCTGGGCAACTTTATCAAGAACCTGAAAAAGTCTTCGGTGTGGGAAAACACGCTGGTTGTGATTGTGCCAGACCATAGCATCCAATACCAGGACATCGACCAGACAAAGAAAATGCGCAACCGAATTCCGATGATCTGGACAGGAGGAGCCGTGAAAAAACCAGCACGCATAGGCATGGCATGCAACCAGACCGACCTGGCCGCCACGCTGTTCGGACAAATGGGCATCAAGCATGATGAATTCACATTCAGCCGCGACATTCTCAGCACCAACTACAAGCGCCAGTTTGCCATGAACAACTGGCCAGAAGGCTTTGCCACTTACGACGCTTCGGGATTCAACGTCTACGACCTGAAGTCGAACAAGGTGGTGGTGGGAACGGCCGGAAATGCCATCGAGACGGGCAAAGCCGTGCTGCAAGCGTCTGAAGAAAACTTGTGCAACCGCTAACGCACTCCCTTGAAACGCGCCTGCAGGCTCTCTGGCAGGTCAGAATTTCCATTTTAACTGCACTTCAACGTCGCTCATCGATGAGTGGTCGATTTGCTGAAGGCCGGTGCCAATGGCATTACGGTCGAAATAATTGGTTGTCCCCATCTTTGCATTCACCGTAATCCGGTCAGTGAGTTCGGCATGGAGCATCAGCGAATATCTGATGCCTTCGCCATAATAGGCCGGGAACGAAAAACTATAGAGCATGCCCCGCTCGTAGAAATACAACCTGCTATCGAAATCGTCGGTGTGGAAATAGGCTGCCGTGGCGTTTAATTGCAGGCGCTTGGCCGTCTGGAAAGACACATTCTGCGACACCATCCAGCCCAGACTTTTGTTGTTTTCAAACAGTGTGTAGGCAGCATCCACCTGCGTGCGCAGGTTCCACTTGCCATTGTCGTAGGCCATCAAAGTGCGCCCGCGGTGCTCCGTGCGGTTGGCCAATGCCGTTTTCGCAGCATTGTCGCGCTCGCTTCTCCGCAGTCTATAGCGCATCATCAACTGCCATTTGCTGGGGGTATAGCGCATGGTGAACAGATAATCCCACGCGTGAGATGACTGCGACACCTGATAGCGCGCCCAGGGGAAATAGGCATAGTCGCCATAGGCCGACAGCAGCAGGTTGCGCAGGGGATGCCAGTTGATTCCGAAATAAAGGCCGCTCTCGTTCTGCACGTGTCCGCCCTCACTGAAACTGCGCGCAAAGGGTGCATTGTAGCGATAGGAATAGAACCGCTGCAACAGCAGCATCTCCACCTCGCCGACGGGTTTATAGGTAATCATGTTGAGCGTGGCAATGGGCATTTGATGGTCGGAGAGTTTGGCTGCGGTTTCTCCTTTCACAGAAAAGTGGCTACCCGTGTAGCCGTATTCCACCGACGCGTTGGTGAAATGCCTGCCCGCAGCACTGTATACCCTGAACAATTGCGACGTGTTGGGGTTCAGGTCTCTGTTCAATGCGGTGTGCACCATGGTTGCCCCGGCATGGAAACCGCGGTGAAACCAGTGCAGATTCATCCCCGCAAGCCATTGCCGGGTGTTTCCTTTCTTGTTCATTTCCGTCTGCGTGCGGTGATAGCCAGAGGTGACAATGGTGGCAATCGTCGTGCTGTCGCTGTTGAGCGTGGCATCAATCGTGCGATATGACAAAAAGGCGGTGAGGTCGAGGCGGCGTGTGAGCGCCCTTGTGGCGGCAATGCCTTGAAAATAGTCGGACGAGGAGCGCGACGAATGGGCTCGCACCGTGCGCCGCTGCCGACCCATGGACTGCAGCACAGCCGTCTTTCCCAGGATGAAATCGGTGTTGGCCACCAGTCCTAATCCCGTGGACACACGATATCTTCCAACTGCCAGATTCTTCCATTTGCCCATATCGCGCAGGAGAAGATAAAAGGAATAGAAATCGTAGCCCATGCCGTTCTTATTGGCAAAAAACGGTTCTCCGGCATCTTGCGCACCCACCAGGCCGGCCTTCAGCCTCTGCCCGCTGTGCAGACTGTAGCGCAAATCGTGGCGGTAGGGATAGCCCAGATAGCCGTTTTTGTCGCCTTTGCGCTCATACAGGGGGATGCGTGCCGTGAACAAAACGTCGTGGCGGGCGTGGTGCAGCAGTTGCTGCCAGTCTGTATGGCTGCCGTCCGGCTTACTCCCCACATAGAGGAAACACGTGAGCAGCCTCCGCTTGTCATAGTCCAGCGGCTCTATCATGGCCAGTTCGCCCAGCGACTTCATCTCTCCGTAGCGGTCCAGATACTCCATGATGGCCTCCACTTCCATGTCGGTAAGAAACGGCAGTTGTTCCAAATCTTCACGCGTAACGGCATTTATGTTCATAGGGTGCTCCTCCAATTCGCACAACAACTGGTATAATTCGCCCCAGTCTGCCGACTCCATGTCCTCTGTTCCCGACAACTGCTGGTAATAGGTCTCCCACTCATGGCCTTCCTGAGCAAAAGAAAGGACATGACCAGTCACAAAAAGCCACAAAACAAACGCAAATTTTCTCATAGTATTATGATTACAAGATGTCTCAACGCACCGGCGGAAATGGCATGCCACTCCACTCTACTCTGCCACTTCGTTCTTCCTCTTGCCGAACAACACCATGGCAACTATCGGCGCACCCACCAGCGCCGTAACGCTGTTGATGGGCAAAGCGCCTTCGAAACCCGGCATGCGGGCGATGATATTGCAGGCAAGGGCGAGGGCCGCACCCGTCAAGGCCGTGGCTGGCATGAGCACACGGTGGTCGCTGGTGCGCCAGATGGAACGGCAAAGATGGGGAACGGCAAGTCCCAAGAACATGATGGGACCGCAATAGGCCGTGACAATGGCTATCATCACGCCCGCACATCCAATCACCCACACGCGCGAGGTCTTGATGTTCAGACCTAAGTTGCGGGCATACTGCTCGCCGAGCAGCAGCAGATTGAGCGTCTTGATGAGCAGCATTGACATAGGAATCAGCACGGCCATGATGATGACAAACAGCCACACCTGGTCGCCCGAAACGCGGGCAAAACTGCCCAGTCCCCAGATGACATAGGCACGGATGTCTTCTTCCACACTGAAATATTTCAGCACGCCGATGATGGCATTGGCCACATAGCCGATCATCACACCTATTATTAATAATGTGACGCTTCCCTTCACTTTCTGCGACACATAGACAATCAGCGCCATGACTGCCAAAGAACCCACGATGGCGGCTATGGTAAGGGCCAGTTCGCCCACGTAGCCCGTGCTGCTCAGTGCCACTCCGACAATGCTTCCCGACGCCAACACCACAAAGGCAACGCCCAAAGAGGCACCGCTGCTGATGCCCAGCACCGACGGTCCTGCCAACGGATTATGAAACACGGTTTGCATCTGCAGACCGCTGATGGCAAGTCCGGCACCTGCCGTTAAGGCGGTGAGTGCCTGCGGCACGCGCGATTTCATCACGATGTTGCTCCATATTTCTGACTCGCCTTCACCGCCAAAAAGAATGTTGATAACCGAAACAAAGGGGATGTTCACCGTTCCCAACAGCAGATTCAGCAAGAAGAACACGACAATGAGCATTGTCATGAGCAGAATGAGCGGTACGGGATTTCTCTTCATGATTCGTGGGGAATCGGGGATTTCAGTATTCTGATGAACAAAAGGTCAAGGCTCGATGAGACGGTAGTATTTCGGCGTATAGTCTTTCAGCACGTCGGGATGAACAGCGTGGATGATATCCTTGAGCACCAAGTCGGGTTCCATGGGAGCCAGTTCGTTCACGGGTGTCTGGAAGGTCTCACAACAGATGACGTGCTTGTTCTTCCAAGCCATGAAATCGGCATAGCGCGGATCTTGTTTCTTCATGCCTTCATAGGTCATCTCCTCCTTATTCTTGTTCTGGATAATCCAGTATTCACACTGCTGTGCCTGAGCATATACTTGCTCGAAATCGATATTCACGCCACCGCTGCGATTGTCGTCTTTCAGGAAATAGTCGATACCGGCATCGCGGAAAAGATGGGCAAAATAACTCTCTCCGCCCATGGCATACCAGTTGGCACCATGCATCATTCCATAAACAATCCGGGGAGTTTCCTTACCTTTTTCGACATTGTCAACCAACTGCTTTGCCTCGGCGTATCTCTTTTCTATGCCATTGAACAACTCGTTTGCCTTGGCGGTCTCGCCAATGAACATGCCCACAAACTTAATCCACTCAGCCTGTGCAAGCGGATCGGTTTCCTGATAGCCGAGATAAGGCACCAACGGCAGGCCCACCTCTTCCATCTTCTCAAAACCGCCACGCTTGGAAAGGGAGATAAAGATGACATCGGGATTGGAAGCGATGATGAGTTCTTCATCAAAATTACCCTCCTTGCCAATCTTCACCGTCTTGCCATCCTTGATGCGCTGTGCCATTTCCTTGTTTTCCAAACGGCGCGAGGTGTTGATGCCTACGATATGGTCGAGTGCTTCCAACTTAATGAAACTGCTCAACTGCAGCGCTGTCATGCAAATCACGCCGCGTACAGGGGTCTCTATCACCGTGCATCCTTCGGGCAGACCTACGGGTTTCTCTCCTCGCGGCACCAAGGCAAAACGATATTCCTTGGCATCTTCTTTCTGCGGATCGGCGATGGTCACCAGTTTGTAGCCGTTACCATATTCCACGGAGAATCCCTTCGCATACTTCAACACCACTTTTGCCGTGTCGTTGGCATCGTTCTGCGTTACCACGGTCTGATTATTTCCCTGCTTGCAACCGCACACCAACAAGAGGCAGACAAGCACAAACATCATCTTCTTCATTTTCATGACTATTTTTATGATGTGCAAATTTACGGCTTTTCCATGAATTCGCCAATAAAAACACCATAAAAATAGGAAAACAAAAAGACAACACGGCGATATCAAGAATACAAATCTCCTTTTTCGGATATCAGCAGCACATCAATCTGAGCCTGCGGCACCAACGGGGCACAGTGCTCATGGCAATGGCTGATAATGACACGAGCCAGACGCTGCATGTCGGCCGGAGGAACCAAATCCCATAGTTCGCGAGCCATGTTGAGCATCGCTAACGGATGGCTCTGGCTTTCATCTGAAGCACTGGGCGCTGAATGGGAGAAACCGCGCAAGGAGGATGGCGAGATACGGGCTTCGCACAACATCTGCAGGATGAAGTCGCGATTCATCGTTACCTTATGGCTGTGAGTGTCCATGTTTCCCTCTGCCAATTTCACCGCCTTGCCAATCATGACACCCATGGCCAGATGCTTGACTCCCAGTTCTGCGGCTATCCGCAGCGTTTCGCCGATGAAATTGCCGTAATGCACAAATGCCTGTTCGGGCAGATGGGGATAGCGAGCACGCAGGAATTTCTCGCTCTTGGCACCGCTGTTGATGACAATCTGCACGTTTTCTTGCGGTGAAAGCCGGGAAGTGAGCGCATAGCCCACCGACATCTCCTTGCGTATGCTGCTGATCCAGGCATCGCTGCTGAAGGGCTGCACAATGCCGCTGGTGCCGATAATGGAGATGCCGCCCACCACTCCGATGCGGGGGTTGAACGTATGCTCGCCCGTTTCGCGCCCGCCAGGCACACTGATGGTTACTTCTATGCGCGTATTCTCGTGTATAGATGGCTGCATTGACAGACATGCGGCAGACGAACCGCCATGGTTTGCTGCCGTTGAAAGCGCCAGCAGCAGGTTCTCGCGTATCATGCGCTGTGGCGTTTCGTTGATGGCCGGAGCACCGATGGGCAGACCAAGTCCGGGCAACGTGACAACGCCGACACCTTCACCGCCCTTGATGATGATGTCGATACCGCTTGCTGCTTCATGGCCGTCGGCATCGACATTGCCTTTGCATATCGTCTCACCGCCCTCTCCCGCAGCACGCAGCATGCTTACCGTAGCACAAACGGCCAGACCGTCGGTAACATCGGGATCGTCACCAGCGTCTTTCACCACGGTGGCTGTCACGCCGCCTTCGTTTTCCACTACCGATTCCACCTTCACCTCGATGTCTTCGCCATTGGGCAGTCTGACGGAAACCAGTTTGTCTAATACATTTCCCTTATTCAGGATATAGCCAAGTGCGGCCGTGGCCGCTGCAGTGGCACAGGTACCGGTGGTCAGTCCGGTCTTCATGGGGAAAAATTCCGGTAGCAATTGTTCTATCTGGCGGCGCAATCCGTGAGGACCATTAGCAAAATAAAGACGAGAGGCAAGGGATAAGGAAGGGGGGGCGGGAACAGTACCAGAAGAAGATGTAGGAGGAAAAAGGCTGGAAAAAGGAGGCCGGCACACCACGAACACCTGCACGCCGGCTGCTTGGGCGGCACGCACTTTTTCTTCAAATCCACCGCTTTTTCCACTCTCCTTGGTGAGAATGGCTTGCGGATTCAATTGTGCTATGAGCGCTGACGTGTTGTCTTCTTCGTAATAAACGAGATGATCTTCGGGGAATCCTTGCTCGCGGGCAATGCGTTGCGAATCGTCGCGTTTCAGGATTCTGAACCAACAGGCCGCTTCTGCATCTTCTTTCTCTGCATGATTGCAGTTTCCCTGGGCATCACCCTGCCAGTAGGCTTTTAGTTTTCCAATGGTCTGCACACCTGTAAGTGCCAGCAATCGAGTAATGCCTGCCTGACGGAGACTGGTAACGGCATCATCGTAGTCATCACACCACGTTATGTCGTCGGTATGGGGAACATACTGCCGCTCATATCTCACCACGGGAATTTGGAGTTCTTCGGCGGCTGAGAGAATGTTGCGGTGCACATTCACGGCAAAGGGGTGCGCCGCATCTACCAACAAACGGATGCCGCCATCGCGACAGAACTTCGTGATGTCAGCCACTTCCATCGCTCCCTGCAAGCGCTGCCCATGCACCATCTCCACCTCCTGCGCGCTGCCTCGCGTAGAATAATAATAGGTTGTGCCTGCCTCTTCGAGCACCTGCACAGCCTTTCTGCCCTCTGTGGTTCCTCCGAATACTAATATCATTATCGTCTGCAAAATAAAGAAAAAAGGAGCAAACCGCCAAATATTTTGCAGAGAATTGTGACTGCCGGCAGCGCGTATAGAGCAAACCGCAGCACATCCGTTGGTTCTCATTCTAATCATACACTTTCTTCAGGCCTTTTCTTTCTTCATATCCTTACGCCTTAAACGGGGGAACATCTTGCGAACGCGGAGCAGATGATGAGTAATGCTACCACCGGCAATGATGTCATAGCACCAAGAATAGTCTCTGTCCCTATCGTTTTTTTGTCCATCAGAAGCAATAAATGAATAAAAAATGACGCGAAAGAACAGAAAATGTGTACTTTTGCACTGCATAAAACAAATGTAAATCATCATGTTATACCCCTTACAGACATTAAGCCGATGGCTCTCAAAACACGCCTCGTTCTTCGTTGTAGCCATTGCCGTGATAACCTTCTTTGCACCGGAACTGTTCAAATGGGTGCGAGGAACCACGCAGACCGTCATCCTCGGCATCATCATGCTGACCATGGGACTGACACTGACCACCGACGACTTCCGCATTCTGGCCCGCCGGCCACTGGATATCTTGATAGGAGCGTGCGCCCAGTTCTTCATCATGCCATGCGTGGCCTATCTGCTGGTACACGTCTTCAGGCTTGAGCCTGCACTGGCTCTTGGCATTCTGCTCGTAGGCTGCTGTCCGGGCGGCGTTTCGAGCAACATCATGTCGTACCTCTGTCATGGCGACGTTGCCTTCTCGGTAGGCATGACCTGCGTCTCTACCCTGCTCGCACCAGTGATGACACCACTGCTGATGCAATTCACAGCAGGCGAAATCATCAAGATAGATGCCATTGGCATGTTTCTCAACATTCTGATTGTAACCATCATTCCCATAGGCATAGGCTGTTTCCTGAACTACGTCTATTCAAAGAGCAAGCACCTCACCACCATTCAGAGTCTGATGCCGGGTCTGAGCGTAACGTGTCTGGCTTGCATTGTGGGAGGCGTTATCAGCACGGTTCACGACGACCTCGTAGCACGCGGACTCATGTTGTTCCTTTGGACCTTTGCCGTTGTCTTCTGCCACAACACGTTAGGCTATCTCCTCGGCTATGCAGCAGGATGCCTGGCAGGCTTCAATCAAGCCAAGAAACGCACCATTTCCATAGAGGTAGGCATGCAGAATGCCGGACTGGCCACCGTCTTGGCTGGGAATTTCTTTGCTGCCCAACCGCTGGCCGTGCTTCCCTGCGCCATCTCGTGCGCCTGGCACAGTATCAGCGGCACCATCCTTGCTGGTCTCTTCCTGCGTTCTGAAAAAACTCCAAATATAGCAAACAAGGTATAAATCATTTGCTTTGCTGTTAATCTCAACAGCATCTTCTCAGAAAAATGTCCTGCTCTTAGCGCGAGAGTAGGACATTGAGTATAGCGTGGGAAACTTTTTATTCTAATATCCCGTGATTATTTCACCGCCACCTTCCTGCCGTTATGAATGTAGATGCCCCGCTCGGTGGGCTTGGCGCTGAGTTTCACACCCTGCAAGGTGTACCAACTGTCAGCATCCTTGTTCAGTTCTGCCTCGCGGATGCCCGTGGATTCTGGCAACTCCACTATCTCCTTAAACTCCTTCCAGTGGTCGGCTGCCCCGTATGCCGCCTTAGAACCATAAGGCACGTATAGCGTGGCGTTGGCGCGGTTAGTGAAAGTAGACTGTTCAATGGGAAGAGGATCGGCCATTTCCACGGTCACCTCTGTAAGACCACTACTGGCATAGTATTTGCAAATTACTTTATATCAGCGATTTGCAAGTTAAACGGTAGAAAAGTGGTGACGTGAATTCTGAATAGATTGAAAAAGATGAAGATTTAACGCATTTAACTTTTGTAAACTACATGCGAATTCAACAAGCAAGTGCAAATTTACAACAAGTAATTGAAAAACTCCTCAATAGGAGTTGAAAAATTGAGTTTTTTTCTTGGTCTTGTATTGATTATGGCTGTGATTTCATCAATATCCCTGTCCTTGAGATGTCTT
>ODAI010107162.1_pt1 | contig 81682 bp, 73 predicted proteins | sample 1539321 | NCBI WGS metagenome assembly ODAI01 (sample SAMN02144231, study PRJEB22623) | gut metagenome | biome: sheep rumen | host: Ovis aries | place: New Zealand | reverse complement strand
TAATACTGATTCTTCCTCGATGTATAGACAATCTCCAAGCCTCAAATCCCTTATATTCAAGCATTTGCGGCTTGTTTCTTGTCTATACATCGGTCAGAAATTAGTATTACAAGGATATCCCGGATGAAAAGAAAGAAGTCAAAGACAAAAGAAAAGCCCAGGCCAAAGACATCGCCTATTGCTGCAATGATCCTGGGGCTGGTACTCTGTGCTGCATTTTTGGTGTTCGGGTCGGCTATGATATTTGTGTCCGCAGAGCTGATAACCGATAAGATGCCCTGCACCGCTGAAACAACGGGAACGGTAACGAATGTTTATGTAAAGAGCAAGACAGCGTATGACAGCAAGCACCGCCGTTATCTGCAATCCACATATACCACAGATTATACCTATGAACTGAACGGAAAGACACTGAATGATACCTTCCGCACCTCCAAGTACATATATAAAGGGAAGATCATAAGGATACGCTACGATCCCGATGATCCGGATCACAAGTATATAAAAGGCTATGACGATGCGGGAGACCTTATCCCTCTGATCTTCGGCATAGTCTGGGATGCTCTCTTTCTTTTCATCATTTACGCCATAATAGTGTCCATAAAATATGAGGCAGACAAAAAGAAAGAGGCGGCGCAAAAAGCCGCAGCAAAATGAAGAAGGCCCCAAAGCGTATCTCGCTTCGGGGCTGTTTTCATGCTCTGTATATCTTCAGTGACAGCTTCAGCCTTACCATATCCTTGTATTCCGGCTTTACAAGGTAGTAGACATAGCTTTCCAGCACGTTCATCTTGTGCATGGTCCTGCCTTCTATCTTGAAGTGCTCGTAGCCCAGTTCAGCATAGCGTCCGTAAAGGGTCTCGGGAGTGATATGAGTCTTGAACTTTGTGGTCTCCAGGAAATTGAGCTTCAGGGCATCGCAGACAAACTCCGCAGAGGGCACTGCCACATTTATGCCTCCCATACCGCTCATGCTGTTCATGGAGCTGAGCACCTGTCTTTTTATCTGTTCCCTGCCGAGGAATTTGTAGTGTTCCCCTCTTCTCTGGCAGTTGGGGAAGCAATAGGGACAGACAAGCACCTCCACCTTGCTCCTGTACTTTTCGGGTATCTTTTCAAGCAGTTCAAAGTCGTTATTGAAGTTGTAGTCCAAAACTACAAGGGAATAGTCCTTTTCAAGCTCCGCAAGCAGGGTATCGAAGTCTCTTATCTGCTTGCAGGTGGATGAGGTCAGCTTATACCGGGGATAATTCTTCCTCAGGTAATCCTCCATGACCTGTGTGTTCACGATAGCCTCATTGAAGCCGCCGTCTGCCAGCCGCAGAAGATTGTTGCAAAACGGGTCGGACATATGCTTTTCTTCAAGGAGCGGATTGGTGAGGGTAAAGCGCAGAGGCACCTTTCTGCCGTTGAACTCTGCTATGACCATTTTTATGGTGTTTTCGTCCGCATAGCCGTTCACATTTCTTCCGCCGTTCCATATGGCAGGGGGAAGGCAGCCGTAAACGGAGGCGATCTCCACGCCCTCTCTGAAATACTCCGGGTGTTCCTTCATCAGGTCGATGAGGAGCAGGTTCATGGGACCATTGTCCCACATATCGGGAAGATGAAAGCGAAATCTTTTCATAACTCAGTCTCTCTTGAACTTAAACTTGGTGGAGTAATAAACATTTATGGGTTCGTTCTTGATAAGCAGCAGAAGGGCTGCGATAAGGCAGACGCTTGAAGCCGCAGATGCAAGTATATGGAGCATACTGCCCGCTTCCGGGTCTCCCTGTACAGCGGCGAAAACATACAGCAGCAGGGAAACGATGACATACACCAGCACACAGATGGAATAGATTATCATGCCGAACATCTTTGTCTGCTTTGAACGGGGCAGGAGCAGCAGCGCACCCGCAACTCCAAGAAAGCCCGCATACTGGATATACTGGTGCTGACCCCAGTCAAAGTCCAGTCCGATGCACAGCGCAGAGGAGATGATACCAAGGAAAACAGGGATAAAGGACAAAAGCATACCCTTTCGTGCAATTTTCAGCTGCTGCTCCTCACGCAGCTTGTCCTCCATCCTCTTGGAGGCTCTCATGTTGAATCCTGTGGGCACACGGCTGAGGTCTTCCTTTACGGCACGCCTGAGCTGTGCCTTCTGCTCCTTGTCAAGGCTGTCCTGCTCTGCCAGGCTCACCTTCCTGTCCCTGGGGTCGGTGTAATCGTCGGAGAGGTCTTCAAGGACAGGCTTGTCATCCTCCATATCCATCATAAGGTCGCCCATCTTTATCTGCTCTCTGAGGCTCATGGCGGACTGCCTTTTTGATGAGGTCATGGGGGCAAGGCGCAGCTTTCTGTTGCCGTTCTCGTCTACGATATGGTCCGCATCCGCACCGTTTGCGAAAATGGAATCCGGGTCGTAGTCATCCGTAAAGACCATGTTCCCCTCTTCATAGGGAGCTTTCTTTTCGGGCTCTGCCGCCTGCAGCTCTGTCACACGCCTCTTAACATCCAGCTCCGTTTTCGGGACATAGCCCTCATCAAGGGGGGTCATCTCCCGCTTCTGTGAGGATGCTCCCGTTTCCGCAAGAGGATCACGGGGAAGGGGCGGGAGCGCAAAGCCGCTGTCTTCCTTTGTGCCCTCCATGGAGGGGAGCTTGGGAAGAGGGGGTAATTCAAAATCGAGTGGGGATCTGTTTTCTGCCATATGCTCACCTTTACCGTAATTATTCAGTCAATCAAGTAGAAATACCAGTATCCTGTAGTTTTTATAGTGATCTGAAAAGCTGATGGTGCCGTTGTAGCCTGCACTGCTCACTATCCTGTCAATGTCGGACACTCCGTCCCCGTCCTTTTTCACCAGCTCGGAAGCCGTGGTCACAAAGAGGTTTGAACTGTCCACCTTCAGAGTAAAATACCTGTCCCCCGAATCCACGCACCTTCTGCAAAGCCTTTCGATCATGTCCAGTGCTTCATCGTAGGTCTGGGCGTAGGTATTGGAATATATGTACCAGTTGAGGGAATCGTCCTCCGCCTTGGGAGGGTCTCCCATGACCGTGGAAATGCTGCGGGAGTTGTTCTCTATCACCTCATCGGACACCAGAAAATACTGGTACAGAAGCATCTCGGGGTACTTCTGCCTTAAAGGTGCCGCCGGCTGATCCCAGCCTATGTCCACATGGTACCATTTGTCTCCCAGCTTTACCATGTTCCACATATGGTCAATGTCCGTAAAGCCGGTAACTATCATGTTTTCTATGCCTGCCATGTTGCAGAGGTAGGAAAATGCCTTTGCATAGCCCTCACAAAGAGCTCTTTTCTCCACCAGAGCACCGTAGACAGAGTCTACATACTCCGTGTCTGTGGAGCTTTCCACATTGATGGCAAGGTAATCGTGGAAATATTTTACCTTTTCGTAGTCCGTCATGTCGTCGGTCACGGCGGAATATATCTTCTCTGCCTCAAACTTTGTTTTCAGCAGCATGGTGTTTATCTCGGCTATGCTGTACTTGTAGTCGAAGTTTATCTCAAAGGTCTGGGCGGAGTTGTTGTAGTCCCCCACCGTGCGGCTGTCCAGAAAGAAAAATGCGAGCTGTTCGCAGCGCACAGTCTCAAGCACTCTCGAATAATCCCTTGTGGGGATGGTAAGAGGTATGAGAGCGCTGTCCTTGAAGCTTGAAATGGTGTTCACCACATCATCGTAGGCATTCTGCATCCTGGAATCGTAGGAAAGGGAGAAATAGCGTGTCTCCATGTGATCGGGTATCTGCAGCTCTGTCTTAGAAACATTTGCGAGCTGCTCCTCCTCCGACATCTCCTCCACCACATTGCCGTGGGAAATGACCGTAAGCTCCGGGGGAGCCGTCTCCGCAGGAGCCGCATTTCCCGCACAGGCTGTGAGCGTAAGGGCTGCAAGGACTGCCGACAGAAGTTTTTTTATTTTTCCCATCGCCGCAGTCACCCTCTTTTATTTCTCCGATGAGCTGATAAACAGCTTTATCACATGGTTTTTGCTGTTTATGACGTAGTCTATCCTCTTGCCGGGCTCCTTCAGAAAAGAGCGTATGCCCTTTTCGCCGGTGCCGAAAAGCGCCTCGGTTATCTCTGTGAAGCTCTCTTCGTCGGACTTCATCTGTATGATGTTCATTTTCTTTTTGCTGTCGTATCCTTTCAGGATGAGTGCTTTTGCCTCATCGTAGGAAGTGACCCGCAGAAGGTTGTAGGTGTAGTAATCGTAGGAATCATCCGCACATTCCGGGAGAGTGAAGATATTCCCCTCTATGCTGCGGTAATTCTCTATCTCCTCATCGGTGAGCCCGAAATAGTCATACTTCACATAGCTTGCGATGTGCTCGTCGTCCGGGTCGTCCCAGGTGAGGTCGAAATGGCAGTAGCTGCCCTCTATCTCCGCCTCGTTCCACATATGCTCCGTATCCGTCGTTCCCAGCACCGTAAGGGAGGGTATGCCGGCTTCTGCGCATAGGTAACAGAAGGCCTTTGAATAGCCCTGGCACTTTGCCTTTTTCTCCACCAGAGCACCGTAGGCATTGTTCTCGTTCCTGCTGTCGGCGTATCTGGTGCGGTCTATGATGCTGTCGTGGATGTAGAGCACTATGTCATAGTCTGACATATCCGCACTGAGACCGGAAAGTATCTTGTCTGCGGCAGCCCTGAGCTCCGTCCTCATGCGGAGGATCTTTTCCTTGTCATAGAGGTATTCAAAGCGCAGCTCACAGACCTTATCCTCCTTGTCCGTCCTGTACCTGAAACGGTTGGTCGTACCAAGGAGCCTGTAATCATCATTGTGTATCAGCTTGTATATGTATTCCACCTGTTCAAAGGTGGGGCGGACGCAGTCATCGAAGCTGACGCTCTCCCTGCCCTCAGACACCGCCTCGGATATCCTGTCGTAGACCGTTTTCAGATCTTCATCAAGGAGCTCATAGGCATAGGTGTGGATGATGCGCTCTCTGCCCGTATAAACGGACAGCAGTCCCGGGTCGGTGTGCTTTTCCTCATCGGCGGGATCCGCATCTGCGCCTGCTGCGGCAGTTTCCACACGGGCATCATAGGCAGGTCTCGGAGCAGAGCAGGATGCGCAGAGCAGGAGAGTACAGAGCAGTGCCGCAATGCACTTTGATCTGTCTTTCATTGCCGCACCCTCTTTCCATGCTCTATTCGATGTTTACGGAAACGTGGATCACATATTCGCTGTCGTTGGTGTAGCTCATTACCTTTCCGGCAGTGCCTTCCATGCCTGCCCTTTTCATGGCATTGGCTATGTACAGGCGGGCGTTTATGGGCATGAGCAGAGTGTCACACGCAGCTTTGAAGGTCTTTTCGTCACCGCACCTGATGCCGAAGCTGTAAGCTCCCGTCTCAAATGCCTTTGCAGCCGCATTTTCCATCATGGCGGTACATTCGGCGGTATCGGTGCAGTAAAGCCCCTCTCTCTTGTAGAAATTGCTGCCGTCAAGGCAGGAGGGCCACTCAAAATACCTGCTGTCAAGGAAATGAGTAGTCCCCAGAATATCGGAATCCTTCACAAGGAAGTAGTAATGGCGCAGGAAATTGGGTGTCTGCTCCGTAAGAACGGGATCGTCCCAGGTGCAGTCCACATGGTAACATTCCCCGTCTATATTTACTATGTTCCATGCGTGGGATGCATTTTCGGAATTGGTGCCCCACACGCTTATGCAGTCTACCCCTGCTTTGCTGCAAAGATAGTTGTAGGCAAAGGCATAGCCCTCACACTGAGCCTTCCCGTCCACCAGAGCTCCGTAGGGAGTGTTGCAGTAAGCGGTATCTGCGGAAAAGTCACAGTTCAGCACAAGGAGATCGTGGAAATAAAGGCATTTGGTGTAATCGGAAGCATTTTCCGGCAGACCCGCCATTATCTCCTCGGTCTTCTTCTCAAGCTCTGCTTTCAGCCTCAGCGCCTCATCCTTTTCATAGCGGTAGGAAAGGGTCAAGGTGTTGTCTGCCTCATCGGGGCGGTAGAAGATACTGGAGAGCCATATATCCTCAAAGCAGGTGTTGTACACCGAAACATACAGCTTTCTCAGCTCGTTGGGCTCTATCTTCTCCTCAAAGACCGCCGCATCCTCAAAGTTCTCCACAGCGGTCCTGATAATGTCGTAGTTCTTTTTTTCGTCCTCTGTGAGCTTTGAGTAGATGTAGTCCCCCAGTTTTTTTTCACGGGTCTCTGCTCCCGTTTCTGCAAAACCGCCCGAAGCCGCAGTTACGGCGGTTTCGGGAAGCTCGTCATCTATTCTCCGGCACCCGCCGAGCATTACTGCCGCCAGAAGTGCGGCGGCGCAAAGCCTGCGGGATACTTTTTTCATCATTTTATCAATAGCCTATATCAAGCTCTATTACAAGGGTCTGCTCATCGCAGTTGGAAGCCACCTTCTTTACGGAGGGCTCTTCGCTCTTTATCCAGGTGGAATAGCCCTTGAGCCTGGAGGTTATCTCATCGTAAACAGACTTGGAGGTAACTCTGATCTCCGCAACTCTCGTCTTGGATGCCACAGCGTTCTTCATCTCCTGCTTTATCGCCTTTTCTGCGGAATCCGCATCGGAATAGAGCCTGTCTGTCTGGGTGAAGTAGTTCATGTCGTCACCGGTGCAGGAAGGGGGTGTGAAGTACATCACCTGTGTGCCGGTGGTCTTCTTGTTTATATTGAAGTGTGATTTCTCATGGATCCAGGCATCGGGTACGCCGAAATACCTGTGTCTCAGATTGTTCTTCACAGGTTCGGAGAGGATGGGGTCGTCCCATGTGCAGTCCACATTATACCAGTTGCCCCCAAGGTTTATCACGTTCCATGCGTGGGATGAACCGGCGCTGTTGGTGCCGACTATGACCGCAGACTGTATCCCCGAAAGGTCACAGAGGTACTGCATGCTCTTGGCATAGCCCTCGCACTGCACTTCGCCGTCCACAAAGCCGCCGTAGATGGTGTACCTGCTCCAGCTTCCCTCGTCCTCGCTCACATCTGCCTTGTTGAAGTCGTTATTGAGAACTATCCAGTCGTGGAATATGCGGATCTTCTCAAAGTCGCTCTTGCCCTGTGCGGAAGTGAGTATCTCCTTTACGGAAGCATCTATCTTCTTCTGGAGAGGAGCGATGACTTCACTGTCCACCTCCCAGAAATAGAGCTTGCCGGGCTTGTTCTTGGAGCTGAGCCAGAAAAGCTCCGGCTCCTGCATATAAACGCAGCCGAAGACCTTTATCCACGTTTCGTTGGATATGTCCCCGATCTCCACGTTTCTTTCCGCATTCTTTGCACATTCAAGTATGTCCAGATACAGCTTCTGCTCGGAGGCGGAAAGCTGCTTGTAGGCATACCTGGTGGAGGGATCCACGTCATACTTTGTCATTACCGGCTTCTTGTCCACCACTGCCAGCTGTTCTGCCACCTTTTCGTCGTCCACCTGTACGGGATCCAGGTTCTCATAGAACTCGGCGCTCTTGGTGGTGGCCTGTGTAGCCTGTGTGGTCGCCTCCGTCCCCAGCTCCTCATCGGGAGCATCAAGGCCGTAAAGCTCCGTCTGTGCGGTGGTGCCGCCCGTAGTTACAACGGGAGAGCCGTCGGGATCCGTAACTTCGGTGGTGACGGCGGGAGTAGTCTCGCTCTGCTCCTTCTTTGATGTGGAGGACTTGCTCTCCTCGGTCTTCTCGGTATCGGAGGGAACGTCGGTCTGTTCCGGCTCATCCTCGGCAGGTGCCTCTGTGCCGGAGACTATGACATTTATCTCCGTCTCGGGGAGTTCATCGCTTACTCTGCCGCCTCCGCAGGAGGACAATGTGCCTGCCGCCAGCAGAAGTGCTGTGACAAGGGCTAAATGCTTCTTTTCCATCGGGGAAACTTCCTTTGCGCTTACTTGTATACTATGTCGTACTCTACGATATAGCTCGTCTTGTTATAATCCTTCTTGAGACCCATCTGGGTAACGCCTGTCACATTGGAGGACTGACCCTTTGCCAGCTTGTTGAGCTCTGTCCAGAAGGACTTGTCCATAACATCGTCCCAGACATCCTTGCTGCCGACTCTTATCTCGACTACTTCCGCACCGCTTGCAACGGCATTTTCGATCTTCGATCTGAGAGCTGCCTTTGCGGATGCAGTGTCACTGTAAAGGTCGCCTGTGGCATCAAAGTATGTGGATGCGGTGCTTGTGCAGGCAGGAGGATCAAAGAGGTGCAGCGTGCCGGTGGAAATGGTCACGTTGTTCTTGTCGTAGTGATCCTTATCCAGCCACTTGTCGGGAACAAGGAAATAGCTGTAGCGGACATAGTTCTTTCCTCTGTCCACACCGCCTGATTTTACAGGGTCGTCCCATGTGCAGTCTACATTATAGTAGCTGCCGTTCAGGTTTACCACGTTCCATGCGTGAGAGGAGCCTTCACTGTTGGTACCTACCACACTTATGCACTCGATGCCTGCCAGATCGCAGAGATAGGCAAAGGTCTTGGCATAGCCTGCACACTGGAGATTGCCCCTTGCGGTGAGGCCGTGGTAGATAGAGCAGTTGTAACTTGTGGCATCCTTGGAGAATACCGCATTCTTTACTATGTAGTCATGGAAATACTTGAGCCTGTAAAGGTCGGACTGACCGCTCACTGCGGACACTATCTTCTGTGCCTGCTTGTCTATCTCCGCCTGCTTTTCCTTTATCTCCTCAAAGGAATCAGCCACATAGCGGAGCTTGAGCCTTGTGCCGGAGCCTGTGGCATCTATGGAGCCTGACATCCAGAAAAGCTCGGGCTCGTTGTTGAGAACACAGGCATATACCTTGTAAGCCGCATCCGTGCTCATGCCCTCCGGGATATCCACCGCAGTGTACATATTCTCGACTGCATCAACTATATCCGCATAGAGCTGGCGCTCGGTCTTGTTTTTAAGGTTCTTGTAGGCATACCTGTTGGAGAAGTCAATGCTGTAATTGCCGTTTTTCACCTTTGTGCCCGCATGGCTTGCCTCTGTCTGTGCAGGGGTCTCGAAAACGAATTCCGTTCCCGGAGGTGTGGTATCCGCCGGATACTCCTCAACAGGGACTTCCGTTTCGGCAGCGGTGGTCTGGGTATTCTTTTTCTTCTTTACCGTAGTCTCCTCGGGAGCAAGGGTTATTATCTTGGGCTCCGTTTCAGCAACGGTGGTAACGGGCATCTCCTTTGAAACATAATCCATATGGATATATGTGCCGTCATCCAGCTTATAGTAGCCCGTATCGGTTATAGCCACCACATTCAGGCTGTCGCCCTGTGCCTTCTGCTGAACGGGAGTAGCGCCAAGCACGGCTCTTTCTCTTGTGTAGCAGTTCTCGGCAACATAAAGGTTCTCAAAGACAACAGTCTCCGTCCATGTCCTTGCGGCAGGAGCCTCCTCCGCAGCTTCCTCGGAGGATGCGGTGGTGATGGAGAAGCCGAGATCAAAGTCGGAGCTTATGTCCCCTGTCTCTTCATCCTCGTCCTCAAACTCGGAAAAGTCGGGATCTGCAGAGACGGTCACGCTCTCGGAGGGCGCTGCCGCTGTTTCCTCCGTTACGGGCACCTCACTTACGGGAGGGTCGGTCTCTTCCTCTGTCACGGTTGTGGCTGAGGTCTCCATGGTGGGGAGTATTATCTCTTCGTCGTTAGTGCGCTCGCAGCCTGCCGCTATAAAGGCGACTGCCGCCGCCAGTGCAGCTATGCGTACCATACCTTTCTTATCCGTCTTCATGCTCATTCTCCTTTTGATCGTCTTCCTTGAGCCTTTCGGCTTTTATTCTTTCTATTCTCTTATCCTCCGCCAGTATCACGGTGAAGGTGTAGCCTGCATACTTTACTTCGGGCTTTTCCCCGTCCTCCGGCAAATGACCCACCAGCTTCGTCACAAAGGCGCCCACGGTATCATACTCAAAATCCTCAGGAACGGGGATCCCCATGGTCTCAAAGACCTCTTCCGGGTCTGCATTGCCGTCTATAAGGAACACGCCGTCGCCGATGGGGGTGATATCTTCGCTCTCGTTGTCGTATTCGTCACGGATATTTCCGAAGACCGACTCCACTATATCCTCCATTGTGACTATGCCGCTGGTGCCGCCGTATTCATCCACCACCACCGCAAACTGCAGGTGCTTCTTGGTGAACTCCTCAAAAAGCTCATCACAGGGACAGCTTTCGGGCACAAAATAAGCCTCTCTCACAAAGCTCCTCACCGACATCGAGGACATATCGCTCATACCCACCAGACACAGCAGGTCTTTGGCGTAGATCACACCGCAGATCTTGTCTATGCTGCCGTCACAGACGGGTATCCTTGAAAAGCCGCTGTTTATGGCGGTGTAAGCCGCCTTTGATATATCATCCGAAATATCTGCGTATGTAACATCCGTTCTGTGGGTCATTACATCCTTTACGGGAGTATCGTGGAGGTCAAAGACGTTGCTTATCATATCAAGCTCACGTTCTTCTATGCCTCCGCTCTGGCTCACAGCCTCCGCCATCATGAGGAGTTCCTCCTCCGTGGCAGCCCTTTCCTTGTCCTCACCGGACAGGGCTCTGTAAGGGCCGGATGTAAAGGCAATGATCCTCAGCAGCGGGATGACCCCTGCCATGGATATCATCAGCCTGTCCCTGTCTTCATCCTTTACAAAGCGCCTCGGGAGACCGTATGCCGTCACCCACAGTACAAGTGCGGCCGCAAAGGCACCGAGAGCACTTTCAAAGCCGGATCGCAGCTTCAGGGCAATATACTCCGCACAAAGGGAGAGCCCGCACATGAGCACCGCATTTATACAGGCGCAGTCGCTTTTCCGGATACTTCCGTAAAGCCTGCGCAGCCGCTCCTTGCGGTCCTCGTCCATATCAAGCTCCTCTATCCTGCCGGGGGCGTTTTCACCCGCAGCTTCGGAAAGAGAGAACAAAACTGTCATTATGATAAATAATACTGCTATAAAAAGGGAGCACAAAACTCCGGGATCACTCAGTTCTGTAAGAGGACTGCCATCCGGATCCATACATAACTTCCTTTCGGGTCTGTCTTGCCGCCAACCGAGAGCATTTTTTCAAAATGCACGGAAGGCGGCATATAACATTATACATCAAAAAAGCTTTTCTGTCAATTCAAGTATTTACCTAATTTTTGCCGCAGACAAGGCATCTTTTATATATATTGGTCTTTTGTAACCGCACTGTAACCAAACTTTGTCTTTACAGCATTCCTCTGCTCCTGGCATCCTCAAGGCAGGCAGACATCTTTTCCCACAAGGCCTCTGAGCCCTTTTCTATGACACAGTTCCTTTCCCGCACCATTTCGTAGGCTGCACCGTGCTCCTTCCAGGATATGCCCCCCTTTGTGTAGTTGAGCAGCATGGGCTGCATCCTGTCAAGGGCGTTCGCAAAGCGGGATTCGGGGGTGTCGTTCCTTTCAAACTCCTCCCACAGTGACCGGAATTCCCTGCACATATCCTCCGGAAGGAGCCCGAAAAGCCTGTCTGCTGCTTTCTTTTCCCTGTCCGCCTTGGTCTTGCAGCCCTCTTTGTCGTAGCAATAGGTGTCCCCCGCATCTATCTCCACAATGTCGTGGACGGTCACCATTTTGATGACCTTCAGCAGGTCGATTTCCTCATTGCTGTGCTCTGCGAGCGCCATGGCAAAGAGCACCAGGTGGAAGCTGTGCTCCGCATCGTTTTCCCTGCGGTGATAGCTCTGTTCCTCGCCCTCAAACTCCCGCATGGACATTCCCCTGCTCTCATCCGCAAGTATGTAGGTCTGCCTGTATATGCTCTTCATCCTGTCACATTCCAGAAGGAAGGACAGCTCCTTTTCAAGTCTTTCGTTCATATTATCAGCTTTCCATATTTCTGATGTTTTCAACTATGGGAGAGTTTATGGTGCGCCTTGCGGGCAGCAGTGAAGCCAGTGCCGCCACGATAAAGGCTGCTGCCACCGATATGACAAGGTACTTCACGGTAGGCAGGTATGTGAATGTGATGCCTATGTCGTCGAAGTAAAGGTCGTGGATAGCGGCTGTAAAAGGCATCCTCATGGCAAAGATGATGCCCTCCGTGAGTATGGCGCCTATGATCCCCGATATGCCCGCATACCTGAAGCTCTCCGTCAGCAGCAGGGAATAGACCTGCTTGTCCGACATCCCGCAGGCACGGAGCATGGCAAGCTCGGAACTGCGGTTGAGCACGTTGGCGGAAATGATATTGGCGATATTTATCACCGCAATGACGGATATTATGGCTATGATGAAATAGCCTATCAGCTTTGTCATGTCAAGTGTAGCCCCGGCATTGTCTCTCTGGGAGATAACATCTATGTAGGAATCGTAGAAATTCCTGTCAAGGAACAGCTTTTCCTGCTCCCTGTTCCCCGTGGACGAGGCATAGATGGCACGGCTGTAATAATACTCTATGCTGCTCTCTCCGTCTGTCTCCACACGGTTTGCTATGGTGGTATTGTCCATGTGGTCTACCTTGTCGTAAATGGCATAGTAAGCAGGCTCGCTCATTACAGCGGAGAGCCTTCCGCCGTAGGAACGGAAAAGGCTGTTGTCGGAGGAATAGAAGCCCGCAACTCCGATAGTCACGGCATCCTCGTTCATATTGAGAGCCTCGGAGGAGAAGGGCACGCCCCTGATGCTTTCGGGCAGGGTGGAAATGACCGTTCCCGCCGGCTCGTCATTGTCGTCGTAGGTGACAGGGTCTATGAGTATCTTTCCGCTTTCCGACAGCTCCTCATAGGTGATGCCGCTCTCGGTCTTTATGAAGCTGTCAAAGGTCTCCTTCGTGACAGGCTTTATCTGTATGAGGCCGTAATCCACATAGTATTCCGGATCCACTCCCAGATCCTCCGGTGTGTCGGAATAGATGTTCATGGATGTATAGCACTGAGTATTTTTGAAAAGCCCGCTGTCGATGAGCTCGTTCTGCTCCGCTATGCTGACATAGGGGTAAACGCTGACGGAGCTGATGACATAGTCATAGGGAACGTTTTCCGGACTGAAATCCTTTTCCGTTTTCTCCTGCATGAGCTCTACGGCATAGGAAAAGCCGGTGAAAAGCACGATGCTCAGCACCATTGAAACTATGGTTATCACATATCTCTTTCTGTTTCTCTTTATGCTGACAGAGGAGTAAGCCCCTATAAAGCTGCCGCCCCTTTCAAGGGATGTGGGCTTTTTGGGGATCTTGACCTTTTCGGTGTGGCGTGCTGCGTGGAGAGCCTCCACGGGGGTGGAGCGTATGCTCCTCAGTCCTGTTGCCACTGCGGAGATCATCACCCACAGAAGACCCAGCACCACAGCGGTGATAAACACATAGGGGCGTATCTCAAAGACGAACATCTCCCCCAGATTGTAGCCGAAATCAAGCTTTGAAGAATAGGCAAGTCCTCTCAGAATGTTGAAGATAACAAGGGAGAGCCCCATTCCCAGCGCTATGCCCATGACCACACCGGGTATGCCCAGCATCAGTGCCTCGGTCACCAGCATCCTGAATATCTGCTTCCTTGAAGCACCCACTGCCTTGAGCAGGCCGAACTGCTTTATCCTCTCCTTGGCGGATATCTCAAAGGAATCGTCTATTACCAGCCTTGCACAGAACATTATGAAGATGAGGAAAAGGTACATGACGATGAAAAACAGCGCCGTGCTGAAATGGGCATCCACGCCCTTGTTCTCCGCATTCAGGAGCTGCTGGTTCAGGCCGTAGTCAAAGTCATCTATCTCATATCCCGCATCCGCAAAGGCATAGTGCATATCCCAGTAGAAGGAGTTGGTGCCCTCCGCAAAGCGTGCCAGAACATGATCGAAGCGGTTGGTGTAGGATGAAAGATTGGTGTCGTTGTAGCAGACCACATTGTAGTTGTTGGTAAAGCCCACTACGGTAAAGGAGACCTCTTTTACTCCCGCAATGTCAAAATTTTCCGACAGCACCTCCGGCACAAGGTCAGACTCCTCGCCGTTCCCTTCCTTGTATTTGCACTCCGCAAGGGTGGCTGTGACGGTATCTCCGATATTGGGGTAGCCCCACATATAGGCACTGCTGTTTGCAAGGACGATCTCCCCGTCTGCCGTGGGCATACGCCCTTCGGTACACTCCCTCATGGAGGATGGGAGAAGGGTCACCTTGTCCGCATCCATGCGCAGGAATACATCGTTTATCAGGTAGCCTTCCCTTATGAGGTAGTACTGGGAATCCCCCGTCTCCTTCATCTGTTCAAGGTTCAGCTCCGTACTGGATGTGTAGGACGAGACACCGTAGATCTCGGTCTCACTGAATATATCCATATTCCTGATGCTCAGGAGCTGATCCTTGGTGATGGAATTGAATACCACCTCATAGGTGCCGTTCTTGTTCTCCGCAATGCTGCGGGATGTGGCTCTGTACACCGAAAGGGCGCACAGCAGCACAGTCATGAACGCCACCGAGACGGTTATGGCTATAAGGGACATTACGGTGTGCTTTTTCTGCCCTTTAAGGTATTTTGCCGTGATCTGCGAAAGAGTCATAATATATCCTCTGTTCTATAAATTCGGTTCGTTATATCATACTGATCCTTCCTCGATGTATAGACGATCTCCAAGCCTCAAATCCCTTATATCCAAGCATTTGCGGCTTGTTTCTTGTCTATACATCGGTCAGAAATCAGTATCAGGATGTCTTCCTTTTCCTGCCCCGCTTTTTGGGGGCGGGGGCGGAACTCAGCATGGGGATAAGGTACTTCCCCGTATAGCTTTTCTCACAGGCTGCCACTTCCTCGGGGGTGCCGCAGGCCACTACGGTGCCGCCGCCGTCTCCGCCCTCGGGACCCAGATCTATGATATAGTCCGCCGACTTTATCACATCCAGGTTGTGCTCTATGACAAGGACGGTGTTCCCCCCGTCTGCCAGCTTCTGGAGCACCTCCAGCAGCTTGTGTACATCGGAGGCGTGCAGGCCTGTGGTAGGCTCATCCAGGATATAGATAGTGCGCCCCGTGGAACGCTTTGAAAGCTCGGCGGCGAGCTTCACCCGCTGCGCCTCGCCTCCGGAAAGAGTGGTGGCAGGCTGGCCTATCTTTATGTAACCCAGTCCCACATCCTGCAGGGTCAGGAGCTTACGGTGTATCTTTGGCAGGTTCTCAAAGAACTCTACCCCCTCATCTACGGTCATATCCAGTACATCGTATATGTTCTTCCCCTTGTAGTGCACCTCCAGCGTCTCCCTGTTGTAGCGGTGCCCCTTGCAGACATCGCAGGGAACATAGACATCCGGCAGGAAGTGCATCTCTATGCGTACAATGCCGTCACCCTCGCAGGCTTCGCAGCGTCCTCCCTTTACATTGAAAGAGAACCTTCCCGAAGTGTAGCCTCTGGCCTTGGCATCGTTGGTCTGTGCAAACAGCTCTCTTATGTCGTTGAAAACTCCCGTGTAGGTGGCAGGGTTTGACCGTGGGGTGCGCCCTATGGGAGACTGGTCTATGGCTATGACCTTGTCAAGGTACTCCACTCCCTCGCAGGAGGAAAATTCCCCCGGTCTGGTGCGGGCATGGTTCAGCTTCCCCTGCAGGTATTTGTACATTATGTGGTTCACAAGCGAAGATTTCCCTGAGCCCGAAACTCCGGTGACACAGGTAAAGGTGCCCAGAGGGACCGATACATCTATGTTTTTCAGGTTGTTTTCCCTTGCTCCCCTGAAGGTCAGCATCCTGCCGCTTCCCTTGCGCCTTTCTGCGGGAACGGCTATGACCTTCTTCCCCGAAAGGTACTGCCCCGTCACGGAACGGTCACAGGAAAGGATATCGTCAAGGGTGCCCGCACAGATGATCTCTCCGCCGTGTACACCCGCCGCAGGGCCTATATCCACTATAAAATCCGCAGCCCTGATGGTGTCCTCGTCGTGCTCTACCACTATAAGGGTGTTTCCCAGATCCCTGAGCCTTTTCAGGGTGGCTATGAGCTTGTCGTTGTCACGCTGGTGCAGGCCTATGGAGGGCTCGTCAAGGATGTAGAGCACTCCCACAAGGGATGAGCCTATCTGGGTGGCAAGGCGTATACGCTGGGATTCTCCTCCGGAAAGAGTGCCTGCGGGACGGGAAAGGGTAAGGTATTCAAGACCCACGCTTTCAAGGAAGTTGAGCCTGCTGCATATCTCCTTTACGATCCTGTCGGCAATGATGCTCTCCCTTTCGGTAAATTCAAGGGATGAGAAAAAGTCCCTGCACTCCTTTACGGACATATCACAGACTTCGGCGATGTTCCTGCCGCCGACGGTGACACAGAGCACATCCTTTTTAAGGCGCTTTCCGCCGCATTCGGCGCAGGGCTCGTCGGACATATACTGTTCAATATCCGCCTTGCTCCATTCGGAGCCCGACTCCCTGTACCGCCTTTCAAGGTTGTTTATAACTCCCTCAAAGGGCTGGGAATATTCCCCGCCGCCGTAGGAGGTGGTCCTGTGCAGCTTCAGCTTTTCCGTTCCGGTGCCGTAAAGCAGGGCATCCACTGCTTCGGGGCTCCACTTTTCAAGGGGCTCCTTTATGCTGTGGCGGTACTTCTCCGCTACACCCTTGAAATACATCATGGCAATGGAATTTGCATCCCTGACCGTCCAGCCGCTGGCTCTTACCGCTCCCTCCTCTATGGAAAGGCTCATATCGGGGATCACAAGAGATTCATCCACCTTCTTGAAAACTCCGAGACCCGAACACTTCGGGCAGGCGCCGTAGGGGTTGTTGAAGGAAAACATACGGGGAGCCAGCTCCTCCATGGAAACACCGTGCTCCGGGCAGGCGTAATTCTGGGAAAAGGTCAGATCCTCCCCTCCCACTATGCTGCACACCACGATGCCGCCCGTAAGTGCAGCGGCAGTCTCTATGCTGTCGGACAGGCGGGTGTTCATTTCCTTTTTTACCACAAGCCTGTCCACCACGATCTCTATGGTGTGCTTTTTGTTCTTTTCCAGCTTTATGTTTTCCGAAAGATCGTATATGATGCCGTCACAGCGGACACGCACATAACCCGACTTTTTGGCACTTTCAAGCTCCTTGGCGTGTTCACCCTTGCGCCCTCTGACAATGGGGGCAAGTATCTGTATACGGGTGCCCTCATCAAGGGAGCAGACCTTGTCCACGATCTGGTCTACGGACTGCCTGTTTATGACCCTTCCGCATACGGGGCAGTGAGGTACGCCCACTCTTGCAAAAAGGAGCCTGAAATAATCGTATATCTCAGTCACCGTCCCAACGGTGGAACGGGGGTTCTTGGATGTGGTCTTCTGGTCTATGGATATTGCGGGGGAGAGCCCCTCTATAAGATCCGCATCGGGCTTGTCCATCTGACCGAGAAACATTCTGGCATAGGAGGAAAGGCTCTCCACATACCTTCTCTGACCGTCCGCATAAATAGTGTCAAAGGCAAGGGAGGATTTTCCCGAACCCGAGGGTCCCGTCATTACTACAAGTTTGTCTCTGGGAATGTCTATATCCACATTTTTCAGGTTGTGTTCTCTGGCACCCCTGATAACGATCTTATCTATGGGCATATGATTATTACCTCGAAAAAAGCCGGTGTTCAGCGGTCAGTGGTTTGGAAAGGGCTTGTCGGAACAGTGTCTCTCAGATCACACCTTCCGTATGTCCCGGTGTATGCTGCGTAAACTTACGAAAAGGCTTCGATAAAAGGCATCAGCAGGTCTCTGTCGGCGGTGCCGACATACCCGCCCTGCGGGCACTAATCGAAGAGGGTAAGGTCTCCGCCGTCCCGCATGGAATAGACGGACGATGAACCGATGATGATGTGATCCATAAGACTGACATCGACCGCAGAAAGGACAGCGGAGATCTTCCTTGTCAGGACGATATCATCCTCGGAGGGGTTGGGGGATGCACCGGGATGGTTGTGGGCAAGGGCGCACATGGCACAGCCCGTATCAAGCACCATGGAAAGCATTTTCTTCATCTCGACCGAGGTGCCGCTGCTGACATCGGCGATGCGCAGGAGGCGCAGGGAGCTGTCAAAGCAGGCAAAGGTGAATTTACTGCCGCCGCAGCCCACAAAATAAGGCCTGAAAAGAGTGCAGAGGGAGGCGGTGGTGCTGTATACCGTACCACGCTGTTCCTCGGTGTAGTACACGCCTATGAGGGGCGGGATGAGCTTGAAGAGCATGGCAGCATTCTCCGTGATGCCTTCCACCTCGCACAGCCTTGAAACAGGGGCATCAAAAACTCCGGCAATACTGCCGAATTTCCGCAGAAGAGCATAGGCGACCGGCTTTGTGTCCCTCCTGGGAAGTGCATAGAAGAGCAGCATCTCAAGTATCTCATGGGGAGCAAAGCCCTCAAGCCCGGTTTCAAAGAAACGATCCCTGACCCTTGCCCTGTGCCCTTTTGAATTGGACGGCACCATCTTTGCGGGAGCAGGCTCAGTCCTTGAAAGGGCGATCTCTTCCCCTCTTTCGTCTATCTGCCTGGAAAGCTCGTCATCCATAACAGAGAGGATATCCTCTTCAAAAGAGTTGTCCGAACGATAATTATCCATAGTATCTCCAAGTATACATATATAGTTTATGATACCATATTTTCGGCGCTTACTCAATAGGGTTTTCAAAAACTCGTCACATTGTACAAATTATTTCCCGTGAGCCATGCAATATTGAGCAAATAGGCTGCCCCGCAGGACAGCCTGATCTCAGCCAAGATATTTGTCGATGATAAATCGCGGACGCCTTTTGCTCTCACCGTAGATCTTCCCGATGTATTCCCCTATGATACCGATGCACACCGTCTGCACACCGCCTATGAACCACACCGAACACATAATGGAGGGCCAGCCCGCATCAGCATTCCCCGTGTAATGATCCACTATGGCCTTGACAAGGAAGATAAGGGCTATGAACGCCATGATGAAGCCTACCCCCGTTATCATTTTCAGGGGCTTCACCGAAAAGGATGTGATGCCGTCTATGGCAAAGGCTATCATCTTTTTCAGGGGATACTTGCTCTCCCCCGCAAAGCGCTCACCCCTGTCGTAGTACACCTTGTCGGACTTGAAGCCCACAAGTGTCACTACTCCCCTTAAAAAGAGGTTCACCTCGGAAAACTCCAGCAGAGCCTGTGCAGCCCGCTTCGACAGCAGCCTGTAATCCGCATGGTCGTAGACGATGTCCGCTCCCATCAGCTTCATGAAACGGTAAAAGCCTCTTGCGGTGCTGCGCTTGAAGAAGGTGTCGGTCTTGCGGGCGTTCCTCACACCGTAGACGGCCTCACAGCCTTCGTTGTTGTACTTGTCAAGCATCTCGTCCACGGCGTTGATATCATCCTGCAGATCCGCATCCATGGATATTATGGCATCGGCGTGCTTTGCCGCCTCTGTTATGCCCGCAAGCAGGGCATTCTGATGCCCTCTGTTGCGGGAAAGGCACAGCCCCGTGAAGATCTCGCTGTTTTCCTCGTGAAGAGAGCATATGATCTCCCATGTGTTGTCCTTGGAGCCGTCATTGACGAACATTACGCGGACACTTTCGGCTCTGCCGTTCGAAATGAGGCTTTCAGCCTTTTCTGCCAGCCTTTTTGAAGTCTCCGGCAGCACTTCCTTTTCATTGTAGCAGGGAACTACTATATAAACAACAGGGAGCATGAAAACACCTCTTTTACCTGACTTCCACTACCTTCAGCATATTTGTGAGACCTGCCACCCCAAGGGGTATGCCTGCGGTGATGACGGTTATGTCTCCGGGCTTCAGGAGCCCGGCATTGACCGCCGCCTCTATGGCTCCGTCAAGGAGCTCGTCGGTAGTCTTCTTTTCACCCATGATGAGAGGCACCACGCCCCATGAAAGGTTCATCTGCCGCTGTACCCTGCAGTCGGGGGTAACACCTATGATAGGACAGGCAGGGCGGAACTTGGAAAGCATCTTTGCGGTATTTCCCGACTTTGTCACAGTTATGACAGCCTTTGCGCCCAGGTCGTGGGCTGTGGTGCAGGCAGCGTGGGAAATGGCGTTGGTGATGTGCTTGTCACCGTCGTCGTTGCGGTTCTTGAAACGGTTGATGTAGTTTATGTCCCTCTCCGTGGTCTCCGCAATGAGAGCCATGGTGCGCACAGCCTCCACAGGGTGCTTTCCTGCGGCAGTCTCCCCGGACAGCATTATGGCGGAAGTGCCGTCGTAGATGGCATTTGCCACGTCCGTCATTTCAGCTCTTGTGGGGCGGATGTTGGTTATCATGGATTCCAGCATCTGGGTGGCTGTGATGACCTGCTTTCCTGCGTTGTAGCCTTTTCTGATAAGGCTTTTCTGGATAGCGGGTATCTGCTCGAAGGGAATCTCAACGCCCATGTCTCCCCTTGCCACCATTATGCCGTCGGATTCACGGAGTATCTCATCTATGTTGTCCACACCGTCACGGTTCTCTATTTTGGCGATGATGCGGGGCGCAGACCAGCCGAGGGATTTGATGAACTTTTTCAGATACGCCACATCCGCACCGGAACGCACAAAGGAGGCGGCTATAAAGTCATAGCCTATCTTTGCGCCGAATTCAAGGTCGCTCATGTCCTTTTCCGAAAGGTAGGGCATGGAAAGCTCCACTCCGGGGACATTTATGCCCTTTCTGTCGCTGACCTTCCCTCCGTGGACGACGGTAGTGCGGATATCATGACCGCTGACATCCTCCACTCTCAGCTCCACTGCGCCGTCATTTATAAGTATGGCGGTGCCCTTTGTCACATCCTCCGGCAGTCCCTTGAATGAAATGCCCGCTCTTTTCTCGTCGCAGGGCACATCATCGGTGGTGAGTATGTACTCATCCCCGTCATGAAGCTCCACAGGGCCTTTTTCAAAAACACCCAGCCTTATCTCGGGACCCTTGGTGTCAAGGAGAGTAGCCACAGGCAGACCCAGTTCTTCCCTTATGCGCACCACCTGTTCAAAGCGGCGCTTGTGTTCCTCATAGGTACCGTGGGAAAAATTGAATCTTGCAACATTCATCCCGTCAAGCATCATGCGGCGCAGTACGTCGTCATTGTCCGTGGAAGGACCCATGGTGCAGATTATCTTTGTCTTACGCATTTTAATTCTTCAACTCCGTATCATATATAACAGGCACTGCCCGTATTATACTGATCCTTCCTCAGAGATCAGTATCACACAAGTTTTTTCACACTATCATATCTGTCACAAGCCCCGTGAGCAGTGCGAAAAGCATCACAAAGACCATGTATATGATGAAGTTCCTGTTTCCGAGAACTATCTTCAGCGCTCCCAGATTCGTTATCTTTGTGGCAGGACCCGTCACCATAAATGCGGCTGCACTGCCCATGCTCATCCCCTGTGAGAGCCATTCCCTCAGGAGAGGTATGGTGCCGCCACCGCAGGCATAAAGCGGCACTCCCACGGTAGCCGCCATGAACACGCCGAAGGTCTCGTTCCCGCCGAATATCCTCGTCATAAGTGAAGAGGGCACATATCTCTGAAAAAGGGCTGAGAGCAGTATGCCGAAGGCAAAGTAAAGCCCCGTGGCTCTGACGTTCCTGTACAGGTTTTTCAGAAAGCGCAGAAGCAGGTTCGGGTCTGTGTCACGGCTTTTCGGCTCATCAAAGCTGCCGAAGCTGAAATATCCCTTTTTCCCGCACAGAAAATGCACCAGGAGCCCCGCAGCCATACCGCACACAAAGCAGGAGACTATGCGCACGGCAAGTGCGGTAGTCCCCAGTGCTGCGCTGTAAATGATAAGCTGCGGGTTAAGGAGGATGGAGCTCATCATAAAAGCTGCCAGCCAGTCATCCTTCACGCCGCTCCTTGAAAAGGATGCGGCTATGGGTATGGTACCGTACATACACAGAGGCGAGGCGATGCCCAGAGCGGATGCCGCCGCTATGCCCAGTATGCCTGAGCTCGTGTCAAGCTCTCTCATGGCGCTGTGTATCCTGTCCTTCATAAAGACGGATACCAGGGAGCCGATGACCATTCCCAGTATCCAGTACACAAAGATCTGTGAGAGCTGCACGGTAAAATAGTACAATATAAAGGCAAGCTCCGTTTTCAGTGTATCGAGCAAGGGGCTCATTCCTTTTCAAGGTCAAGGCTCACAAGCTCATATGCCCTGTTGCCCAGACCTATCTCCTCTGCGTGGGTGAGGATGTGCAGACCGTTTTTCTCCTCTATGCGTGTCTTCATGGATGCGCTGTCCGCAGCCTTGTATATAAGATCCACACACGCCTGATCCAGCGCCACCGGATCCGTGGAGGAAAGGATGCCTATGTCGTGCATATCTACCGGTGCGGGGGAGGAAGCACAGTCACAATCCACGGAGATGTGGTTCATGACACTTATGTAGAGCATTTTCTCCCCGTGACCCTCATAATCGGAAACAGACTTGGCAGCCTCCGCCATGGAGCTCAGGAAAACATTCTGGTTGGTAAGCAAGGCGGATATGTCTATGGGCGGTGTCCTGAAAACTCCGCCGCTATGTATGCGCACCTTTCCCTCTCTTGAAGCTATGCCGATGGAGATATTCTTCAGCGCACCTCCGAAGCCGCCCATGGGATGCCCCTTGAAGTGGGACAGCACCAGAACGGAATCATAGTCTGCCAGGTTTTTCCCTACCCAGTTTTCCTTCAGGTGGGTGCCGCCCTCCACGGGGAGCACCATGCAGCCGTCCCTGTCCATTATGTCCACTTCGGCTATATCCGTAAAGCCGTGTTCCTTTGCCACCTGCATATGGACTTCCGTCTCCGCACGCTTTGAACCGCCGTAGGCGGTGTTGCACTCTATAATGGTGCCGTCCACGCTCTGCACCAGGTCTTTTATAAGATCGGGAGAAAGGTAGTTGGGGTTCCCCGCTTCACCTGTGGAGAGCTTTACTCCCACCTTTCCAGGCAGCACACGCCCCGGCGCCTCATATGCCTTCATAAGCCCTTCGGGGCTTATATCCGCTGTGTAGTAAACGGTGGAATATCCCCCGTATTCCCTGCCTTCCCTCTCCATATCATGTATGTTGTAGGGCTTGTAGGTCTCCGGCTCATACCTCATATGAAGTGAATATGCCACACCGCAGACGGCTGTAAGTGCTGCCAGAGCACCCACCGCCACCCCAATGATCTTCGTGCTTTTTTTCATCCTTATCTCCTTTTTCCGCTTTTCCCGCACCGGGACAGACGGATCCGTTTCCTGTGTGTGGTAAGACCCCCTTCGTTTTTTACCACATTTTTTGATTTTTACCACAGCTTTTCCCGCTCCTGTAAAGGCTTTGAGGGGAATGTGGTAAAATTTCCGATAAAAACTCTTATATCTTTCTTTTTTTATTTTTTTCTTTAAGTAAGAAAAAAACAATAAATAATTACCACATTACACTGACAACCCGCATCATGAAGCCAAAAACTGTGTGGTAAAATTCGTTTCGGGTCTTACCACATATTTTCCGAAAACCGCTATACATCGGGCTTTGAGTGTGGTAAGATCCGTGATCTGTTTTTACCACATTTACCACATCCCCTATTTCAGCACCGCCATGGCTATACTGAAATAAAGCAGTGTGGAGAAGCTGTCCACTATGGTGGAGAGCAGAGGGGCGGACATGATGGCAGGGTCTGCCTTCAGCTTTTTTGCCGCCATGGGCAGGACACATCCGAGAAGATTTGCAAGCACCATGGTGCCTATGAGGGTAACTGACACTATCCCCGCTATGACGGGATCGTGGTAGAAGATCATTATCCTGATGAAATTCACCGCAGCCAGTGCCGTACTGCATATGCCCGCAATGCCCAGTTCTTTCAGGATGACCGCAAAGAAATCCTTGGGGCGTATCTCATCTACCGCCATGCCCTGAATGACCATGGAAGATGACTGGGAGCCGCAGTTTCCGCCGGTGCCCGTCAGCATGGGCAGGAACGCCACAAGCAGGGGGACTGCGGCTATCTGCGCCTCAAACTGCCCCGTGATAAAGCCTGTGATGGTGGCAGAGAGCATAAGCACCAGCAGCCACACTATCCTGTTGCCGGCGTGACGGAAAACTCCCGTCTTGAAATAGCCTTCCTCGTAGGGGCTGATAGCGCTCATTCGGGCGATATCCTCGGCATTTTCCTCACGCATAACGTCCATGATGTCATCGAAGGTGATGATACCCACGATGCGCTCCTCGTTGTCCACCACCGGGACTGCCGCCAGATCGTGCTTCGAGAAAAGGTTCGCCACCGACTCCCTGTCCTCGTGGACGGGAACGGAGAGCACATTGCTGTCCATTACGTTTTCTATGAGCTCATCATCGTCCGCCACCACAAGATCCAGCAGCGACACACTGCCTATCAGCCTTTTCCTGTCGGTGACATAGCAGGTGTAGACCGTCTCCTTGACTATGCCTACGGCTCTTATGCGCTCCATAGCCTCAAATACGGTATCATCACGGCGGAAATAGACATACTCCGTGGTCATGATGGAACCCGCACTGTCCTCGGGGTATTTGAGCAGCTCGTTTATCTGCTTTCTCTTTTCGGGATCCGCATTTTTGAGTATCCTCTGCACCACGTTTGCGGGCATATCCTCTATGATGTCCACCGTATCATCAAGGTACAGCTCATCCAGCACCGCCTTCAGCTCCCTGTCGGAAAAGGCGTTGATGAGGGTGACCTGCATATCGTTATCCATAAAGGTGAACACCTCTGCCGCAGTGTCCTTCGGCAGGATGCGGAACATAAGCGTAAGCTCCTTTTCGGAAAAGCTGTCGCCCTTTTCGGAAAGCTCCCCGAAAAGCTCGGCCGTGTCTGCGGGCATCATTTCCCCGAGAGCGGCTTTCAGCTCCGCAAAGCTCCTTTTTTCAATGAGCTCTGCGGCTCTCTTCATATCAAGTATCTCCATGCTCAGCCCCCCTTAAAAAGCCATCAGCTTTGAGGCAAAGCTGAAATAGATAAGGGTGGAGCAGCTGTCCACCAGCGTGGAGAGCAGCGGAGCGGACATAATGGCAGGGTCTATCCCCAGCCGCTTTGCAAGCATGGGGAGCACGCATCCCAGCAGCTTTGAGAGTATGACCGTACACACCAGCGCCACCGAGACCACCGCCGCCAGCAGGGGGTTTTTGTAGAAAAGCATTATCCTGCCGAAATTGACGGCAGCCAGCACCGCCGCACATATTATGGCGACCCTGAATTCCTTGAACACCACCCTGAAAAAGTCCTTCGGCTGTATCTCCTCCACCGCCATTCCCTGTATGATAAGGGAGGAGGTCTGGGAGCCGCAGTTTCCGCCGGTGTCGGTGAGCATGGGCATGAACGCCACAAGCAGGGGTATGGAGGCTATGAGAGCCTCAAAGTGGTTGGTGATGGTGCCTGTTATGGTGGCGGAGAGCATAAGTATCAGCAGCCACGGCATACGCTTTGCGGCGTGCTTGAAGATGCTCGTATCGAAATAATTCCCTTCAACGGGGACCACGGCGCTCATCATTGCCATATCCTCTGCGTTTTCCTCACGCATAACGTCCATGACGTCGTCGAAGGTGATGATACCCAGTATCCTGTCCTCATCGTCCACCACGGGAACGGCTGCAAGGTCGTGCTTGGAGAAAAGGTTTGCCACCTTTTCCTGGTCCTCATGGGAGCGCACGCTGATGACAGTGGTATCCATTACATTCTTTATCAGCTCGTTCGCATCCGCCACCACAAGATCCAGCAGAGATACCGACCCTATGAGCTTTTTCTGCTCCGTCACATAACAGGTGTAGACCGTTTCCTTCACTATGCCTACCGCCTTTATGCGGGTCAGCGCCTCCTTTACGGTGTCGGTGCCGTAAAAATACACAAACTCCGTTGTCATGATGGAGCCTGCGCTGTCGTCCGGGTATTTCAGCAGTTCGTTTATCTGCTTTCTTTTTTCCTTGTCTGCCACCTTCAGTATCCTTGTGACCACATTTGCGGGCATATCCTCTATCATGTCCACGGTGTCATCAAGGTACAGCTCATCCAGAACGGCTGAAAGCTCCCTGTCGGAAAAGCCGTTGATGAGCATTATCTGCAGGTCTGCATCCATATAGGCAAAAACATCCGCAGCCAGATCCTTGGGAAGGATGCGGAAGGTAAGGGTGAGCTCCTTTTCGCCGAAATCCTCTCTTTCGTCGGACAGCTCCTCAAAAAGTGCGGCAATATCCGCAGGCATGAGCTCCGACAGGAATTTTCTGAGCTCGGCAAATCCCTTTGCCTTGAGCAGACCTATCACAAGCTCCGGTGTTACTATTCCTTTCATGATCTGACCCCTTTTCCGTTTGATATCAAAAAGGGGCGCAGTAGAACAAAGCCTTACTCAGAGCACAAAGCCCGCCGATCCCTCAGGACCGTAAAGCATGGCAGGCCTTGCAGCAAAACAAAAGTGAGTATACTTCGGGGAACTGCGCCGCTGTTGGTACTGTCCATATACTCACTTCCTTTATCAAATTATCCCGCCGCCCTGAGGGCTGCGGCCGGCTGCTTCAAAGATCACATTCTGTTCTTAAGTATCATACATACAGTATACAAAGAGATCAGCCAGAACGCCACAGCTGTATAAAGATACCTCTTCTCCGCTTTTTTTGCAATTGGATCGTAAATGCCCCTGCGGGGATCCTCCGGGTCTATCATCAGTTCCACCGTGTCACCGTTCTGGGGATGGAGCGACCCGCCCGTATAAACACGGTTGTTCCCGCTTATCGTTTCGGATCCCAGGGTAAAGGTATAGGAGCAGTTATATTCACGGCTCCTGCCGTAGCCCCTGCGGTCAAAGCCTATGCACATACCGGTCACGGGAACGGTGCAGCGTTTTCTCAGCTCCACTGTCTCAAAATACTTTATGATGTGCCATACACCCATGCCGATCAGCACGAGCAGTCCGATAATACCCACCAGGTATTCACTGATCCACGCCATATTCTATGTCTATGCTCCCCGGCTCTATCTGCCTGCCGTTCGCCCTGAGGGTGATCTTCCTGATGTCCTCCGCTTTTATGCCGCATTCCTTTTCAAGACCGGCCGTCCCGAAAAACGCTCTTCCCTCTGTGTTGTCGTATTCCTCAGGCTCTGCGGTATACTCACTGCTGCCGTCCCACAGGATAACAGCCATGGGTACAGCATCCGCCGCAGGCTCCATTTTGTAGGTGACGGTGATGCCGCCCTCAGGGGAAAGTGTTCCATCAGGCTCTATCTCTGCGAAAACATCAAGACCCATCGCCTTATCATACATGGGCTCATAGGACTTCAAAACAGGCTCTGCCGCCGCTTTTTCCGTCTTTTCGGACTTCTTGCTGTCCTTTTTGTCCTTTTTATCGGACTTTTCCGAGCCCTTGTCCTTAACGGCGCTTTCTGCCTCTGTCGAGACAGAGGATGCAGGAGCGTCCTCGTTCACTCTGTTCCCCCGCAGCAGGATGATGCCGGCTATAACGCCGCCCACCACCAGCACCGCCGCCGCAATGGCGATCATCAGCACCGCAGACGGCTTTTTTCCCTCGTCCGTGTCCTCGCTCCACCCGAAGGAGGAGAAGGAATCGTCGTTTTTCTCCCCGTGGCTCCTCTGAGCCCCGGATGAATTGGCGGGTGCCACGGTCACAGGCCTTTCGTCACGGACTTTCGGCTCTGACGGCTTCGGCGGTGCGCCAAGGTCTTCAAGCACCGGCATTGCGGGCATCATTTCCTCATGGTGTACCTTCTTCGGTCTGTCCGGGGTGATATCCGCCTCCAGCTCCCCGCCGCTCACCTTGTCCGAGACAAGGGAGGAGGGTGCCGCATCCTCCGCCTTTACATCCTCTTCGCTCTCATCCCCGCTGCCCTCCAGCAGCTTCGCCTTGTCCTTCGGCGACATACTGTCGGAAAGGGCATCCTGTTCGTCGGAGAGCCTTTCGAGAGAGGGGTCTCCCACCGCTGCAGCCGCCTTGTCGGAGGCGACGTTCACGGAAGTGCCTATATCCTCGTCGAATACATCCTCTGTTTTGTAAGCATCAAAAACCACAGCAGCGCCGCAGGAACGGCAGTACTTTGAGCCGGGAAAAAGTTCGGCGCCGCAGCTTGAACACTTGGGCATATCCTATCCTCTTGTAAAAAATCTCTGTACCGCTGTGTAGCTCTCCCCGGGGGAAAGCTCCTCATACCCGCTCACATCTGCGGGAACATCCATATTGGGGGCATTTACCTGTGCTGTCATGGGCTCCGGGCAGAAATAGCCCATAAAGCCCTCATGGTTCCAGATTATCCAGAACTTGTAGTGTCCGTCCACTTCATTGAGGATCTGTCTGCCGCTTGCAGTGTCGGAAACGATCACTCCTCTGAATCCGTCCAGTTCGCCGCCTGTGTACATATCATTGCAGATGTCCGTAAGCACGGGACACTTGCCCGTAAGGTACTCCCTGTCATAATCGCTGAGCTCTCTTACGGTGCCGTCAGGCAGCCAGCGTGTCTTGTCAAAAGAGATATATTCCTTTGCAGGCACCCTGAGCCTTACATCCTCCTGCCTTCCGCCCTTTACAAAAGGGGCATTGACGGTGGTATGGGTGGCAAAGGAAACAGGCAGCCTTTTGCTGCTCCTGTTGGTAAGGGTCACCCTGTGGGAAAGGCCTGCGGGAGAAAGCTCATAGTCTATGTTCAGAACGAAATCCAGCGGCAGGAACTCAAAGAACTCATCCTTTTCGTCAAACTCGAAGGTCGTCCCCAGGTAAGCCGTATCCCCCTTTGCCTCGCACCTTGTCACCCTATGGGCTCTCTTGTGTACGAAGCCGTGGATATGGTTGCCGAAAGCGGTCTCGTTCACGGGCAGGTGATAGACCGCATCAGAAGTGCGGAGAACACCGCCGTCAAAGCGGTTGGGAAGATAGAGAGTGGGGAGCCCCCATATCTCCGGAGAACCCATGATATCCTCCGCAGTTGCAGCCTCACTGTACCTGAACACCTCTATGTCACGCTCCGTATCAAAGAACCTGACACAATTTGAGCCCCATGCGGGGACGATGACTGCGGTATAGCTGCCGCTTTTCAGTTCCACGGCATCATAGCCCTTGAAGCTTGAAGAATTTACGGATGCGCCCATTTTAAGCTGCCTCCCTGTTTATTTTCTTATTTTGAGAGAAATATCGAATGCCTTTACCGAGTGAGTCAATGCCCCGGAGGATATTATATCCACTCCCGTGGCGCTCACCCTTTCGACAGTCTCTATGTCTATATTGCCGGATGCCTCCAGTATGGCTCTGCCGTCGCAGACCTCCACACAGTGAGCCATTTCCTCCACGCTCATGTTGTCCAGCATGATGACTTCCACACCGCACTCTATGGCCTCCAGCATATCCGCCTCGGTGCGGGCCTCCACCTCTATCTTCGCCATGTGTCCCAGAGACGCCCTCAGAGCCTCCACAGCCGGGGTGATGCCGCCGTAGGCATCTATGTGGTTGTCCTTCAGCATAGCCGCATCGGACAGGTTGAAGCGGTGGTTGAAGCCTCCGCCGCAGAGCACTGCGTATTTCTGGAGAGCACGCAGACCGGGAAGTGTCTTTCTGGTGTCAACTATGCGGGCATGGCCTGTCCTTCCCGCAGCCTTTACCAGCCTGTTGGTGGCGGTCGCTACGCCGCTCATGTGGCAAAGCAGGTTCAGAGCCGTTCTCTCACCTTTCAGGATGGTGGCGGTCCTGCCCTTTATCCTTGCGATGATATCGCCCTTTTTCACGTCCTCACCGTCGTTTATCAGCTTTTCGGTGACCATTTCGGGATCCAGGAGCTCAAAGGTGCGCAGAGCCGCATCAACACCTGCTGCAACGCCCTCCGCCTTTGACACGAACTCCGCCGTGCTCATGTCATCCCCCGCAATGAGAAGATCCGTTGCAAGGTCGATGTAGTTTATATCCTCTTGTATAGCTCTTTTGATGACATCATCTATATAAAACTGTGGCAGCATATTTTCCTCCGCAGGTCAGGGATTGACACAATGGTCAAGGGTCTCGCCGATGGATGCGTTTATGAGCAGGTCGGCACGGTCGTCAAAGCCGGTGGAGCTCTTGTTTATCAGCACCAGCTTGTGACCGTTGTAGTAGTTGATAAGTCCGCTGGCGGGGTACACCGAAAGGGATGTGCCGCCTATTATGAGCATATCGCAGTTTTCTATCGCCTCTACCGAAGCATTGACTATGCTCTGGTCAAGTCCCTCCTGATAGAGCACCACATCGGGCTTTAGAAGCCGTCCGCACTCGCTGCATCCGGGTATGCCGTCATATTCCTTCACATAGCGGGCATCGTGCATCTTGCCGCAGTTCACGCAGTAGTTCCTGTGGACGGAGCCGTGGAGCTCATAAACCGTCTTTGAGCCCGCCATCTGGTGGAGCCCGTCTATATTCTGGGTGACCACCGCTTTCAGCTTTCCCATCTCCTCCAGCTTTGCAAGCGCCAGATGAGCTTTGTTCGGCTTTGCGTCAAGGTTCAGCAGCTTATCCTTGTAGAACTCGTAGAAATCGGCCACATTGTTGCAGAAAAAGCTGTGGCTGAGTATAGTCTCCGGAGGATACTTGTACTTCATATTGTAAAGACCGTCAACGCTCCTGAAATCGGGTATACCGCTCTCGGTGGATACTCCGGCGCCCCCGAAAAACACTATATTATCGGAAGCCTGTATCCATTCCTTCAAGGTTTCCACATTCTGAGTAGACATATCTGTCCTCCGTTTCCTGTATTTCAGCGATAATACTGCATATTAACGATTATATCACACTTTTTCTTTAAAGTCAACATTTTTTTGCCCCCGCACAAATAATAATTGACTATTTTCCCCGCTTATGCTAAAATTTTAAACAGCGATCTCATGAAAGGCGGTATACGGATGAAAGCAAAAAAAGCATTGGCGGCGCTGACAGGTGCAGTGCTTGCTCTCGGTCTCCGGGGCTATGTGCCCGCAGGTGCCGAAGCGGAAAAGAACAGGGAGGATATAGTCATCCTCTACACAAACGATATACACTGCGGTGTGGATATGGGCATAGGCATCGACGGCCTTGCCCTGTACAAGAGGGAGATGCAGGCAGAGTACGAAAATGTCCTGCTGGCAGATGCGGGCGATGCCATACAGGGAATGCCCGTTGGCACCCTTTCAAAGGGAAAGTACGTCACAGAACTGATGAATGCCGTAGGCTATGATGCGGCAGTGCCGGGGAACCACGAATTCGACTATGGCATGGATGTATTCATGGAAAGGGCTGATGAGCTGTCCTGCGGCTATATCTGCTGCAATTTCAGCGGCATTGACGGAGACCCTGTATTTGAGCCCTACACCATAGTGGAGGCAGGAGACAGGAAAGTTGGCTTTGTGGGGGTCACCACTCCCGAGACCCGCTACTACTCCACTCCCGTCTTCTTTCAGGACGAAAACGGGGAGTTTATCTATTCTTTCGGGGAGACGACCCTACAGGACACCATACAGCAGAATGTGAACGCTGTCCGTGAAGAGGGTGCGGATGTGGTGATACTGCTTGGGCACCTTGGGATAAAAGGCACAACGGAGGGCTGGAGGTCTGTGGATGTGGCAGAGAACACCTACGGCATAGATGCCATCATAGACGCTCACTCCCATGAGGTGACAGAGCACCTTGAAGTGAATAACTCAAAGGGTGAGAAGGTGGTCATCACCCAGACGGGCACAAAGCTCGGAAATGTGGGTAAAATGGTGATAGAAGAGGACGGCAGCATCAGCACGGAGCTCATATCCCAGGTGCCCGCTCCCCTCGGTGAGTACGGCTTTGCAGAGGATTCATGGACCGTTGCCGAGGACAGAGGGGAGATATTCGTTGACAGCAGCGTGAACGAAAAGCTGGAGCAGATAAACTCCGAACTCTACGAGATCACGGGCAGGAAGATAGGCGAAACATCCTTCAAGCTGGCAGCGACCGAGGAAGGCTCCGATATACGCCTTCCCAGAGTGGGAGAGACCAATCTGGGAGATCTTTGTGCGGATGCGTACAGGTTCGCCGTGAAAGCAGATGCGGCCATAGTAAACGGCGGCGGCATCCGTGCGGATATACTCCCCGGTGACATGACCTACCGTGATCTGCTGAGCGTATACCCTTTCAACAATATGGTCTGCATGGCAGAGGTGAGCGGTCAGCAGATACTTGATATGCTGGAGCTGGGGGCAAAGAACTATCCGGAGGAAGACGGCTCCTTCTGCCAGGTGTCGGGCATAGAGTACACCATAGACGGCAGTGCGGCGAGCAGCGTAAAGCTCGGTGAAAACGGCGCCTTTGAAGGCGTGGAGGGCGAATACAGGGTAAGGGATGTGTACATAGGCGGAGAGCCTCTTGATACGGAAAAGACCTATACTCTTGCCGCTCACGACTATTTTCTGAAAAACGGCGGGGACAACTACATTTTCAGCGGAAAGTGCAGGATGATCACAGACAGCATAATGAGCGATACGGATTGTCTTGCCATGTATATCTCGGAGGAGCTGGGAGGCATTATCCCCGAAGAATACAGCGACCCCATGGGTCAGGGGCGCATAAAAGTCCTGTCGGAGGCTGATGATAAGGCTCCCGACGTATCCGCTGAAGATCCGGAAACTGTGACACAGGCTCCGGAAGCTGCACTGCAGCCCGCAGGTGACGCTCCCGAGGCAGCAGGACCGGTACCGGCTCCGCCTACGGGAAATGCCAGCTCCGCCCCCGCAGCTGCGGTCATATCCTTTATTGCCGCCATTGCTGCTCTGAGACCAAGGAAAAGGTAAGAAACGACCTTTCCCATAATAATATCCCCTCAGAGCTCACACTTTTTTGTGTCTGCTCTGAGGGGATCATCTTATACTAATTTCTGACCGATGTATAGACAAGAAAAAAGCCGCAAATGCTTGAATATAAGGGATTTGCGGCTTGGAGATTGTCTATACATCGAGGAAGAATTAGTATTACCCTTCGGTCAGATATTATCGGGCTCTCAGGGAATTTATTATCCCGAAGGCAAGCTCCTCTGAAGGTCCGTTGCCGGAGATGTATATAGTGGTGCCCCTGTTGAGATCCTTCATGTCATAGACCGAGACGGCATACATGAATCTGTCATCAGACTCGATAAAGGAGGTCACAAAGCCCTTGCAGGTGTCATTTTCAAAGTGATAGACCGTCTTTTCGTTGCCAATGAACAGCCCCGTTCTCATCAGCAGGGTGGTCTGATAGATGCTCACCTCTTCACGGGAAAACATATTGCATTTTTTGGGATCCAGAGAATACATGAATTCCATTGCTCCGTAAGCGTTATCCACGCCTACCTTTTTACCTCTGCTGCCGTTTTCATCCATATTGATGCCCGCCAAGGCGGTGGTGCTGAGCTGCACAAGGAGATCGGGCTTGAGATCGCCGTCGGTGTCCATGACATACCTCACGGGACCCGCATCCTTATCCTCTCCCTTTTTCAGCTTCATTTCCGCAGGCACATCCATTTCAAAGCCCTCATGCTCCAGAGTTATGCTTTTTTCGGGTACGCTGCTGTCCTTATGCGCCCATTCGGTGTAGTCTATCTTTGACCTCCCCGATGCCAGCAGCAGGCCTATATACCCGGGAACGCCTGTATACACGCACAAAATGCCTCCCACAACAGCCAGTATTATCACGGCTGCTGCTATTACCTTAAAAGCCTTGTTCATTTTATCTCCTCCATGATCCATAAAGTATTTACCTTACGGATAACATGATAACACATTATCATTAGTACATCTTTAGAGAAAGATTAGAATTAGCTTAAAAATCGCAGCAAACCCTTGTAATGCTTTTCAATTTGTGCTATCATCATAACACAGAGAAAAAACAGCACGAGCATAAAGAGGTGAAGTTTATGGATATGGTACTTTGGATAGTCGTTCTTATAGTGGCTGCGATAGCCGAGGCAGTGACCACCGCACTGGTGTCCATATGGTTCTGCGTGGGGGCTGTGGCTGCGGCAGTGGCTGCAGGTCTCGGGGTCCCGGTCTTCTTCCAGCTTCTGATATTCGTGGGCGTTTCCGCACTGACCCTCCTCATAACAAGGCCGCTGGTAGGGAAAATGCTCCCGAAAGGAGACTACGCTGCCACCAACGGAGAGGATGATGTGGGAAAGCACGCAATAGTAGTAGAGGACATAAACGAAAGGAGCGGCACAGGAAGAGTGAAGCTGGGCGACGTGGATTGGGCTGCCGTAAGTGAGAACGGTTCGGTCCTTTCAAAGGGCTCAATGGTGGAAATAGTTTCAAAGGGTGCGGCAGTGCTCACTGTACGTCCCATAGATCGCTGAAAAGCACAGGGAGGATATTATGGAATACTTAGGGATAATACTTATAATCGTACTTCTGGTGGTATTTATATCGGGAATAAAGATCGTGCCTCAGGCGCAGATCTATGTTGTGGAGAGGTTCGGCACCTTCAAGGCAGACCTTCACACAGGCCCCCATTACCTTATACCCCTTATCGACAAGGTGGTAAAGAAGGTATCCATAAAGGAACAGGTAGTGGATTTCAAGCCTCAGCCCGTTATCACCAAGGATAATGTTACCATGCAGATAGACACGGTGGTATTCTTCACCGTTACCGATGCAAAGCTCTACACCTACGGCATAGAGAGACCCCTCTCCGCCATAGAGAACCTTTGCGCCACCACACTGAGAAATATAATCGGTGAGCTGGAGCTGGACTCCACTCTTACTTCAAGAGATGTGATAAACTCCAAGATCACTGCTTCTCTCGACCAGGCGACCGACAAGTGGGGAATAAAGGTCAGCAGAGTTGAGCTCAAAAACATCATCCCGCCCAGAGAGATACAGGACGCCATGGAGAAGCAGATGAAGGCAGAGCGTGAGCGCCGTGAGAAGATACTCCAGGCAGAAGGTGAAAAGAAGTCCCAGATACTTGTGGCAGAGGGTGAAAAGGAGTCCAAGATACTCCGTGCCGAGGCTGAAAAGCAGGCTGCCATACTTAAAGCAGAGGCCGAAAAGCAGGCAATGATCCTTCGTGCGGACGCCGTGCGCCAGCAGAAGATACTTGAAGCAGAGGGTGAAGCAGAGTCCATCAGAAACGTTCAGCAAGCCCTTGCAGATACCATCGTACAGCTCAATCAGGCTAATCCTACCCAGAATGTCATCGCTATAAAGAGCCTTGAAGCATTCCAGAAGGCAGCCGACGGCAAGGCTACAAAGATAATCATCCCCTCGGAGATACAGTCTCTTGCAAGCCTTACAGCATCTCTCAAAGAGATAGCCTCCAACACAGACAACACGAACTGATCGTTCTTCGCTGAGATCGACCCGCAGCAAGCACAGGCTTGTTGCGGGTCGTTTTCGTTTTATACTGATTTCTGACCGATGTATAGACAAGAAACAAGCCGCAAATGCTTGAATATAAGGGATCTGAGGCTTGGAGATCGTCTATACATCGAGGAAGAATCAGTATTATGTGGGGGCAGGATGTGGGGCAGGATACCGCCATCCTGCCTGCTGCCTTCCTCTGTCAGGGTATCGCAAAGACTATTTCCGCAGAGCAGCCGCCGGTAAGGTCGTTTATGGCACGCTCGAACATGGGCAGCACCTCGTCACGCCTGTTGCCGAAGGCACCGCAGCCGTAAGCACCCAGTATGAGCATTTCCGGCTCCTTTGTCACCGCAAAGGAGATGATCTTGCGTATGCGCTGCTCCATTATCTCGTTTGCGTGCTTGTGGGAGATAAGGGATGCATAGCGGTTCACCGCTGCGGATGTGATAAAAGATGTCCGTATGGGGTCATCAAGCCGTACAAAGCTGTCATCCCTTATGACCGGCACATTGGATGAGTATATAAAATTATCCCTGCCCCCTGCCGTATAGCGGGGGATATTATCCCTGTAATAGGCGGTCTCCGTGCTGATGGTGTAGTACAGCCCGGAGGCTCTGCAAATAGACTCCTCCTGTGCCCTGGCACCCATGATGTAGCCGCCGCCCGCATGAACGGGATTGGCAAAATTCAGAGAAAGGCAGTTTTTGTCCCTGTTTGCAATGATACAGCCGATAGTGGTGAGCTTAACGGTATGCTCGTCCACACGGTACCTGTCACTGCGCTTTTCTCCCTTTATGTCAAAGTCGGGATAGTATTCGGAGATCTGCCCCTCAAAGGCGCCCTCCTCAAACAGTCTGTCATTTTCCTGCTTTATCTTTATCTCGGTTATCACTGCGGATCACCTCTCTGTATTTCATACGGACAGCATCATACCGTCACTTTCTCCCCTGCTTTGTGTGGAAGCCCGTACACTGCACGGCTGCCACCTCTCTGCCGGTATCATCGCTGACGGATACATTGTATACGCAGGTGGAGCGCCCTTCTTTGAGGCACTCTGCCCTTGCGGTGAGCCTTTTTCCCTTGGCGGCGTTCATATAGGCGATGTTCACGGAAACAGCCACCACATCCGGCTCATCAAGATAGGCGTTGGATGCCACGGCAAAGGCAAAGTCCGCAAGGGTGAAATACACCGCTCCCATAACTCCGCCATAGGCATTAAGGTGATTCTCATTGAGCTCCAGAGAGCATACCGAACACCTTTCGCCCGCTTCCTCCACATAAGCCCCCGCAGCGGCGGCATACCTGTCCTTTGAGAAAAAATCTCTTACCTCTTCTATGCTTTTCAAAACTATTCCTCCAGTGACTGTGAACAGGCTGTCTCGTAAAAAATATCATTCAGCCTTTCAATGTCGTTTTTGTGGGATACAGGCATTGATGCAAGTATCTCTTCAATATCCGCCATGCTTTTTTCTATGTATTCATCCAGTACGGGGACACGGCTCCCCTTTCCTATCTCGGGGGTCTGCATTTTCAGGGCGAGCAGCCTGTCGGTCTCCCTTTTCACCTCTCCCGTCAGGTACATCTCCTCCAGCTCCGAAAAGAGCATGGGCGGCGGACACTTCTTTTCAAGGATGTAGCGGCAGGCAAGTATGGGGCGCAGTACATAAAAATACTTTTTCAGCTTTACCTCCTCACTGCCGAAATATGCCCTGTAATTGTGCTTTGCGGTGCTGAGATAGTGGTATGTTCCCGGCTTATCCACAAAATACTCGTCAATGACTGCAGAAATCCTCTGCCATTCCGGAGTGCTCCGGTAGATGATGGGGGAGCTGTTCCACTCAAAGAGGGTACAGTTGGAGCTTTGCAGCAAAGTGAGAGCCTTTTTCAGATCCCAGCCGTTTATGTCATAGACATCGTTCAGCTCCCATTCTATCACATCCCGCAGCTCGTTTATCCGAAGGTAGTCCTTCACCCTGCGCACATAGATAAAGCGCACATCGTAGTCGCTGTCGGGAGACGCAAAGCCCCACGCCCTGCTGCCCGACTCCGCACAGTGTATTATGCGCACATTTTCCTTTTCCTCTATCTCATCAAGAGAGCGGAGTATCCTGCTTTTTATATCCATCAAATATCTCCCTTGCCAGACCCAGAAGGGGCTCCTTTTCATTCGGGACCCTTTCGTCCATGACCGCATCCAGAAGCCCGGAAAGGATGAGCCCCGTCACCCTTCCCCCGCCGCAGATGTCCTTTATGTCCCCGCCCTTTACCGCAAGGCTTTTTAGGCTTACACAGTCGCCCCTGTCCCTTATGTCTGCGCCTATCTGCTCCATTACCCGCAGAAAGCCTATGCGTTCATCCGCCAGAGGGGACTTTGCCCTGTTGTCCGCTTCGGACAGGGATACCAGCCTGAAGAAAAGCTCCTCCCCCACACGGGAATATATATGCCTTACCCAGATGCGGTCCTCCACGGTGTAAGGGTCGGAAAACTCCGGCTTCAGACCGTGCTCTGCTATAAGGGTGCAGGTCTTTGCGATGGTGTCGTTGTCAAAGCGCATCCTTTTCATTATCCGCTGAGCGGTGATCGCTCCCGCTCTCTCATGCCCGGTGAAATGCCTGCGGCCTCCGTAAAAAAGGCAGCAGGAGGGCTTTTCTATGTCGTGGAAGAAAAGGGCGGTGCGGACAAGGGGATCGGCAGGGGCATTTCCCACTGCATGGGCGATATGCTCGTAGACCGTGTACATATGATATTCCGACATTTGATCGAAGCCTATACATGGAGCAAATTCCGGAACTATAAGGGCGAATATGTCGGAATATTCCGTCATAAGCTCCGTGACCCTGCTGCCCAGCAGGAATTTTCCCAGCTCCTCCGTGATACGCTCCGTGCTTATCTCGTGAAGCAGCGCCTTCCGGTCGTGAAGCGCCTTTGCAGTCGCCTTTTCTATGTCAAAGCCCAGAACGGAGGAAAAGCGCAGTGTCCTCATGATGCGCAGCGCATCCTCCTCAAAACGGCAGGAGGGTTCTCCCACACACCTGAGCACCTTGTTTTCAAGGTCGGAAAGCCCGCCGCAAAGATCCTTTATCTCACCGTTTATGTCCGCCGCAAGGGCATTTACCGTCAGGTCTCTTCTGGAAATGTCATCTGCAAGTGTATCGGAAAAGGTGACCTTTTTCGGGTGTCTGTGATCCTCATAGTCAAGATCGCTGCGGTAGGTGGTGACCTCTATGTTCTCTCCGCCCTGCTTTACGGTGACTGTGCCGTGTTTAAGACCTGTGGGAAAGGCTCTTTCACCGAATATCTCCATCACCCTTTCGGGGCGTGCGGAGGTGGTGATGTCAATGTCATGGGGGTATTTCCCCAGCAGCATATCCCGCACGCAGCCGCCTATAAGATAAGCCTCATGGCCGTCCGCTTCAAGGGCTCTGAGTATCTCTCCGGCATCCTGCGGGATCTCTATCCTCATCATATCTTTTCGCAGAGGGCTATGCCGTGGGCAGCTATGCCCTCATACTTTCCGGTAAAGCCCAGCTTCTCCTCGGTGGTGGCTTTTACGCTCACATCCTCCACGGGTATGCCTATGGCTTCGGCTATGTTGCGCCTCATGCTGAAAATGTAGGGAGCGAGCTTGGGAGCCTGCGCCACTACCGTGCTGTCCACATTTACCACCCTGAAACCGTTTTTCTTTATCATGGCGCAGACCTCCGACAGCATCTCAAGGGAGTCCGCCCCCTTCCACTTGTCGTCCGTATCGGGGAAATGAGTTCCCATATCTCCCATGGCACAGGCTCCGAGTATGGCATCGGTGATGGCATGGGTCAGCACATCCGCATCGGAATGACCGAAAAGGCCGAAAGGATATTTTATCTCACAGCCGCCTATGATCAGCTTTCTGTCCTGTATCAGACGATGGACATCATAACCCTGTCCTATTCGCAAATTACTCATTTTTCTCCTCCATTGCAGGCAGTGCCCGGCAGGCACAGCCGACAGCGACTCGTAATAACTCGTTCGGGAGCTTTTCAAAGGCTCCTGATAATACTTCATATGCAAGCAGGCATTTTACAGCCTGCTACATCTGGTGTCTTACCACTCCGTACTCATCGTCAAGACGGTAGTAGGGGCAGTTCCCCGTATCGCCCTGCACGAACCTGTAAATCTCGTCCTCGTCAAGATCCACAAGGCAGGTGTATTCATCGTATTCTTCATCGTAAACATAGTTTACGCAGTTTTCACAGACAGTCATGGCAGATCCGTTCCTCACCTTCGTACACATATCTGTCGGGCTATCACTGCTTTTCTCCGAAAGCGTATCTCCTTGCAAGAAGGGGCAGTATCAGAAGGATCGGCAGGAAATAGCCGTATATCTCATATTCGGAAATGATGAGAGCATTAAAGGTAGCGTGGTAGATGACCGCTCCCACAAAGGCGGCAAGAGTGCCGCAGTAAAAGAGCTTCTTCCGCCTGGAGATGAAGCCTATCGCCATCCCCACCGCCGCCGTGCAGGTGCTGTGCATCACAGAGGAACCCAGCAGTCTGAACAGCGCCCATCGGGCAGTGGCTGTATCAAGGTGCTGATAGAGCACCACTGCGCTTTCCGTAAAGGCAAAGCCGCTCCCCACCGCAAAGGATATTATCAGCAGTCCCCGCCTTTCCGGGTCTATGACACAGGCAAAAAAAAGCACGGGAGCCATTTTCAGCAGCTCCTCGGAAACGGGGGTCAGGGTGGTGACAAGGTATGGTATATCCTCACCGCAAGACCTGTAAAGCACAAGGTTCACGGGACCTGCCAGCAGGCAAAGGAGCATCCCGATCAGGTAAAACACTGAAAAAAGCCGCACCCTTCTGATGAACAGGGCGGATATCACCGCCCCGAGCAGGGGTATCACCCAGATGATAAGGACAGGCATCACTCGCTCCATCTGCGGACACCCCTTTCAAGAACAGGGAAGCAGGCGGCAGTCAGTATGCACTGGGGTATGGCAGACAGGGCGCAGAAGAAGTACCCGTCCCGTGAAAGGGCTGCGTTCTTTACCGTACACATAAGTCCCATGCACAGGATAAGGGCATTGTGGCCCCGCAGACAGGAGACTATGCCCCCCTCTATATCCGGGATGATAAGGTGCTTTATGTTGAAGTACGCCGCCATGGACACGGAGAGGCTGCAAAGGATGTAGCCGAAGACCTCTCCCGCCTCCGCACTGCCCCGCACCGCAAGGATCGAGGACACAAGAAGCAGGGCGGAAAGCGCACCTGCAGTGAGCCTGTATTTTCTGTTGGCGGCGCTGCGGTCATCCACAAGCAGGTCTATCTGCCCGTAGTTGGAGGAAAAGAAGAACATAAAGGCTCCCACCGTGCCCAGTGTGCCGGTCTGGAAAACTCCCTCCACAGGCACGGAGGTCATCACCCTTATGACGGTGTGGAAGCTGCCCAGCGCCATGCACAGGAGCCCCATTACCGACATGAGGGCATACAGCGGCATTTTCCCGCTGCGGCAGCGTATCAGCCCGTATACCGTGCCGAAGATCGCTGCCCCCATAACTGCGGTCTCCGAAAAAAGAATGTACATCATAAACCAAGCCTGCAAAAGCTAATTCTTGTCTTCTCCGTCCTCTATGTAATCAAAGGCGCCCTCTTCCACCAGCTTCATAAAGGCGGCTACCACCTCTTCGTTGTAGTAGCTCCCGCGGCAGCGGTATATCTCATCCGCCACTGTTTCAAGCTCCAGCTTCCTGCGGTAGACTCTTGTGGAGTACATGGCATCGAAGGTATCCGCAACTGCGATTATCTGCGCCACTTCGGGTATACGGTCTGCTGTGTAGGCATGGGGATAGCCCGTACCGTTGATGCGTTCGTGGTGATAGCCCGCACCATAGGCAAGGACAGGCTGCGCCTTGATCTCCTTGAGCACCTCGTAGCCGTTCCATGCGTGGCTCTTCATTATCTCGTATTCCTCGTCGGTGAGCTTTCCGGGCTTGTTGAGTATGGCATCCGGGATACTTATCTTTCCTATGTCATGGAGAAGTCCCACATTGTAGAAAGTATCCAGCTCCTCCTGGGAAAATCTCCCCATTTTTGCGGCAATGGCACGGGTGTACTTTGCCACTCTGAAGGAATGACCCTTTGTGTAGTTGTCCTTCATATCTATGCACTTTGCAAATGCGGTGATGGTCTGATTCAGTATCTCGTTCTTCTCTTTCAGCTTCTGGGCATCCTCCTTGGAGCGGCGCTGATAGAAATAACCCGTCAGCGCCAGAAGTATGCCTATCGCCGCAAGGAACATGATTATGCCGAACCATGTCTGCTGGTAGATGGGCACTTCCTTTACTATCTTCAGGGTGATGGTCTGGGTATGGTTCCCGTTGGGACCGATAAGGGACATGGTAAAGTAGTAGCTTCCGCCCTTCAGGTTGGTGTAGCTGATGGGTGTCAGTTCCGACCTCTTTACCACCGTATCCTTCTCCTCAAAGCCGAAAAGGTAATAGGTCACCGTGGGGTCCGTAAGACCGAAGGTTATGGGGAAGGCGTTTATGGTTATCCTGGTGGCATCCTCGGGAATGGTGATTATCTCCCCCTCCCTGAAAAGCTGCTCCCTGCCGTCTATCTCAACGGAGGCAATGGCAAGGATGGCACCGGAGGTCTCCTCTATGGGCTCGTTTATGTTCACTCCCGTAACTCCCTCGGAGCCCGAAATGAACAGGAAGCCGTTTTCATCCACATCGCTGCGTGAATTTACGGTGGACACGCAGGGAAGCCCCGCTGCACCGTTGAAAAGGCGGTAGCTCATGCCCTTGGTGTTGTTGATAAGGTCATCCGTGCTGACAACGAAAATGCCCGCACTGGAAAGCACCCATGTGCGCCCGTTGCCGTCGGAGAAAAGGTCGAAATTGTTGGCATAGGGGAAGTTGGTGACGGTGCGTATCTTTCCGTCCCTCATGACCGCCAGGCTGTTGGATGTGACTATCCAGTGGAGCCTTTTGTCCATGTCGTACTTTATGCGGAGTATTATCTCGCTCTGGAGCCCGTCTTCAAGACCCATGCGAACGGTATTGTCCCCGTCTATTATGTACATCCCGTCGCCGTCCGTGCCTATGAGGAGCCGCCCCAGTTCATCCTCCGAAAGGGAGAGCACCTGGGTGTTCCCAAGACCGTTGGCGGAGGTGTAGGTGCTTACCGCTTCGTTGGTGTCGGGATCTATCACATATACCCCGTCCGACACTGCCACAGCCATATTGCCGTTTTGCAGCTCACACACCGTGCGCACCTTTTTTGACGGGATGATCCCTTCCCTGTTGAAGGAGAATATCCCTCCGTCCGGGGTATACCTCAGCAGACCCATATCCGAATAGGTGCAAAGCCACAGACCCCCGTGGGAGTCCCTTTTTATTGAGCGTATGCGCACCCCTGAAAGTAGATCGCAGAGCTCATGCTCCCGGAGCTGCATCTTCTCCCTGTCTATGACATAAAGTCCGCTGTCCGTTCCCACAAAGACACTGTCCCCGCTGACACAGGTAGTGTTCACCACGGGAGAGCCCATGCCGGAGATACGGTCTATATCCACAAAGCGGCTCCTGACCATCTTCATGACTCCCTGCCTTGCGGAAGCGAACCACAGGTTGCCCTCCCTGTCCCTGAAGCAGGAATCGACAGAGTTTCTCATGGGAAGGTTCGGAAGGACAGTGAAGCTGCCGTCCTTTATACAGCCTATGCCCATATCCGTGCAGACCCAGATCACATCGTTCACGGTCTCCATCATGTTTATCCTGCCCAGAGGGGAAACGCTTATTATCTCAGGCTCTCTCAGACCGTTTGCCATGTTCACATGGAGCACATCACTGCCTGTGGTGCCCAGATAAACATAGCCCACATTCTCGGTATCGGGCATAACGGAGCTTATGGTGTATTCTGTGGAATCGGAGCTGTAGTAGGAGGTAATCTTCAGTCCGTCAATGCTGAAAAAGGCACCGTCCACGGTCACACCGTAGACCGTCTCACCCTCTGAGCGCAGCTCCGTAACATATTCATCGTTTATGATGGGGTCGTCTATGATATTCAGTTCGTCGTATTTATCTATGTAGGCTATGCCGTGGGCTGTGGCAAAGAGGACATTGCCGTTGTCATCCTCTGCTGCGGAGTACACCGAAAGGGAGCGCAGACCGTTTGCCTTGTCGTAGGTCTTGAACACCCCGTCCTTGTACATCACTATGCCCTTGTCGTTGGTGCCTATCCACAGCCTTCCCAGACTGTCGGTATACAGGCTCGATACACCTGTCACACCTGCGGAATGGTCTATCCTGTAGAAATTCTTTCCGTCAAAACGGGTAAGCCCCGCATAGGAGCCTATCCAGATAAAGCCGTCGGGAGTCTGGGTAACGGCATTGGCTTCGGAGCCGGGGAGCCCGTTGCGGGAATTGTAGAGCTCTGCCATAAAGCCGTGGGCGGTGTCGTCAAATTCAATGCCCTTTTCCTCTTCCGAGGGCTTTGCACCGCTGCCGCTGTCCTCCTCCGTGTCTGTGCGGGAGGACGCAGAAACGTCGGGCACGGTGCCCGTAAGCGCCGTCCCTGTGATGAAAAGCTCCGTCTGCTTTTCCTCTGCGGCAGGAGCTGAGACCTCCGTCACCGCTGCTTCTTCGCTTACGGCAGCAGACACGGTCTCGGCGGGAGCCTCCTCCGGCTCCTTTGCCATCATGGCCGCCGATTCCGAAAGGGCACGGAATTCATCTTCGGCAGAGCGGGGAGCCGTAGTCACAAGGTTTTCCGCCGCGGGCGGGTCCGCATAGACGCAAAGCGGCGTGCCCATGCCCGAAAAGGCACAGACCGCCGCTGCTATTGCCGAAAAAATATGTTTGAACCTTATATCCATATCCCGACCTCCGGTCAGAGGTTAAGAGTGTCCGTCCGCCATTCCTCTGCAAGGTTTAATACTGATTCTTCCTCGATGTATAGACGATATCCAAACCTCAGATCCCTTATATCCAAGCATTTGCGGCTTGTTTCTTGTCTATACATCGGTCAGAAATCAGTATAAAAAGGGCAGAAGCCCATGTATTATTCTTTTATAATTATACATCAAAAAAACCTGTATGTCAAGGAAAAATTAGTCGGTACGACCGACAGCGAACAGGTCGGTACGACCGACAGCGAACAAGCCGGTACGACCGACGGCGAAAAGGTCGGCATCATTGACAGAAATACTTCCGGGTCCTTTATCTTTTCCGCAAAACACTGCATCCATATACTGATCCTTCCTCGATGTACAGACGATCTCCAAGCCTCAGATCCCTTATATCCAAGTATTTGCGGCTTGTTTCTTGTCTATACATCGGTGAGAGATCAGTATTAGGAAATGCCGGTTTGATCTGCGGGTGTACCCCCTCCGTCAGAGAGGGAGCATCCCCTAAAAATACTTCACCTTTCTTGTGAGCCTGATGAGCATATCAAGGCGTGCCCTGTCCTTATACTCCGGCTTTACCATGTAGTAAACATAGTTTTCGAGCACATTTATGTCCGGTACGCTGCGTCCCTCTATCTTGAAATTGACTATACCCATGCGGGCATACCTTTCCACGCCCTCCGGGTCTATGTGCAGGGGTGAATCCGTGGTGCGGTAAAGGTCTTTGAGCATACACGGACATTCAAAGGGTTCGGGATCACAGGGCTTGCCTGTCTTTTCAAGGGACTCCAGCACTTTTATCTGGGAACGGCCCACCGAACGGTAATGCTCTCCTCTCCTTTTGCACTGCGGGGTGCAGCAGGGGTTTATGAGCAGCTCTATCTTCTCCTTGTGAGGGAGCTTTTCGGCAGCTTCAAAGTCGTTGTTGAAGTTGTAATCCAGCACCACAAGTGAATAATCCTTTTCCAGCTCCTCCGTCAGAGCGGGGATGTCCCTTATCTCCTTGCAGGTGGATGAGGTTATCTTCATGCCGGGAAAATTCTTTCTGATGTGCTCCTCCAGCAGGGGAGACATGACTATGGCTTCGTTGAGCCCGTTGTCCGCTGCCTTCAGTACCGCATTGCAGAAAGGCTCCTTCAGGTGCTTTTCTTCTATAAGGGGATTGGTGAGGGTAAAGCGCAGGGGGATGCCCTTGCTGTTGAAGCGGGTGATGACTTCCTTTATCACCCTGACATCTATGCCCCCGGATATAAAGCGGCCGCCGTTGAATACCATGTTGGGGAATGCTCCGTAAACGGAAGCTATCTTCGTGCCCTCACGGAACCTTTCCGGGAAATCCTCCATATACTCCGCCAGTATAAGGTTCAGGCGGAAATGGCGCATAAAGTCCGGTATATGGTACCTGTACTCCATCACTTTGTACCGAACATCCTGCTGCCTGCATCTCCCATTCCGGGAACGATGAAGAGATCGTCGCTGAGATCGTTGTCCACCGCAGCACAGTAGATCTGTACATCCGGGTGCTCCTTGTTCACAAGCTCTATGCCTCTGGGATGAGCTATAAGGCACATGAACTTTATCTCCCTGCAGCCCGTGTTCTTCACCAGTCTGATGGCTTCGCAGGCAGTGCCTCCCGTAGCCATCATCACATCGGCTATTATAGCCGTGCGCTCTCCTGTGTCACCGGGCAGCTTGCAGTAATACTCCACCGCATCTGCTGTGGCAGGGTCTCTGAAAGTACCTATATGACCCACCTTTGCAGCGGGTATCATGCCCATTACACCGTCTGTCATGACGAGACCCGAACGGAGTATGGGCACAAAAACTATCTTCTTCCCGGAGATCACCTGTGAAGATGCCACTCCCAGAGGGGTATGCACCTCAACGGTCTTGGTGGGAAGGTCTCTGAGCGCCTCATAGCACATAAGCATGGATGTCTCGCTCACCAGCTCCCTGAATTCCTTGGAGCCGGTGTTGGAGTCTCTGAGAAGTGTCAGCTTATGCTGCACCAGCGGATGATTTATAACGGTGAAGTTCATATCATTGCCCCCTTATGCTTCAAGCTCTGCTATCTTGTCTATCCTGCGCTGATGTCTGCCCCCCTCAAAGCCAGTGGAAAGGAAGGTGTCCACTATCTCAAGGGCAAGCCCCGCTCCCGTAACACGTCCGCCCATGCAAAGTGCATTTGCATCGTTGTGGAGCCTTGTATACTTTGCGGAATAGCAGTCGCCGCAGAGAGCCGCCCTCATGCCCTTTATCTTGTTGGCGGCAATTGAGATCCCTATGCCCGTACCGCAGATAAGTATAGCCTTTTCTCCCTCTCCCGCCAGGAGCCTTGTGCAGACCTCCTTTGCCACATCCGGGTAGTCCACCGATTCTCCCTTTTCGGAGCCGTAGATCTTGTATTCAAGCCCCTTTTCCTCCAGGTGCTTTGCTACTTCCCTGCCAAGTTCGTATCCGCCGTGATCGCAGCCTATAAGTATCATTTTCTTTTACTCCCTTCCGGATCATTTCCTGTATTTGTTTTCGTATTCATCATTCAGCGCCCTGAGCGCCGCCTTGAGCCTCTCCACCTGCACTGCCACTGCCTCCGGAGCAGGTCCTCCCTCGCTCTTTCTCTGCATAACGCAGGTATCAAGGCTGATAGCATCGTACACATCATCATCAAAGAGGTCACAGTTTTTTTTGTACTCGGCTATGGGCAGCTCCTCGAGAGTGGTGCCCAGTTCTATGCAGCGTGCCACAAGGGAGCCTGTCGCCTTGTAGGCGCTCCTGAAAGGCAGACCCTTTTTCACCAGATAGTCCGCACAGTCCGTGGCGTTTATGAATCCCTTTGCCGCAGCCCTTCTCATGTTGTCGGGAAGGACGGTCATGGTGGCGAGCATGGGAGTGAAGGTGGATATGCACAGCTTCAGAGTGTCGCAGGCGTCAAATATAGCCTCCTTGTCCTCCTGCATATCCTTGTTGTAGGCAAGGGGAAGGTTCTTCATCATGGAGAGGAGGGTCATAAGGTCGCCGTAGACCCTGCCTGTCTTTCCCCTGATAAGCTCCGTAACATCCGGGTTCTTCTTCTGTGGCATGATGGATGAACCGGTGGAATAGGCATCATCCAGCTCTATGAACTTGAATTCCCAGGAGCACCACATGACGATCTCCTCGGAAAACCTTGAAAGGTGCATCATGATAAGGGAGAACGCAGAGGCAAGCTCTATGCAGAAATCCCTGTCGGAGACCGCATCAAGGGAATTCTGGCAGATACCGCCGAAATTCAGGGAAGCGGCAGTCATGTTCCTGTCTATGGGGTAGGTGGTGCCTGCCAGAGCGCAGGCTCCGAGGGGCATCTCATCCATCCTCTTCACGCAGTCATCCAGCCTCCCCAGATCCCTGAGCAGCATCTGCGCATACGCCAGGATATGGTGGGCAAAGGTGACGGGCTGCGCCCTCTGCAGGTGGGTGTAGCCGGGCATCACAGTGTAGTAGTGCTGCTCTGCTATGCCTATGATAGTCTCTGTCAGGTCGCACAGCAGAGTGCGGATAACAGGTATCTCCTCATATTTCAGGTGATGTCTCAGGTCGGTAGCCACCTGGTCGTTGCGGCTGCGGGAGGTATGGAGCCTTTTTCCCGTATCCCCCAGCCTTTCGGTCAGCACCTGCTCCACGAACATATGTATATCTTCGGCATTGGGGTCTATCTCCAGTTTTCCGCTGTCAATGTCGGAAAGTATCCCCCACAGACCCTCTGTGATCTTTTCGCTCTCGCTCTTGTCTATTATCCCCTGCTCACCCAGCATATGTGCATGGGCAACAGAGCCCGTAATGTCCGAACGGTACATCCTGGCATCGAATTTGATGGAGGAATTGAAGTCATTTACACGGGAGTCTATTTCCTTGGAAAATCTCCCCGCCCACATCATCGACATTAAGTTTTACTCCTTTCAAAGCTATCCATGAGCTCATCTGCATTTTCAAGTGCGGTAGGCGTTATGCTCTCCCCCACCATTATCCTTGCTATCTCTTTCCTGCGCCCCTCTCTGTCGAGAGGTGTCACATGGGTATAGGTGCGGCTGTCGTCGGACTTTTTCTCTATCAGCAGGTGATCGTCCGCCGCAGCGGCTATCTGGGGCAGGTGGGTCACGCAAAGCACCTGCCTTGACCGTGAGACATTTTTCAGCTTCACGGCTATCTTCTGTGCCGCCCTGCCCGAAACTCCCGTGTCTATCTCATCAAATATCATGGTGTGAGCCTCGTCGGGTATAACATTTTTCAAAGCCAGCATTATCCTTGAAAGCTCACCGCCGGAGGCTATCTTTGCAAGGGGTCTCAGCTCCTCGCCCCTGTTGGCGGAAATAAGGAACTCAACGCTGTCCATCCCCTTTTCCGTAAGGTTTCCGTGGGTGATACGAGCCTTTATCTTCACTCCCGGCATATCCAGGAAGGAGAGCTCTCCCTCCACTGCCTCCGCAAATCTCTCCGCCGTTCTCTCCCTTTCGGCGGAAAGCTCCTTCGCCTTTACGCTTACCCTGTGCAGGAGCTCCGTCCTCTTTGCCGTCAGCTCTTCAAGCACGGAAGAAAGGTCATCCTGCTCCGCAAGCTCCGCCTTCGCACTTTCAAAGTGCTTCCTCACATCCTCAAGGTCAGGCCCGTACTTGTCTTTAAGGTATTCAAGAGTATCACTGCGTGCGGAAAGAGCCGCAAGCCGCCCCGGATCGTTGTCTATGCCGGAGGTGGAGCGCTCTATTTCCTCCGCTATGTCCACAAGCTCTATGCGGACGCTTTCGAGCCTTTCCGTAAGAGCGGCATACCTGTCGGTCAGGTCGGACAGATCCTCAAGGCGCCGCTTTGCCTGAGATATTATCTCCGCTGCGCTCCCTTCCTCTCCGTTGAGGGAATTCCCGGCAAAATACAGCCCCTCCAGTATGTACTCCGCATTCTGGGCTTCACTAAGCTCCTCTGCCAGCCTTTCGTCCTCTCTTTCCTTGGGCGCAGCCTCTCCTATCTCCTTTACCGCCTCATTCAGCTTGTCTGCACGCTCTCTCTTCTCCTTATACTCTATGCTCTTTGAGCGCAGCCTGCGGGAAACCGTCTGCAGCTCCCTGAATTCCTGCCTGTAAGCCTCTATCTGCTTTTCAAGGCCGCCGAACCTGTCAAGTATATCTATGTGCCTTTCCGTCTCCATAAGGATACGGTTGTCATGCTGCCCGTGGATGTTCACAAGCCCCTCCGTCACCTCTTTGAGAAGTGCCACGGCGGTGGCTTTTCCGTTTATCCTTGCGGTGCTGCCGCCGTCGGAGCGTATCTCCCTGGAAAGGGTGAGCTGCCCCTCCTCATGGGATATGCCCATGCTGTCAAGGCGTTGGCAGCACTCCTCCGAAAGGTCGGTGAAAAAAGCGGTTATGACAGCCTTATCGCAGCCGGAACGGACTATGTCCTTGGTGACACGCTGCCCCAGCACGGAGTTTATGCCGTTTATGAGAATGGATTTACCGGCTCCCGTTTCTCCGGTGAACACATTGAAATGCTCCCCGAAAGGGATGACCGCCTCCTCTATTATGGCAAGGTTTTTTATGTAAAGCTCCTTCAGCAAGATATCAAGCCCTTTACTCGTTATGATTGGATGAAAAGATGTCCGAGACCTCTGTTATGGATATATATGCCTTCGGGTCTATACTGTTGACTATATTCCTCATTCTGGTCACATGGAAGCGGGAGCAGACGAAATACACCATGGTCTTTGGGGTATTGGAGTAGCCCCCCGTAGCCTGCACCGTGGTCATGCCTATGCCGAACTGCTCCGACAGGGACTCGCATATCTCCTTCGGCTTTGTGGTGATTATCATGGCGCCCTTTGCCCTGTCAAAGCCCTCTACCACATAGTCCACGGTGTTGAGCGCCGCCATATAGGTAACTATGGAATACAGGGGAAGTATCCAGCTGTTGAATACGATACCGCAGATTATGTAAAGTATCACATTGTGGATCATGCAGAAGGTGCCGACGGTGATGCCCAGCCTCTTTGCAAAGATGACAGCAAGTACCTCTATGCCGTCCATCGCACCGCCGAAGCGGATGGCAATGCCGCTGCCCAGACCCGATACCGCTCCGCCGAAAAGGGCGCACAGAAGCAGATCCTGTCCTGCAAGAGGGGATGCAAAGGAAACATCTATGGGGAACACATCCGTTATCAGGTGGGCAAAGAGGGAATACACCGCCACCGCCAGCACAGCGTAGAAGGTGAAAGCCCTGCCCTGTGTCTTCAGACCGTACAGGAAGATGGGGACATTCAGAACTACAAGGAACAGCGACAAGGATAACTCATCGGGCGTAAGCTGGGAAAGCAGCATGGAAATGCCCGAAACTCCGCTGTCATACAGCTTTACGGGGTACAGAAAGATAGTTATGCCAAAGGCATTTATAATGCCCGCCGCAAATATCATTATGACATTGAGCGGCTTTATCTCCTTAAAAAACGATCTCAGTCCCAAAGTATCATCAGCTTTCCTTTTTGGCATTGCCCGAACCGAACCTGTCGAAAAGAAGAGGGATGGCAGCACCGGCCACAAGAGCTATGATGCCGTATACAGCCGTCATTCCCCATTCAAGATTCTCTCCGCCCTCTGCTGTCTCACGGGGAAATATGGCGAAGAAGGAACCGATTATAAGCCCCATTATGACCGCATAGGTGCCGAGCTTTGACTTTTTCAGAGCCACGGTCACTGCCTTTGCACAGCCTATGATACCGAATGCCGCACCCAGCGCCGCAGGTATGAGTATGGGGAAACGCTCTGCGATATTGTCAAGGGAAACAGCCTCTATGACCGAACGGTAGCCACCGAGTATCAGGAGCACGAGAGAGCCGCTGAGTCCCGGCATTATCATTGCGGCAGCCGCCACCGCAAGGCAGAGGAAAAGGTATATGAACACAGGCAGCGTAAGCTCCGTTATCACATTGTCGGAGCCGCCCTGCATGGAGATGAGGGTAACGGCTATCATCACGGCAAAGCCGGCTATAAACGGGACGATATGCACAGGCCTGAATTTCCCGTCTGAGGTGGCTTCCTTGTAAATGGCGGGAAGAGAGCCTGCCACTACTCCCATAAAGAAAAACTGGGTCTGCACATAGAACTTTTCAAAGCAGTAGTCAAGCACCGTGGCAGATGCAAGTACGCCCACCGCCATGCCGATGCCTATGGTGAGCAAAAAGAAAAAATTGTCCTTTATCTTTTTAAAGCTAATGTTCCCCAGTATGTCCATAAGGCGGTCAAAGACCTTCATTATGACCATCATGGTGCCGCCGCTGACTCCGGGTATGGCATTTGCCACGCCTATGAAAACTCCTTTTACTATGTTCAGAATGTATTCCATCCTCAAAACTCCTGTTTGACAATATCGGATTTTTATGATAGTATATATCAGTAAAGACAATTATTTTACCTGTCGGAGGTATGTATGAGATTATTCAGTCCCGACGGCAAGCTGTACCGTGGTATGGTAAAGCTGACGGAAGCCGTGGGAATAAACCTGCTGTGGATACTTTTCTCCCTGCCCGTGGTGACCTTCGGTGCATCCACCGCTGCCGCCTTTTCCGTGCTGATGAAGCTGGTAAAGGACGAAGAGGGCCATGTGGCACAGGATTTCCTTGCAGCTTTCAGGGCAAACCTGAAGCAGGGCATAGCCATGTCATTTATAAACCTTGTCTGCATAGCTGCGGTGTATCTGGACATACGCATAATGGATGCTGCGGAGGAAAACAGCTTCGTTTTCCTGATAATAGCAGTGGTGGCAGGCTATGTGTTCATCTTTTCCCTGCTCTATGCCTATCCGCTCATCGTCCGCTATGAAAACACGGTGCTGAACACCCTGCGGAATTCCTTCCGCATATCCATGCGCTATTTTCTGCGTTCCCTTGGGGCAGTCATACTTGCGGCAATGGAGATATTCCTCTTTGTCTTCAACTACACCACCCTGTTCATAGGGCTTTTCTTCGGAGGCTCGGTGGTAATGGGCACCATAAGCCTTTTCGCAAACGCTGTCTTTGAGGATATAGAGAAGAATACTCCCGAAGCGGTGAAAAGGTAAAAGACCCTTTCCCCCAAAAATATTTTATCGCCGGTACGAACGTACCGGCGATTATTATTTTATACTATTTTGCCTGAATTGTCAAGTGAATATGTGCAGTAAACCACAACAAGCAGTACAGGCTCCGTTTGCCGAACCTGCGGGCGCCGCTGCCCCGTTAATGCGGGGAAAAGCCATAATTATCGCCTGCGGGTGCTGCCCGCTATTCCATTGCATCAAGAGATGCGTTGAATTCCTCGATGAGAAGGTCTGCGGCGGGAGCAAGAGCCTCTCTTACCGTGGGCCAGTCGTGACCGTAGAAGGGAGCACGTATGCCCTGATCGCCGGAATCCAGTATGTTCATAAGGTCGGTGGGAACACCTGTGTGAATGGAATAAATAGGATGCTCCGCAGTCATTTCGTTTATCTTCTGCCTCATCTCTATCATCTCATCCGTCCAGCCGTAGTCGTTCTTCAGACGGTCATTTGCGATCTGCTTTGAGTTCTCGTCAAAGTTTGCAGCCAGTGTACATTCCATGAACCTTGCAACGCCTTCGGGGTTCTGTGCCCCCTTGCACAGCATATAGGCCTCCAGACCTGCGGGCATATAGTAGGCATCGGTGTCGTCCCCTCTGGGGATAGGCACGAACATAACATCCTCCGGGCTGCCGAACTGGGCAGTCCAGATGTCGGGAGCCCCTTCAAGAGCATATCCGCCCACGATGTAGAAAAGCTCCTTGCCCTCACCTATGAATTCCGGGTGCACGTTCCACTGGAAAAGGTTCTTGTCCAGCACCAGCCCTGACTGATTGAGATCGTAGGCAAAATCCATAGCCTTTTCAAGTCGCTCATCGTACAGGTTCGATACCAGCTTGCCGTCTTTGAGCTCCACGGGAGCCACACCGCCCGACAGCATAAGGGGCTTTTCGTTGAACCAGCCGTCAAGACCGTACTGCTCGGAATCCACATCCACATAATCCGACAGCATCTGCTTGAAGGTGCTCCAGGTCCATTTTCCCTCTTCAAGGAGATCTGCGGGATCCTCAAAGCCCATGTTCTGGATGGTCTGGCGGTTGTAGATGACAATCTCCCCTGCGGAGGGCTGAGTGCAGATAAGGTAGTGGCTGCCCTTGAGCTCAAACATATCGTTAAGATCCTTGACGGTGCTCCAGAGGTCGTCACTGAAGTCCACATACTGGTCATAGGGATCGAACTGACCGTTGGGGACGCCCTTGGGATAGGAGTCAAGGTCGCCGCCCGCACAGAAGTCTATGCCCGTGCCCCCCAGGATGTTGGTGGACAGGTCGGTAAAGCGGTTGCTCCATGTGGTCTGTATATACTCTATCTCACCGTCGTACTTCCTTTCAAACAGGTCAAGGGAGAGAGATTTCTGGTTTCCCGCAGTGGTGGCGTGGAAGGGATCGTAGAACGAGAACCACTTGATGGTCTTGTTTTCAAGCTCCTCATCCTTCAGAAGATCCGACACATCGTCCATTTTCTTGCTGTCTTCCTCAGACATGGTCTCCGTATTGATGGCAACTGTAATGGCTGTGGTGGTCTCCGCCGTGGTCTCGGTGCTGTCGCCGCCCGTGCCTCCGCAGGCGGATGCAAGCGCCATCGTTACTGCTGCGACCCCTGCCATGGTCCTTCGTTTATTCATAGCTTTTTCCTCCGTACAGGTCGGAGGGCGCTTTCCCTGCGCCCCGTCATATCATGCGAATACGCATACAGTGGATATCTCAGTTTCATTTTATCATATGAAAACGATTTCTTCAATATCCATTCCGCCGATTTTTGCGGCGGTCTGTTAGCATATTTGCCTAAAAAGCAGCCGCCTGTATCCTCTGCCGATGAATAAAGCACAGTGTTAAAAAGCATATTCCGCATAATATTTGCATAAGATCCCGAAAGATTAGAAAAACATTAAAATTATCATATTTTATTTAAAAAAGTCGGTTTTCTATTGACAAATCATCCGAAAAAAAGTATACTCTAATCACAGGCAGAAAAAAACAGCACACGCATAAGCGTGGTGATCTTACGGAGGTAAATAAGATGTTTGAAAATTTTGAAAAATTCGCAGAGACCCTTTCCAACACCGGCAAGAACGGTATCGATTTCGGCAAACTGAGCTACAAGGCAGCTACTGAGCAGAAGGCTCTCAACGACCTTTACAACCGCATCGGAAGAAAGTTCGTTGAGGAGAACAAGGATGTAGCCGTAGACGGTGAGCTGGGCGAGATAAAGGCTCAGGCTGTTGCAAAGGCACAGGAGATAGAGGCTCTCAAGGCTCAGATCCGTATGCTCAGAGGCGTTGTCGTATGTGAGAACTGCGGCGCCGAGGTAGATGCGGAGAACGACTACTGCGGCAAGTGCGGCACAAAGCTGGTAAAGCCCGAGCCTCCCGTTGAGGAGACCGAGGACGAGGTCGCAGATGACGGCGAGTCCATCGAGGTAGAGGTCGTTGTTGAGGATGACCACACCAACGAAGGCGCAGCCGACTGATACTGATACTTCCTCGGTGTATAGACGATCTCCAAGCTACAGATCTCTTATATCCAAACATTTGCAGCTTGTTTCTTGTCTGTACATCGGTCAGAAATCAGTATAAGACAAGCTATCCACTTTTCTTCCATAATATCCTGAAAAGGCGGCAGAGTGATCTGCCGCCTTTTGCTGTGTATGCACATTATTTGAGAAGTGCAGCCATGAGCCTTTCCACTATCTCCTTCTGCTCGCTGTCCAGACGGCGGTACATTTCCATCATCCTCTGTTCGGACTTTGTCAGCCTTTCACCGCCGGTCCCCTGCTGCGAGAATGACCTCCCCGCTATGTAATCAAGGCTCACACCGTAAAAATCCGCAAGGGTCACCGCAAAGTCAAGGGGAACGGTGTGCTTCCCCTGTTCATAGTTGGTATAGGTAGTCTTGTGCATATAAAGCTGCCTGCACAATTCCTCCTGTGTAAGATCCTTGTCCTCTCTCAGATCACGTATCCTCTGGTAATGCTGCATCTAAGTCGACCCCTTGTCCGTACTTTTCTACAAGTATAACACAAAAGTCACAAAACTATTGACAAATGACAACATCTATTGTATAATAATTCTAAAATACATCTTTTGTTGTATTTATCGGATGAAAGGATGAGTGATCATGGGATTTGATGTAACAAGCAAAAAGGACAGCCTGAAGGAAAAGTTCAACAGCCTGACCGGCAAGGAACGCATAAAGGTAATAGGCATCGGCATAGCGGCGCTGGCAGTTTTGATCTTTGCAATAATAGGTATCATCGGCGTGGCGCAGATGTCCCGACACGACAAAAAGGAAGTAGATACGATCATAGGTGACATAAAGGTCAATACGGCAGAGATAAAGAGGATAATATCCGACGCCTCCGACCTTGTCACCGTAAAGGACACTTATATCGTCAATGAGTCCTTTGAGAAAAATGCCTTCGGGAATGTGGAGCTTCCCTTTGGCATAGGCGTAGAAAAGGTCACGGTGATGTTTACCAGCGAATACGGGCTTGGGGTCGATGTTTCGCAGGTAGTCGTGGATGTGAACGATACGGCAAAGACAGTCACCCTTGTCCTGCCCGAACCCAAGATAGTATATGATAAGATAGACCTTGAAAACGCCGTACTTGTCAACAACAAGGATTCCGTTTTTGTAAAGGATACCAACGCAGAGACCATTGCAGCAATGGCAAAATTCCAGACAGAAAAGGAAAAGGAGATACTGGCAGACAAGGAGTTAATGTACCGTGCCACCTCCAACGCCGAAAATGTACTGACAGACCTGCTTGAACAGTCCGGCGCCCTGAACGGCTACGACCTGAGACTGAAATAAAACTATCAGCCGCATTGTCCACGGACAATGCGGCTGTTTTTACGGTCGTGCCGGTTTGCTGTCATTCGTGCCGACCCGCTGTCGGTCGTACCTGTTCGCTGTCGGTCGTACCGACTCACCGTCGGCTGTGCCGACTCGCTGTCGGTCGTGCTCGGTCACCGTCGGCTGTGCCGACCTTAGACCTGAGAGTTGTTGTCAAGGAAATCCATAACTGCATCAACAGTGGTAAATGCCAGTGAAGTGCAGGTGTCGGCGCAGCCGTAGTAGATGCAGATCCTGCCGGTGTCGGCATCAACAAGATTTGCGCAGGGGAATGTAACTGCGTCGGTATCGCCTACCAGCTCGTAGTACTCCTGAGGGCTGAGGAGGTAGGAAGCGCCTCTCTTGAGCACCTTCCAGGGCTCGTCCTTGTCCAGCAGAGCAGCGGAGAAGGAATAAACATAGCCGTTGCAGGATGTGAGAACGCCGTGGTAGAAGATGAGCCAGCCTCTGTCAGTCTCTATGGGAATAGGACCTGCGCCCATCTTGGTGGACTCCCATCCCTTGGAGGGACCCATTACATGGCGATGCTCGCCCCAGTAGGTAAGGTCGGGAGACTGGGAGATGAACATATCACCGAAAGGAGTATGGCCGCTGTCGGAAGGACGGGACATCATCATATACTTGTTGTTTATCTTTCTGGGGAACATAACGCCGTTCCTGTTGAAGGGAAGATAAGCATTCTCAAGCTGTGTGAAGGTCTTGAAATCATAGGTGTAGGCGATGCCGATGGTGGGCTTCCAGCCGTAAGCGTTGCACCATGTCACAACATACTTGTCTTCCAGCTTGCAGACTCTGGGATCGTAGCCGTACTGCCACTCTGCAACTTCGGGGATATCGCACTCAAAGTGGATGCGCTCCTCGTTTATATCCCAGTTGATGCCGTCAACGGAGAAGCCTGCGTGAAGCTCCATGTTGCGCTCTCTGTCATCTACTCTGAAAACGCCTGCGAACTTGTAGTCGCCGCATTCAAAGGGAACAACGGAGGAATTGAAAATGGAGTTGGAGGGCTCTCTGTAGCCGTTTGCCTTCTTGACCATTATCTGGTCTCTCTTGATGATGGGGTTGGCATCGTAGCGCCAAACTACATCCCTGCAGCCCTCGGGCTTGTCCATCCAGGGGATATTGGGCATAGAAACGCCGTTTACAACAGTTGTTTTCATAATGCAGCCGCCTTTCAAAGTAAATTAATTTCATTCCAAAGGTCACAAACCCGTGACCTTTACTTTACTAACCGATATTAAGAGTATAGCACATTAAAATTTACTTGTCAATAGCTTACAAATTATTTATTTCCCAAAAAGGAAAGATTGTGGAAGTTTAGGGGATTTGTCTGATTTTATAAGTTAAAATAGTTAATATTCACTAATTAAAATTTGTAATTTAAAGCGTAAACGAATATTAAATTAAACTAACAGTATTAACTGCGCATTTAAAATTAACTATTTTTTCTTCTGCATCTGCCTTATAAATCTCCAGATATTTCTGATAACTATCACTCCAAGGGCGATAAGCATTATGAAAAACAGCGCAAATACCGACATCGACAGCAGCCCCACCGGATCGGAGAGCTTCTTTGCGTTTGCAGCATTTTCCGAGTAGAATTCGTAGACTGCCGTATCCCCGCTGACAGAAAGGTTATAGAACTCCTTATCCGTCAGCCTGCTTTCCGCCGCCTCCGTAACTCCCAGCACCTTTCCCTCTGCCGAAACATAGGCAGCCTTAAAGCGGCCGAATTTCTTGTAGATGCCGCTCATCCCGCCTATGGTGCCGCTCTTGTCAGCAAAAGAAAAGTATTCCTTTGCGGGCAGACCCATTTCGTTTATCTCCAGGACCACTTCCGAAGTACCGCTGTAATGCCTTGAAAGGCTCATGTAGCCGTCCTCGCTGTAAAGGGAGATCTCCGAATCCGCAGGAAAGGACGGAGCATCGGTCTTCGTTCTTTCCCCGTCAGAGCCTGCTCTTACGGCTTCAAGTACAAATCCGCTGTTTTCGGTGTAGTATTCGCTTTCGGGAGAGATCTTCCCGAGAATGTCTATGTAGGCGGTGCCGAGAGGAAGCGTCACCGGCTCAAAGCTGACGATCATCAAGTCTTCTTCAGGCTTGTTCTCTGCGGCAGCGCAAAAAACAGAAGGGATCAGCAGAAAAAATGCCGTTATGACCGCCGGAACGATATTCCTTTTCATTTTTCCACCACCATAAGAAATTCCCTGTTTCCGTCCCCGCCCTTTATGGGGGAAGGGATGATACCGGTCACATCAAATCCCGTCATCCGGGCAAAGGCTTTTATGTCCTCCTTTACCCTTTCCGCCACTTTGTCGGACTTCACTATGCCGCCTTTCCCCAGTCCCGACTTCCCGCACTCAAACTGCGGCTTTATCAGAACTGCGGCGTGTTTTCCTTTCAGCACACGGTAAATAACAGGCAGCACCAGTTTAAGAGAGATAAAGGAAACATCACAGCAGATAAAGTCTATATCCCGCTCAAAGTCCCCGGCTTCCACATTCCTGATATTCACGCCCTCCAGAGAGCATACACGGTCATCTTTTGCTATACTTTCGTCAAGCTGTCCGTGACCCACATCCAGCGCATACACAAAGGCTGCCCCCCTTTGCAGGAGGCAGTCGGTGAAACCGCCCGTGGATGCGCCTATATCCAGGCAGCAAAGCCCTTCAACGCTGATGTTGAAATGCTCCACAGCCGCTTCCAGCTTGTAGCCGCCCCTTGAAACATATCTGCTCCGGGCAAGGACGGTCACCACATCCTCCTCCCCCACATCAAGGGAGGGTCTTGCCTTTTTCCCCTTTACCTCCACAGCACCCGCAAGGATGAGCCTTTTTGCCTCCTCACGGCTCTTTACTCCGTTTTCGGAGAGCCATACATCAAGTCGCATTCAGTGCCTCATTTATACTGTTCTCATCAAGTCCGAAAAGCTCCAGCTGCTCATCAGATGAAGCCTGAGCCACAAAGCCGCTCACAGCCCTGATGCGGACTTTGCCCCTGAATCCCGCCTTCATCAGCTCCGAAAGCAGGAGCTGCCCTATGCCGCCATTTTCCAGTGACTCTTCAAATATCAGGATACTTTTGTATTTCATGCAAATATCCATGATCTCTTTTTCTATGGGGAATACCTTCACAAGGCGAAGTGTATCAGCCCTTGCAGCTTTTATGCCGCATTTTTCCAGGATCCCGCCCACCTTTCCGAAGCCTATGAAAAGTGTTTTTGAGCCGTATTTCCTGTGGCTGAAAAGCTCTGCGGGAGAGAGCCCCCTTACCTCCGTACCCTTGGGGTACCGCACCGCAGCGATGCCATCGGTATCGTAGACAGCGGCATAGAGGCAGGCCTTCATCTCCGCATAGCTTGCGGGGGAATAGATCGTCGTTCCGGGTATGGAGGTGAGCATGGGTATGTCAAATACCCCCTGATGGGTCTGCCCGTCCTCTCCAGTAAGCCCGGCTCTGTCCACACAGAGGACTATGTGGGTGTTCTCTATGGCAGTGTCGTGTATCAGCTCATCGAAGGAGCGCTGCAAAAAGCTGGAATACACCGCAAACACGGGTATCATCCCCTGTGTGGCAAGTCCTGCCGCAAAGGTGACAGCATGACCCTCGGCTATCCCCACATCAAAGAACCTTTCCGGATGATCCGCCGCAAAGGAATTGAGACCCGTGCCGTATTTCATAGCGGCGGTAATGGCACAGATCCGCCTGTCGCTGTCCGCAAGCGAGGAAAGCTCCCTGCCCATAACAGCCGAAAAGCTGTCATCCGAAACTTCACCCGCAGCCGCACTTCTCAGCTCTCCGGGCTTCAGGGCATGAAAGGCACCGGGGTTTTCCTCTGCGGGCTTGTAGCCCTTTCCCTTTTTGGTCTTGACGTGTACCACCACAGGCTTTCCGATGGCTTTTGCAGCTTCAAGGTACTGCTCCAGCTCCCGCAGGTCATGACCGTTTACGGGTCCCAGATAGGTAAAGCCCATGTTTTCAAACATGGACGGACCGTTGTAGCCTGCCGCCCTGTAAAGGAAAAACCTGATGGTGTCCTTGGAGGTGAGCATAAGGGACTTTATGGGGCCGCCTATGACAGGAGTGCTGTCAAGTGCCTTCTCCACTGCCTTTTTTGCCGTGATGTAGGACTTCTGCCCCCTGAGAGCCGAAAGGTGCTTTGACACCGCTCCCACATTCTTCGAGATGGACATCTCGTTATCGTTCAGGATAAGGATCAGGTTCCCGGTGCTCCTGCCTATGTTGTTCAGTCCCTCGTAGGCAAGCCCCCCGGTGAGGGCACCGTCCCCTATGACCGCTATCACATGATGGCTGTCCCCTTTGAGATACATTGCTCTCGATATCCCGCAGGCAGCGGAAACGGAGTTGGAGCTGTGACCGGACACAAAGGCATCGTGAACGGATTCGGAGGGCTTTGTAAAGCCCGATATCCCGCCCTTTCTGCGAAGGCGGGACATATCCTTGTTTCTTCCTGTAAGTATCTTGTGGGTGTAGGACTGGTGCCCCACATCAAAGATGAATCTATCCTCCGGCGAGTCAAAGCCCCTGTGCATGGCAAGGGTGAGCTCCACCATGCCCAGATTTGAGGCAAGGTGGCCGCCGTTTTTGTCCACTGCGTAGAGTATACGCTTTCTGATCTCCCTGCAAAGCTCCTCACATTCTTTCAGGCCGAGCTTTTTGAGATCCTCCGGAAGGCTCAGTTTTTCAAGCATTTCAGATCTCCTGTAAAAAGGGCATCATACGCTCATGGGCATAAGAAAGGCGAATATGATGCCTATCACAGCGCCGCTGAGCACTTCAAAGGGAGTGTGTCCCAGATATTCCTTCATGAAATTATAGCTGGTCTCCATTTTCTTTGAAATGTGTCCGATGGGATCCGATGTAGCCATGGCATCCTTTATGTCGTCAAAATTGAGAAGATAGCGGTTTATCTTGTTTATCTCCTTGGCGTGCTGACCCGCCGCACGCCTTACACCCATGGCATCATACATGGTGATGAGGGAGAAGATGCAGACTATGGCAAAGGCAGTGGAGCTTACCCCCTCCGTGCGCAGGACAGCAACGGAGGCAGAGCATACCATGGAGGAATGGGCGCTTGGCCACCCTCCCGCACCCGTGAGCCTTTCAAAATTGAATTCCTTGAATTTTATCAGGTTTATGACAAATTTTATTATCTGTGACAGCCACCAGGACAGGACTGCCGTGACGAGTATGTAATTGTACACAGGACAGATCCCTTTCCCTTAGTTTATGCGTGTGAGCATTTTCGTGGTAAGCTCCGTGATATAGGCGTTATCAGGCAGCTTTGCCGCAGCCTCCAGAGCCTTGGCGGTATATTCTCTCGCAAGGTCCTTGGCACCCTCCGGCCCGCAGATAGAAAAGACTGTTGACTTTCCATTCTCCTTATCGCTGCCGACAGGCTTTCCCAGCACCTTTTCATCGGATGTGTAATCCAGTATGTCATCCACTATCTGGAAGGCTATGCCAAGATTTTCTCCGTATTCCTCTGCTGTCTTTGTTTCGGCACCCGCACAGATGCAGCCTATCTCACAGGATGCCCTTATAAGTGCGGCGGTCTTCATGGTGTATGTTCCCACCAGCTCACCTACCGTTTCCGGGCGTGAAAGTGTATCCGCATTCTGTCCGCCTATCATGCCGTAAAGCCCCACCGCATTGGAAAGGCTCTTCACCATCTCTATGCGCTGCTCTGCCGAAAATCCACAATCAGCTATGATCTCAAAGGGATATATGGCCAGAAGGTCTCCCGCAAGAAGAGCTGCCGTCTCACCGAACGCCTTGTGACAGGAGGGCTTTCCCCTCCTCAGGTCGTCATCGTCCATGCAGGGCAGGTCGTCGTGTATCAGAGAAAAGGTGTGCATCATCTCAATGGCGCAGGCAGGGTCCAGAGCCTTTTGTGTGTCTCCGCCGTAGATACGGCATATCTCCAGGCAAAGCTCGGGGCGCAGTCTCTTTCCTCCCGCATTCAGGGAGTAGGCGGCTGCCTCCGCTGTTTTTTGGAGCCCTTTGTACTTCGGCACGAGAAGGAGCTTTTTCAGGCGGTCGTTCACCTTATCCGCATATTTCATAATACTTCCCCCTTGGTTATTTTCAGGGTCTTCTCCCTTGCGCTCTCAAGCTCCCTGCTGCACTCCGTCAGCTTTTCGGTGCCTTCCCTGTAGAGCTCCAGTGCCTCTTCAAGGCTCGTTTCCCCGGATGACAGCTTTTTTACTATGTCATCCACCTTGGCAAGTCTTTCTTCAAATGACATTTCTATCCCCCGCCGTTCAAGTGTGTTCTATCCCTTTATCTCTGCCCGTCTCTCCCCGTCGGAGAACCTGAGCGTCACGCTGTCTCCCTTTTTCAGTGCATCCGCACTTACCACAAGGGAGCCGTCCTTCATTACCAGACTGTAGCCTCTCGACATGGTCTTCAGCGGGCTCAGGTTTTCAAGCCCTGCCGCAGCCGCTGCCATTTCCCCCTGCTTTCTTTCAAGGAGAGAGGCCATTGCTATCCTCAGCGACTCCTTCAGAGCAGCAGCCCTTTCGGTGAGCCGCACCAGCTTCGCCTCCGGATACAGTGCCTCCAGCGCCAGTCTCTTCCTCTCTATGACATCTGCCTTCCGCTCAAAAAGGTCGGCAAGAGCCTTGTCCATAAGCGCCCTGTAGCCTGCCACCCGGTCGGCGAGCCCCGACATATCCCCGGCAGCAAGTTCCGCAGCCGCTGAAGGAGTAGGAGCACGGAGGTCTGCCACCAGATCCGCTATCGTATAGTCTATCTCATGACCTACCGCCGAAATGACGGGGGTGCTGCAGGCAAACAAAGCCCTCGCCAGTTCTTCATCGTTAAAGGCGTTCAGGTCTTCTATGCTCCCGCCGCCCCTGCCGCAGATGATAACATCACATCCGGAGGCATCCGCTGCCTTCAGTGCTCTTATAATGCTCCTTGGAGCCTCCGCACCCTGTACGAGGCAGTCGAACACCACCAGTTCAGCCACAGGGTACCGCCTTGATAGGATGTTTATGATATCCTGTATGGCTGCGCCCCCTGCTGAAGTGACGGCAGCTATCCTTTTCGGGAAGCGGGGTATGGGCTTTTTGAACTCATCGGAGAAGAGCCCTTCCCCGGAAAGCTTTATTTTGAGCTGTTCCGCCGCAAGGAATATCGCTCCCGTTCCTTCGGGCACTATATCCGTCACATAGAGCTGCACCTCGCCGGTCTTTTCGTACATCCCGATATTTCCCGTGAAAATGCCCTTCATGCCGTTTTCGGGCGAAAACCTGAGCTGTGAGGCATTGGATGCAAACATTACCGCCTTTATCCGGCAGGCTTCATCCTTCACCGAAAAGTACAGGTGACCCGATGCGTAGTGGGGGCGCAGATCGCTCATCTCGCCCCTCAGCATCACCCCGGACAGGCGCTCGTCCTCCCTGATGCGGAAAGCCATGTATCTGTTGAGCTGTGTGGGTGTCAGTATCTCCATAGCAAAATCCTTATTCTACAAAAGCCCTTTTCCGCCGCAGGTCTTCAGATAGGCATAGACTGCCGCCCCTCCCCCGTTGTCACGGGAAAGAGCGGGCTCACTGAAGAAAATGTCCTCAAAGCGCCCCGACAGGCACTTTTGTATGTACATATTGCTCATGACGCCGCCGGAGGCTATGAGGGGCAGATCTCCCGCCTTTTTCCTCGTTCCCTCTATGAGGAGAGCTATCCCCTCCATCACGGCTGTAAGCACATATTTGGACACATACTCCCTGCTTTCGCCTCGGCTCAGCATTTCCTTTACCTTGTTTTCATAGCCCGAAAGGGATATGCTCCCGTCTTTTGCAAAGGGGCGTACCCTTATATCGTCCCCGCACCCGAGAGCCAGCTTTTCCAGCTCCATGCCGCACGGAAAATCAAGCCCCATGAGCACTCCCGCACGGTCTATGAGCTGCCCCGCCTTGAGGTCAAGGGATGCGCCCATAAGCTCCGCCGCAAACAGCCTTTCACCCCCGGAGGGCCTGCAAAGCACGGATTCGGTGGTGCCGCCGCTTACATGGAGAGCCAGAAAGGGAGACCGCATAAGATCAAGCCTTCTGGCAGAAAAGAGAGCCGCAGTTATATGCCCCTCCTGGTGGGAGAGGCGAACGACCGGTATATCGTTTACTGAACCAAGGCTCGATCCGAGCCCCTCACCGCAGAGGAAGCAGGGCATATATGAGCCCTCTCTCGGAGTAGGGGACACTGTGACACCTATGGCGGAAGGCTTTTCCTCCACGCCCTCAAAAAGCTCCTTTACCACAAGGGGGAGAGCCTTTGTGTGGTGAAAGACAGCGTCGGACTGCCTGAGCCCCCGTTCCCCCTCCTTTACCGGAAGCAGACGGGAGATGTTTTTTATGCTCTTTCCGTCAAAAAGGGCTGCGGAGGTGGAGTAGTTGCTGGTATCTATGCCTAAGACGAGCATTTTATCTCTTTTCCGCCTTTGTACACAGGTCGCTGCGGGAGAAGCTGCCGAGAAGACCGTTTACCAGCTTCACATCGCCTTCAAGGGAGTAGATCTGGGCTATGCGCACAGCCTCGCTCACTGCGATGTTCACAGGCGTGTCGGTATGGTTGCACTCATAGACTGCGATCCTCATCACCGCAAGAGGCACCTTTCCTATCCTGGATACCGCTCTTGAAGGAGAAAAGGCGGAGATTATGCAGTCGAGCTCCTCGGTGTTTTCCGCAACGCCCCTGAAAAGGGCTATGGAATTGTCGTCAAAATCATATTCATCCGCCAGCTTCGCCGCCTCTATTATTTCCTCAGCGGACTCATTGCTGAACATTTTTTCGAATACCAGCATAAAAGCGGCTTCACGGCTGTTTGCGTAAAGAAGTTCTCTTTGTGTCTTGTCAATATACATAATTTATTACCATATCCGTATATTTCTAAAATATGATGTCCTTTTGCAGACATTGACTTTTATTATAGCACCTAACCAAAAAAAATACAAGAGTTTTCATGAATTTTTAATATATCATTCTATCCCAAGTATGGTGAAGCTGTCCTCCTCCGCCCTGAAGGTCACCTGCCGCCCTGCATAGGAAAAGGTGTATTCCCGCCCGTTCCCGTGATACTGAGGGCGTGGGTCCTGGGCTATAAGATCTTTCAGGGTCTCCATAGCGGCGGACGGGAGCTTTCCCTCCGCCTGCGGTCCCGTATATACAGGTCTTTTCTCCCGCACATGGTCGCAGTAGGGAGTGACCGCATCGGGCACGCAGTCTGCATAGGGGATATAGGGCTTTATGTCTATAATGGGCGTACCGTTCACAAGATCCGCTCCCTGAACGGTGAGGGTCAAAGCCTCCTCATCCACCGACACAAGGCGCACCACGGAAAGTCCTATCCCGTTGGGACGAAAGGGAGAACGGGTGGCAAAGACCCCAAGTCTCCTGTTGCCCCCCAGTCTGGGCGGGCGCACCGTGGGGGAAAACTCCTTTTGGGGAGGGTTTTCCGAAAAGAGCCACAAAAGCCAGAGGTGAGAACATCCTTCTATCCCCCTGAGAGCCTCCCGCACATTGTACGGCGGCTCCAGACGGACAAGGGAGAGCATATCCGTCATGCCCGACTGTCTCGGAACGCCGAATTTCTCCCCAAGGTCGTTGTAGATACGGGCTACTGTTTCCATTATTTCACCTTTGACAAGCCGTCCGCATAGGCTTCCGGCATATGGGACAGGAGAGAGCCTGCTGCACCTTCAAGCTCAACAGGATTTCCGTCAAGCTTTATGACCGCACTGCGGCTGAAAATGTCAAAGCTCACCTCCAGCCTGTCGGAGACCTCTCCGGCTACCCTTGCGGTATTGAAAGCCGCAAGGAACGCTCCGCCCATCACCTTCGCAGTGCTTTCGTCCGCAAGCATATCTCTTTCGGAATTACAGAGCTTCATCGCCTCTGCCAGCGGATCCATGTAGTATTTTACATAGGTCTCCCTTGAGGGTATGGCAGCCTCAAAGAGAGAGAGCAGACGATCCGTGTCCTCGTTCCTGCTGCCGAAAAAGTGATCCGTGCCGTTTCTCTTAAAGCCCCAGCTTTCCGGGGGCACCATAGGCACAAGGTCTGCCCTGTTGATGATATTGTGGACACTGCACTTTTCAGGTGAGACAGTCACCCCGGGTGTGGCAAAGGTGTAGCCGTAGACAGTGAAGCCGTCACCGCAAAGCTCTGCCGCCGCACAGTTTGAGACTGCGCCGCCCCTGCTGTACCCCGTTATCCATACCACCGTATCCAGACCCTCTTTGTTCTTGTCCAGTATGAAACGCTCCACCTTTGCGGCAACTCCTGTGCCTGCCTTGCTGAATCCCGTGTGGGCGCCGTTTTCACCGGTATTCATGTTTCCTGCCCACTCGGCACCGTAGCCGCCGCCCCTTACAGCAGCAGCCACCAGGTATTTTTCCTTTCCGCCGGCCTTTATCTTCTTTCCGGCAATGGCAACGGCAGCGGTATCGTCCGCATTTGAAAGAGGCTCATCGTATTTGTAGCTTCTGAAGCCCTTCATACCGATCTCGGAGAAAAATCCACCGATATTTCCGTCACGGCGGATATCACTGTTCCAGTTATCCTCACCCGAATCGGAGGAAAAGGCGCTCACAGCCATGGCAAAGGATGCCTTTGCAAGCTCAGCGTCATATCCGGAGGGGTCCTTTTCAAACATCTTTTCGGAGAAAAGGAAATCATAGCTGCCCTCTCCGAGCACATTGGTGTCTATGCTGTACTCGTCCGAGGAATACAGCACCTCAAATGGCAGGGAGTAGACCCGCTCCTCTTCCCCGTTTGCCCTCAGGCTTATCTTCACCTCAGGCATTTCGCTCTTTTCGGGAGTTTTGGTGGGGTAGAGCCTGATATTCAGCTTTGCCTCCCTTATGAAGCCTGCCTTTTCGTAGGCTATGACCCTTCTTCCCTTTGAGTCGAGAGCGTATCCCTCGGGACATTCAAGGGTTATGCGCAGCCTGTCTGCGGGGGAAGTGCCTTTGTTCGTTATGCGGAGCCTTGTTTCGGAGTATTGCCTGTCAAAATCCCCCGCATACCCCGAATAGGACAGGGGCTCTCTTTTGCCTACGGTGACGGATACGGGCATCCCTTCCGCTGATGCTCCCCGGGAGCACAGAGCCATGCCCGCAAGAAGGATAAGTGCAGAGGCAGCCTGACGGGGAGAAAAAATTTTTTTCATCGTGATGTCTCCTTTCGCAAGAAATTTAAGGTTATGTTCATAATAATATGTTATACTGATCTCTGACCGATGTATAGACAAGAAACAAGCCGCAAATGCTTGGATATAAGGGATCTGAGGCTTGGAGATCGTCTATACATCGAGGAAGAATTAGTATTATCATCTATTAAAAGAAGCAAGCGGGGGCGATGGGATGATAAAAAAACTGAGAAGAAGGCTCATCTGGGTGATAATGGCGGTCATATCCCTTATCATGCTGGTTTTCATGGGAGCTATCTATGCCTATATGCATACTTCGGAGGAAAAAAACTCCGACATGACCCTTACAATGGCATTTGATGAAAGGATCGGCATCTTCGGAGGCGCAGACAGAGAGTCAAGGGCTCCCCAGTCCGTGCCCGAAAAGCCGCCCGAGGAAAGGGAAAGCAGCTCAGAGGACGATGACGGCGCAGAAAGGCAGCGCAGGCGGATGGAAACGGAGCTCCGCAGAGAGCAGATAAGCTTCGGCTCAAATAACGACCTTTCACAGCTCCTGAGAACAGGCAGCCCCATGAATTCGGGATGGATAAGGGTGAAGATAGAGGACGGAGAGCCGGAGGATGTGTTTTTCAGCCAGAACCGCTCCCGTTCCGAGGATGAGGAAGAGCAGAGGGTGGAGGATGCTTTTGAGATCGCCGAAAGGGTCATAGCCAAGGGCAGCAGCTCCGGAAGGCTCAACGCCTACGGCACCCACTACAAATACAGGCTGAAAAACGATACTCTTGTGCTGCTCGATGTCACGCAGTCCGATGCCACCATGGCAAGGCTGCTCATAGCCCTGCTGATAATATTCCTTATCTCTCTGGCGGTGTTCTTCACGCTGGCGGTCTTTCTCTCAAAATGGGTATCCGTACCCATAGAGGATGCGTGGAAAAGGCAGAACGAATTCTTCTCCGATGCCTCCCACGAGCTGAAAACTCCGCTTGCGGTGATCTCCGCAAACCTTGATGTGATGAGAAGCGGTGACCTGAGCGGGGATGATGCCGAAAAATTCTACTCTATCATACATGAGGAGACCGACAAGATGAGCGGTCTCATTTCCCGTATGCTCTACCTTTCAAGGGAGGAGTACACGGAAAACACAGTCATGACCGACGTGGATCTCTCATATGAAACGGAGTCCGCCTGTCTTTCACTCGAAGCCCTGGCGTTTGAACAGGGCAAGAGCCTTGAAAGCAGCATCGCAGAGGGCATCACCGTAAAGGGAGACAAAGCCTCTCTCTGCCGTGTCATCCACATACTCACCGACAACGCCATAAAACATTCATCAAAGGGTTCCGTTATAAATGTGGAGCTTGACAAATACAAGGGGCGGGCACGCCTCAGGATATCAAACGACGGAGAGATCTCCCCGGAGGAGCTTTCCCACATCTTTGACCGCTTCTACCGCACAGACCGTTCAAGGAACAGGGAAACAGGCGGCTACGGTCTGGGGCTCGCCATTGCAAAGGCCATAACAGAGCGGCACAAGGGCAGCCTTACCGCCGAGAGCGCAAAAGGACGTGTCACCTTTACAGCCCTTTTCTGACATCATTCCTCAAGCTCAAATGTCATGATCACAGGCAGGTGATCGGAGTAGATGTAGCCGTTGTCAAGTATCTTCACCTTGCCGCACCTGATATTGTCCGAGGCGATAAAGCCGTCGATGGTCACGGTGAAGGAAGCGGCAGGGTCGTATGGGATATCCGCATAGCGGGTAGTCCCTATCAATTCTCCTTCATAGTCACGGCACATGGTAAAGCCCTCCGGCAGCATGCTTTCGGGGAAAGGCTGGCACCAGCTGTATATCCTGTCTGTCCCCGGATTCAGCTTTTCTCTGGAATCCCCGGTGAAATCGTGGTTGAAATCCCCGCCGCAGATAACATAATTCCCCTTTTCGTATTCCGCCGCCATGTCGTCAAATATCATCTGGAGCTGGGCGTTCCCGTTTGCCTGATCCGTTCCGTATGCGGAAAGGTGAGTGTTTATGATGACCAGTTCCCTGCCGTTTTCCACAGGGCAGCGGGTCACACTGTAGCAGCGGTCCAGATCCACTATCTTCTTGGGGCCTGCGGCGATGGGCAGGCTCCTTCTTACCGCAGAGGTCACATCAAAGCGGGACAGGGTGAATATGCCGGAATCCGATGCACCTATGGGCTCATGGAAGGGGTAGAAAAGGTAGTCCGAATGATAATTCACCGCAAACACCTCATCATAGGCCGATGAGGCAAAGGTTTCCATGATGAGGGGGACCTGGTCTACATGGTAGGACCTGTCCGCATCTGTATCGACTTCCTGAAAGAACACTATATCCGGATCGAAGGAAAAAGCCGTCTGAGCCACGCCCTCGGTACACTCTATGACACTTTCCTTTGAAAAGGCACGGCTGTACTTGCCTCCGTCCATAAAGAAGGAATAGTCGGGAGTGTAGGCTCCGAAGCCTATGTTGTAGGTGACGGCTGTGTATTCCTCCCCCGTTTTGGCCTTGCTCTCCGCTCTGCCCGTTGAGATCAGGGGCACATTGTCCTCTATCCTGTAGTAGCGGGCAAAGATGACCGCCGCATAGATCCCGAAGGCAATGACAGGCACGCCTGCCACGCACAGAGGAATGAGCCACCACTTAAATTTTTTCTTCATTTTCGTCACATCCGCAGCAATAATATTTCAACTTACATTGTACCACAGAAATCCGAAGATGTAAAGCATTTTAAAAAAATCAGACAGATACCGCCGAAAGATTAGATTCAGATTAGAAACAGGTTATGTTTCCCTTAAATCCATTGACATACATCCCTATCCCTGTTATACTCTTTGTGTAAGCTGAAAACGGAAAGGATGTGCTCTTTATGGCTAAAAAGAAGGTAAAGAATGTTGGTCTTGTTTTTCTGGGGATCGGTATACTGTACCTCCTGTCTCCATTCGACCTGCCGGGTCCCATAGATGATGCCGTAGCCATGGGTGCAGCATCCATTATAAAGGTCATATGCGACTGGGTAAGCTTTGCTGCCTCCGAAAAGCTGGCAGAAAAGAAAGCGGCATATGTGGAAGCGTGATGTTTATGGCAGATATGATGATGATAGCGGTGCTGATGGTAGCTGTTTCCCTTATAGTGGGCGGCTATGCACTGTGCATACGAAACAACGAAGAGAACTCCTCCGCCTCCCTCTGTGCAAGACGGTGGATAGGCACGGGTCTGGGCGCCTTTGTGGCAGCCGTTGCCGTTTCCTTCCTGCTTCAGCCTGTGATCACAGAGGGCACACGGCTGATAGTATACTCCGTGCTCCTGTTTTCGGAGATAATACTGGCTCTTGTTTCGGCTCACACAGCCGAGGGAGCTGCGAAAAAGAAGGTCTGATACATATTCTTCCCCGATGTACAGACCATCGCCAAACCTCAGATCCCTTATATCCAGGCATTTGAGGCTTGTTTCCTGTCTATGCACCGGTCAGAAGCCGGTATGAAAGGTCTGCCCTTCGGGGCGGGTCTTTTTTTGTGCAATTCGCTTTATGTGTTTAAACCTTTAACGCTTTTATCCGTTAAATTTCACTCTTGACAACAGCCGAGAGTTGTGATATACTCTTGAACTATGAGAAAAAGCCACCGGAAGGATGATATGACATGATGAATATGGATTTTATAAGGAAGCTGCCCATCCCCAAGGATGTCAAGGAGCAGTTTCCCATCTCCGAGGAGATAAAGAAGATAAAGGCAGCCAAGGACAAGGAGATCGCCGATGTTTTCAAGGGCAGGAGCGATAAATTCATCCTGGTGATAGGTCCCTGCTCCGCCGACAGGGAAGATGCGGTAATGGACTATATCTGCCGCCTTGCAAAGGTGCAGGAGCAGGTAAAGGACAAGCTGATACTTATACCCCGCATCTACACCAACAAACCCCGCACCACGGGTCAGGGCTACAAGGGCATGGTACACCAGCCCGACCCCACCAAGGGAGAGGATATGCTGGAGGGCATCATCGCCATAAGAAAGCTCCACACCAGAGCCGTCAACGAAACAGGCCTTGTGTGTGCGGATGAGATGCTCTACCCCGAGAACCACCGCTATCTGTCGGATATACTTTCCTATGTTGCCATAGGCGCCCGTTCCGTTGAGGATCAGCAGCACAGGCTCACAGCCTCCGGACTTGAGATCCCCGTGGGGATGAAGAACCCCACAGGCGGCGACTATTCGGTGATGCTCAATTCCATCACTGCCGCCCAGTCCTCCCACACCTTCCTTTACAGAGGCTGGGAGTGCCGCAGCAAGGGAAATCCTCTGGCGCACGCCATCCTCAGAGGATATGTGGACAGAAGAGGGGTCTCCCATCCCAACTACCATTACGAGGATCTTGCAAGCCTGTATGAGATGTATTCCTCAAAGGGACTGGAAAATGTGGCGGTCATAGTAGATTCAAACCACTGCAATTCCGGAAAGCAGTACCTTGAACAGATACGCATCTGCAACGAGGTGCTCCATTCCATGCGTCACAATGCGGACATAAACAGCTTTGTAAAAGGCTTTATGATAGAAAGCTACATCGAGGACGGCGCTCAGAAGGTGGACGGCGGAGAGTACGGAAAATCCATCACCGACCCCTGCCTTGGCTGGGAAAAGTCCGAAAAGCTCATCCTTTCCATTGCGGATCAGCTCCGATAAGTTATCACCGATGCCGTCAGCCCCGACGGCATCGCTTCTTTATCCGAACCGCCCAATCACCGCACTCCTATTTGGTGAAAAATGCTATTGACATATATGAATATTTGATATATAATCAATAGTATTGATAATTGCGCCCATTTGGGCTTGATCACTAAATAAAGGAGGCTGTGCCTATGAAAAAGCATATAGCCCGTATCGCAGCCGCAGTGCTGGCGTGTGCAGGTGTGGCAGGTATTTCGCCGGGGGCTTCGGCGGCTGAGACTGCAAAAACAGAGACTATTCTTCTTAATGCCGGCGAGACAGTTGAGATCACGGTCAAAGTCAAGGATAATCCGGGTATCACAACATATGGCGCATGGGTGGGTTTCGACAGTTCTGCACTTACTTTTGTGGAAGCTGTAGACTCCAAAAAGATCTTTACCGGCTCAGATGCTTATTTCCTCGGTGAGACCACCGAAGCAGGGAACGAAGTTGCTCTTTTGTGGGTAGACGGTGAAAACGACACCACTGCTACAGGAGTTGCTGCCACATTGAGATTTACTGCAAAAACAAGCGGCACTTCCAACATCACGCTTACGGTAGATGACAGTCTGGCTGTGGACACCACAGGCACTTTCAAGGCTGTAAGTTCCGATGATGTGGCTATCTGGCAGGGTCTGCTTGGGGATGTCAATGGGGACGGCAGTATAGACAACGCTGATGTGATACAGCTGAGACGTCTTATCGCAGGCTGGAATGTTACACTCGCAAATGCAGGGGACATTAACTGTGACGGCGAAGTAGATACCGCAGACATAGTACTCCTCAGAAGATATGTAGCCGAATGGGATTCGGTAAAATCTTATTTTGAATTTTAGAAAGGGATTCTATGAAGAAATTTGTTTATAAAAAAGCGGCATCATTAGCCGTTGCAACAGCTTTCGGAATATCCCAGCTTATGCCTGCTGCAGCCGTGTTTGCAGTAGGCTCCAATGCTGACTTTTCGATAAATCCGTCTGCCGCAACCATCGCAGCCGGTGATGATGTAACCGTCACCGTCAGCCTTGACTACATTCCGGCAGGTGTGACCTTATCAGGCGCACAGATCTCTTTAGGCTATAATTCCGATGCCTTCACTTTAAAGAGCGTAACGAAAGGACAGGCAAACTCAACAAGCCAGAATTATTCTGTACAGCCATATGTCATAAACAATGACAGCTGGGCAGATCTGGAGGCGGGATACAGCACTCTTGGAGAATATGCATCACTGGTATTTACAGCAAACGCCGATGCCGCAGCAGGTGATTACGAATTTACTTTCACCAAAGCAAATGTGTGGGATTTTGATGCCAAAAAAATGGGGGTTGACTTTGCTCCTGCCAAGGTGTCTATCGCCACAATGAGCTCCGACAACAAGCCCACCGTCACGGCAGACGGCAAGGCCGCAGAGGTCACGGGCGATGCCGCAACGGGCTACAAGGTAAATTACAAGGTGCCCTATTCCGACAAGGATACACCCGTAACATTTGTGGTCACCAAGCCCGACAAGTCAACGATGAGCTCTACGACAAATACCGTGCAGCTTACTCCCGCAAACAAGGAGTCAGCATCCTTTGAGATAACAGCGGAAAACGGTGACAAGGCTACTACCACCATCAGCGTTGACTACGAGGCTGCAAGCACCGATAAGACCCCCAAGTCCGTCACCATAGGCGGACAAGCCGCAAGTACAGACAGCCAGGGGTGCTATACCTATGCAGTTCCCTTCTCGAAGGAGCTGAAAACAGATCCCGGCTCCTATGCGGTTGCCGTAGAGGCAAATCACCCCAAAGCCACCGTTGAGCTGACCACTCCCGTTCTTGAGCCCACAGGCATAGGCGAGGCCAATGCCGCAAACGGTTCCTTTGTGATAAGAGCCGAGAATGGCGATTCAATGCTTTATGCCGTCAAGGTATATATAGAGGAATGTGACCATGTTCCCGGCACAGCCGTAAGAGAGAACGAAGTCCAGGGAAGCTGCACCGTAGATACCACCTACGATGAGGTCATCTACTGTGAGATCTGCGGCGATGAGCTGCGCAGGACACCCAAGACCATCAAGGCTCGGGGTCACATAAAGGGCGCACCCGTAAGAGAGAATGAAGTGGCTGCCACCTGCACAGAAGCAGGAAGCTATGACGAGGTGGTCTACTGTACCACATGTCAGGCCGAGATAAGCAGAGAGAAGAAGACGATACCGTCTCAGGGTCATGTGTATACAGGTCAGCCCTTCATAGCAGACGGCGAAAAGGGTCATTATCAGGAATGTGTAAACGACATCTCACACCACAGCGAGACTGTCCCCCACACCTTTGATGCGGGCAGGATCACCACTCAGCCCACCTATACCACAGACGGTTTCCGCACCTATACCTGCACGGTCTGCGGATATGAAAAGACAGAGAACATAGGCAAGACAGGCGAGCTCATCGCTCATGAGGCAAAGGCTCCCACCTGTCTCGAAGCCGGCAACAGCAGCTACTGGGAGGATGCCGCAAACGGGCTGTACTTTGCAGATGCAGCAGGCACTGTTCCTACCACTCTGCAGGCTGTGACCATTCCTGCCACCGGACATTCCTTCACAAATTATATCAGCGACGATGATGCCACCTGTGAGACCAACGGTCACGAAACAGCCAAGTGTGACCACTGCGACGCTACCGACACAAGAGAGGTACCCGGTTCTGCCAAGGGTCATGATTACGCTGAAGTAGGAAGGATCCCTGCGGACTGCCTGAACGACGGAAGGATAGACTATGAGTGCAGTCGCGATCCTTCTCATACATATTCCGAAGTTATCGACGCTCCCGGTCACAAAGTGGGCACACCCGTAAGAGAGAATGAAGTGGCTGCCACCTGCACCGAAGCGGGCGGCTATGACGAAGCAGTATACTGCACCGAGTGCAATACCGAACTGAGCAGAGTGCACGTTACTGTTCCCGCTCTCGGTCACGACTGGGGCAAATGGTCAGAAACAAAGCCTGCCTCCTGCTCCGAGGAGGGCGAAGAGACACGGACCTGCCAGAGGGACAAGACCACCACCGAGACGAGGGTGATCCCAAAGCTCCCCCACAGCTTTGACAAGGCAGTTGACAACGAAGACGGCACACACACCAAGACCTGCACCGAATGCAATGAAGAGGTCACCGAGTCTCACAACTATAATGCGGTCTCCTACACACCTCCCACATCCACACAGCCCGGCAGAAGGCTCGAGGTCTGCGCAGACTGCGGCAATGAAAGAGAAGTCATCATACCTCCCACAGGTGAGAACGGCAGCAGCGGATATACTCCGTCCTACACGCCCTATATCCCGCCCGCATCCGGCGGTGACAGTGCTCCCGCAGCGGCAGCGCCCACCGCAGGCACCTCCAACTACACTCTTACAGACAGCACTCCTTCGGGTATGTCCGTAAGGTACAGAGGCAACGATGATATCGACATCACGGTTTCCGTTCCCGCAGACAAGGCTGCAAAGAAGGCTTCAGAGCTCAGCGATGACGAGGCAGCGATCCTGGTGGATGTCCTTGCGGAAGGAAAGAGCGGAGCAGTCGAGAAGCTTGACGATCCCGTTATCATCAATGTTTCGCTCCCCGTAAGCGTCGATCCTTCCAAGGTCAAGGCTGTTTATCCCGACGGCAGCGCAGCGGATGTATCCGTAACAAAGGTGGGCAGCGATTCCTCCAAGCTGAGGATAAACGCTGTAAAGACAGGCACCGTAAGCGTTGTTATAGGCGGTCTTTCTGAAGCTGAGGCAAGAAAGGTTGCCGATGTTGACGGCGTTGTGACCAAGGGCTACACCTCCGAGGACGTTTCCGCAGGCAACTCACTGCTTGCAGTTCCCCACAGTGCAAAGGCACCTGTTTCCATGGCTGTATTTGCCGGCATATCCGCTCTTGCGGCAGCCGCACTCACAGTTGTCAGAAGAAAGAGGAAGTAATAATTATACAAACCCTGCCCCGCTTTGAGGCAGGGTCTTGTATTTTTTGCACATTATCACCATATAATGTTACAGATTATTGTCAATTATTTTTTGCAAAACTCTTGATATTTGCATAAATATGTGATAAAATATTTTGTGAATAGGATTATGTCGGCTATTCTGCCGTTTGATCCCTGTTTTTGTACCATTCATCCCACAGGGGTGCTTTTACAAAAAGGAGTTTTGAAAATGAAAATGAAAAAAATAGCTGCCGTAGCGGCAGCAGCGCTGCTCACAGCACAGATGAGCGCAATGGCGGTTTCGGCTGACGGCTACTATTACAACGGCGTTTATGTTGGTGACGCAGTATCTGTTGCAGATTCAAATCATCAGTATCCCGCAACTATCGGCGGTCTTGTAAGGTATTTCTCCACTGCCGCAGAGCAGAGCCGTGCCATCAACCTTGCAAACGGCGGCTACTACTATAACAACGGTTACTACAACGGCAGCTACTACAGCGGCTATAATATCAATGATTACCGCACCACCCCTCAGTCCGGCTACACCTACGGCGTTGTGATAAACGGCTACACCAGGTATTATCCTTCACAGGCTGCCGCAAATGCCGCTTTTAATTATGCATACGGTTATAACAACGGCTACTACAACGGCTATGTCAACTATAACAACGGCTACTACTACAACGGCTATGTTTACTACGGCGAGTCCTCCAACACCAGCCAGAACGGCAGGTTTCCCTACTATGCAAACGGCAGGTACTGGTCCAACAGAGTCGCTGCATCCTCCGCATCCTCTAATGTGGATATGTCCTATGTGACCTCCTATAACCCCTACTATCCCTACTATTCTTCCACCACTCAGCGCTATTACCACACAAGAGAAGCTGCCCTCTTAGCTTCCAACGGCAATGCGGCTGCTGTTTCCGAATCAGCATCCCATTACTACGGCGGTTACTACTACAACGGATATTATCCCTACACCTACTACAACTGGTACTACGGCAATTACAGCGGATACGATCCCAACTACTATGCTTACCTTGCTTTCCGCAACAAGACCAGCGACAATGAGGTAGCTGCCACCAAGGGCACTCCCTACATCACATCCAGCAAGTCCTATGCAGGCTGGAGCACCATCGTTAACCTGGCTAAGAAGGCTAAGGCAGGTCAGGGTCTCGACATAACCCTCAACGGTTCCTCAGTAGTTCCCAAGGAGCTTCTCACAGCCGTAAAGGGACGCAACGTAGGTCTGAGATTCGAGCTTGACAACGGCTCCTACTGGACCATCAACGGCAGAAACATCGAGACCGCAAAGGAACTGAATGTTTCCATCGAGTACAACATCGACTACGTTCCTTCCAAGCTGAAGGCAAACGCTAAGAAGGGTGCTCTGGCAGGTTATCAGCTGGGCATCACCAACGGCTTTGACGAGCTGGGTCTCAAGGCTATGATCTCTGTAAAGCTCAACCAGTCCAGAGCCGGCAAGACTGCCTATGTTTATGTTTACAACAAGGACAGCAACACTCTCAACGGCGTTTACAAGAACACCATCGAGAAGGACGGCACCTGCTCCTTCAACATTTCCGACGGCGGTGCTTACTACATCGTAGTTAAGTAATATAGTCACTTCAAAACCGACAGGTCCGCCTGTCGGTTTTTTTTCCTGCTTTGTGGTTATCACAAAACTTTCACATAAGTATTTTTTTCAAAAACCCTTGAATGTTCCTTTCAAATATGGTAAAATAATACAGAATATTGTTCTAAATAAATCTGCTGTAAAAAGGAACACATATATGAAAAAGATAAAACCTGTATATATAATAGCCGCACTTGCGGTGATAGTCCTTGTAGCCACTGTCCTTATCGTGACCGGGGGCAATTCCGAATACGGTCTGTATGTATCCGCAGCGTCGGGAGATGCCGCCATTTCCTCCGACGGTGGAGAAGCACGTCCGCTCACAGCCGATGTTTTCATCAAAAAGGGCGATGTAATAACCATAGGCGACACAGGGAGCTGTACCCTCATTTACCGCACCAAGGATAACCTTGACGAGAACTATGCCATAATCGCATCGGGTTCCAGAGTCACCGTTTCGGACACCTTCGGCAAGGGCGACGGCACACTGTACCTTACTAAGGGCTCCGTGCTGCTGAACAATGCCAAAGAAGTAAAGAACAACATCATCCTTCGGACGGATCCCGTTTCGGCCACAGCCAAGGGAGCTGTTATCCGTATGCTCTGTGAAGAGGATCAGCCTGCTGTAAGGGTCGATTCCTTCTGCGGAGCCTCTCAGCTCCAGCTTTTCAACAGTGTGGGTCAGGCAGTCGACAAGGACGGCAATGCAGCCGAACAACCGGAGATACTGGGCGACGGCAGAGGCGCCCGTATACTTGGTGGGATCTCCGGAGCATCCCCTTCCTATGATTACCTTAATCTCCCCACCGATCTCTCGGGGATAGATGCCATCACACTCAAAAACCTGATAACCATTTCAGCCTTCCACGACCTTTCCTTCTCCTCAGAGGATATAAAGGCAGCTTACGACAACACCGCTCCCAAGCAGGAAGAAGAGGAGGTGCCCGAAGAGAGCGTGACCGACACGGAGACTTCCGCAGAGGTGACGACCGTTTCCGAGACAACTCCCTCCGAGACCACGGAAGAGACCACTGTTTCCGAGACAGAGACCGAAAGTGAGACCGAGAGAGAAACAGAGCCCCGTCCGCAGGAGACTTATCCCGTTCCTCCGAGACAGACTGCCGCAAGGACCGCCACAGCCGAACAGGTAGGGGGCATCTCCGACCTGAACAGCGACCAGATGGTGGATACGGATATAGGTGATATAGATCCTTCGGAGCTTGAAGATGTGGGAGACATCCCTGACATCGGCTTTGATGACGGCGGGAGCCTTGAGGATGACGGTGACTTCTCCGATGAGGGCGGCTTCATTGATGACAGCGGTTCTTTGGATGAGGCCGGCGATAGCCTTGAGGATGATTTCGACGAATTCGGCAGCGATGATGTGGATGTAATAGAAATGTCCCCCATCCAGCCTGAGGTACAGGGAAAGAACTATCAGGTCACTTTCATCATTGACGGCAAATATTACTACACCACCGTTCCGGAGGGCGGGCAGGCCATACCTCCCGTTTCTCCCACGGAGAATTCCGACGGTCTCCCCTTTCTCGGCTGGGATCAGTCACTTACAAATATCAACAGCGATCTTACCGTAAACGCTATGTTCTGATACGGATCGCAAAAAGGCGGCAATATGCTATTCACACCTACCCGTGCTTATTTGTCCATACTTTCGGTCACTCCGGACGTTCTCCGTGAAATGGGAGTGGATTCCATCATCCTCGACATAGACAACACCTGCACCACCCACGATAACCCTGTCCCACTTGACGGACTTTTTGAATGGCTGGAGGAAATGCGCTCAAACGGCATAAAGATGATGATAGTTTCCAACAACCATGCTCCCAGGGTGGAACCGTTCGCAAAGCTGCTGGGGCTGCCCTATGTGAGCGAGGGCGCAAAGCCGCTGACAAAGGGTTATCGTGAGGCAGTAAAGAAAATGGGTACGGATAAAAGCCGCTGCGTCACCATAGGCGATCAGCTTTTTACGGACATACTGGGAGCCAAGCTCTTCGGCATCAGATCCGTGCTCGTAAAGCCCATAGAGCCCGAAAAGAAAGGCTTTCTTGCGGTAAAGAGAGTTCTTGAAAAGCCCTTTCTCCCGAAGGTATATCTGTAATATGCCGAAAATCCTACAAAATTTCGAGCACTTATTTGTTGAAAACATAAATTTTTCAATTTAATATTGACATCCGGCTCATTATATGATAAAATGATATAGTTGCAGGAACGGGGTGTGGCGCAGATTGGTAGCGCGCTACCTTGGGGTGGTAGAGGCCGTGGGTTCAAGTCCCGTCACTCCGACCAGCATGAGCCGCATTCGGTGAGTATCACCGGGTGCGGCTGTTTTTGTATACACACCTACAAATGGAGTTCATATGGCACTTATATGGGGATTTTTGCCCGTTGTACTGGGCATTGCACTTATATGGTTCATCGACAGCAGGGAAAGAGAGCCCGTGAAGGCAATAATCGTCGCATTTACAGGCGGCATGACCATGACCTTCTTCGGCATCTATCCTCAGCTTTTCGACGCTATCACCGACATAAGCGACGGAGGAGACTTTTTCCGAGTCTTTATGTGGCGTTTCTTTCAGCTTGGCATCATAGCGGGGATATGCAAATTCATCGCCTTTTTCTTTACCGCATGGAAGCAGGGGGTCTTTGACAGCTCCTTTGACGGTATAGTTTACGGCGTCACCGTGTCCATGGGCTATTGCTGCATGGAAAATGTCATTTGCGTGCTGAGAGACCCTTCAAGATCGGATATCATCTACCGAAGCCTGCTCATAGTTCCCGCAAATATGGCATTCGGTATTATAATGGGCGCCCTTTTCACCCGTGCCAAGCTGGCAGGTCTGGGCGGGCACCATCTGAAAAAGTTTGGCTTCCTTGTTCTGGCGCTGTTGGTGCCGGGAGCCGTACAGGGTCTGTTTGAAGCATCTGTTGCCTCCGGAACGGATATAGGCTCCTTTGCGGCTTTTCTGGTTACTGTGGCCATGGACTTTGCTGCCCTTCTGATAGTAAGGCACGAAAGGCTGAACGACTCCTCCTTCTATTTTACACCCGCAGACAATGTTATCAGAAATCTCCGTGCCTTTTCTCCTCCGCCCGTGAAAGATGTGGTAAATGATGTCTTCCGAAACATAGACGGCGAAGGAAAAGGCTATGTGGGCGAAATGTACAGTCAGGTGGTGCTGCCGCCGAGACCCCATAAAAAGAAGAAAGAGAGCATCGTGGAAGACACCCTGCCGGACGCCCCTGTACGCACAGCTCCCTCCGAGGATGCTGCCGCCGCACCGCAGGTAACTTCGGTGTCTGAGCCCGCACCCATCAGGTTCCCGGAGCCTGTTATCAAGGACGATTTTACATGGACCTGCCCCGACTGCGGTTCTGTCAATGTGCTTTCCTTCTGCGGCTCCTGCGGCAGGAAAAAGCCCTGACACATACCCTTTGTTCAAATGGCAGAAATTGACCGAGTCCTGCAAAAAAAATCTCAAAAAGACTTGAAAAAGAGAAAGAAATGGTGTATTATAATAGTACGGGGTCTTATGACCCGATTAAAGTATATTAGGAGGATATTCCAATGTCAGTAAAAGTTGCTATCAACGGTTTCGGTCGTATCGGCCGTCTTGCTTTCCGTCAGATGTTCGGCGCAGAGGGTTATGAGGTAGTTGCTATCAACGATCTTACCAAGCCTTCCATGCTCGCTCACCTTCTCAAGTATGATACCGCTCAGGGCGGCTATGCAGGAAAGATAGGCGAAAACCTTCACACCGTTACCGCTGATGATGAGGCTAACACCCTCACAGTAGACGGAAAGACACTCACCATCTACGCTAAGCCCAACGCTGCTGAGCTTCCCTGGGGTGAGATCGGTGTTGATGTTGTTCTCGAGTGCACAGGCTTCTACTGCTCTAAGGAGAAGTCCCAGGCTCATATAGATGCAGGTGCCAAGAAGGTAGTTATCTCCGCACCCGCAGGCAATGACCTCAAGACCATCGTTTACAGCGTAAACGAGAAGACTCTTACCGCTGATGACAAGATCATCTCCGCTGCTTCCTGCACCACCAACTGCCTCGCTCCCATGGCTAAGGCTCTCAACGACTACGCTCCCATCCAGAGCGGTATCATGAGCACCATCCATGCTTACACCGGTGACCAGATGATCCTTGACGGACCT
>ODAI011712615.1_pt1 | contig 81721 bp, 56 predicted proteins | sample 1539321 | NCBI WGS metagenome assembly ODAI01 (sample SAMN02144231, study PRJEB22623) | gut metagenome | biome: sheep rumen | host: Ovis aries | place: New Zealand | reverse complement strand
CTTTGCCGTTTTGGTTGCGCAGATTGAGTCAAATTCGGCATTCAAATCGTCCATAAAAAGCGGGTCGATTACCTTGTGAATGTTCTGGATGCTCGTGTAGTGCATTCCGCCCTTGCGCCTTGTCTCAGGGTTCAAAGTGGACTCAAAAACCGCACCAAAAATCGTAGGTGAAATCTCCGACCAGTTGAAAACGGCACAGTCATTCACGATTACATCAACGATTTCCTGTGTGAAGTTCGGAATCTCGATGTTCTCATCCTTGAAAAGTCCGCCGTTCACATAAGGGAAAGGCTTTAGGCTCTCGTCGTATTCGTCACGGTCAGAGAGTTTTGTGTCCAAAGCCTTGAAAAGCTCAATCAAGCCTTTGCGCACATTAGGCAAATTGAAACCACGGATATAATCTTCGAAAGCTGTCCGAGTCTCAAAAAGCCCTGCATCCTCGGCATATAGACAGAAAACGATTCTAACACAGAGAATATTGAGCGAGCGAAGTGATTTTTCGTCTTGATTTTTATATTGTGGAAGAAGTGCTTGATAAAGTTTATCAACCAGTTTTCCAGCCTCAATCGATATTTCTTCTTCCCGACGGATATTCTCGTTCTTCTGGTCAACAAGGAACTGTAGACGGTAGAATTCTTTGGGTAAATCTTTCAAGAAAATTTGCTGAGGTTCTTCCTGTGGATTTTCCAAATCATAAATCAAAAACTCAGCGAAATTACACACGACAATCCAGCGAGGCTTTTCACTTGCTTTCATCTCGCCCACATAACGCTTTGCCTGCTCGAAAGGTGTTAAAACTGCTCCGTCACTCTGCTCATACGCTTTGTGCAAGTCAATTTTGATTCCTTTCTGCTCAATTAAAACTTTAGTGTCGGCAATATATGCATCGATGTAGCTTGTGTGCGAGAGCTGAACACGCTTTTCAAATTCAATATATTTTGCCGGATTCGTAACTCCAAGCACATTCTGTAACAAATCAATCCAAAATCTCTGCGATTCCTGTTTTTCATCGCCTTTATTTTCCCAAAATTCTGCAAATTCTTTTGCTGCTGCAATCTGTTCTGTCTGTGTCATAGAAATATTATAGCATGTTTTTTGGGATTTTTACAGATTATTATCAAATTCGTCCGTGGAGTTATCGGGTATTCTATTTTGAGTATGAGAATCCTTTCTTGATTTAAATGAGACAATAGAACAAAGAATACAAACAACAATAATTGCGATTGCTATAATAACCAGCCAATAGAACACTTGAAGAAAAGTCAGAAACAAAAAGCCTGCAAAAAAAATGATTGCTATCAAGAGCATAGACACCCCCGCTCACCACGAGTCTGAACTCCTAATTCCGCATTCCGAATTGTATGAATGCTTCCTTATCGATCGCCGGGCTGTACAAATATCCCTGATACAGATTGACCCCGATAGATTCAAGTGCTTCCTGCTGTTCCCTGGTCTCCACGAATTCTGCGAGAACCTTGAAGCCAAGCGACTTTGACAGGTACACAATCGAGTTGATGATTTCCTTCGTGCGTACATTCCCCAGAAGTGACTTTACGAGATTTCCGTCGAGCTTAACGAGGTCGAACTGATTGTACTGAAGGTACTGAAGGCTCGTGTGCCCCATGCTGAAATCGTCGAGGGCGAAGATGAATCCCATTTCCTTAATCGAGTTCATAAGGGCTGAAGTCTGCTCCGTGGTCTCAAGTGCGGTTTCCTCAGTAATCTCAATGCAGACCGAGCCCTGTTTGAACGGATATTTTTCCGTGAGAGACTTTAAGAACGGAAGAAGCCTCTTGTCATTCAATGAAGAGACCGTGATATTCACGCTGAGTTTAAAAGTTTCGCCGAAGACTTTCTTTAATTCAACAGAATCTTTTACTGACTTTTCGATAATCGCCATCTCAAGGTCAAAGAGCCGTCCGCTTTCCTTCGCAAGATGAACGACCAGAGGCGGATAGACAATCCCATACTGTGCATGATTCCATCTCAAAAGTGACTCCGCCCCAATGCATTTTCCGTGATTGTCGAACTGAGGCTGGTATTTCATAAGAAGTGAACTTTCGCCCAAAGCCGGCGTTTCCACAAATCCCATCTTCATGCTTTCTTCAAGGTCATTTGCAAGATGCTTCGCAAGCCTACCCTCGTTTCCCTCACATTCGGTCAGAGTGACTGGTTCCGTCGTCTCCTCGCTGTGTTTTAAAATTTTCACGAGAGAGTCCATCGAATTAGAAAGCCTGTTCACAAATTTCTTTTCGTAGAGAATCAGAAAGGGCGTGTAGATTGCGACGGAAACTGCGATATTCAGAACCTGAACGAAAATCGCCCTCACGCTTCCTGTCGCAAGAAATCCGCTCAAAAATATCGGAGTCGTCCAGTTCACCTCGCCCACGACCTGTGGCAAAAATCCGATCTTCGTAAAGAAATAAGTGAACGAATAGCAGACTTCAGGAGCGATTATGAACGGCACAATCAGATAAGGATTAAAAATCACCGGAAAGCCAAACACGACCAGTTCCCCGATGTTAAAAAGAGATGGAGCAAGGGCAAGCCGGGCAAGTTTTTTGGAATTAGAAGTTCGGGCGAAAATGAAAAGCGCAATCACAAGACCGAGAGTCGTTCCGGTTCCGCCCATGAAAGAGAAAGTGTCGATGAAAGTCTTTGAGACCGTCTCGCCTGGAATGATGTCGGAGAACATCCCCACCGCAACGCTGTCGAGAACCTTGTTTCCGTGAATGCCGATTCCCCATAATGCCGTGCTAAGCAAAATGAACAAAAATCCGCTGGCATAAGAGCGATGCATCTTCGAGAAAAGAAGTGTGACCGCCTTGATGAACAAATCCTGAATCCCCGAAACCCCGAAAATCACAGTGATAAGAAAGTTTGCAAAAAGGAAAACAAGAACCGTGCAAAGATAAGGAAGCATGAGCCCAAGAGCGGAAGTGAAAGCAGAGTCAGCCCCCTCGATAAAAAGCCCCATCCTCTTTTTGAAAAGTAACTCGAACTTCTGATAAAGCACCGAAGCAAAAACGCCCGCCAAAAGGGAACTGAAAAGCCCCTGACTGCTTAAATCCAGAATATTGAAGCCAGAACTAAAAACCCCAGTGCTGATGAAAAAACAAGTGAGAGCAGAAAGAAGACTTGAAACCCGCTCTGAAAGCCTCTGCCCATCCTCAGTCAAAGCCGTGAAACTAAGGTTGATGGAAGCCGTCATATAAACCGGCAGAAGCCCCAGAGTTGAAAGCTGAACCATAAAAAGCAGGTTCTGAATCGCCCCGCCCCAAAAAGTCGAGATAAACTTCTGATAAGCCGGAATCGGGAAATAGACAAGTAGAACCGAAAAGCTTCCGATAAGAAGCACCGGAAGCACCATAACAAGCCCGTTCCGAATCGTCCGAGAAACAAGAGTCCAAAAATAAGCAAATCGTGTTTTCATAGGAACAGTATAACGCAAGTTCCGGGATTTGTTAAGGAAAAGTTAAGGATACAAAAAAAGACCTGCACCCAAAAAAGATACAGGTCTCAAAAAAATCAACTTACATCACCCAATCTCGCCATTGAGCGCCTTAACAGTCTTAATCTCCCGTCCGTCAGCAAGAAGTTTTTTTCCTGCAATCTGCACTAGTCCGTCCTTTGCCTCGATTGAAACCGAGAAGAATTCGTCGCCGGAGATTTCAGCCTTTTTGACCGCGTTAACGTCGCTTCCTTCAAGAACGACTTTTGTACCGGGAGCCGCCCAGGAAGCGTCAAGAACCTCAACGCATTCTTTTCCGTCTTCGGTGTAGTCACCAGCAAGGAGCATTCCGTAGCTTTCCACACCCCGCATCTTTCGTGGAGCGAGGTTTGAAGCGATGACCACATGCTTTCCAAGAAGGTCTGCCTCGGTAAGGTATTTTCGTAATCCTGACTGGATTGTCCTGGGCTTTCCGCTTCCGTCGTCCATAGTCTCAATGTAGAGCTTGTCGCCGTCAGGATTTGGCTTGATGTCAACGATTTTTGCAACTTTAAGCTCGATGTTGGCGTTGAAGAAGGCAATCTGCTCTTCGGGAGTGAGGGCAGGCTTCTCTTCGCGAGGTTCTTTAGAACCTGCTGGCTCCGCTTTCTTTTCCTTTTTCTGCTGGCTCTTAGACTTTTCATCTTTTTTAGGCTCACCCTGCTTACCAGAAAATTTCGTGCGGAATGCGTCTACGGTCTTGTTGTCAAGGGGCGTGAAGTAAACGGCTGTCTCTGAGACCCCGTCCAGGCCTTCCATTTTGCCCAAATCGTCCCAGGTGAGGCTTCCTTCTTTTGCCTCAAAACCGTAGTGAGCGTCATAGATTGTGTGACCCAAGTAGCCTGCCACAACCTGAGAATACTGAGGAAGATAAGGCTGAATCATAATCATCAGGTCTTTTATTACATAGGCCAGGTTGTAGAGAACATTATCGCTGACTTCCTTGTTTGTTTTGATTGCCTTCCACGGCTCTGCTGCCTGGAATGCCTTGTTACAGATGTCGGAAATTGCAAAAATCTCGTGGAAAGCGTCTTTTAGCTCCGCCCATTCAAGATGCTCGGTAGCCTTTTTTTCGTGCTCCAGGACTTCTTTCCACAATGCCTCGTCTTTCTTTCCCTGAGGAATTTTTCCGCCGTAATTTTTGTTGATGAAAAGAAGGGTTCGGTTCACAAGGTTTCCTAAGTTTCCGATAAGCTCCTTGTTGTATTTTTCCTGAAAATCCTTCCAAGTGAACTGGTAGTCCTGATTTTCCGGGCGGTTATAGTAGATGTAGAATCTCCACGCGTCGGCTTTGATTCCGCTTTCTTTTGCGTCGCTTCCGAATACGCCCACGCCCTTTGACTTAGAGAATTTTCCGTCCTCGTAGTTAAGGAACTCAGTTGAAGACATGTGATAGAGCTTTGTGTAGTCCCGGCCGGTTCCGATTTCAGAGCATGGGAAGACTACGGTGTGGAATGGGATATTGTCCTTTCCGATGAACTGGAAGAGCTTGATGTCGCTTCCAGTCTTGTCGCTTGCCTCTTCGCTTTCTGAAGGAAGCCACCACTTTTTCCAGTCGAAGGATTCCTTGCCAGAGGCCTTCATTTCGTCTTCCAGCTGCTTGGTGATTGACATGTAGCCGATGGGGGCGTTGAACCACACATAGAAGACTTTGTTTTCGTAGCCGGATTTTGGAACCGGGATTCCCCACTTGAGGTCTCGTGTGATTGCTCGCTCGTTGAGGCCGTCACGAATCCAAGCCTTTGTCATCTGGATTGCGTTTGCGCTCCATTTTCCTTCGACACTAGCCTTCTCCATCCATTCTTCAAGTTTTGGAGCAATTGAAGGAAGGTCGATGTAAAGATGCTTTGTCTCGCGTACTTCAGGAGTTGAGCCGCAGGTGTGGCAGCGAGGCTGTAAAAGCTGGGTCGGGTCAAGAAGAGTGCCGCATGAGTCGCACTGGTCGCCACGGGCATCGGTAGCTCCGCATTTCGGGCAGGTGCCGTCAACATAACGGTCTGCGAGGAACATATTGCACTTAGGGCAGAAAAGCTGCTTTGAAGTGTGCTCCTTGATGAAGCCGTTTTTGTCCAGGTCGTTGAAAATGCTCTGTGTAATTTCAGTACATTCCTCGTTTGAAGTGCGTCCGAATTTGTCAAAAGCGATGTCGAACCACTCATAGATGTCCTTGTGAATCGCATAGTAGTAATCGCAAAGCTCGCGCGGAGTCTTTTTTTCCTGCAAAGCCTTTGTCTCAGTTGCAGTTCCGTATTCGTCAGTTCCGCAGACATACATTGTCTCGTATCCGCGTGAACGGCAGAATCGTGCGAAGACATCTGCACTAAGCATCTGAATCAGGTTTCCCAGATGAGGAATATTATTTACATAAGGCAAAGCCGATGTGATAAGTCGTTTTTCTTTGAGTTTAATGTTCTTCATAAGAAGAAATTATAGCGAAAAAAAGGGATTTATACAATGAAAAGAAAATTGGACACGAGAAGTCTCATCCATAGTCCCTATGCTGCAAAAAAAATCCCCTAAAAGCCAAATGCCTTTAGGGGAAAAACTCTCTTTTAGTCTACCTAGAACCTTCGTTCTTTAGACGGAAGTAATATGTCGTATTATAATTATTTCCCGATTTAAGAAGCATTTCAAGCGTTTCTCCAGGATACAATATATAGTTTATTTTTTGTCCAGCCCACGCACATTCACCGACATACCAAGTCGTAGGTCCATTTTCGTTAGCATCGCTTGGAACATCACCGATTGCGAATCCATGGTATGTATTTGTTGTGATGTCCCAGGAAATCCAATACCAAGTACCGTTCATTTTTCCAGAACTTGTATCAGACCAAGAACCTGCCATAAGCTTAAAGTTTTTGCTATCGTTCCAAGAAAGGGGGAACGGATCTAGCGTATTTCCGCCATAAGGCGCATCGCCTCCAAACACCCATACCTTTAAATCTGCGTATTTGAGCGTATTGCCATTTTCCTTTATCGAAGTCTCCTTGTAGCTAGGACCTTTATCTTCAGCTGTATCATAGGCACCATCAATTTTAAATTTCAATACTGTTCTTGTCGCATACTCATAGATAGGATCGCTCTTAACGCTGGAATCAGAAGTTTTCTCTGCGCGTGCGGCAATGGCGATTTTGAGTCCCTTCATGTCGTAGGATGCCGTGCCGCCTCCAATAGAAAACTCATTTTCGTATTTTTTATTTATCGTATTTGGGATCGTGGCATCAGTTGTTTTTGTATTATAGTACTTCGGAGATTCTTTGACCGAAACTTGACTACTGGCATTTTGATTTGTTTCATAATAAATAGTAGTTTCTGGAGTCTGGCAGTCAATCTTTACACCAGCAGAAGTCGGCATCTCTACGCTCGAAGTCGCTGTGACTCCGGAACTTGTGATAGTCTGCCCTTTTTTGTTGATTCTTATTACAGGATCTTCTATTCCCTCTGCGACTAAGTGAGGCTTGCTTGTTGTTCCGTCTGTCTCATACTCAGTGTTTTTGTTTTGACATGCATCCGTAACAGCAGCTGCAGGGATAAGGAGCTTATAAGTTGAGCCTTTTACAGGAAGCTGGTATGTGCTTCCAAGTTTAACGGTAAGGACTTTTTCATCCTCCACGCTCACTGCGCTTGAGACTATCGGAATCCTTACAATGTGTTTCTCTGCGTCTTTGAAAATCTTCGTAATTTCTGTCTTTGTGTTTTCATTCTCAAAGTTAAGAACATACTTCGTTGTTGTGTCATTTTCAAGGTAGTTGCCATTTTTTACGGCACCGTTCATGCCTTTTGTGTAGTAAGATGAAAGCTTGTTTTTGAGCTCGTTGAATTCGCTCACGCTCAGCACTGACGGAGCACGGTAGGAATCTTCGTCGTGAGTAAATACAATTTCCCCGCTCATTTTACTGATTTCACGGTCAAAGGTTATTTTTAAAACAGCATCGCTTCCCTTTCCTGTTAAGGAAACACTATTAATTTCAGGCTTTCCTGTGAGAATATAAATTTCCCGGTTGTCGGCAAATGCTTTTTCTGTTCCATCTCCTGTTACCGGAAGAGAGACATCCGCTGTTACAGTTCCTGCATCAGCTGTGATTTCAACAGAATTTACTGTCCAATCTGTTACATCGAGTTTTCCATCACTTGAATTGATGTAGTCACCTTCTTTTATTTCATATTCGAATTTGTGTTGTTTTACGCTTGTACCAGCAGTGGTGATTTGAACTTCTCTTGATGTCGTGCCATCATTTTTGTTGCCGACATTTAATGTGACTTTTGCACCGCTTGCTATTTTGACTTCTTTTCTGAAATTGATAAGTCCTTCTATGATTTTTGTGCTTGTATTTGTTGAGTATGAACCAGAAACCGTTTTTGCGGTGATTTTGCTTAAGAGTTCGCCTTTATCAATCGTAACTGTTTGGACGGTCGCATTTGGGGAAACATTTCCCGCTTTGTCTGTCTGACGGGCCGTTACATTGTAAGTTCCGTTGTTTGTAAGAGAAATTTCTGTTCCCTTATAGCTCATCCAAGAAGAGCCGTTGTCGGTAGAGTATTCGATTGTTGCTCCTGTCTCACCTGTAATGCTGAAATTCGTTGCCTCAAATATTACGGGCTTGCTCCAGCCGACACTGACTTCTGGGGCGTCTGGAGCCATCGTGTCGATTACGATTTTGTTGGTCAGTGTTGTATTCGGGAGAGTCCAATTTTCAAGAGTATTTCCCGCCTCATCTTTTATGATTACGGAATCGTGCGACAGACTCTGAAGCTTTAGCTCATCCGTGTTTTGACCGTCGGCAACAGTGTATGTGAAAATCGCATTCTTTGAGCTTGCAGAAACTCCCGATGTCTTTGCGGAATTGTGCGTGAATGAAAGCTCAAGATTTGAAGCATTTTCAATAGATACGCTTTCAGAGAAAGTCAGCATAAGAAGAATTGATGCGCCTTCTTTATAATAACCGGAACTTGAGAGTGCAGTCACCGACTCAATTTTCGGCGCTTCCGTATCGATGGTGATGTTTCGCGTATTGCCGATTCTATTTCCTGCCGCAGGAAGAGAAACTTCTATTGTTTCTTCAGTCGAAGAATCTTTCCATACCGCTCCGTTCTTTTTTATTGCCGTGACATCGAGTTTTTCAACACTCGTGTCGCTTTCACCTACGGTATATTTATATACATGCTTTGAAGTACCACTTCCTGAATTATAAATCGCCTCTCCGCCGTTGTTTAGCGTGAGTGTCGGTGGATTTGCTCCTTGACTTAGAGTAGTTGCTTTTGTGAATTCAAGGGTAATGAGAATAGAATTTCCTTTAGAATAGAATCCGTCATCAGAATCTGAGCCAATGCTTTCAAGACCAGCTTCTGCGCTTTCAATGAAGACTGAACGGCTTGTGGTTTTCGTGTTTCCGGCATAGTCTTTTATGCTTGCCTGTATCAAACCGCTTGTTATCGGAAGAAGCGAATTTGAAACTTCTGCCGTCCATGTTCCGTCATTCTTTCGTGTCGCGCTGATTTCATTGTTGGCCCATGTAAGCTTGATGTCGCCTATCTTTGATTTATATGTGCTTGTCCATTTGCTTGTAGAATTGTCGCTCCATTTTCCTGAAATTGTTGCTGTATGGCTTGGTTTTATGACTGGAAGTGTCGGCGTATCGTCTCCAGTGAAACTTACATCTTTTGCGACTGTTGAACCATTTTTTAAGACGAGTTTTTCGATTGTAAGTTCTGGAACTTCAGTGTCTCCAGTGAGAGAGAATACCTGAACGGTATTGCTTCCAGAATCTTCTGCACGGAAGACAAAGTCAAGGGCATCAAGTGTCTTTGTCGTGCCGTCTATGCCGAGATTGGAGAAAATATTAAAGGTCTTTGAGAAGGTATAGACATTTCTTCCGCTTGAAGAGTCTGGACTTCCCAGCGTGATTTTGTAAATTTTATTTCCAATAGAGTCTGTATAACCCGATTCAGTCGCCTGTGCCCATGGCGCAGTCTCTGCGCTGCCGTTCATATAGGCGATTTTGTTTGCTGCATCGTCGCTTTTTGCAGGATTAAGGAAAGCGATACATAAAGAACTTACAAGCCCGTCGTCAGAGACATTTCCTTTGAATTTGATTGTGGCATCTGAATTTGCCAAAACAGAAGAACTGCTTTCTGGAGAGGTGATTTCAATTTTTGGCGGAGAAACATCAAGTGTTTTGAAATATCGCTCAAGGGTGTCTTTGTTTCCGTTCAAATCCTCAACATCTACTATAAGTTTGAAATTGCCGTTTTCTGACGGAGTTGTAACGCTCCAAGGGGCATATTTAGCGCCGTCTTCTGAGAGACCGAGTTTTCCAGAGGAGTAATTTTCAAAAACATCGCCATTTTTTTTCTGAATCGTATATGTGAGTTTTTTTATTCCGTCATCGTCCTGTGCCTGTCCTGTGAAACTTGAAGACGGATAGACTTCGTAGGCGGAACTTCCTTTATCTGTTTCATCACCGAGATATGTGATAAGCCATGGCATATCAGCTTCCGGCCACCAGATAAAATAACCGAGAATTTTTTTCTGCCATGCTCCAGAATTGCTCACGCTCGTTGAAACTACGCGGATTAAGTGTCTTCCTGTCATAAGGTCTGAATTTTTTGTCTCGCTTACCCATTCGCCTGCCGCCACCGTGAATTCCCATGAGCGGGAATTTTCTTTAATGAGTTTAGAGTAATAGACTTTCGGTTTTTCACTTTCACCCTCAAATTTTACGGTGTCACTTACTTCCTGAGCTTTCGGATTTGAGAGTTCCGGATATTTTGCTAAGTCAGTTACGATTGCCGTGTTTGCGGAAAGCTCTCCTGCGTCAAATTCAATAAGCAATTCTCTGAAGGAAATAGAATCTGACTGTCTGCCAGAAAAATATATGTCACCGTTTAGAAGCCTTGCGATAACATTTCCATCTTTGAGATTGTATGATTCTGCCTTTGTTTTTGCATCTGAGTGTGGTGTTTTAAAAAGATCAGGCTTGGTGATTGAGACATCTGGATTTTTGGTGTCAACGGTGAGCGTACATTCTACTTTAGAGTTTCTGCCTGAATTCCCGTTTGCATCTTCTGCGATAATACTAAGCTCATAGGTGTAGTCTGTTTTAGTGCTTTTTTTGTCATCGGTTTTTACAAGTACATTCCAATGCCATGTGTCTCCTGAAAGCGAGCATCCAGCCTCGGTGGAAGAAAGCTCCGTCCAGTCTGTGGTTGATGTTTTCTTTTTCCATACGCTGCCGGGAGTTACGCTATAATGTATGTCTGCGTCTTCAAAATCAATCGTGATAAGGGCGAGTTTTTCGTTATCGTATGCAGTTCCTGCCAGCGTGAATTCGTTGGCTACGGTGTCATCGTCTGAATGAGAAGTAAGCGTTACGACAGGAGCCGTAAGGTCAACGGCCTCTCCCAAGCCAGTGCTGTCTCCACATGAGAAAAACAATGCTCCTGTTAAAGTCAAAAGAGCGAGATTCGTTAATTTTTTAATTATAGAAACTTTTTTCATGTTTTTCCTCTTTTTTGTGATTATTCCCAGTTCCTCATTTTGACAGCGCGGCTGTATTCGCCAGGAATCATCCAGCCCCAATTACAACACCAGTTGTAATGACCTCCGCTACCCCAACTATGACCCGAAAACGATGAATTCACAAGAATTTCGTATGAGCACCAGTAGTAGTCGTAATGGCCTGCATCAATTTCTGGCAGTAATTTTGAATAAAGCTTTATTTCGACAGTGTAGTCTGTATATCCACTTTCTATATAGAGACCATTATTTTTTGCTTCAGCAAAGACATCATTAGAAAGCGGTGTCTCTGTTGAAAAGTTGTTATAATCTGTACACCATGCTTTTTTATCCGTGTTTTCACTGCCTTTTAAACCAAAGTTGTTATCACATTTAGTAAATTTTACGCTTAAACTTGTTGCTTCAGAAATTTCATCTGCTGTAAGGATTTGTGTTGCACCCCACCAATTAGCAGGTCGAGCCTGAATATCTTTTGTAATTGTTTTTATATAACCGTAATCATTAAAATTAATTGGCTTGGCTTCAACAAAATCTTCCCTATAGCATCTCTTGAGGTAGGGAGAGCCTAGCTGATTGTCACGGAGCGGGAACGGAGCGATATAAGGCTCGCCTGCCCAGCCGGTGGTTCCTCGGATTGAGAAGTGATTATGGCCTTCTTCTTGTGCGCCGGCTTGACCTGTGTTTCCATAGGGTGCGAAGAACTGCACGACAGTCTGGAAAACGCCTTCATAACCCGTTGCCGTCGCTCCGTTTATGCTTGCGCTTGCCTTAAAGAACTGTTTGCAGGCTTTTTGGTAGTTTCCGTTACCTCCTGCAAAGAATGTTCCTTCGCTGTAGGATTTGCTTGTGCTGATGCCTGTAATTGAAGGATTTGCTGTTTCTGAAGTCGTACTTGTACAGTCCGCTGCAGTTGGATAATCGACTGTCGCATTGCTTTCCCCTGCCTCAACCATTGATGAGCCATAGGTAACTTCAGCTCCGTCGCTTTCGCAGTCAATTCGCACACGCACATAGGCTGTCGGCTTTATCTTGTCATCGCTAATGTATGTACTTTCTTTTTGGCCGTTTGAATCAACCTGATAAACTCCGAAGCCGTAAGAATATCTGTCAACTCGGATTACCGGAGTCGCTACCCCGCTGGACCAGAAATATTCGTTAGAGCCGTTCTTGATGAGAACGACAGGCGAAGAGCCGTCGCTGATAGAGTCTCGTGCCCTCTCCCATGATGAGCTTGGATATTTGTCATAAGTGTTTTCAAATTCTGAGCCGATTGTATACTGCGTGCATGTCGTTCCATTGCACTCTTGAACTGCATCCGCAAGGATTGTGTCCCATCTTCCGTCAGCTTCGGCACCGAAGTAGTTTCCCGTTGAGTCCATGAAAGCGCCTTTTTCAATGACAAGTTCCCATTTCCTTCCGGCTGGCAAATTGCTGTCTCCGACTAAGCCATCAGGAAAATCGATTGTAACGGTTTTTCCGTTTATGCTTACATATTTTGATGTGACATCGACGATTCTCTCATGGTAATGTGCTGCCTCAAGCGTCGCCCGAATTTGGCTTCCTGTTCGTTCATTGCCAGTGTCATTCGGGGTTTTGGGGGCTGGGTTTTCTGTGTATGACGAGCCACTGCCGGTCGTGCGGAAAGTCTTTCCGATATGATGGGTGACTTCATCTTTTTCGCGGATACCAATATCGAAGTCAAGGACATATTTTGTGCTGGTATCTGGAAGACCTGTGGAGGTGTTAATGCCCTGAGTTGATTTTTTGTAAGGACCGACAAACTGGCCTGTTCCGTGATAATAAATGTTTGCGGATCCGCTTACTCCCGGATAAAGACTCTCCGAATCTTCCATGTCGATTCCCTTTTCCTGCCGTGAGAGAATTTCTTTTTGTTCGCTGGTGAGTGCCTTTGTAATCGTGCTGAATTCACTTGCCGTAAGGACAGGTGGAATTGCCCAGTTCGCTATACGGCGGATGATGATATTACCGTTTGCACGGCTGACATTTTCATTGAAGGTAAGCACGATTTTTCTGCCGTTTGAGTAGACATTTGCACTTGCTGTAGCTCCGTCCGGAGCCATTTTAACGACTTTCGGGGCAACGCCGTCACATTTAATTGAAGTTCGGTCGTAGTCATCGTCAAGTGTTTTGCTTCCCTGCTCTATTCCGTACATGTCGCTGAATCCTTCAAGGAAGACATCTCCTTTGTTTACTTTGAGAGTAAATTCGTCCGGATCCTGAACTTCATAAGCGAAGTAAACAAAATCTATTTTTTCCTGTGCTTCCGTAAGCTTGATGCCGTTTTTGTTTGAAAGATATGCCTTTCCTGAATTTTTTCCCTGTGCGTATGATTCTCCGCTGTGACCGCTTACGAGAATATATGCCGATGAAATTGAGTCCTCTTTGAAAGAGACTTTTTCGTCAAATGTTACCTTAAAGACAAGTTTCCTTCCGGCGGCATAATTTCCGTCTGGATTCACGCATTCTATATCGTAATGCGGGAATGTGCTGTTGATTTCAAGGCTGATTATGTCAGAGTAATCTGAAATATTTCCGGCATAGTCTGTTCGGCGCGCGGTGAGCTCACAAGAAGATGTGAGTTTGACTGTGTTTCCCGCACCTTCTGAGATTATGTTATCCGTTGGCCAAGAACTTCCGCCGTCCGTTGAGTATTCGGTTTTTTTGAGCTCATCATCGAGAAGAGATACATAGAAATTCGCATAGTTGGCGACTTTTCCGCCAGTAACTTTATTTCCTTTTGAGTCAGTGACATTTACCGTCGGGGTGGCTGGCTTTATTGTGTCGATTACGATATTTGCACTTTTAGAGTTTGTGCCACTGTTCAGGACAAGTTTGTTTCCTGCTGCATCGACAATGGTATTGTAAGCCGTTATGCAGTCGTTCGGGATATAATAAAGCGGTCCGTTAGGATTTTCATCTGTATCTGATGTGATTTTTTTGCTGAATGTGATAGTATTTCCGCTCTGTCCTACGAAGGGCAGTGAGACCGACTGAGAGCCGACATTAAAGACAAATGCCGGAGAACCCTGAATCTGCACTGCTTCCGAGGTTGTGATTTTTACGGATAAAGTTCTGCCCTCTTTGAGATAAGTGCTTCCGTTGTTCTGGTAATTTGCAATTTCCGAAGAATCAATGTCGGTTTCTATCGTTGCGCTGCTGATTTTTGGAGAAATTCCGTCAATCTTGATAGTTTTTTTGTTTTGAAGAAGGTTTTCAGCTGTGACGGTGGAATTTCCGTTGCTATCTACCAAGGTCGCGACAGATGATGAAAGTCCTGCAATCGGGCTTCCGCTGTCATTAACGACACAAAGTTTGTCAGAAGAATCGCCTTCATTTACCTTATAGACAAATACCAGCGTTGTTGAGCCGGAGCCTGTTTTGTAATATGCCTTGTTCGTTACGACTGAAGTGTCAGAATTATTTATTCCGGAGAGTTTTACATACATTGAGCTTGTATCAGATACGGTGACTGTGTTGTCAAAGACTGCGTTAATCAGAATTTCATCACCCATCTTACTGAGTGTTGATGACGGAGATGTTATGCTCTTTAAAAGTGGAAGCGTGCTGATTACGACCGTAAACTGGTCTTTTCCTTCGTTACCGAACAAATCCTTTGCAAAGAACTGGAATTTTGGTTTTACGCCCTTTTCTTTCCAAGCCTGAAGCGTATCCGTGGAAATAGCTTGGGACTTAAATGTTTCTGTTGCCTCATCATAGCTTCCCGTTACTCTTGCATAACCAAGTGATGAGTCGTATGTGCCAAACATTCCGTCATTTGCGTTTGAGTCTACGCGGCGAATTTCATAGGCGCTTGAATCCATTCCGATTCCGCTTGTTTTTGTACCTTTGAATTCAAGAACAAGGGCTTCGCTTGCCGAAATGATTGCCATATCTCCGCTTGGAGAAATTGGCGTAATGGTTGGATTTGATGTGTCTCCAGCGAGCCTGTATTCAGAAAAGACTCCGGTGTTTGCTCCCCTGGTCAGGCGGGCAACAAAATATTTATCACTTGCCTGTTTGTTTTCGCTCATGAAGTCGGTGAACAAGTCAACTTCAAAACTGAATGTCTGCGTTATGAAACCTGCAGTGCTTCCTGTTTTTGTGAGAGGAACTGACCAAAGAACTCCCACCTCGTTTATTTCCGTCTTTTTGAGGCTACCTGCCGTTCTGTACTTATTGTGCTTTTCGACAGTGTTCAGGCTTGAGAGGAAATCTTTTGCTATTGCTGATTTTTCTGTTGCTGTTTGGGCGATTGAATCTGGAACCCAGACGAATTCAAGATAGTCACAGCCGGAAGCATCGAGTGCCTGACCTTCGATTGTGACTTTTGCATTTGTTGAGCCTGTCATTGAGACTGCTGGTACTGAATTGTTCTTTGGCGATGTGATAAGAAGCATAGGACTTGACTCGTCAATGACATTAACTGTAATTGTTTCGTTAATTGCTTCTCCGCCGTCAGTTTCGCCTTTTTTGCCCTTGCCTTGTATTGTAAGGCTTGCTGTTTGCGGAGTTGAGGGCATTTTTACAATGAGGGTTTTTTCGCGTTCTCCGCTACTGATACTTGCAATGTCAGAACTTGTCTTTGAATTTCCGTCTTGGTCTTTATAAGCGAATGAATAGCTTGCTGAATCCAACTCATCATCGTCAAAAATCGTGATACTGATGACATCATTTACATAAGCAGTGATTGCGTTTTCTGAGATTTCCGTAGAAAGCTCATATCGGGGTTTGTCTGCCTCTGGATACCAAATGAACCATGTGTCATCGCTATTAGTTTCATCATAAGAGATTTTGTTTGCCGCCGGAGTCGTGACGATATCGCTCGCAGTGTAGCGAACCTGAAGATAATGCTTTCCCGTTTTAAGACCGTCTTTTCCACTTTTAAGGATTGCTTCGGTAATCTCATAAACAGGCGCATATACGGTGCTGTCATTGGTTTTTGAAATCTCACAGACTTGGATTCCATCCTCATCATAAATCGAGATTTTCGGCGGATTCTTGTCATCGATACCCATTGTATCATTGAAGTTTGCACTGATTGCAAATGCTACATTCTGAGCGGCGTCTATGTTCTCAGATTTGTTGAGGTCAATGGATTTCAGTTCTTCGAGAGAATGAAGGTTGTACTGTATTCCGTTGATTTTCCGGTCAATGTACCACGCATTACCAATTGGTGCTTTCTCATCAACAAAGAGGATTATTGTTTTTGAAGAGCGCGCCCCTTGATTTCCCTGAGCATCTTCTGCTATGAACTTTAGAAATGCCGTACCCTCTTTTTCGAATGTAAAGCCTAACGACCAGTTCTCACCAGAAAGACTCGCCGTCTTAAACTCTTTGAAGGATGTTTCATCTGCCCATTTAATCTGGACATGTACGCTCGTGACTTTTTTGTTGTCGCTTGCTGTTCCTGTGAAAGCTACTTCGCGGTGGCAGAAGACTCCTCCTGCAAAAGAATATGTGCTTTCATTTTCAGAACTCATGGAAACTATGGATACTTTAGGAGCAACGATATCGACTTCCTCGCCTAAGCCGACATCCATATTGCATGAAAAAAAGCAAAAAACGGAAAAAAACAAAATTATACTGAAATTACGAGCGACTTGCCCCATACTTTTATTCATAGAATCCTCAAACTTTTTTCAGATTAATTTAGTCTTATTTTAAATGGTTTTCATAAATAACTAAATATTTTTTAAGAATTTATATACTTTTTTTTGCATTTTTTTGTCACAGCCTCCTTCATAAACTCTAAAAACTCCAAAAAAAATCCCCTAAAAGCGCAATGCCTTTAGGGGAAAACTCTCTTTTAGATGAGATTTTAGTTAACAGTACACTTGAGTTTATAGTTAAATTGGAATTTGTTACCGCCGTAATCTGATGTAATCATCTCAAGGGTTTCGCCTGGATAGAGCGGATATGAACTCTTGAACTTTGTCCATCCACAGTCAGTGGCGTAGTAGATGGAAGGACCTATTCCGCTTGTGCCGAAGTCATGCACATTTCCCAGGACAAAGCCATGGTAGGCAGTGGCGTTCAAATCCCATGTAACCCAATAATAGTAACCTTGCATACTGTTTCCTGTGTGGCTTCCTTCCATAAGTTTGAAATTCGTGCTTTCGCCCCATGAAAGTGGGAATGGGTCAAGGCTGTTTCCGCCTGAAGTCGCGTCTCCGCCCTGAATCCAGATTCTAAGCTTGTCGTAAGTCAGAGTTGTGCCGTTTTCTGTCACGTCGGAAGCAACGCCATAGGCACAGTCACTTCCGTTACCGTAGACACTGATTTTCAATTTGAGGACGGTTCTAGTCGCGTATTCATAAGATTTGTCAGATTCGTAAGAATCTTTTTTAGCATAGGCTGCAATCGCATATTTCATACCTGTCGCCGTGTCATAGCTGGTAACTGCTGTTCCAAGAGTGCCTGTTAAGGTTACAGCCGTGCTTGAAGAGTAAGTTGGCAGAGAGGAAACTTTCGGTTTTGCCGTTTGTGAGACTGTAATCGTAGTGTTTACTGTTGAAGTCGCGCTTTTTGCATTAGCGTCCGTTGTTTTTGCGTAGTAAATAGTTGCTCCTGGAGTACGGCAGCTTATTTTCATATTGGCAGTTGCCGGAGTGTTTACGCTTGCCGTTGTCGTCGGCGTGCTGGCATTTGAGATAGTGATTTTCTGACTTTCCTTGTTTATTCGGATTTCAGGAGATTCAACGCCTTCTGCCACCAAATGAGGTTTTGAGCTCGTTCCGTCTGTTGTGTATTCTTCATTATTATTTTGAGCCTCGTCTGTAACCGCATTGGCTGGAATTGAAAGCGTATATGTCGCACCCTTTGTAGGAAGCGTATAAGTCGAGCCAAGCGTGACCGTAAGGACATTTTCATTTGCCTCTACGGCACTTGCAACAATAGGAATAGAGACTATATGCAAGTTCGCGGCTGTAAAATATCCGACTAAAGTAGAATCATCGATATCTTTGGTATAATCAAGCACATATTTTGTACTCGTGTCGTTCGTGAGAGTGCTGTCACTTCCCAGTGTCGCACCGTTCATTCCCTTTGAGTATGAGCTTTGTGCCGCAGTTGGAATGCTGTTGTATTCACTTGCCGTAAGCACAGCCGGAACACGGTAAGAGCTTGTGTCCTGCGTAAAGGTGATGTTTCCGCTTAGCTTTGTGATTTCCCGGTCGAAAGTAATCTTAAGGATTGCCGCACTTCCCTCTCCCGTCAAGTTTACGCTTTGGACAGTCGGCTTTCCTGTGAGAATATAAATCTCTCGGTTGTCGGTGAATGCCTTTCCGCTTCCGCTAGAGACCTTATCCTCATATTTCATGCTGACAGTACTAGAGTCTAATGTTATTTCCTCAAAACTCCATTCTGTTACATCGAGCATTCCATTGTTTTCTATTGAGTCGCCATCTTCAATTGTATATGTGAAATGGAATGTGCTTGCTTCTCCATCGCCTGACACACATTCTGTAATCGGAACTTCAAGTGTGCTTTGAGTGCCTCTCTTTACATTGAGGGTGACTTTTGCGCCTTTTGTTATTTTTACGCTCTTTCTGAAATTGATTATACCGGTGACTTCTCCGCCTTTTTGCTTTGAATATGTTCCTGAGTATGTTGTTGCGCTCAAACTTGTGAAAAGTTCTCCCTTGTCCACGGTTACGGTAATCGCCGTACTTTCATCTGAAATGTTTCCCGCCTTGTCGGTTTGCCGTGCGCTGACAGTGTACTTTCCGTTGTTAGTGAGTTTGATTGTCTCACCAGTCTTGTAATTTTGGTAGTTAGAACCGTCAAGAGTATATTCAATTGTTGTGTCTGACTCATCACTTGAAATTGTAAATGAACTTCCGCTTTCGCTTATGACGACTTGCGCGCTTCCCCATGCGGGATTGACTGTCGGAGGATTAGGTTTCTTTGTGTCGATTACAATTGCCTTGTTGAAGGTAGACTCTGGCTTCCAAGATGTAAGTTCATTTCCTGCCTCATCGGTGATAGTGACGTCATCATGTTCAATGCTGTAATATTCGAGTTTTGAAGAATTGTCGTTCTCACCTACTGTGTAAGTGAAGATGACGAATTTTGAGCCGCTTGCGCTTGCATCGGTCGTATTAAGAGAATCTTTGAAGTTAATCTTGAGCTTGTCTTTAAGCACTCCGCTTGAAGTCACTACGCTTACATCTTCGCTGAATTCCATCATTATTATGATGTCGCTATTGGCCTTGTATGCGCCTGCAGGAGTAATCGCTGTGATAGAGCTGATGGTCGGAGCTTTTGTATCAACTTTGATATTTCTTGTTTTGAGAGTTTTTGTATCTTCAGGTATTTCAACAGTGAATGTTGCTCCTGAAGCTTCTGTCCATGTCGTTCCCGCCTGATTGATTGTTTTGACAAACAGCTGCTCAGTGCTTTCGCTCTCATTTCCCTTAACCGTATATTTGAAGATATGTTTTGCAGTGTCTTTTCCGCTATCAAAGCTTGCTACACCGCCATTGTTGAGGGTAAGGCTTGGCTCGCTTCCGATCCATGTCGTGTTCTTGGTGAATTCAAGAGTTATGAGAATTTCAGAGTCTTTTTTATATGAGCCGTCGTCTGAATCAGAGCCGATTCGCTCAAGTTTCGTTGTGTTGGACTCGATGAACACGGATTTTGTAACGGCTTTTGTGTTTCCGCCGAAATCAGAGAGGCTGATTTTGATTGTTCCAGAGTCGCTTGGAACATCGCTTACACTTGCACTCCAGCTTCGGTTTGCATTCGGCGTGACGGTGACCTTATCACTTCCGTTCCAGGTGACAGAAATTTTTCCGATTTTGCTTGTATCTTTCCATGTGTCAAATGAGTTGTCGCCCCATGTTCCTGACAATGTGGCTTTTGCTCCCGACTTAATGACAGGAAGGTTTGGAATTTCATTTGTTAAATCGTAGGTAAGGCTTGTTCCGCCGTTCTCCAAAACGATTTTGTCAAATGTTAGGCTTGGGGCTGTGCTGTCGCCTGTAAGGGAAATCATTTTGACAGTCTTTGTGCCGCCTTTGTCCACGACTCTGAAAACAAAATCCTGAGCAGTGAGCGTTTTTGTTTCTCCGTCAATTCCAAGATCTTCGAAAACATCGAATGTCTTTGAGAATGAGTAGCTCTTGCCGCTGCTGTTTCCCTTAGATTTTAAGCTTGTGGTGAGGTCATAGACGATATTGCCTGAGTCGTCTTTGTTTCCGCTAGTGATGTCGTCCCAGTCTGTGTCGGTTCCGCTCATGTACTTGATTTTATTCGTTGCGTCATTTGAAAGATTTGGATTCAAATAGACAACTTTGAGCGAATCGATGTCTCCGTCATCGGCAACCAGACCTGAGAATGTGATTTTATGATTTGATGTGAGCGCAGAAGAAGCGTTCTGTGCCGAAGAAGGATCAAATTCAATTGTAGGCGGCTTGATGTCGAGTGTCTTGAAGTATTTTGTCGTTGTAGATGATGTGCCGTAAATATCCGTGACAGTGACAGAAAGGCAGTAATTTCCGTTGAGAGTCGGGGCCACAAGAGACCATGCTGAATATTTTCCGCCGACTTCAGACAGAGATAGGCTTATATTTTCTTTTTCGGCCTTCCATGTATCCTCATTGTTTTCGGTCGTTTTCTTTTTGAGCGTGTAAGTGAGGCTTTTGATTCCGTCATCGTCCTGTGCGCTTCCAGATATGTTCGAGCCTGGATAGACTTCGCTGGCATCATTTCCTTTATCGCTGTCATCACCCTGATAAACCGTTACCCAAGGCGTGTCAGCTTCCGGCCACCAGACAAAGTAGCCGACAACTTTCCGCTGCCATGCGTTTGATGGGCTAAGGCTCGTGGTAACAATTCGGATAATGTGCATTCCTGTGTCGAGACCGTTAGTTTTACCCTTTTCACTCGATGCCCATTCGCTTGCTTTTACAGTGAGGTCAACGGCTCTCAGGTCCGTGATTCCGTTTTCGTTTACTTTAAGAGTTTTTGTGTAATAGACTGTCGGTGGTAGCGCATCGCCTGTTATGGCATTCGCAATGCTTTCTGTGTCAGTGTAAGCTGTCAGGTCGTCTGCCGTATGTTTTTCCCATTCGGTCGTGCCGTTATCAAATTCAACCCGGAGTTCCTTGAAGGAAATTGCACCTCCCTGCTGAATAGAGAATGTGACATCGCCGTTCATAAGCCGTGCGAGGCTGTTACCGTCTTGAAGTTTGTAATTTGTGCTTTTTGAAGAGATATTGGCATAGTCCGTAAAAATATCAGGCTTATTAATCGTGACATTTGGATCATTTTCATCAACGATGAGAGAACAATCAACCTTTGAGTTTTTTCCAGAGTTGCCACTTGAGTCAACCGCGACTGCGCTCATCGTATATGTTGTGTCTGTAAAGCCATCCTTTTTGTCACTTGTGGTATCAATATAAATCGACCATGACCAAGTATCCCCTGATTTGATGCATTTTGCCTTTGAGTCGTCCATGGCGGTCCATACGCCACCCGTCTCTTTTGATTTTTTCTGCCATGAATTGCCGGGGGTTATTGAGTAGTGAATATCAGCGTCTTCAAAGTCTATAGCAAGGCTTCTGACAGCTTCATTGTCCCAGACCGTTCCCTTGAGCGTGAAAGTCGAAGCAACGCTGTCATTGTCGTTGTGAGAAGTGAGCGTAACGATAGGAGCCGTAAGGTCAACGGCCTCACCCAAGCCTGAGTTTTCGCCACAAGAAGCGATAAGTCCAATCAAGGCAAAAAGAGCGAGATTCGTGATTTTTTTGATAATACATACTTTTTTCATAATTCTGTTCTCCTCTTCGCCTTAGTACAGATACATTCCTGTAATAACAGAAAGAGCACCAGGTTCCATCTTGCCCTGATCACATCCATTGCTGTTCCATGTCCATCCTGTTCCAGGACTTCCTCTTCCTAGGAATGAAGACTCGACAAGCACTTCATAGCTTACCCAATAATATGGTGTTGTGGTTGTAGTTCCGTTATTCTCACGGTAAGTCGCGCGCACATAAGGCGTTCCAAGCAATCCTCCGCGAAGTGGGAAGGGTGAGATATAAGGCTCACCGCCAAAGCCTGTTGTTCCTCGGATATAGTAATTCCTGTAACCTTCACGATTCGAAGCGACTCCTTCTCCGTTAATTCCGCTTTTCTTTGGAGGGTTATAGCACACGACTGTCTGCCAGATTCCCTCAGCTCCTGTATTAGAAGATGTAAATCCAGTCCGAGTAGCTGTTGCGACAATAAACTGCTTGCAGGCTTCATTGTATTTTCCATTTCCGCCCGCGAAAATCAGGCTCACATTGCTCTTATCAGAAACGGTCTCAGTGGTATACCCAGAGAAACTTGTCAGTGATGAGGGATTTGTGGGCTCATAAAGTTCTACAAGAGGATAATTGTTGCCGTTAGGATTATATGTTTCCGTGCGAGTTGAGCTTGTTGAATATGAAGCCGTTGCCTTTGTGTATGACACAAGGGAATTTTTTGTCTCACAGTCGATACGGGTGCGCACATAGCCCGTCGGCTTCACGGCATCGGCGTAAGTCACGCCGTTTGCGATTTTCGTTCCGTTTATTGTGCTTTCCTTATCGGCGATAATGCTAGCTTTGTTTCCGCTGGAATCACTCTGATAAATTCCAAATCCGTAGCTGTAGCGGTCAACGCGGACGACAGGAGAGGCGACCTTGTCTGAGTAGAATGAGTCTTTAGTTCCGTCCTGAATAAGGACTAGAGGATTTGAGCCGTCAGTGATTAAAGCTCTTGCCCTTCCCCACGCGCCTGAATAAGTGCCATACTCACTTGAAACGCTTGTTCCGACAGTAAGCTGTTTTTTGCTTCCGTCTGACGCCTGAACTGCATCTGCTTTTGCTATCGTACCGTTTGCTTCTGCACCGAATTCGTTTCCTGTTGCATCCATGAAGGCGCCTTTTTCGATGACAAGTTCCCATTCACGGCCGTAAGGTAAATCAGCACTAGTGTCGCAGAGACCTTGGGGGAATGTAATTGTGACAGTCTTGTTGTCAGAGCCTAAAACAACGCTTGCAGATGTGACATCAAGAACTCGCTCATGGTAACCAGCCTTCTCAAGCACATCGCGGATTCCTTGTGCAGTACGCAGAGAGCCGTTTGAAGAACTGTTTGGCTCTGTTATTTTAAGCCTGCCGTTCTGGAAGGCTGTGTTTTTGTTGAAATCAGATTGAGTGTATGTCGTATATGTTTTTCCGAAATAATGCTCTTTATCTGTTTCCCAAATATCGATGTCAAAGTCAAGCACGAATTTAGTTTCCGTATCTGGAACATAGGTGTTGCTCGTACCCAGTTTTATTCCTTGCATTGATTTTTTGTAGGGTCCGACATACTGCCCTCTTCCGTGATATAAATCAAGGACAGGAACCATAGCATTTGTCAAACCGATATCTGGCTGTGCGTCCTCAAGGTAGCTTCCGTCAGAGTCTCGCATTGCAAGGTATTCTTTTCCGTCAGAGTCAAGCTCATTGCAGATTGTATTGAAGTCCGTTGCGCTCAAAACCGGTGGAAGTGGCCAGAGTTTAACCTGCCGCAATATTAAATTTCCGCTTGCCTTCTGGATTTCCTCACTGAATACGAGTTTAATTACATTGCCCTGCGCGTAAACAGAAAGTCCATCGCTTGCACTAGTTTTCGTTCCGCTTGGTGTCATGCTCACGACTTTTGGAGCTACTCCGTCACAATGGATTGCGCTTCGTGGATATGAGGCAGCAAGTTTCGAGCTTTCGTCCCATGCGATTCCGTAGCTGTCCTCAAAGCCATTGAGTTTTACTCCGTCCTGTTCGATTTTGAGAGTGAACTCATCAGGGTCTTGAACTTCGTAAACGAATGTCGCTGAGTCAATTTCTGTGTTGAGTGTTATTGTTGATTTTGAACTTCCAGTTCCTGTAAGAAGAGCTTTACCGTCGTTTGCACCAGTTCCTACGGTGTCTGTATCATAGAATTTACTCATCTGAATGTAGGCGCCTTCGCCAGTGACTTTAACCTTGTTTGCGAACTGCACTTTAAAAGTGAGCGTCTTTCCAGCCTTGTAGTTGCCGTCCGCGCTCTGGCACTCTACGGTGAAGCTTGGGAAATTTGTATTGATGTCAAGCGAAATCGGATCTGCGTAGTCAGAGATATTTCCCGCCCAATCGGTTCGGCGTGCCGTAATGGTGTATGCGCCGGCAGTATTGATTCCGTTTGTACTTCCGTCGTTTTTGTATTCATCCCAAGAACTTCCTGCATCTTTTGAGAATTCCGTAGACTTTTCATTTGCATCGCTCACGATTACAAGAACCGGCTTGTTGTATTTTGTGGAAGAAACAGTCGAGCCTGAGCTTGCGTCTTTAATCGTAACTGTTGGACTTACTGGCGGCGTCGTATCGATTCCAAAGTTTGCTTTTTTCGATACCGTGCTTGCATTTAGGGTGAGGACATTTCCAAAACTGTCTACGATTTCGGCACTGTTATTTTCTCCGCTAGTACCGTTTTTAATACACTTTGACGGAATGTAGGTGATTTCTCCTTCTGGATCAGCGTCCTCTGATGAGATTTTCTTTTGGAATGTAATGGTCTTTTCGCTGTCGTTTTTGCTTGCAAAAGGAAGGTACATTTCAGTTGAGCCGACTTTGATTATAAATTTCGGGCTTCCTTGAATCTGTACGGCTTCGCTCATTTTAATCGTTGCCGTGAGCGTTTTTCCTTCATTGAGCCATGTTACACCATTTGTGTCTTTGTTCTTTGTAGAATCTGCCGTGCTTGTAAATGTAATACTTGATACGCTTGGCGGAGTTCCGTCAATTTGGATTGTCTTGTTACTTGGTTTGATAGTTTCCGTATGAGGGTATACTGTTGAGTCAAGCGTATCCAAATGAGCGCCATTTGAAAGAGTCGTGTCACCGTTTACTACGATAGGCGTTCCTGTGGAGTTGTTGATATAGAGACAAGAAGAAGAGTCTCCTTCCTGTACAGTGTAGCTGAACTGTAATGTTGTTGAGCCAGAGCCTTCTTTGTAGAAAGCCTTGTCTCTGTTTGTCGCGCTTCCGCTGATTCCCGCAAGCTTGATGTAAGCCTTGCTGCCGTTCGCCACGCTTACCGTGTCACTGAAAGAAGCATAAATGATGATTTCATCCCCCAGCTTTCGGATTGTTGATGAGGTTGAAGAGAGTGACTTGAGCTGTGGAAGGCTTGAGAGCACGACCGTGTATTGAGCAGTTCCCTCGTTGCCGAATAAGTCCGTGGCATAGAATTGGAATTTCGGCTTGACGCCTTCATTATTACATGCGACGAGGAAGTCTTTAGAGATTGTTGCCTGATATGTTTTCATAGATGAATCGGCAATGCCTGTCTTGTATTCTCCAGAAAGCTCATAATTTTTGGCTTTCCCGCCTTCGGTATATGGGACAGGCTTGCTGTCTTCAACCTCGTCTTTGTAGCCGACAAGTTCGATTTTGTATTTGCTTGAATCCATTGCAAGACCAGAGTCTTTTTTTCCGTAGAATTCAAGGACTAGGTCAGAGCCTACTTCTTGAATCTGCATGTCCTGACTTGGAGTAATGCCCACGATAGTCGGAAGCAAATCATCAGCGGTGAGAGTGTACTCGTTGTCAGAGTATTTGCCATCTGTTCGCACAAGGCGGGCCAGGAAGTATTTGCTATTTGCTTTTTCGTTAGTGCCGTTGCAGGTGAAATCACTCATTAAGTCAAAAGTGAAGTCGAAATCTTGTTTTTTAAATCCACTTTCAATGGTTTCCGATTTGAGAGTAACGCTCCACACTTTAAGACCTGCATAATCCCCGCTTGAAATTGTTGTCGGAGAAGAATTTGCCGCCGGATACGATGTAAGGCTGTTGAGATAGTTGCTTGCCGTGGTGAGTTTGCTTGAGCTTTGGAGAGAATCTGGAACCCATACGAACAGCAGATAGTTACAGCCTGCCGTGTCATAAGACTGGCCTTTTACCGTGACAGTGGCACTAGAGTTGTCCAAAGACATAGAAACTGCCGGCGTAGTATTGTTAGATGGCTCTGAGATAAGCAGTAGCGGAGTTGAATCGTCTGTGACATTTACGGTATAGGTTTTTGTAACATTTTTGCTTGAGGAATTTTGGGTGTTACATGTGGCCGCAGCTGCCTCAACTTTAAGGGTGAGCGTTGTCGGAGTTTCAGGCATTGAGAGTGCCATTACCGTCTCCCGCTCGTTGTTTGTAGCTGTCCAGTTTTTTGTTGTAGTCGTATAGCCTGTGCCGCTCAGGGTACATTTTGCGCTGGCCAGGGCATCGTCATCGAAAATCGTGATACTGAGGGAGTCTTTTACATGCAGGTTGATTGTGCCGTCATTATTATCATTTGCCGATAAATCTGAAATGCTTATTCTTGGAATGTCGTTTTCAGGAAGCCAGATAAAGTATCCGCCGTCAATTTCTGCATTTTCAACTTCGTTTGTTGGATTTGTGACATCTGCTGAGTCATAAATGACATGGAGGAAGTGAGATGCGGCCTTTCCGTCGCTTGTGTAAGCCCCGCTTGAAAGCGCAGATTTTCCTGCAATGAGCTCTGACTTTTTTACCTCAAATACAGGCGCATATAAACTTGAGTCATCGGTTTTTTCTTTTGTAAGAATCAGATTACCCTCTTCGTCGAGAATCTTCATTTTTACGAACTGTATGCCCATTGCTTCTGTGACCGTGGCAGAAATCTTGAACTGCTCGTTTTGCGCGGCATCCTTGTTTTCGGTGGCATTGAGGTCTAGCTCTTTGAGGGTTTCAAGGTCGCGAAGATTGTACTGAATGCCGTTGATTTCGCGGTCAATGTACCATGCCGAGGCGACAGGGGCTGTCTCATCGACGAAAAGCGTGATTACGCGGGAAGATTTTGGAGAAGAGTTGTCGCTTCCATCTACCGCCAAAAAGCGGACGAAAACAGCGCCTTCTTTTGGAAAACTGATATCGGCTTTCCACTCTGTTCCAGACAGAGAGGCATTCGTAAGGTGTGAGTATGAGGTCTCGTTTGAGTATTTAGTCCAGATTTGAACGGATTCAACTTTTTTGTTGTCCGTGGCCGTTCCTTTGATGGTGATGTTCTTTTTAACAAAAATTGCACCCGTCAATTCTGTTGAGTCCAGTTCTGTCGTGGATGAAACGAGTGAGCGTACGGATATTACAGGGGCTTCAAGATCGACTTCCTCGCCTAAGCCGACATCCATGTTGCATGAAAGAAACAAAGACACAAAGAGGACGATGGAGAAAAACAGCGTAGAAAACATTTGCGGCGCGAATGATTTTTTATTCATAGACACCTCTGACTTTTTATAATTTTATTTCCTATAGGATACTTCTGTTTTTCTTATAAATAAAGTCTTTTATATGTTTTTTGCTGATTTTTTTTCCTTAATTTTTATTAAGAATTCCAAAAAGTCTAAAAAATTCGTGTTTTTGATTCGCAGAAAAAATGCATAATCCACACTGCCTTGTGCAGAAAAGCTGGCAATTGTGAATTATGCATTAAAAATTATGACTTAGTTAAAGAGGACTGCCCACAAGTTGTAGTGGGCGAAAACTGAAACTGCTACAAGTGAGACTGTAGACATAATCTTGATGAAGATGTCCATACAGGGGCCTACAGTGTCTTTGAGCGGGTCACCTACAGTGTCGCCGACTACTGCCGCATCATGAACTGCGTCATAGCCCTCGCCGCCTTTTTTGATTCCTTCAAGGCCGCCCTGCTCGATGTACTTCTTGCCGTTGTCCCAGGCTCCGCCGGAGTTTCCAGTGAACAAAGCAATCATAATCGCACAGATTGTAGAGCCAATCAAAATACCGCCGACGAAGTTTGCTCCGAACAAGAGACCGCACACAACAGGAATTACTACTGCCATGAGAGCCGGAACCTTCATCTGGCCGATTGAGCCTTTTGTTGAGATTCCGATACAGGTTTTGTAGTCAGGATCGCTGGTCCCTGCCAAAATGCCAGGATTTTCCTTGAACTGACGGCGAACTTCCTCAACCATTTTTCGTGCTGCGTTTGCGACAGCGTCAATCAACATGCCTGAGAACAAGAATGGGATTGCGCCGCCTACGATTGCACCTGCCAGAGTCATCGGCTCCATGATGTTGAGCTGCGGAACTCCGCCGGTGAGCTTTTCGCCTGGAATTGAATACATGTATGAGAGCATGAGTGAGAGGGCTGCAAGACCGCCTGAACCGATTGCAAAGCCCTTTCCGATGGCGGCGGTTGTGTTTCCCACAGCATCAAGGGTGTCGGTGATTTCGCGGACGCCTTCAGGGAGTTTAGACATCTCGGCAATACCGCCGGCATTGTCCGAAATCGGGCCGTAAGTGTCTACAGAAACAGTGAGCGAGACGAATGAGAGCATACCCATTGCGCTCATCGCAACACCGTAAAGACCTGCAAGATAGTAAGCAAGGATGATTCCAAGCCCTAGGATGATACATGGAAGCATACAAGAGTTCATACCCAGGGCAAGACCTGAAGTGATTGTAAGGGCTGAACCCTCGCGGCTTGCCTCTGCAAGGCGTTTTGTGGGATTGTAGTCAGAAGATGTGTAATATTCAGCGACGATACCGATTAAGATACCTGCTACGACACCCACTGCCCCGCCAATGAATGGAGAAGCCCAGCCGGCCTTAAAGCCGAGAGCGGCAAAATCAAGTCCCTTGTTGTTGAAAAGGAAGTATGAAAGAACGACCCCGGCAACCAGTGTGATTCCGGCACCAATCCATGTGGCCGCGTTCAGCTGCTGGTGAACTTTCTTTGATTTTGAAAGATTTTTGACCAAAAGCGAAGCAACGCCGATGATACAGGCCAAAAGACCACAAGCAGCGAAAGCAAGCGGGAATGTGTAAAGGGCGTTGAGTGAGTCAGAAGGAACGCCTACCTTTACGATGAGGTTGTATGCCAGGGCAATTGCCGCAACGATTGAAGCAACATAGCTTTCAAGAAGATCTGAGCCGAGACCTGCGACATCACCTACATTGTCGCCAACATTGTCAGCGATTGTGGCAGGGTTACGGGGATCATCCTCAGGAATGTGAGCCTCTGTTTTTCCGACCAGGTCAGCACCCATATCAGCGGCCTTTGTGTAGATTCCGCCGCCTACACGGTTGAACATTGCGACCATTGAGCAGCCCAAAGCATAACCAGAAAGAATGTTGGGGAATTTAATGATTTCGATTTTTGTGAGCCAGCATTTAGCCGTTTCAAGAGAGTCCAGCCAGCCTAAGCCCAGCCCGAATACGCAGAAAACGATTCCGAGACCCAAAAGGGCGAAACCGCCTACGCACAAGCCCATTACAGAACCGCCACGGAAAGCGACTTTTAAGGTCTGACCGATGTTCTCTGTCTTGCGGGCCTCGTTGGTTACGCGGACATTCGCGTAAGTTGCGATTTTCATGCCGATAAAGCCTGCAGAGGCAGACATACAAGAGCCGAGCAAAAGGGCTACGGCAACATACCAGTCCAAAGCGAGCCAGACGATTACGGCAACGATAAGAACGACCCAGACCAACACTTTGTATTCATACTCGATGAATGTGTTGGCTCCGACACGGATTGCAGAGGCGATTTTTGCCATCTGTTCCGTTCCTTCTTCCAGCTTTTTAACTTTAAAGAAGTTAAAAGCCGCGTATGCTAAAGCAGCAAGGGCTGCCAAAAGCAATAAACCGATGAAGTTCATTGATACTCCTTGCAGAAACTTTTTGAAAATTTTCTGACGAGAATATCTTACCACATCGGTTTATTCAAATTTTGTAAGAAAAAATGGATTTTTCTGATATTTTACAAATCTTTTCCGGTGATTTTACGCACGCACTCGTGGTAAAGTTCGCTGGTCTTTTTGACCACATCAGCCGGAACTTCCTTGATGTTGGGGTCGCCGGCAAGGTTGTGCTCTTTGAGCCAGTCGCGGATAAACTGCTTGTCGTAGCTTGCAGGGCTTGTTCCTACTTTGTATTCGGCTGCGTTCCAGAAGCGGCTTGAATCCGGAGTGAGGACTTCGTCGCCCAAAACAAGGTCGCCGTTCTCGTCAAGGCCGAACTCGAATTTCGTGTCAGCGATGATGATTCCGTTCTTTGCGGCGTGCTCGTAGCATTTCTTGTAGATTGCAAGGGCTGTCTTCTCGATTTTGCTTCCCAAATCCTTTCCAGGATAAAGCTTGTCAAGGTCTTCCTTCATATAGTCGATGGTGACATTGATGTCGTGGCCCTCTGCGGCTTTTGTCGAAGGAGTAACGATTGGCTCATCGAGTTTTTCGGCCTGCTCGTATTTTTTCGTGAATGAGTGACCGAGGAAAGGCTCGCCCTTTTTGTAGGCCTCGTACATACTTCCGAACATGTAGCCGCGGACGATGACCTCGTAAGGAATCATCTTGAGCTTTTTGACAAGAATCGTGCGTCCCTCATACTCAGGCTTCTGGAATTCAGATGGCATATCCTTCAGATTTGAAGAAATCATGTGGTTCTTGGTGATGTCCTTAGTCAAATCGAACCAGAAATTTGAGAGGGCGTTCAAGACCTTGCCCTTGTCGGTAATCATGGTCGGAAGAATCACATCGAAAGCAGAGATGCGGTCTGTGGTGACGATGACCATGCGGCCGTCTTCCAAATCATAAACTTCGCGGACTTTACCGCTGATAATCTTTTTCATTTTTAGCTCCTAATGCCTACAGTCTATTCTTATTTTTAAAGTTGAACAAGACGCGAGAAAATATTATAGTGTCTGCATTGTGTTAGTTCGTTATTCTTCAGACAGCAGGGGTAAGCCAGTTAAAAAGGCTGTTATCTATACAAAAGAAGAACATAAGATTCCGGTAAGTCAGGTTGACCCCGACGCACTTTACATTATCAGGCATTTGCGTGAATGTGGATTTGATGCCTATATAGTTGGCGGGGCTGTTCGTGACCTTATTGTAGGCAAAAAGCCCAAGGATTTTGACATCGTAACTGAGGCTACCCCTTCAAAAATCAAGAAACTCTTCCGAAATTCACGGATTATCGGAAAACGCTTCCGTCTGGTTCATGTCTTTTTCGGTCAGAAAATATTTGAGGTCTCAACTTTCCGCTCAATATGTGACGGTTCTGTGGGAAATTCCTTCGGAACTATGGACGAGGATGTCCAGCGGCGGGATTTTACCCTCAACGCCCTTTACTACGACCCCATCAAAGAACATGTCATAGACTATGTGAACGGAGTCGAGGACATAAAAAAGAAAGTGATTCACCCGGTCATTCCGCTGGACAGAATCTTTGTGGAAGACCCTGTTCGTATGCTCCGCGCGGTAAAATACAGCGCCACCACTGGTTGTAAGCTTCCCCACTCCCTCAAATCAAAAATCCGTAAGAGCGCCCACCTGCTCTCGCCTGTCTCGCCTTCCCGCCTCACTGAGGAATTGCTTAAAATCATTAATTCAGGGCATTCTTTCGAAATCGTGAGCGCGGCAATGGACGCGGATATTTTCATGTATCTTCAGCCATCTGCCTGTGCCCTCATGTACGCGGATCGCTCATACGAAAAAAAATACATGCTTCACTTAAAGGAGCTTGATTCCCTCGTTAAGACAGAGCCTGAATCCCGACTTGGAAAAAGGCTCACTTACTTGGTCTACGATTTTATCTCTTCCCTCACCGACTGGAAAAAGGAAGTCTCCACCAAGAGCGCGGCCGGCGAGCTTTACACGAAAACCTGGAACCAGTGCCGCCATTTCGTGCTTCCCATGAATCCCCAGCGAACCGAGCTTGAATACGCCATCAAAAACACCCTCACCCAGCTGGGAGTTGGCGTCAGGCTTGGGAAAAAGAAAGGTAGAAGTTAGAAAATTATTTTATCGCTTTCGCAATAATCCCTCCACCCAGAATCACATTGTCTTTGTAGAGGACTGCGCTCTGACCGGGGGCTACTGCCCTCTGCTGCTCGGCGAATGTCACGAGCCAGGGCTGGCCTTTGTAGGAGAAAGTGTCGTCCTCGCCCGGAGTGTAGCGGCTGATTTTTGCTTTTACGGGGCGGCTTGCAAGCCTTATTTTTACATCGGCTTCAAATTCCTCGCCTTCTGGTGGCTCAAGGTCTGCCGGCCAGACAAAATCGTCTGCGATGAGGGCGCTGGAATTTAAGGCATCGTTGGGGGCGAGAACCACCACATTGTTTTTCGCGTCGATTGCCTGAACATAGACCGGATAGCTTACGGCAACTCCCAGTCCCCGCCTCTGACCAATCGTATAATGCTCGATTCCCTTGTGGCGGCCAAGGACATGCCCGTCAAGGTCTATGATGTCACCGGGAACGGAAGGCTTGTCAGAAAAGAGGATGTCAAAATATTCTTCCCCGATAAAATCCTGACTTTCTTCACGGTTTGCGGCCTCAAGATTTGCTTTTTTTGCCAGCTCGAAAACCTCACTCTTTTTCATCGTGGCAAGGGGAAATCGCACCTTTTCCAAAACCCGGCTTGGAATGCGGTGAATAAAATATGTCTGGTCTTTGGTGATGTCGGCGGCGGTGGCAATCATGCAGGGGCGCTCTTCGCTTCCGAAAAGACCTTTTTTTGGCCGGACGATTTTAGCGTAGTGGCCTGTGCAGAAATAATCGTAGTCAATGCCCAGATTTTCGATTCCGTCCAAAAGGGCGCCGAATTTGATGTGGCGGTTGCACTGGATACAGGGGTTTGGGGTCCTGCCCGCCCGGTATTCTGCCTTGAAATATTCAAGGACTTTTTCTTTGTAAGTTTCCTGAACTTCAATCACATGATATTCGATTCCGTGCTCGGCGCAGAATTTCTGACATTCTTCGATATTCTCTTCTTCGCCAGGTCCATAGCAGGCTTCCCGCATCTTCTTTTCGCTTTTGATTTCGGGTAAATGACCGTCCCACAAGGACATAGTGACACCGATGACCGTGCAGCCCTTTTCCTTCAGCATGAGGGCTGTCAAAGTTGAATCCACGCCGCCGCTCATGCCGACAACAACCCTGTCGCCCGCTTTGGGCATATCTAAAACTTCGTAATCTGAAACTTCATTAATCATATTTGCCTATTGTAGCACAAGGTTGAATTAATTGAAAGATGACTTTTGTGAATGTTGTAGAAAGTCCTTTTTTTGATTATATTATTGAAATGTCTCAAATCGTACGCACAGAAAAAATGGTTGCTGGTGGGGATTGTCTTGCCCGCGTAAACGGAAAGAATGTTTTTATTCCCTACGCCCTTCCAGATGAAGAGCTTGAAATCGAAATCACAAAATCTTTCCGGGACTATGACCTTGCGAAAATCACTAAAATCCTTAAGCCATCTCCCCACCGTGTCCAGCCCTTCTGCCCTCTTTACGGCTCTTGCGGCGGCTGTAACTTGCAGCATATTGATTCTGAATACCAGATTGAGTTAAGGAAAGCGATTTTAAAAGACTCTTTTGAGCGTGAGGGAATCCAATGTCCGCCAATCGAAGTTCTTTCATCCGAAGACAAAAATTACCGTTCCCGAATCCAGCTCACCGACGGCGGCTTTAACAAAAAAATGAGCAATGAAATCATCAGTCTTGAAAGCTGCCCCATCGCCACGAAAGAAATCAACGGCTATCTAAAAAATACGGCTCAAGCTGCCCGGCCACGGGGCCGCGTTCACCTTTTCGGAGACGAGCGGGTCATAACGGAGGGCATTTTCTCGCAAAATCCTTCTGTAAGTAAGGTCATCGTTGCCCAGGAGCGGGAAAAGGCTCAAAAAGAAATCAAAGTGCAGGGAGCTTCCTCAAAGCGAAAAGAAAAGCTCCGCTTGCAGTCCAACCGCCACTTTGCGGGAACTACCCTGAATCAGAATAACCGCTGCCAAGTCAACTTGCTGGGAAAAAGCATAGCCTTTGACGTGCAGGGCTTTTTTCAGTCCAATCTTTCTGTCCTTGAAAAAACGATTTCAGAAATCACGGTCAACATGGGAGGCCGAAATCTTCTGGACATGTACTCTGGCTGTGGCACTTTCTCTGTCTTCCTTGCGGATTTATTCGACAAGGTTTGCATGGTGGAGCATAACCGGGACGCAATCGTCTTTGCCGAGGAAAATCTCCGGGGCAGGAATCACGAGAGTTTCGGGCTTTCCGGCGAGAACTGGATTAAATTCAGCGCGGAAAATTACATTGCCAACAACGGTCCTTTTGAAGCCGTGGTGATTGACCCTCCACGCTCTGGCATGGAAAAGGCTGTCTGTCAGTGGCTCTGCCGGTCAAAAATCCCCCAAATCCGCTCCGTCAGCTGCAATCCCAGCACCCACGCCCGTGACGCTCATTTCCTCGTAAAAGCAGGATACAGGCTCTCAAAGCTCTATCTCCTGGATTTTTACCCTCATACCGCTCACATTGAATCCCTGGCGAATTTCGAGTACACCGAGTAAAAAGGAATAAGTGAAAATGGAAAATGAAAAATGGAAATGGATAGGCATCTTCCTCCCAAAATCAAAAAAAAATATCATAAAGGCATTTATCCTTACATTCCTGATTTCTAATTCCTCGTTCCTCATTTTCTCGCAGAAGGCTTTGCGCACGGCAGATTTGACCACTCAGGAACCATCTTGGCAGGCTGTCATCGGCGGAGTGGCAGTTTCTCCGTGTATTGAGACTTCCTACGGAGTTGCCCTTTTGAGTGACGGCCGCCTTCTTTCTGCCTGTACCAGTGCGGGAAATGTAATCTGGCAGAGAAGCATAAAAGGACGGCCAAGTCCCTATATCTCAGCTTTCGGTGATTTTCTCTATGTTGTCACTGATTCTTCCCATTTGAGTCTTGTTAATCCCTCCGGCCTTACTCTCTGGACAGTGAATTGTCCTTTTAAAATCACGGATTTTCCTCTTGTGGGGCGGGACGGCCGGGTCTATGTCCGCGGAAAAAAGGGCATAGCTTGTTATGGCATTGACGGAAACCGAAAATGGAAGGCAGATACACCGGAGCTTGCCGCATTTCCCATTGAAATTCTTGATGATGGGAGTTTGCTTTTAGTTTTGAAGAATCCGAAAAACAATTGTTCTGTTGCCAACCGATATTCTCCTTTTGGCGTGAGACTTGAAGACATTACTTTTTCAGGCATAGTTTCAGCCCTGAAAACATGCGAGAAAGGTGTCTTGGTCTCTCTCAAAAACGGCTCACTTGGGCTTGTGACTGTCGGAGAGAATGGAGTTGCAGACTCAAAATGGGTGAATGGTTCAGGAAACACAGTGGGAGCTTTCTCAATCTGTTATTCGCCTGAGACATTAAATTCCGCTTTTTTCTTTCAGAATTCTTCCAGAACTGAGGCTGTTATCGTAAAAACTGATTCTGGAGAAATTTTAAATCGCTTTCAAGTTGGTCAGATTGCTCCTGCTGATTTTAAATTAGCCCGCTCTACTCCATCAGGTTTTTTTATAAGCGGCTCTTATTCTGCCTGTGAATTCAATGAGGAAGGTACGATTCTTTATGTTGCAAAACTTCCCCAGACCTCAAAATGGAATTCCATGTTCTATACAAATAAAAATTACATAGTCCTATGCATGAAAGACTGGACTATGAAAGCCTATCTGATGAATCAAACTACAAAATCAAAAAAAACAGCAAAATCAAAGCCGGCACAAATTTCATATATAAAAGCAAAAGCTCCGAATCCCATTGCGGATGAGTACGGTATCCGTGAGCTTTCTTTGCAAAAAATGAGTGAAATTTCCGATGCTTTCAAAAAAGGTGATTATGGTCTGCATGAAGAAGAATATCTTTCTCTTTTAAAAACAGAAGCGGATAATTACATTAAATCTTATTCAACTCAGGCTGCTTTCCAAAGTCGGACATACAATAATTTTTTTGCTGAAAATGCCGTCTATACGCAAAATCTTCTATATCTCATGGCAAAAACAGGAACAAGGGAATTTTCCCTTTATTTTGCCAGCTTATTGTCAAGCCAAATGGATTCGAGTCAGTTGCTTTCTATTGTCTCTTTTGCTGGTATTTGTGCCTATGATGAAAACGGTCAGATGCTTCAGTCTTTGGAAAATCTTGTCATGGGGAAAATTCAGCCGTCGGAAACTTTGCTCTTGAAAGCCGTTTGCGATGCGACTTATGAGATTTGCCGCTACATGGGGCGGCCTGCCCTTAACAGGCAGGGAAAGAATATTATCTCTCATCTTTTTTATCCTCAGTATGATAAGTCCGTGCGTGATTATGCCAGAGATGTCCTTACAAAAATGATTGATCTTGAGAAAAAATAATTTTCATATACCCTAATCAATTTGTGGCATTTGCCTTAAATATGTGATATACTTTTTCTGTTCTTTAAAGGAGGATTTAATGAACGCTAAAAAAGTCTTAAAAAATGTATTTTCTTGCCTTGCACTTTTTTTTGTAACAGCAGGAGTGAATGCACTTGAAGTCAATCGAAACGAGTTGCAGAGCGCAGGGGCTGCTGATACGATTGTCTTCCGAAATTATTCTGGCCCACATTCTGTAATCAATACAATTGAGCAGATTCGTCAGATTGGTTCCGGACTTGGAGAATCTGTAAAAGGAAATACCCAAAAAGCTGGAACTTTCGGTTCGTCAAACCGATATCAGGTGATTCATGCCGTCGATCCTAGCGTAAAAGAAAAGATGGACGCCGACATCATAATCATTGGAAAAGACGCCACCGTTGATCATATCACTAACTTGCGACGCATTATTTCAGCCTATCTGTCTGCGGCATACGGCTATTCAAACAAAGATGCTGATACAATCGCAACATTCGTAACTGTATACAATGCCGTTTATCGTGGTAATCTCGATTATTTCAAACCAAAATACAAAGATGTTGTTATCAACAATCTCTCATCTTCTATAGTTGGTCTGTCAACAAATTATCAGGATTGGCCTGGCAAAACTCAGATTATCATTCCTCTCTACGACTTGAATGGAGGCTTGAGCACTGTCGATACATCCCTCATTTCAGATAAAGAAGTCGTTAAATCAATGCAGGGTGAAGAAGACAAGGGAATTGATGCCCGCAAAGATATGGTAGACATCAAGGAACGCGAGGCTGACAATGCACAGGAAAAAGCCGATGACGCTCAGGCAAAGGCTGACGCAGAAAAGGCTAAACTCGCTGAGGAACAGAAAAAGCAGGCTGAAGCTGACAAAAAAGCTGCAGAAGCAAAAGCTGCCGCAGAAAAGGCAAAGGCTGATGCGGAAAAGGCAAAGGCTGATGCAGAAAAGGCAAAGGCTGATGCTGCCGCTGCTCAAAAAGCCGCTGACGATGCGAAGAAAAATGCAAAGCAGAATCCAAATGATGCCGAGGCTCAGAAAAATGCCGCTGACGCTCAGAAAGAAGCTGATCAAGCAAAGAAGGATGCTGCTTCGGCACAGAATGAAGCAACATCAGCTCAGAAAGAAGCTGATTCTGCTCAAAAAGAAGCTGCTTCGGCACAGAAAGAAGCTGATTCTCAGGCCCAAAAAACTGAGGCACAGGCAGAAAGCGCTTCTCAGGCTCAGACCTCTGCCGACAATGCTCAGAATGCCGCTGACCAGAAACGCAATGAGGCTCAGGAGGAGCGTACTTCAATTGCAAAAGATCAGCAGGAACTTATCGCTGAGTCATCAAAGAATCAAGATGAAAATGTCATGTACGGTTTAAAGAATATTGATGATGCAGGCGTTGCTTCTGGACTTGTTAAGATGAACACTCAGGATGGAACTGTTATCAAAGAGTCTCCAGTAACGGTTATTCGAGGAAGAACTGCTTACGAAGACGGTGAGAACTTTATTGCAATCGCTGGAACAAACTTCGGTAACGGTGCAGTTCGTCTCGTTCAAATTGACAAAAAGAATCTTGAAATTGCTGCTGAGAGTAAAGAGATTCTTGCAGAGACATCTGTTCTTATCGAAAAAGACGGAAGCTATTACTGTGTAATTAAGGAAGGTTCAAATCACTATATTGGTAAATACAATGGTAATGTAGAGAATCTTCTCCGTTCTACTGTAACAGTAAACGCTGCTACACCAATTACCATTACCTCTAAAGGCATCCTCGTAAACGACTCAAATGATACTCCAATCATCTTGAACCCGAAAGACCTTTCTAGCATTTCTCCGGCTTCAAGCTCTAATGGTCAGAATATCATTCAAAAGACAGTTAATTCAGCTTCAAATCTTTACAATAGCGCAAAATAATGCAAGCTGAATAAAAAGCAAAAGCCCTTCGTTTTGAGTTACTTTTCAAGGCGAAGGGCTTTTTTTTTGTTTATTTGAAAAACTTATTCTTCATTTGCTCTGTTTTCAAAGCGCGTGATTGAACTGAGGAAGAGGAGCGGAACATCGCCAATCGGACCGTTTCGCTGTTTTGCCACGATGATTTTTGCGTCCTGTACTGGCTCTGCCTCACCTTCTTCCTGCTTTTTTCTTTCCCTATGAATGAACATAACTACATCCGCATCTTGTTCGATTGAGCCTGAGCCACGGAGTTGATTTAGTGAAGGCTCATTGCCCTCTGCGTCTCGGCTTACCTGACAAAGGGCTACAATAGGAATGTTCAGCTCTCGTGCGAGGGATTTTAGAGATTTAGAAATCTCACTTACCTGTTCGTAGACAGGAGCTGCGCTGTTTTCTGTGGCAATTAAACCGATATAGTCGATGAAGATAATCTCAACTTTTTGATTTGTTCTCATGCGCCGAGCCATGGCACGCAAGTCAATAAGCTGCATGTTCGGAGTGTCCACGATGTAAAGAGGCGCATCATAGCAACGGCCAGCAGCGTCATTGATTTTCTGGAAATCGTCGAGTTTTAGCATACCTGTTCGCAGTTTTGTGCCGGCGATTCTGGCATTCTGAGACAGGAGACGCTGCCCAATCTGCACATGGGACATTTCCAAAGAGAAAAAGCCGCAGGGAATCTTTTTTGTGACGGCGATATGCTCCATCATGTTGAGGGCGAGGGCGGTTTTTCCCATTGAAGGGCGGGCACCAATAATGATAAGCTCTGCCTTTTGGAAGCCGCTGGTCATTGTGTCGAGTTTTGAGAAACCTGACGGAATGCCCGTAAAAGTGTTCTTGCTCTTGTAGTTTTTTTCAATCATGTCCACGGTGAGCGGAACGATATCGCCCATGGAATGAACGACTGTTGTCTGCTCGTTGTCGGCAAGGTCAAAAATCTTTTTTTCAGCTTCCTCAAGGATGAGTTTTGAATCCCTTGTTTCATCGAAAGCTGAGGCTTTTATTTGCTGGGAAACATCGATAAGACTTCGGCGTGTTGCGCGCTCAAAGACAATTTTTGCATAATATTCGATATTTGCTGCCGTCGGAACAACATCCGTAAGGGAAGCGATATAGGCCGCTCCTCCCGAAGCGTCAAGCTGACCGCTTTTTGAAAGCTCTTCCACAAGCGCCAGAGTGTCGCAAGTTTCTCCTTTTGAGAAGAGCCGCATCATTGCGCGGAAAATAACTTGATTCTGCTGAGAATAAAAATGCTCGGCCCGCAAAAGCGTTGCAATAGAACTGACCGCTCCCCAATTCAGGAGCATTGCACCCAGAGTTGCGCGTTCTGCCTCATCATTGTGAGGCGGTATCGTATCTTTCAAAACAGAATCCATGATTTTCTCCCTTCGTATGACAAAAAAGGACTGCCTAAAAAGACAGCCCTTTTTATTTTCAAAGCAGAAATTACATGAGGTAATTTCTATTTAAGTTACTCTGACTTCTCTTCAGCAGAAGCTTCTTCTGCAGGAGCAGACTCTTCTTTTGCTGCTTTTTCAGCCTTTTTAGGAGCTTCTTTTTTTGCGGAAGAATCTTCCTGTGCGATTACAGCAATTTTAACTTCTGCAGTCTGAGCTTCATAAAGGTGGATTGTACAGTGATAGTTGCCAACAGATTTGATTGTAACGCCAGGAATTTCGATTCGTTTGCGTTCAACTTCAAATCCGTTCTTAGCCAAGAATTCAGAAACTGTGAGTGATGTAACTGATCCAAAGAGTTTGCCGTTTGCAGCAGCAGGAACTTTGAGTTCGATTGCCAATGCTTCAAGTTTGTCTTTGAGGCTTGCAGCATCCTTTCGCTTCTGTTCTTTGCGTGCTTCGATTTCTTCTTTGCGAGACTCGAAGTAAGCTACAGTCTGATCATTGTATGGAACTGCATACATGTGTGGGAAAAGGAAATTGCGAGCGTATCCGTTTGCAACATTTTTAACATCACCCATTTCACCAAGGTGTTTTACATCTGTATAAAGAATAACTTTCATTTTAACAAGCTCCTCTTGTATTATTTGCGCCCCGCGTCACCAGGAGTTGGATCGTGAGGCTTAAGATTTTAGATTTACTCTGTAACGAATGGCAACAAGCAGATGTTGCGTGCGCGTTTGATAGCTACAGTGAGCTCGCGCTGGTGTTTTGCACATGTGCCTGTGATGCGGCGTGGAAGAATCTTACCGCGCTCAGTTGTGAAGCGTTTGAGACCGTCTGCATCTTTGTAATCGATTTTTGCCTTGTTAGCGCAGAATCGGCAAACCTTCTTGCGGAAGAAAGTTTTTCCCTTGCGAGCGCCTTTCTCTTCGCCATCGCGACCTTCTGTCGCAACATTCTGGTTATCTTTGAGTTCGACTTCGTTTGTAACTTCGTCTGACATAGTGTTCTCCTATAAAATGGAATCCGACATAAAAAATCGGGAATTAAAATGGAATGTCTTCCGGGAATCCGCTGTCTGGAGCGCCGCCAAAACTCTGATCGTCATAGCTTGGTGCTTCCTGACTGGGAGCAAAAGAGTTCTGCTGTGGCTGCTGGAATTTCGGTGTATAACCCCCAGCGGACTGTGCGCCGCCATTTCCCGAATTTCCGCCCAAAAGCTGAACATTATTTGCAACGATTGAAACATTGCTTCTCTGCTGCCCTGTAGTCTTGTCCTGCCAACGGTCTTGTTTGAGATAGCCTTCAACACAAATCTGCTTGCCTTTTTTGAGGTATGGAAGAAGATTTTCGGCTGTCTTTCCCCAGATTGTGACATTAAAGAAATTAGCCTCATCGACCCACTGATCACCCTGCTTTCGGCTACGATTGACGGCAATGCTGATGTTTGCGCGAGCCTGTCCGTTCGGTGTGAACGCATATTCCCGCTGGTCGCTGCCGTTTAAGTCACGAGTCAACCGACCTACGATTGTAACAGTATTGATGTCAGTCATTTTTGCCCCCGAAAGAAAGATTTTTGTGGTTTATTAAGCTAAAGTCAGCTTATGCCTCTTTGTCGTTGAGTTTGACAAAAAGCGATTTGAGCAAATTGTTGTTCAATCGGAACTGTGTGTTGATTTCGACGATTTTTGCAGGATTTGCCTTTACTGTGAAAAGAACGAACTTACCGCGCTTGATTTTTTTGATTTCATACGCGAGATCACGTTCTCCGTAAGACTCTTCTTTTTCGATTGTTGCACCGAACTGTGCGAGAACGGCCTTTACCTTTTCTGTGCCGTCTTTGAACTTTTCATCCTCGATAGGATAGATAGTCATGAGTTCATACTTTTTCATTTCTGTATGTTCTCCTTATGGACATTTGGAATCCGCATACGCAGACTCAAGGGGTTGAGCATGATTATATCATTTTTAATGCCGCTTAGTCAATGCGATTAAGCGGTATTTTTAGTGTTTAGTTCTTTATTCCGCAACCTCTGGCGAGAGCCTCTTTGTAGACTTCAACATATTTTTCGCAGCTTGCCTTCCATGTGAAATCCTGGCTCATTGCCTTTTTCTGCATCTTTTTGATATGCTCTTTGCGGTTGTAGTAGGCCCAGACAGCCCAGCCTACCGTGTCGTAAATTGCGCCAGGCGTGAGGGAGTCGAACATGAAGCCTGTGCCCTCGCCCGTCTCCTGATTGTAGTTTTCCACCGTGTCGGCCAGACCGCCGGTTCTTCGTACGATTGGGAGAGTGCCGTAAAGCTCAGAATACATCTGGTTAAGACCGCATGGCTCGTAGGCTGACGGCATGAGGAAGAAGTCGCTTCCTGCCTCGACCAAGTGACTCAAGGCCTCGGAATAGCCGATTTTTGCCCGGAGATTTGGCAATTTTGACTGGAGATTATTGATTTCGTCCTCGCACCATTTTTCACCGGTTCCGATAATGGCGAACTGAACTTTCATGTCACGGCAAATGCTGTAGATTGAGCCGTAAGTTGGGGCAAAAACCTCGGCGATGCCTTTCTGACTTACCAAGCGTCCAACCATGCCGATGAGGGGAATGTCGGGATTCACTTCAAGGCCGAAAGCTTCCTGCAAGGCTTTTTTACAATCTGCCTTGCCCTTCATGTTTGAGGCCGAATAATTTGCCGGAAGCTCTTTGTCAGTCTTTGGATTCCAGGTTGAGACATCTACTCCGTTTACGATACCCCGCACCACATCGCTTCGGACTCGCAGAAGACCGTCCAAGCCGAATCCGCCTTCCATTGTCTGTATTTCGCGGGCGTAAGTGGGAGAAACAGTAGTCACCATGTCGGCGCAGGAAATTCCTGCCTGTAAGTGATTGATTGCTCCGTTTCGCTCAAAGCCGGCACCGTAGTAAAGCCCCCAGTCGATTCCAAGGTCAGGGAATTTGTCTTTGCCGTAAACACCCTGATAGCCCATGTTATGAATGGTGTAAACGCTGGCTGTGTGAGAAAAAGCCGGCTGATAACGGCACACATGCTTTAAAAGAACAGGCGCGAGACCAGCGCTCCAGTCGTGGGCGTGAACAATGTCGGGGAACCACTGCAATTTGTTGCAGACCTGAAAGGCTCCGTGGCACAAGAGACTGAATCGGTAGGGATTATCGAAGAAGTCAGGCTCTAATTTTGTGCCGTAAACACCATCACGGCCAAAGCAATTCTCATGGTCAAGGAAGTAAACCTCGACTTTGGGAAAGCCCGGAAGAGGAGCCTTGTAAACCTCTGTCCACTCCTGCCCCATTCCAACGGGAACGCCAAGAGGGCCCTCAAGGGCAGTGAGTTTTTTTCGGTCGATTTTATAGTAGCGTGGCATGACGATTTTAACATCGTGGCCCAAAAGAGAAAGATTTCCTGCCAGAGCGGATACAGCGTCAGCCAGACCGCCGGTTTTTGCAAAAGGAACTGCTTCAGCACTTACCATCAAGATTTTCATTTTAATTCCTCCATTGCCTTAGAGAAGGCCTTTTCTGAATTGATTATTGTTTTTTCTGAAACGCAATATGCCAGGCGGAACCAGCCCTTACCGCCAAATCCGCTTCCCGGAGCCGCGAGAATCAAGTACTTTTTGAGATAGTCGCAGAAGTCGCCGTCATCGCCGGAAAATCGGGAAGGAACCTTGCAGAAAAGATAGAAAGCTCCCTGAGGACGGTAATATTCGATTCCGCATTTGTCCAGAATAGCCATGAGTTTGTCCCGGCGGATTTTGTAGCTTGAGTAGTCCACCTGGGCATCCCAAGATTTGGCTATGACTTTCTGGAAGAAGGCAGGGGCATTTACGCAGCCCAAAACACGCAGGGCAAAAGTGACTGCCTTGATGAATTCTTCTGGAGCGTCTGACTTCGGATTTACAGCGATGTAGCCGATTCGCTCGCCCGGCAGGCTCAAATCTTTTGCAAAAGATGAGACAATGACCGTGTTTTCATAGAACTGAAAGGCCGGAGCGACCTTTGCGCCGTCGTAAACAATGGCGCGGTAAGGCTCGTCACAGACAAGGTAAGTGATTCTGCCTGTTTTTTTATTGTGCTCGCTTAAAATTGTGGCAAGTTCTTTGATATCGGACTCTGAATAAATCTTTCCGCTTGGGTTGTTGGGATTGTTGATTAAAACAGCCGCCGTTTTTGAAGAAAGCTTAGCCTTAATCGCCTGTAAATCAAGGGAAAAATCTGCCTTAGAGGGAATTTCGATGAGAGAACCGCCGTGATTTCTGGCATAGTGGCGGTATTCGGCGAAAAATGGCATGGGAACAAGCACTTCATTTCCCGGATTGAGGAGAGACTTGAATACACAGTTAAGAGCGCTGGCCGCCCCCACCGTCATAATGACATTCTCTCCTTTTACGGAAAGCCCCTGCTCTTTTGTGATTTTTTGAGCGATTGCCTCGCGGACGAAAGGATAGCCCGCATTTGGCATGTAACCGTGACAGCCGTGAGAGATGTCTTTTGCTTCTTCCTGAATGGCCGCAACGACTTTTTGCGGCGGGGCTAAGTCCGGGTTTCCTAAAGTGAAGTCGAAGACATTTTCTTCGCCATGTTCTTTTTTAAGGACGATTCCTTCCTCAAACATTTTTCGGATAACGGAAGCGCCTTTTGAATTTATCATTTCCTGAATATGTTTTGCAATCATGATGAAACAGTATATCACAAGATTGCGAACAGTGCGAGAATTTTATAAAATAAAAGCCTGTTCCCAAATGAAAAAAATATTTTTCCTTTTCCTATACCTTTATTTCTCATATAATCTTTTTTCCCAGCAAAATGTTAAGATGTCAGAAATTGATTTCTCTGTCATATTTAATGAGCGACTTACAGATTCAGAAAAAAATCAACTTAAAAACGGCGATTTTGTGTTTAACAGCATTAAGTCAATCAAAAATGTCAGAATAAACAAAATTAAAGAAACTGAGCAGGATATCGAGACTGTAAAAAAAGTAAATCCGAATCATCTTATCGAGGTCATAAAAATTCTTCCTTACGAAGGAAATGAAAACCTTGTAGAGCGAATTTCTGAAATCATGCAGGATATAGACGCGTACAAGGAAATTCCCTACTATTCAGAAAAGCATGAGCGTTATTTCCAGCTTTTTGAAGAGGCTGAAATTATTTCGATTAGTAAAGAAAATGAAAAACTCATAATTGACGAACGGCTTTTGATGAATCCCCTTAAATCCTATACAGCCCGTATTGAGGCCGAAAATCAGGGCGACTATTATTTTTACACGCTGAGGAACACAGAAAAAGTCAAATACCTGTTCTTGAATGCAATTAAAAAAGAAAAGATGATAGCCGGAGTCTCTGTGTTCAGATATGGCGAAAACTGGGTGATTTACGCCTTGGGCGGAGCTTATATTTTTCACGGTCCTTTTTTCAGCGATTTTGTTGAGGAAATGTTCTGCGGAAGAATAAAATCTTTCGTTCTTTTTATGTTTCAAAAACTTGAGGCAAGCCGGTCAGCGGATGAGGAAAAATAATCTTGCAGGCACAGAATTTCATGTCGTGATTTTCGCTTGAGAGATTTCTTGCCTTGGGATTGTAGATTTTGTCGCCATGTACGGGAAATCCGCACCAGGCCAGATGGCATCTTACCTGATGACGGAATCCTGCCGTAATATGGCAGAGGGCGGTTTTTTCTGACTCAAAAACAATTTCCGTTTTGTAAAGCCTGTTTCCCCCTTTTTTGAGTGCGGCCCGCCCCGCTTCTTGTGTAACTGGCCGAACTTCCTTTCCGCCTTTTCCGAAGGTGCGGAATGAGCTTTCGGCAGAGATTTTTGTTTCTGTGCCTGAAAAAGCGTCTGGCAGAGGGGGAAAGCCGCCGAGAATTCCTGCGCAGTCTGGAATCTTCTCGATTTCTGCACGGTAGAATTTTTCAAATTTGTCGTCTTTTTGGGCCTTAAGGAGAGCGTCGTAGCTTTCCTGACTTGTCGCAATCAAAAGGAGCCCGCTGGTTTCCGTGTCAATTCTATGTATAAGTCCGTGCTCAACACTTTTTTTCCCGCAGACATTTTTTATTTCTGGAAAAAGACGGATTGCCTGGGTGAGCAGACTTTCATCTCCCTCAAAAAGCGGGGCCGATGGAATTCCCGCAGGCTTAGAGATAACGAGAAAAGGAGAAGAAGCGCTGGGCTCGTGAATGACATTCATTGTTTCATTATAGTCAAAATTCAAAATCTGTGATACTCTGTGTCATCTTTATTTTTAATTTTTGAAAAAAATGCCATTTTTCAGTGCGAAAGTTCCCGAAGATTTTAAAGATTCAACCCGTCTCGATAAATTCATTGCATCAATCCCCAAAGAAAAATTCGGTGGAACGAGCATGAACCGCTCCAGGCTAAAAAGCGCGGCAAGCGAGATTCTTATCAACGGTAAAAAGGCAAAGCTTGCGGCGAAGGTAAAGGCTGGCGACATCATCGATATCCAATGGGAAGAAAACATTCCCGAAGACATTGAGCCTGAAAATATCCCGCTGGAAATCCTTTACGAGGACGGAAATGTCTGCGTCGTTAACAAAAAGCAGGGTATGGTCACGCATCCTGCAGCCGGAAACTGGACAGGCACGCTGGTAAATGCCCTTTTGTATCATTGGGGAAGGCAGGCGATTCATCAAGGCTCCGTGGAGAAAGTGAATGCCGAAATCCTTGCAAAACGCCGTCCTGGAATCATTCACCGCCTGGACAAAGATACTTCCGGCCTGATTATCACTGCGAAGAACAGAATGGCGGAAGAATTCTTGCACGATGAATTCCTGCATCACAATCGGATTTTAAAAGAATACATAGCAATCTGTTGCGGCCGTCCAAAAGAACTTGAAGGCAGGATCGAAACGCAGATAATCCGTGACCCGCGGAACCGAAAAAGATTCAAGGCTGTCACTGGCACAAACGAAGGAAAAAAAGCCGTCACGATTTACAAATGCTTCGCGACTTACGGTCCCTTCTCCCTTATGAGAATCCGCATCAAAACTGGCAGGACTCACCAAATCCGCGTGCACATGAAGTATATAGGTTGCCCTGTTATGGGAGACCCGATTTACGGCAATTTTTTGAAGGGCTCACCGTTTCAAAGCGCGAGTCTTATGCTTCATGCTTATCTCTTAAAAATCAGGCTTCCTGACCAGAAAGAGCCTAAGGTTTTTAAAGCTCCCGTTCCCCTTCGTTTTAAAAAAGTGCTCAGGACGCTTCATGAAAAATACGGAAAAAAGTAATTTTAAAAGACCGCGCTCTCAACTTCATCAATGAAAAATTCTTCTCTTGGGTGTTTTTCCATTTCTTTTTCTCGTTTCAGACGGTCTGTCGCCTCTTCATCGCTTTCTTCTTCAATGCGGGGGGGAGTCTGTTTTATAATCTCACTTTCTGGCTTAATTGTGAAAGGACGCATTTCCAGTTCTTTTCGTAAACGCCGTTCTTTGTTTGTGCGGGAAATTAGGTTAATCATGAGGTCTGTAAGCCCTAAAGCAAGGCAGGTAGCGGCAGAAATTTTAATGATTTTCCATTGATCGTCTTCGGTAAAACCATCGGTGCTTTTGTCCAATGGATTCCTGAATTCACCGTATTCATAAAGTGAGTAGCCTACGGTCGTCCAAAGAGTTACGAAAGGAAGTGAGCCGAATGTGATGATTTCTGTTCGACGCAAGTCTTTTGCCCACTGAGGAAAGTTTATGTCATCGTAGGAAGTATTTGCCGATGAGTCGGCTGCCCTTAGATTTTGCGGTAAACATGAGAAAAATAGAAAAAAAGAAAATAAAAAGCAAAAAAATCGTTTCATTTTATAAAACTTTATTCAAGGCATCAGAAAGCAAAAGCAAGGTTTCAACGCTCAGGTTTTCAGCCCTTTCGCTCGCCTTGATGCCAGCCGTTTTCAAGGCAATGTCGGTTTTTTCGGCACCGGCGAGAGCGAGCAGATTGTTTCGGACAGTTTTTCGCCGTGAAGAGAAAAGCTGCCGGATCATTTTCATGAAAAGTGTTGGATTCTCACAACGGGGAAAATCTTCTCTTTTTGTCATGAGAACTGCCCGACTTGCCACATTAGGCACAGGCCAGAAATTTCCGCCAGCCAAGTCTACGACATTCTTTATTTCATAGGCCCATTGGCATAAAACAGAAAATGAGGAATAGTTTTCGCTTCCTTCTTTTGCATTCATGCGCTGGGCAACTTCTTTTTGAATGGTGACGACGGCCTTGTCAAATCTGACTCCCTCGTTGATTGTATCTGCGATAATAGTGGCCGCGACATTGTAAGGTAAATTTCCGAAAAATCTTTGGGCGATTCCGTTACTATCACTGTATTTCTTCCATGTCTTTAGGACATCGCCTTCCACAAGCTCGAAAGTGTTTTTTTCTGAATATTCGGGAAAAAACTGACGGAGAAGTCGGGCAAATCCGTGGTCAATCTCAAAGGCGGTGACATTTGCTCCCCGTTCAAGGATTTCGCTTGTCATACAGCCCAAGCCGGGACCAACCTCCCAGACTTTTGTGCCCTTCTCAATATCGAGGCAGTCGATGATTTTTTTACGGGCATCAGCGTTTACAAGAAAATTCTGACCGAATTTTTTTTGCATGGCCATGCCGTTATCGTCTAAAAATGCTTTTAATGCCAGGGGGCTGTTGTAGTCTGGGTGATTCATATTATTCCTTATATATTGAAACTGAAAAAGAAAACAAATTTCTTAATCAAAAGATAGAGCGCATTCATAATAGCACTGATTGGCCCTGAAAGAAAAGGCAAAAGCAGGCAAATTATTACCCCAAAAAGACCTATATATAAAAAAAGAAAGACTAATGGCGATACAAAGACTGTGGCAATGATTCCCTGAGGCGCGATTTTTCCGAAAAAGCGCAGTGAGACAGGAGCCGTGGAAAGCTGGGCCGCGCTTGAATCGGAAAGAGACATTCGTAACTTGTGAGGAACAAAAACCGGGTATACTTTTTTAAACATCTTGCTAAAGATTATAATTCCGGTAAGGGAAGAATAAGAAAGCATAAAGGCCGCATCCTGAATATGCTCCGGAAAAACAAGGAAATGAAGAATAAAACAGAGACATAAAAGGGAAATTGAATCCGGGCGGTTCATCCTGAACAGGGAATTTAAATACAAGATAAGGGCGGCGAGAAATGCCCTGAAGAGTGACGGAGAGATTCCTGCGAACCATACGAAAAAGCAGACGGCTCCCAGTTGAATCGCATCCCCGAAATTCCTTCCCCTGGCCTTTTTACCGAAAAAATTTGCGATTGAACCGAAAAGCCCTAAGTGCATGCCGGAAAGCGCAAGGATATGAGAAAGTCCTGAGTCACGGAATGCGTCAGAGACTGACTTTTCTGTATATTCCCTGCTTCCGGAAAGAAGGGCAAGCAGAAGTCCTCCGGCTTTACCCCAAGCGTACATGAGTCGCTTGAACTGAAGGCGGCAGAGGGCGCGGAAAAATTTAATTTTTCTCATGATTCTGTTTCCGCTCCAACCAAGAGATTTTCCCCTTCTTACGACAAAAGAGTGAGAAAATCCTTCCGTTTTAACGGCAGCTACATCAAATGAAAAAATCCCGCCGTTTTCAAGAAGAAATCCCCCGTTCGATGATTTCATTCCAAGGCTATATAATTTACCGGGATAAAAGGCTTCGGCAAGTTCGCTGGGAACGAAGACGGTCACCTCTCCCCTTGCCTCAAATATTCCTTTTTCCGTGAATACTTTTTTTACAGAAAGATTTGCCTTATATGACGATGAGAAAAGAGATGTTTTTACGGGATTTGAAGAAAGAACTCCCTCAATGCTGATTATCTGACTTTCTTCAGCCAGACTGACAAAGGGATGACGCTCCCTGACTTGGGCAATTCCAGAATAAAACAGGAATGCGATGACAAGAGAAGATAAAAATATGGGATTTTTTACCACTGTAATTTTGCGAGAGACGCTTTTGCCGCATCGATTACTTCAAGCGGATATGAGATATAAGTGACATATAGAAGCGTATCGAAAGCCGTTTTGTCTCCCAGCTCCCCTAATGCAAAAATCAGAGCAAGAACAACGCTCTTGGCAGGCATTTTAGAATCCCCTTGAGCGAATGATTCTACTTTGCCATTGCATTCTGAAAGCATGTCGCAAAGGCTTTGCGCGAGTTCATGCGACGGGATTTGAACGGAAGAACGAATCAGCTTTGTGAAATCACTTTCGCCCAAAATTCCTGCATCGTATGATTTTTTTGCAAGAAGAATACTTTTTACAATTACAGAAGATGCGTGTGACCATTTTTGATTTGTAAGCACTTCATGGGCTTCAATTTGAAAACCAAGGAATGCGCGTTCTGCCGTCTCACTTCCTGCCTTCAGTTTCTCTGCATTATTAATAGCAATTAAAAGTGAGTTTTCGGCAATATCGCACAAAGAATTTTGTGAAACTTTAGAAGATTTATGCAAAAGCGTGAAATAATGGGCAGCGTCTTCAATGGTAGAAATGGAAAAAATCTTGATTACATCAGCAAAACTTTCTTGTGAAAGCCTTACAAGAGCCGCATCGGTTGTTTTTTGATATTCAGGCCAAATCTTAGATTGCCAGATGTTGTAGATTATTGAAAGCGACTCTTCATTTCCCAGTTTTCCAAGAGCTTCGATAGAAGATTCAAGGACTTCTGAAGAATTTTTTCCTTGTTTGAACGAAGATAACAAATATTCATTTAAGAAATCAACCGTAAGGGAAGAATTTTCCGTTGAATAGAGGGGAAGTTTTTCCATAACGGCTTTTTTTAATTCTTTATTTTTAAACAGACGAAACAGAGCCATCAATTTTTCGGAAATTTTCATCTGTTCATCAAGATTGATTTTAGTAATTTCGTCTTTTTTGTCGGAAAGAACTGTGACGGCAGCAAGCGCAAGTTTTGTAAAATCTTCATCTTCAGAAAGAACTGCCGCATGCTCAATTGAAAAATCAAGGGCTTTTTTTACCACAGAAAAACGTTCTGATTCATTTAGATTTTGAAGGATTATTATTTTTTCAGAAAGGCTTCCTTTGATGAAGTTTTTTTCATTTTCGCTGGCTTGGCTAATGAATAATGAGAAAAAGAAGGAAAGAAGAAAAAAAACAGCTCTTTTCATTGAGTTTATTCCTCTGGTATCGATGAATTTTCTTCTGGAATTTCTTCGTCATAGCTTGGCGCCTGCCCTTCTTGACCAACTTGCTCTGTAGGATTAGCATCTGCTTGATTTTGCTGCAATGAGGAATAATCTGTGTCGTGAATTTTCTGTGACTCCTGTTCTTCTTCTTCAACTTCTGCAAGAGCCGTGAGTTCTTCTTTTTTCTCATCTGACAAGTCACGGTAAATAAAGGCTAGAATTGAATTCTTCATTTCTTTTTCGATATGAAGGCACTCAAAATGCAAGCGAGACTGATTAGTATTTTGGTTATATTCAACTGCCCTGATAATTCCGAACATGATGATTAACTTTTCATCGATTTCAAACTGGAGTTTTATTTTTATGTTTTGTTTGCCACGACCGCCGATTCGAACCATCGCTCCGTCTTCAGAAATGTCTTCAAGGAGACATTTATAGCCAGCCTCGACCTCAACGGCTTCAAAGTCAGGCTCATCAGCATCAATAAAATAAAGCTGTGCATAAATCTGACATGCTGCACGAACTGATTTGCGTTTTTGTGCTCGCTCCAGAGTGTTAGTATGCGCCAGATAAATTACGCTCTGCCCCTGAAAGACTCCCGCATTTGTTACGCGCGTATCAAAAACATAGCCAGCATCTCCTTTTCGCCAGAGATATACGCTTACATCATGGGTAACCCAATCATCACCATCAAGAGTCCTGATATTTTTTTGCAGAGGAAGACGGATAATCAACTCATGTCCGACACTAAGAATTTCAGAAACGAAAATTCCCTTGCCTTTGAGGATAATGCGAAGTCGCTGCCCTTTTTCAAGGTATTTCGTTGACTCCAGCCCTTTTTTGTTTTCGTGATCGATGTCGATTTTTGTTCTGTAGTTGTATAATTTGTTGATGAATGTTTGTGTAGACTCAAGGCTCTCTGTTCCGTTTGCTTTTGAATCCATGACGATTTTTGAGATTGCCATGTTAAGCGTTGGAACTGAAACATAGAGCTGCATAGGCTCTTCGATTTCGGCTTCTTTTGCCAGCTTCCAAAGTAAAGTGATTTCGTTGAATTTAAAGCCTTTGTCCTGCCCCATCATAAAGAATTGAATTTGAACCTGAAACAAAACAAGCAGGCGAATAACGAGGAAAATACAAATGGTTGTTATAAATAAAACCAAAAACACACTTTATTTTACTATATCAATGCGTTTCTTGTCAAAGTGTGGTGAATTTATGAATTTTCTGAGGCTTTCCTGCCATTGGGGAAGTTTTATGCCCAGAGTCTGCTGAATCTTTGACTTGTCAAGGACTGAATAAGCCGGTCTTTTCGCAGGCATGGGATACTCCGCCGTAGTGCAGGGATTGACCTGACACTTTTCGTTCGTGAGGATTCCCGCCTCAAACGCCTGTTTTTTGATTTCCTTGGTGAAGTCAAACCAAGTCGTCTCCCCCTCGTCAGTCACATGATAGATTCCGTTGGGGATTTTCTGGGAATGGTTTTCCGAGTCAGGATTTTCAAGGCGGTTTTCAATGATTCTTGCAATCACGGAAGAAAGAGTGAGGCAGTTTGTAGGCGTTCCCCTCTGGTCGGCGACGACCTTAACGCTTTCCCTGCTGTTCATGGCACGAATCATCGTATAGACGAAATTTTTTCCGTAAAAGCCGTATAGCCAGGCCGTGCGCAAAATGTAAAAATCATCTGTTTCTGAGGATACAGCCTTTTCTCCAGCGGCCTTTGTCTCGCCGTAAACTCCGATTGGCTTTATTGGAGAATCTTCAGAAATGGGGGAAGAAGCCGAGCCGTCAAAAACATAGTCAGTTGAGATATGGACAAGGGGACAGCCGATTTTTTTTGAAAGTCTGGCGATATTTCGCGGTCCTTCTTCATTCAGGGCACGGGCCAGTTCAGCATCGGTCTCAGCCTTATCCACTGCAGTGTAAGCCGCGCAGTTTACGATAAATGAAATGTCCTTATCGGAGGCAAAGTTTTCAAGGGCGGCATAATCAAGGATTGACACACCGCTGTCAGTTCCTGTGTAAGAAAGATTTTTTTCTTCAAGAGTGCGGCACAATTGCGTGCCCAGCATGCCGTTACAGCCGATAATCCAAACCATTTACTTCCGCTCGCCGTAATTTGCATTAATCCAGTTTTTGTACTCGCCGCTTAAAATGTGGTCTACCCAGTCTTTGTGGGAAAGATACCAGTTTACCGTAAGCTCTAAGCCCTGCTCGAAGGTCATTTTTCGCTCCCAGCCAAGCTCTTTCTTGATTTTTGAGCAGTCGATTGCATAGCGGGCATCGTGGCCGGGTCGGTCTTTTACATGGACGATTGTCTTTTCAACATCTTCTGCGGATTTGTTTACTTTTGGAGCGGTAAGCTCTATGACTTTGTGCAAAAGCTTGATGTTCTGCCATTCGTTTTCGCCGCCGATGTTGTATTTTTCGCCTGTCTTACCAGAATTTACAATCTGCCATACAGCCCGGTTATGATCCTCGACATAAATCCAGTCGCGGATATTCTTTCCCTCGCCGTAGACCGGAAGGTTCTTTCCGTCGCGGATATTTGAAATCATAAGGGGAAGAAGTTTTTCCGGGAACTGATAAGGCCCGTAGTTGTTGGTGCAGTTTGAGAGAGTAATCGGAAGGCCGTAAGTGTGATAGTAGGCCATTACGATATGGTCAGAGCTTGCCTTTGAAGAAGAATATGGCGAGCGGGGGTCGTAATTCGTAGTTTCGGTGAAGTAGCCGGTCTCCCCAAGAGAGCCGTAAACTTCGTCCGTGGAAATATGATGAAAAAGAACATCATCCCGCTTATTGTCAAGGGAAACTCCCCAGTAATTTCGCGCAACATCAAGCAGGGTGAAAGTTCCCATTACATTGGTTTTGATGAAGGCTTCAGGCCCCAAAATCGAGCGGTCAACATGGCTCTCAGCGGCAAAGTGAATCACCGTGTCGATGTCATAAGCCTTAAAAATCCGCTCAATCTCCCCTCTGTCGCAGATGTCAACTTTCTCAAAGAAATATCTCCGCTCGCTCTCGCTCGCCCCGCTACCGAATTTAGCGTCCACACCGGAAAGATTCTCAAGGTTTCCGGCATAAGTAAGGCAATCCACATTGACGATTTTGCCCTTAAAGCCCGAATCCATGAATTCTTTGCTACCAGTCGCGCTCTGCCCGAAGAGATAGTTGATAAAATTAGAGCCGATAAAACCTGCCCCGCCTGTTACCAGAATATTTGTAAGTTTTCTAGACATATTCTTCTCCATTTATTTAAATTGAAAGTTGAAAACGGAAAGTGGAAAGTTAATTTTTATTTGTGCAAAAAAATGAACTCAGTTTTCAGTTTTCCACTTTCAGTTTGTTCCAATCCATTTTCCCTTGATGTCAAAATAGTCGCCGTTGGGGTCGAATGCCGGATGTTTGCCGTCTTTTTCTGAAAGAAGAGGCTTAATCTCAGGAGCGACAGACTTCCAGTCGATTCCGATTGTCCCGTCATTCCACATTAAGCCACCCTCGCCTTTCGGGTCGTAGAAGTCAGTGCACTTGTAGGCGAAGACAGCTGAATCTGAAAGGACATAAAAGCCGTGGGCGAATCCTTCAGGAATATAAAACTGATTCTGTTTTTCGCCGTCCAGAATGACTCCGTAATACTTTCCGAAAGTGGCAGAGCCTTTTCGTAAGTCCACAGCCACATCATAGACACGGCCGCTCACAGCACGCACCAGCTTTCCCTGAGGATGACGGGTCTGGAAATGAAGGCCACGAAGCACGCCCCTTGAAGAAGAAGACTGATTATCCTGCACGAACTTCATCTTTAAGCCGGCCTCAAAAAAATCCTTCTCAGAATAAACCTCAAAAAAATATCCCCGTGCATCTCCAAAAACTTTAGGCTGAATCTCGTAAAGCCCGTCAAAAACTTTTCCGTCCGCCGCCAGACATTTCTTAAACTCAAAAGACATTTAGTTTTTCTCCGCGATGTATTTTAAGTATGCGCCGTAGTCGGTTTTATAGCCGGCTGCAAGTTCCAGAAGAGACTCCTTTGAAAGCCAGCCGTTGGCAAAGGCGATTTCTTCGATACAAGAAACATACATGCCCTGCCGTTTTTGAATCGTGGCGATAAAATTGCTTGCCTCAAGAAGACCGTCATAAGTTCCTGTATCAAGCCAGGCCATACCGCGGCCCAAAAGCTCCACAGAAAGAGAAGCTCGCTCAAGGTAGGCGTTGTTCACGGCAGTGATTTCAATTTCCCCGCGGGCAGAGGGCTTTACCTCGCTTGCGATTTTGACGACTTCGTTATTGTAGAAATAAAGACCTGGAACGGCATAATTTGACTTTGGTTCCTTCGGCTTTTCTTCGATTCCCAGAACTTTGCCATTTTTGTCGAATTCAACCACGCCGTAAGCCGTGGGGTCTTTTACCATGTAACCGAAAATCACGGCTTCACTTGCCTTTGACTCCATTTTTGCACGGGCATTTTTGAGGGTTCTGGTAAAACTCTGACCGTAGAAAATATTGTCCCCCAAAACAAGGGCAACATCATCGCTTCCGATAAAATCCTTGCCGACGATGAAAGCGTCTGCCAAGCCCCTGGGCTTTTCCTGAACTGCGTATTCAAAAGTCATGCCAAGCCAGGCACCGTCACCGAAAAGTTCCTTAAAAAGGGAAATGTCCCGTGGTGTTGAGATAATAAGGACTTCGCGGATTCCTGCCAGCATGAGACAAGAAAGAGGATAGTAAACCATGGGCTTGTCATAGAGCGGAAGAATTTGTTTTGAAACTGCTTTTGTAATCGGGTAAAGGCGGGTTCCGCTTCCGCCTGCTAGAATTATTCCTTTCATAAGCCTTAGTATAACATTGTCGCAAATAAAAAAAAAGTGTATAATCAGAAGATATGGCAGTAATTGAGTTAAAAAATGTTAGCAAAATCTATCAGATGGATAAAGTACAAGTCAAAGCGGTGGACAAGGCATCTTTTAAAATCGAAGAAGGTGAATTCGCCGCTCTCTCAGGTCCTTCTGGTTCAGGAAAATCTACCCTTCTTAATATGATTGGTCTCATCGACTTGCCTAATTCTGGTTCAATTATCCTTGAAGGCACGGATGTCTATAAAGGAATCGACCTTGAAAAATCGAAAAAAGTGCCATTTAAAATCGACTCAAAACTCACGGAACTCCGCCGCGCCCATTTGGGCTTTATCTTCCAGACATTCAATCTTATTCCGGTTCTTAATGTTTGGGAGAATGTGGAATTCCCTCTTTCTCTCGGAAAATCTCCTGCAAACGACACTCTTTCGCCTGCCGAAAAAAAGGATTGGGTGGCATTTTTGCTTGAGACAGTTGGCCTTTCTGACTGGAAGGATCACAAACCTTCAGAACTTTCTGGCGGTCAGAGGCAGCGTGTCGCCATTGCCCGCGCCCTGGTCACAAAGGCTCCCATTATCCTCGCCGACGAGCCAACAGCCAACCTTGACTCAAAGAACGGCGACCAGATCCTTGAGCTCATGAAAAAACTCAATCAGGATTTAAAGACAACTTTCGTCTTCTCTACCCACGATGCGAAAATTGTTGCCCTCTCTGACCATGTTATCAAAATCAGGGACGGTAAGATTCAGGGTGAATAATTTAGTAATCCATTGAAATCGTAATATATGTTCCCACTGTGAGCTTCGTTGAATAGCCTTTGACCAATTCGTCATAGCCGTATTCGTATTTTGCTCCGAAGCGCCAGTCACAGTGAGGGAGAACCCTTGAAAAGTTAATTCCAGGCTTTATAAATCCTGTTTTTTCCGTGATATTGTGATTCCACTGAATGCCAATACTGATATCTTTGTTAGGTCCGAGTTTTGCGATTCCTATGTAGCTTGCGAAGCGATTTACGAAAAATTTTTCACTGTCTTCCGGCGCAGGATTATAAATGTTCTGAAATTCAAAATTGAATCCAAAATACGGAGTGCTTTCTGTCCACATCCTGTAAATTCCACCTGTTGAGATGATTTTGTCAAAAGCCGTCATATCGTCAAATTTGGATGTGAATACTTTTTTGATAGAAGCGTCTTCATCTTCTGAAAGTTTTCCCAATTCCTGACCATAAATATCAAAGCCGAAAAATGTCCTTTTAAGTTCAAGACCGATTATTGAATTTTTGTGTAGCTCAGGTTTTTGTATTGCAATGTCACTGTCTTTAAGAGGAAATCGTCTTCCGAAGAAGTTAATCGATGTGTTGAAAAAAATGAATTCTGCGCTTCCTGCAAATGACATGTCTTTTGTTCCTGGAGAATCATTTCCTGTTCCACCACGGTACATCGCAAGACCTGTAAAGGTATGATTGTATATAGGAATTTTTACTATACCAGAAATATGGTCGCGGGAGTCATAAAGAATATTTGTACACAAGGCATCTTCATCTCCCTCATATTCTTTTGTGTCGGAAAAGAGACGGATGTTTCCCCAAACAGTCTTTTTTTTCCCTGCCGTTATATATATGCGGTCAATCATAAGATAGTCAAAATACATCTCGTAGATATATAAATAATTTGACTGACCGTCGAGCTCATCATCACTGTCGGCAGGAAGACTTGATTTTAGGGTTCCTTTGAGGGCAAGGTATTTATCAGGGCGGGTGGTAAAATAAATGTAATTCTTAAAATCAAAATATCCTGCTGCATCCCCTTCCTTGTCTTTTCGGACATAGGCAAGACCAAGCTCGGAATTCATTTTGCCAGAAACCTCAATTGGAAACCTGAGGTTTCCCAGTGTGACATCATAATTTGTAGTAGGATTTGATTCTTCTGTTATTACAGGCTCTTCAATGTCGGTTGCATCTTCAAAAAATTCAGAAAAATCTTGCTCCGTGCTTTCTTCCTGGGAAAAAATCGCTGTAGAAGAAAGCACGAGAGAAAGAAGTATTAATGTAAAGAGTTTTTTGAAGGGTGAAGTCACTTTTTAATTGCCAGCCATGAGTTCTAGGTAGGGCTTAGTATATATGGCATCGTCTTGTTTTACAAGAGCAGCATTTGAAATTGAGATAAGCGTGGTTTCATATTCCATTTTGCCACTGATTTTTTTACCCTTGAGATTGTCCATAATCCTCATGTTTACAGGAATCCAATAGACTTTACCGCCAGCACCATTGATTTTCTGGTAAGAAGGAATAATTGTTGTCCGTAATTTCTGACCTGAAAGAGAATAATCTTCCTTCATACGGGTAAGTCCGTCATTTTTTGTAACCCACAATTTAATGGTTGGATAGTCTACATTCTTTGAGTTAGCCTTGAGCGTAAAAAGAACACAGTCAAATTTTGTTAATTTGACCTCTTCAGCAGACTCTATATCGTAATTTTTTGCATAGAGCTGGGGAGCAAAATCTGAAGTGTTTGCGTTAGTACCCTGGAATTTATCTTTAGAGCTTGTGAATGTGAATCGTTTGTCAGCAGGATCGTAGAACCAGATGCTGTTGTCAGTCTGCAAATAGCCCTTGCCTTTATCCTTGAGAGGTGCCTTGATAAGAATAGTCCATTTGAGGGATTTGTCACGGCGGTAAATTGTAGCATTCGTAACGCTTCTACCCTCGCCTGGCTTTTGCTGGATAACTTCGTAATCTGCCTTGAAATCGGTCTCATAGAATGCCGTCGTATCCTCTGTTTTTTGAAGAAGAGCCTTTGCATCAGATGATGAAATCGCATTTGCAGAAAGACAAAGTGAAGAGAGAATAAAAGCACTTGTAAAAATCTTTTTAAAATTCATTGTAAGTTTCATGGTTCGCCTCCTTATTGTGAAAGCCCCCGCCTATTCCGTTGTCGCAAGGGCTTGAACCGGCATGATTTTTATAGACTTGAGCGTCGCATACAACACTGCAAGAATCGTAAAGGTTATGACTGCTACGATAACCATTACACTTTTAATAACATCCATGCGCGGACAAAGGTTACCTTTTTCGAGGAACATATCAAAAGAAGGGATAAAAGAAAAATCAAAAAGGGAAATAATTGAGCAGAAAACAGAGTTGAGCAGAATTCCGCCGATACAGCCGACGATGAGAAGAAGCAAAGCCTCAAAAAGCAGCGTACTGATGATAGAGCGTTTTTTCATCCCCACGGCCATGTAAATTCCTATTTCGGTGATGCGCTTCATGATAAGAACACGGTATGTGCTTCCGATTCCTGCGATAATGATAAGTGTGAGGATTGCGATAATAAAGGTGATAATCGCATCCATCGCCAATTCCATAATTTCGACATCATTTAGATTTGCGCTCAAAGGAATAAATCCCCATGTCTCAACCTTGAAATTATCCGTCGCGTCAATATAGTCGTCTTTGTCATCAACCCAAGAATACATGTTGAGGACTTTTGAGAGAGAATTGTAATAATCATGAAGCTCTTTTTCGGAAACAGTCCTGTTGGGAAAGTTCACGCAGATTCGGTTTGCATAATTTTGAGGTCGGCCGTATGTGTCACGGATAAATTCAAAATCCATATAGGAAGTATACATACCGAATACGCTTGAATCCTGAAAAATTCCCCTCACGATTACAGGAACTGTATTAATATAGTCATCAACAGTTTCAAGCTGGAATGTGATTTCATCCCCTACATGAACATTGAGCATTTTTGCTATGGGAGAAGAGATGAGAACGCCGTTTGATCCGGCCATTTCCTCGATTCCGCCATCAACAAATGTAAAACTTGAAATCAAATCTTTTTCATTGTTAAAATCAACGCCTTTTATGACGTTTTGCAAAGCCTGCACTCCTTCAAAGTAAAAAGACGAGTAGCGGGCGTCAAAATCCATGCGGGGACTGACAATGGCATCTTTTGGAAGGACAGACTTTATTTCATCGATATGCGTTTTATAATTATAAATGTCGAGTCCGTCAGAATTTACGGAACACATAAGGGCAATATCGCCGCCGTAGTAGATTTTTGCCTTTTGATTGAGCGATTTTATCATTCCTGAGCTTATTGCTATTGAGGTTAGGGAAATCGCGACGCCTGCCATGCAGACAAGAAAGAGGCTTATATATTGTGTTTTTCGATAAAGAAGCGAGCGAAGCGCAATTTTCGTCTGATACATTATTTTGCCCCCTGCATCGCCTCAACGGGATTAACCCTGATGGCATTGATAAGCGGGTAAATCCAGGCGATAAGACCAATGAAAATTGAGAGCGAGAAAGCCCCCAGAAGATTTTGCAAGGAAACAGAAGTTTGCAGAACCGTTCCTCCGAAAAGCTGTACGATGAATGAGTTTGAGAAAGTGATGTGCATGGACGAAACGACATGCGAGCCGATTATGCCGAGGATACAGCCTGAAATTCCTGCTATGAAAGCCATGATTAAAGTCTCAGAGGCACATTCTTTCGTGATGTAGCGTTTGTTCGCCCCGATAGCCCTCATCGTGCCTATTTCACGGATACGGTCGAGAACATTAATGACAAGCGTATTATTAACGACGATAAAACCGGCTCCAAGAATTATGATGATACCGATATTGAGGATAAGACGAAGAACGTAGAGGTAAAAAGCAGTGTTTCCCGCAGAACTTCTCCAGTTGACTGCTTCGCAAGGCCAGTCATTTTCTTTGAAAGTCTTGTTTAATGATTTGATTAATTTTTTGACTTTTTTAGGATTATCAGCCCTACAAATCAGGAAATTCCATGACGATGAATTTGTGTAACTGTTCTCCAAAGCGGCAATATCCTCGCTTGAGACGGTGATTTCATCAGTTGTGATACCCTCGCTTGTGTCTTCGGCATCAGAAAAAAACGATTCCAGGTCAAAATCCGTGAGCATTTTTTCTATGTCATCGGAAAATTCGACTTTATCAGCAGATGACAAATCAGACATATCCATGATTGCCCGGACAGTTTCTGGATTTGTAAGAACGATTTTGTCGAGAATCGCATTGTCAACAGAATATTCATAAATTGCGGTGAGAGGAACGGAACGGATACGAGAGGAGAATCCCTCGCTGATTTCAAACTGAAGGGTATCCCCTATTTTTACCTTTAGTTTTTCTGCATAAGGCTTTGAAAGCATGATTCCCTTTTCGCCATCTGCCCATGCATTACCCTCTATAAGACGGATTGAAGACATGAGCTCTAAGTACTTGGAGGCAGGAACTCCGAACATGTAGCATTTTGTGTCTTCAGAATCACTCTCTAAGACAGCCATGCCTGAAACTTGGGGAACGAGATTATTGATAGAGGGATGCTCTGAAAGAAAACTGTAAATCTCATCATAGGGAATAAGTTTTGGAAGCTCAGTAAGACTGCCAGTAACTGGAGTCTCATCGCCAAAAAGCGACAAAGGAGACTTGTATTCAGGACGGATAACGATGTCTCCTGTAAAACTTGAGACAAAAGTCTCCTGAACGCCCTGCTCCGTGCTGTCAAAAACGGCATTCGTAATTACAAGCAGCATAACTGCAAAGGCGATAAAAAGAATTATGACGAAAGAACTTTTTTTAGAGATAATGTTCTTGAATGCGAGATAGAGAAGCATATAGGTAGATTATATAGGAAAAGAAGTATTTTCGGCTATACCCGCTCTGCTTTTCCCCCATCAAATTTAATCTTAAAATCACAGTTTTCAAGGGTGCTAAGACGATGAGCAATGGCAATAATCGTAATTTTTCCTTTTAGTTTTAAGATTGTATCTGTAATCTGTTTTTCGGTCTCATTGTCAAGGGCACTGGTCGCTTCATCGAGAATCAAGACATTTGGATTGTGGTACAAGGCCCTCGCAATACCGATTCGCTGCTTCTGCCCACCAGAAAGTTTTGCACCTCGGTCACCGACATTAGTGTTTTCCTTTTCAGGCAAAGTCTGAACGAAATCGTAAAGCTCTGCCATTCTAAGCACTTCCAGAATACGAGAATCGTCAATTTCTTCTGGTGCAAGTCCGAAAGCGATATTATCTTTTATCGAACCATCAATAAGGTAAATGCTCTGAGGAACATATGCTATATTGTTCAGCCAGCTAGAAAGATTTTTGTGAATATCATGACCATCAACGGTTATAGTACCAGATTTTGGCGGAAGAAGCCCAAGGAGTATGTCCACGAATGTTGTTTTTCCTGCACCACTTGGACCTATTATACCAATAAAAGAGCCTTTTGGAATAGTGAATGATACATTTGAAAGAACATCTTCTTTTTTTGATGGATAAGCAAATGTTAGGTTTTGAATGGAAATCTCATTGTCAAAATTTAATGTTGACTCAGATTTTTTGATAAAATTTTGCTCTTCCAAATCTTTGTTGTTCCTTACAATCATAAGATCATTGAACATTTCGGTGAAAAGAGGCATTCTGAATTTTATAGAATTGAACATTGCAATCATCTGATTGAGGCTCGGCATAAGGCGAACCGCGGCTAATGCAAGGACACCAAGAGTCGGAATTAATGAGGCTGGATTCGCATCTAAAATCATTTTTACTGCTATAAGAATTAGAATTCCACCGATAGTAAACAATTCAATTATTGATTTCGGAAAGCGCTGCACAAAAAGAAAATCTTTGTTACTTTTTATGAACTCGGTATAGCTTTTGTCAAATTCAGAAATGAAATAGTCTTCTCGTTGCATAACTTTAGTTTCTTTTACGGAATAGAAGCCCTGATTTATCCATTTCCCATTGTTAATTTGACATTTATTTTGAATTGTACCTGCAATTCCAATTTTTTTTCTGAAATAATTAAGCATGGCAAGAACCAAAGGACCGAGAATAAAAGCAACACCAATAGCTATGAGCCAGTCCATAAAGCATATAAAAGCCCAGATTACAATAATCGTTATGATATTTGTCATAATTTGGAGCGTACTTATAAGAATCTGGCTGAAGACGGTGTCTCCTCCGCTATGAATATTTCTTGATATGACAGAAATGTTGGTGTCAAGATGATATAGATAAGGCTTATTCATATAATAAGCATACAATCGCTTTGAATAATCACGCTGATTGTTGAGCGAGAAATTTATCTGGATTTTCCCCTGCCACAATATAAGAAAATTTTTGAAAACATAGAAAGCGAAAAGTGATATTGACGCAAAGAAAATTAATTTGCGGTGTGAATTTATCCCGAAAACAGAAAGAATTTTGGCTATTTTCTCATGGTCTTCAAGCCAGTTTGGGTTACCGATTATATTTATAAGCGGATATAACAGACCGATTCCAAGAGCTTCAAACACAGCTATTATGAGCATGAGAACGATGAGAAAACTGCAAAGTGTCATTTGACGGCGGGTTAAAATTTTGAAGATTTTAAGAAAGTTTTTCATAAGACGATATAGGTTATATTTAGTTTAAAGAAAAACTAGAGATTCTTCAATGGGGGGGAGATGGAGAGAGGGCGAAAATGGAAGAAAATACTTTTATAATACATAGTATTCTAGATGCAGAAACCATGTCAATGGTAACTACATTATCGATAGAGAAAAGGTCTTTTCATAGAAAACTGTATGCATTGATTTTTACACATTAAACCTATAAAAATTTTGTGTGACCCTGTCATAAATTCTGTGTAAGTGGCAGGGGGTAATTAAAGCCGGGAACACGCCCGTCAAATAATATTGCAAATTGATTAAGTGCCAGTCCCCAGTCTTCGATGGACATAGTCCAGCTGAAGTGCACCCCAATTATTGGACACTTTAACTAGGCTAATTTTAAGGACTGATTCCTGAATTGTAAAGGAGTCAGTCTTTTTAATTTGACCTTAATTCTCTTTTCGTTGTACCAAGACAAATACTCAATCAATTCTTTTTTGAAATGCTCGACAGACTCAAACTCCTGTAAGTATAAAAGCTCTGACTTAACAATCCAAAAAAGTTTTCCATCACTGAATTATCAATACAGTTCCTTTTCTAGACATGCTCTGTCTGATTTCTTTTTTAAAGGAATTGTACAATAATTTAATACTCCGCTCTGTATGTTTTTCTACTAGTCATTATTCTTGAAAGATTTTTTAAGATTTTGACAACAATAAAAACAAGAGAAAAAATTTTACGAATAATTTGTTTTTTATTATAATTTCTAGCTAAAATGAAAAAATCTTTTATTTCCCTTTCATTATAATAGTTCGATAACCAATTTTTCATTTCTGAGAAATCAAAAGAGCAATGCTTTTTATCATATTTTGACCTAGAATACCAGCTTGCAATGAAATCTAATGTCTCAAGACGTACAAAATCAAATGTACTCCGAGATATCTTATCAGTATTTAATAGTAATTCATTCATTTTGATATATTCATTTCCAAAAACCATTGGCAGATTATAACCGCCCTTTTTTTTTACTGATAAACTTTTCAGTATTTTTGTATCATCCACAATGTATTTTTCTGCTGCTTGATTATGGAGGAGTGTTACATGAGGAAACCAATAGTTCAGAGTCACTCCAGACTTCATTATTGAATAAAATACACTTTTATAAATTCCAAAGCATGGAGCTGCAGTTTCTATATAGCTCACATTTTTTAAAAAAGAATCAAAATTATTATACTCTTTAGGTTCTTTATTTTTTTCCTGTAAGCTGAAAAAAACAACCGTATTGCTGCCCGCATATTTAGAAACTGTATTAATCATGTAATTTAATGTTTGTTTATCATTTAAATATGTATAATCATTGAGAAGTTTTAAATATGTTCCATTAGCCATTTTAAGAGCTTCTATTAAATTCAGATATGAATATTCTGTGCTTTTTTTATATTTTATATTCTTTTTATCTGCGTATTCGTTTTCCAACAGTTTCCTAGTTTCTTCATTATCTGAATTATCTGAAATACATACTTCGAAAAGAGATGTATCAGTCTGTTGCTCGAAGATTGAATTCAAAGTTTCTTTTAGAAAGTGTGTTCTTCCGCTTGATGGAATACAAAGCGATATTACAGGCTCATGATTATCAGAATGCAACTTAGACTCTTGTAAGTTTATTAGAGGTATAATAAAACCATTTGAACGATAGTGTTGAATAATCTTTTCTATCCCTTGTTCAATTGTTGTTTTTGGGTGCCAGCCAAGGTTTTGCAGAAAACATGTATCAGCATAGGAACTCATGATTTCATCTTCACGGTAAGGTAGTTTTCCAAATTCCAGTTTCGACGATGAATCAGAAATCTTTTTTATTGTTTCTACAAATTTTCTGATTGAACAAGTTTTTCCTGTTCCTACTTCAAAAGTCAGATAATGAAAAGAATATTTTTTGTAATTATTTAATACAGCAATATATGCATCACAAACATCATCAATATAAATGAAGTCTCGCAACTGTTGACCATAAGTCAGAGCTATTGAGTCTTCTTTTTTGAATGCGATTTTACGAATCATGGCCTCAACAAATTTTGTTGGACTGTCATTTTCACCATAAATGTGTTCAAGTCTAAGATTTGCAACTTTTACTTTAGTTGCAATATATTCCAACCATAGATTCAATGTTTTTTTAGAAAGTGAATAATCTAGTAGTGTTTTATAAGTTTGATTTGGCTTATTGAAATATGAATCTGTATTTATAAAGAGTTTTAGTCCGTGTTTTACAGCTTCTTCTATAAGTGAAAGGGGAAACATCAGATTGGTTTCTAAGACTTTAGTGATTGAGACCGAGGCTTCCCTTCCATAATATGTAGCGCAGTGAATAATAATATCAATGGTATGAGAAGCAAAAAAATCCTTATAATAATTTTCATTCACGATATCTAAATCAATATATTTAATTTTTTTTCTATCAATGATATCAGAAAGTCGTACAGTATCTGAAAAACTACGCTTAAAAATTATTATATTATACTGCCCTAAATCTAGCAACTTATGGAGCAGTCGGCTTCCAAGAAATCCAGTAGCACCTGTGATTAAAATGGTTTCTTTCATTTATTAAAAATCCTCTAGAAAAAGTCCGTTAAAAGCCTTTTTTCTTGATGCAAATAAAACACTAATTACATATCTAACGGCTATACCAATAATTTCCAATGTAGTGATATTTCTTGGGGAAATTCCATAATGCTCCAAATGGAGAGTATCTCTCATAATTTTCTTATACCACATAGTAGTTATTTTTAATCCTCTTATAAATACTCTAAACCATGCAAAAATTTTTTTATTCAATGTTAATAATTCAAGATGTCCTAAATAAATCTTATATTCAGTAATTCTGTTTTTTGGCAAAAAGAATATTTGTGAAATATCATATGTTAAAGTCTTTTTTTGGGCAGCTTCTTCAGGAGTTTCTGTTATTATCAATGGATTTTTATAACACAACCCATTTCCCTCTTTACTTGAACATTCAGCAAATATGAGTTCTGTGAAGAATCCAAATGTAATATTGGAATTTAGAATTCTAGGGATAATAGAACAATTCTTTAAGAGTTGAGACTTCCAAAACATTCCACTAGGATGGCGTCCTATGTAGGCAAAGAATTTGAATCTTTCTTCTTGCGAAGTATAGATTTCATTTTCGTTTTGTGATTTTACATTTAAATTACAAAGTCCATAACTTATTGCTGGGGTTTCTGTTAAAGTTTTTAAAAAATCTTCAAGTTTATTTCCCAATACACAATCTTTATCCAAGCATATCATGCAATATTTTCCATTTGCATTTAAAAGAGCCCCATAACCATTTAGAATTCCACCAATATTTTTAGAATTTTCAATCAATCGTAATCGAGAATCTTTTATATCTTCTTTTATATTTTGTGTACCATCATTGGAACAATTATCCTGAACTATAACTTCAAAGTCTTCTCGCTTACAAGCTAATAGCTGTAGCAACATAGGACGAAGCTTTTCGTATCGATTATAGGTTGGAATACAAATTGACAAAAGTAAATTATACGACATTGTTTTTTCTCCAGTAATCTTCTTTTGGGAGTCTCATTACGATAAAAGATTTCTCTATTTAGCTAATCAGAAATGTTATTTTCCAATTTATGCATCCTTACTTAATGATGTCTAACATAATTTCTTTATTTCGTCAGAAAAAAATATCTCCGGCCTCCATCCTGTATCAATTACTAACTCTCTTATATCAGAGACCATATACATAGGTTGGTGTGGGTAATATTCTTTTTTCCCGAAATCTATTTGCAACTCAAGATTTAACAAATCTCTTAGCATTATAATGTATTCCGACAATTTTTGTCCATTACCGCTACCGAGCGGGTAGAATTTTCCGTCAACTCCTTTCTCAGATACAGCAAGGAATGCCCGAGCCGCATCATCGCAGTTCAGATAATCCCAAATCTGCTCACATTTTGTGAGTTCCGGACTTCTGCCGTTTTTCAGCTCACGAATGCAATAAAAAATCAGTGTATTCTCACCGTCATTCTTTCCGTATACGCTCAGAATTCGCATCCAGTTGAAGCGAATTCCAAGTTGCTTGCAAAGAAGCGAAGAAAGTTTTCCTGCCGTATACTTTGCGATTCAGTACCCGCTTTCGGGATTCACTGGAAGATTCGTTGTGAGCGGAACGGACTGAATGCCATACTCAGTTTGGCTTCCAGCCCCAACAAAGACAGTGCACCCACATCGTTTTGCAAGGCGAACAGCATCAAGGGTGTACTCAACATTTTTGAGTTGACAATCTACATCATCTCGTCCACCAACAGAAGTTTTGTACCATGCGAGGTGCAGGAATATGTCGTATTTTTTTTAAGTTCAAGATTCTTGTATTCAGAAATATCCGCATCAATGATATGAACGCGAGAGTCCTGCGGAATATTTTTTATGCGAGAAGAATTTTTTCTGACGATACAGGTTATGTCGTAATCCTGTTTTAATGCCTCGTGCACGATTGCAGAACCAATCATGCCTGTGGCACCTGTAAGAATAAGTTTTTTCATCAAAAATCAGACTACTTAATATCAAATTGTGTTCGATGACATTTCTATTTATTTTTACTCTAATTCGCTCAGCAGTCCGAGAAGATATTCCCACCACAACGGTGAAATAAAATTCTTCGTGAAGCTTTCTGGAAAAAGAAATCTCTTCATTTCGTTTAGGAAAGCTTCTTGTTCGGTTTTTATCTGCTCAATCCGATTTTGAAACTTCTCTTTGTAGTCAGAAAGTGAGATTTTTCTGTCGGCGAGTTTTTGTTCAAGCAGATTTTCATTTTTCTCAATGTTTTTTCTCTTTAGCCAGAAAATATCCCATAAATCGCGATTCTTTACACGGTTAGGTCTGTTCACAAAAGCAATCAATTTATCACAAAGGATTTCTTCCATACTCTCTGCATACAAAAGCAGGTCATCCGTTCCCAAATTAATACCATAATAGTTGTTTGGAATACGAATTTTTCTGTCGTGGGAAGGAAGGTGGCAAATGTCAATGTTAATCTTTTGCGATGGAAAATCAGGTTTTTCGGGCTTCGTAATCAGTTTGATTTTCCATGTATCGGTGTTTCCTTCTTCTTTTTTTGGCTCAGTTACTGTTACAGGAAGGTTATATTTTTTATTAAATTCAGCACAAAGGACACCTCCCAACTTGGAAAGAGAATCTTTCGAAAAATCAAAATCGCTTGAAAAATCCAAATCTTCGCTCAATCTTTCTGAGCCATAGCACATTCTAAGGCAAGTTCCGCCTATGAAAGTGAGTTTGGAAAGAAAATTATTCTCGTTCATTATCCGCAAGATGTCGTGATGCAAAAGTTCTTTTTCAACAACGGTTTGTAAAACTATAAGATTAGAATTTTGTTCAAGAACTTTTGAAACAAGTATGTCAAATTCATTCATACGAAAGCTCCTTTTTTGCTTCGTTGCTAATCAATTCAATTGTAGTTCGCTTAGCATCTATCATATCCTTGTAGGCTTGAACAGGTTTAGCTTTGAGCATTTTAGATTTAGTGTCCAAAAAAAGATTTTTTGAGATCCTTTCAATTTTTTTTGCAGTATGTACAAATTCAATCGTACCGAATTTTCCACAGTCTATAATTCCGGAGCGCCCGCTGGTCATAACGGTAAGATAAGAAATCATCTGTTGTGAAATATAGGAAGTTTCGCAAAGAACAGTTTCCAAACTGATGTAATTAAAACAATCAGAGCGTAATTTTGCCGCCACATGATAAAGAACATTAGGTTTTCCAAAATTTGCAAAATCAAATATATAGACTCCCTTGCAAACACGCTCCAAAATTTCTTTTGAACACGCCCTTGAAAGAATCATATTTAGATTTGAATCCGTAATATTCGGAAATATGTTTCTTAAATCGTACTTTGAATAAATAAAATGCTCCGGGGAGGAAAGATTACGCAAAGTCTTTTCAAATTGGATTATTGGCTGCATACTTCACAAATCATAACATATACTGTTATAATCTGTAAAGTATATTACAGATTTAAACATAAAAATAGAAATATCAAATAACATATATATCAACTGCCCTAGAGCAGGTTGTTTCATTTATTTCGATGACATTTCTATTTTTTCACTGAATCATTTTAAACTTGCTTTTGTAACTGCACAGAAAAAATCCCGGCTCCACAAATCAAGTTTGCGTGGGTCCTTGATAAACGGAAGAACATCATTTTTTGCATTATCAAAATCAACTGAACCAAAACGCTCGCAAAGCAAATCAATCAATTTTGGTAAAGTTAGTTCTTCTTTCGAGTGCCATTTTTCGCTTTGTTCAAGTCGTTTTTGAAGATGGCTCAGATTTACTTTTGTTCCGTGGGAAAGATACCAAAGGTAATCGTAAAAATCACGACCTTTTACGCGGTTTTTCCAGGAACGGCAAAGGACTGCGTGAATCTTTCCTGCAAAAAGAGAACCTTCATCATACAGCTGCACTGCATAAGGAATCGGAAGAAGAGCATACTTTGTTTCAAAAGAAGCTCCGTCCGGGGGATTTGTGTCAATCTCGAACCTGATTTTGATTAACTCTTTATCTGAAACACCAAGAATTTTTTCGCTTGTCGGCATGATTTTTAACAGATGGACCATAGTTCCGTCTTTTATGAACGCTGACTGAACATTGCTTATGGCTGATTTTTCTTTTTTCTCAACGCTAAGCTCAAATCCGTTAGACAAAAGCTCATCAGAAAGATAAGAAAAATAATTATCAATCTGAAAATCAGAATCTTTTTCTGTAAGAGAAAAGTCCATATCCTCAGAAAAACGATCTAGTCCATAAAAAATTCTTAAGGCGGTTCCCCCATAAAAAGCAGATTTCTTAAAGAATCCTCCTCTGGAAAGTCCACATAAAGCTACTTCCTGTATCACTTCTTTCAGTGCGTTTTTATATTCCAAAGTATTTTTGCAACCATATTTTTCAAGCATCTGCTGGACGGGTGTTGTCATGATTTTCCCCCCATTGTTTTTTGTGCAATTTTTTTCAGAATCTTCAGGTTTGTAGACTTATAAAAATCACACAAATCAAAGATAAGCGAAAAATCAGCGGAATAAAAATCTTCTTCTACAATCCTAAGATTTTCAAAAAGATATTCTTTTAATTTTTTTTCAGATTCTAAAGGACTTTGGCGATAAAGTATATCACAAAGGCTTTTCTCTTTTCCTGCAATCAAAAAGGAGCGTTCCCCTTCGTTTATTATATAAACTTCATAAGGAAAAGCCGTTTTTGGAATATCCCGATAGAGGAATGTTCCAAAACTTGAGTCAAACCTCTTTGATTTGTTCTTACCGAAGGTTGCAGCCGTTATGGATGTAACTTTTTCAGGAATCCAACCCCAATATGAAAGAGCTGTCTCAAAGGAAATATATGATGGCCCGTAAATCGCAGAAGAAAGTAAAAGAGGTGAAACAGATTTGTCTGTTTCATAAAGGCCCTTTACGACTTTTATGATTCGTCCCTGTTTTTCCAAAGAAAGTAATTTGTTTTTAGGAGCTTTGTAGTGATTCTTAAGTTCTGAAACAAGAGCAAATGCTGTATTTAACAATATGTATTTCCTCCATTAAGTTTAATTTTACTTAACTTTCCGGAGAAAAACAAGGTAATTATCAGTTAAATATAGAAATGTCAAAGAACATGGAAATCAAATTTACCTCGTGTAATTTTGATTTTTTAGCAGAAATCTGCCAATAATTGCTTCAATTCATTAACGCTATGGACGATTTTTGTGCATCCACACGCTTTTAATTCTTTTTCCGAGCCAGTTCCCCAAAGAACGCCTATTGCAGGAATATCATTTTCCAATGCCGCTTTTGCATCCGTGTCCATGTCGCCTACTCCGACAAATTTTTCATTTGGATAGTCTTTCATGCACAAAGCAAAAAGTTCTGTCTTTGTTTTTCGCTTGTCATCGCTTGATTTCATGTAGCTGTAAGGAGTCACCACGGAAGAAAAATATTTTTTCCAGCCGAGTTTTTTCAAAATGCGGTTTGTCGCCAAATCGGGTTTATTGGTAACGATGTGATGTAAAAATCTTGTGTCTGCCAAGATTTCTTCCATGCCATCAAATGGCGGTGTATGGTTAAATCCGCAGTTGTCGTAGTTATTACGAAAGGCTGAAAGAATTTGCTCTATATTTTCTGCGGATAATTGTAGTCCATACATATATCCTAAAGTTTTATCCAAAGGAGGCCCCGAACGGAAAGGTTCCAATGGTTTTATTTCAGAAAATCCAGTTTCTTTTATAGACTTAGCCAAAACTGCCTTAATTTCAGGGGCAGAATCAATTAATGTGCCGTCTAAATCCCAAATGATATGTAACTTTTGCATTTTATAATTATGTACTATACATTAAAGAGCCGTACAATTTCAATGTCAGGCGAATTATTTTTGAGAATCCGCATTAAAGTATTTTGTGCAGTGCATGTTGTAATTATAATGGTATCGATTATGCCGTTTTTTATATCATCTTTATCAAAAGTGCTAACCTCTACCCCGGCAAACTTAAGCCCATGCTTTCGTTTGTCTGAGTCATAACATCTGACGATGTTTTTCTTTCCAAGCTTTGTACTTCCAAGAAGTCTTGCTGCAGTATTACCAATTCCCCATACTGCTACTTTTGCAGTTGAAGGGATTTCATCTATTCTTTTCGAAATATTCTTTAATTCCCTCTCAGACCATTTCATATACTCTTTGAACAAGACTTTACTTGAAAGAACGGGTTCATATTTTTTTTGATTGTTTGATTTTTTCCATAAAGTTCTAAGGGATGGATATCCGCTAGGAGCAATATTTCCAATATCAAAAGGAATTTCTGCATTCAAAAGCTCATAGCCGCAAACAAGCATCAGATTCTGAAGGCTCTCAAAGGTGAACATATTGACATGCTCATCCGTGAACATTCCGTATGGCTCATCTTTCAATTTGTAATCAAAAGAAGGAACTTCTATAAAAAAATATTTTTCATTAATTTTAGAACACTGTTTTACAAAATCACAAGGATTTACGATGTGCTCTAGCGTATGCGAAAGAAATATCATGTCGAATTTCTTTTGAACAGCACTATTCATGTACTCTTCAAAAGTACCAGCAAACATTTCGACACCATAATTTTTCATTGCATTATCGCAATTCCACTTGCTAGGTTCAACACCTAAAGCATATTTATCTTTATAGAGACTCAAATTTGCACCACTTGCTGCACCTATTTCAAGAATACTTTCGAATACTTCATTATTAGCTTTTAATGAATTCTCAATAAAAGATTTTTGCTCAACACACCGATTCATATAAGTTTTTGAAACACTTACTTCCTTGCTATCAAATTCGTATTTACTAAAGTTTTTATATTGCTCATCTAGTTGTTCTTGAGTCAAAGGATTTTTCACAAATATGAATCCACAATTTTTGCACTGACAAATCTCTTGAGTATAATCTCCAAGTCCAATTAACTCTTTTAATAAAGAGTTATACCCCCCCCCCGACATTTGTATGGCAAATATTACATTTTTTTATGATATTTTTATCCATTTTACAGTATCTCCTTATTTCATTGTTTTTAATTCTTCTGAAGTGATGATTTTCATTATTCCATCTTTAAATAACATTTCTATTTTCCATCCTGTATCCGCAGTAAGTTCAGAAATATCCGCCACAAGGTACATCGGTTGGTGTGGATAATAGTCTTTCACTCCAAATTTTGCAGGAATTGATGGAGCTAAATACTTCTGTATATCTTCTACATATTCACAAAGTTTCCTTCCACAGCCACTTCCAAGAGGGTATATTTTTCCAGCAACTCCATGTTCTGCAACAGCCAGAAAAGCTCTAGCAGCATCATCACAATGAAGATAATCCCAGATCTGCTCACACTTTGTAAGTTCCGGACTTTTACCAGCTTTAAGTTCACGAATTACATAACTTATTAAAGTATTTTCACCGTCATTTTGTCCATAAACACTCAAGATTCGCATCCAATTAAATCGTATTCCAATTTGTTTACAAAGCATCCCTGCAAATTTTCCTGCTGTATATTTAGCAATACCATAACCACTTTCTGGGTTTACCTGCAAATTAGGGGTAAGTGGCACTGTCTGTACACCATATTCTGCCTGACTGCCAGCTCCAATAAATACAGAACATCCGCATCGCTTTGCAAGCCTTACAGCATCCAATGTATACTCAACATTTTTAAGCTGGCAATCTACATCATCACGTCCACCCACAGAAGTTTTATTCCAGGCAAGATGCATAAAAACATCATAAGTATCATCAAGTTCTAAAGTATTGTAATCACTAATATTACAATCAATAATTTTTACCCTCTCATCTTTTGGAATATTATTTATACGAGAGGAGTTCTTTCTAACAAGACATGTTATTTCATAATCTTGTTTTAAGGCTTTTCGGATGATAGCAGAGCCAATCATTCCTGTAGCACCGGTTATAAGAATCTTTTTCATTACTTTTTTCCTGATACTGTTCTCTACGGCTGAGACTGTTCTCAAGTCCAGGCGTAGAGAACAGTATCAGCTAATGTATTCGAATGATGCCGAACGGCCATTCTGGCCTCTGGCATCATTCGTTTTAATAAAAGCGGTATAGAATAAAAATCTGTCGAATTATGATAAATACAAACCGCAACACAAGGTTGATATTTTTTTATTGTTTTTTCAGCGCCAAGCAACATTTTATACTCATAACTTTCAATGTCAGCTTTCAAATAATCAATTCTTTCACTTATAACATCGTCCAAAGCAACGATTTTTATGCTTGTTCCTTCTGCAGAACTTCCTTGTATAATTTTCGAGCCAAGCCCATTATTTGCCGAATATTCTTGAACGACACCTTCCATGGAGATGTCACTTACACCATAAGGTAGAAGTGTAATCTTATTATCTGACAAATTCCATTCTTTTTTTAATCTCTCTGTTCTGAACTGCATTGCCTTATAATTGTTTTTATCTGGTTCAAAACACATTATTTTATCTACAACGCCATCTTTATTCCAAATATAACGCTCCATGCTGTCACCAACATAGGCGCCGCAATCTACAAAAACACTACCGATATTCTTGTTTGTGAATTCATTCCAGCAAAAATACTGATCTTTTGTCAGCAAATCACAGTCTGGATATTCGCCTTTTAATCTGCACCAAAGCATATTCGCATATACATCTTTTGATTTTTGGTCAAAAAGCATATCATAAACCTCAAGAACTTCTTTTGCATGATTTTTTAATATTGCCTCTTCCATAAGGCAACTTTCAATATTAAGTTCGGAAAGTTTTTTCCTCATTTCCTTAATAAAGGCTGGCTGAGGTGTATTTATAAGAACAAGTACATCCTCCTGTCCAGCCAAGCTTTCAGGGCCCACACAAGGCTTACCAAACATTTCTTTTCCCCAATTTACAGAGTTTGAATTAGTATAACCTTTTATCTGATTATAAAAAAATTCACGGCTTAAGCCCTCTTGAAAAAGTTGTGTTGTATTGCCCCCCCCCATTATATACAATGTTTTGTTTTTCAAATTAGAAATGTTCTGTTTTAAAAATTTTTCAATATCAGCCCTAGTAAATTGTTTCATATTGCCTCATTTTCTCCAATCATATTTTTATTAAATTCATCACGTTCCAAAAGTGGTGACATATCTTCTAGCGGGCGGCTTGCCATTTGTCCGTCTTCTTTCATGTAATTTGTCTGACGCGGAAGTATTTTTTGGCCAATAAAGACTTTGACGTTACAAACACAAGGTCCGTCGTAAGAAAGAACAGCCTCTATAGTTTTATTTAAATCATTTTCATCAGATAATTCAAAACATTTTATACCAAAACCTTCTACGACAGATTTCATTTCTGGCATTCCAAGTCCGCTATCTTTAGTGCATCCTGTAAGGCGTTTAAAATTGCCATTCTGGGAATTATAAATCATTCCATAACCGTCATTACAAAGTATAAAGATTTTTACAGGAAGATTCAAATATTTCAAAGTTGCAAGCTCCTGTACATTCATCAGAAATCCGCCATCACCTGTTATGCAAACAGTCCTTCGCTTGTTTCCAGCAATGCAAGAGCCTATGCATGCAGAAAGATCAAATCCCATAGAAGCTAGTCCTTTTGTAAGAAATGCCCTCTGACCTTTTTTAATTCTAAACGAATACATAGAAATATCAGCGCCTGTACCAGAACTTGTAAACTGAAAAATATCATTAGAAGTCATTTTTCCGGTTAGGCTATCAACAAGCTTATATGTGTTAATTCCCTGCCCGTCCGGAGTCTGTTCAGAAACAAAAAGTGGATATTTTGCCTTTATATTATGGCAATAGTTCCACCATTCAGTTCGCTCTTTGTCTTCGATTTTGTCTTTGTTAGAAAGCATCTTTTGTAAAAAAGATTTTGCATCTGCATGAATTTTGAGATAAGGATGAACGCTGCATTTATTCATTTCGTTTTTATCTATTTCTACCATAACATGTTTGGCTTTTCGTAAAAAGCTTTCAAAATCATAACCAGTAGAAAGCAGATTAAGACGAGTTCCTATTGTCAGCACAAAATCAGCATTCTGCTGGATAAAATTTGCATGTCTGTGGCCAACTGCGCCAGGCCGGCCGAAAAACAATGGATTATCATCTTCAATTAAGTCTACGCCATTCCACGTTGTCATAACAGGAACATTAAGTTTTTTTATAAGCTCTTCCATTTCTGGAATTGCATTTGCAAGACGGATACCGTTTCCTAAAACAACCAAAGGTCTTTCTGCTTTATTAAAAAGATCCATTGTTTTTTTCACATCACTTTCTTTACATTCATACAAAGGCATTTTTTTAGTAAAACGAGGTAATCGTTCTGGCTCAACTTGAGAAGCCTGAATATCAAGAGGAATATCCAACCACACAGGTCCCGGCTTTCCTTCTTTTGCAATTGCAACCGCTTTATCAAGTTCATAAAGAATATCTTCAGGTTCTTTTATCTGAACAGCATATTTTGTTACAGATTTTACAAGCTCGACAACATTCACTTCCTGAATGCCAAACTGCCGGATTTTCTGGTTGCGAACTAAATCTGCTCTTTTTGCCTGTCCTGAAATAAAAATGACAGGCGTCGCGTCAAGCCATGCTCCCGCAAGACCTGTAATAGTATTTGTAGCACCGGGACCGCTTGTTACCACGCATACACCAAAATTACCGCTTATGCGGGCATACGCTTCTGCCGCAATCGCACAGGGCTGCTCATGGAGCATACAAATCGGCGTAAGATTTTTATTATGCCCTAGAGAATCATCAAGGTGCATTGCTCCGCCGCCTGGCAGATAAAACACATGCTTTACGCCAAGTGAGGAAATGTAATCAAAAGCAAAATCTGAAACCTTTACCTTCATTTTATTCTCTACCTTCAAGACAATATTTCATTTAATGAGTCTTTATTGTAAACAAACTCTTTTATATCATTAACTTCAAACATTTTATTAAGAGAAAACATTTCAAAAAAAATTTTATTAGGATAAATAACGATAAGTTTTTCTCCTAGTTTATATAATAAATCGCAAAAACCACTTCTAATTGATATGACAGTCTCACATTGAATTGCTATTCCCAAAGCAGTTTCCAGATCTGCATTTAACCAAGAACAACTCTTTGATAAATAGTTAATTTCAGAAACAGCATTATACACAACATTAAAACCCTTCTGTTTATAATATTCTGCTATGGTGTTCCAAAAAGTTTTATCTATGGCAAGTGTTGTGGCAAGTGTTGCGGACTCTGGAGCCAACAGAACTGTTTTTTTCAACAGTTTTTTTTGCGGTAGAAGAGAATAGTTCAATTTGCGTGAAAACTTAGTAGAGGAATTTAAATAAAATGTAAATCTTGTACAAGCCAAAAAATCATTTATTTTTTTCGTAGCCCACTCTGCCTTCCTGTTTCTCATATAGTCCAAATGCGCAATAAAAAAACTTTTTTTAGAGGGTTTTAAACTAATAAGTCCTATATCTCCACAACATTTTTTCCAATTTCCAAAAAAAATATTAAACTCTGGCATATTAAAAATATCAAAAACACTATTTACTAGCAAATAATTTTCAGGTTGTTCATTCAATAATTTGGGAATAACTGAATGACTTTTTCTAAGAACTGTAAAGATTCTGACATTATTCTGTTTCTCTATCTCGTCTTTATACATGAAAAATAACATTGTATCCCCTAGCGAAGCTGGTAATAAAGCAATGCAAAAATCATTTTCGATTCTATTATCTAAAACATCTGTCAAGGAAACATTTTCATTTGATAAAGTTTTTTCATTTAGGGGAATAAGTTTTTTTAACTCATTTATATAATAATTCCTAGCAAACTTGGAGATAATAAAAAATCTTGACAACTTTATCTTCAATTTTAATATAAGTGTTCTCTTGTTCATAAAATATTATTAAACCTCTTTGTTAATTATAAAAGTGGGGACATTAAAAGAATCTCGTTTTGTACAAATTGCATAAGCCATTTTTAAACCGCTAGGTTTATTATCATTTATTATAACTCTTTCCCCGTATGGGGCTTCATAAATAATTGAATTATAGTGAATATTATGTTGTTTTAAAAAGGATTCCGTTTGTATTGCGTAATCTTTTTTTCTTGATGTAATAAAGATAATCATATCATTAGGAGAAATAGATTGGAGAAATTCAAGACTTCCTTTAAGAAAAGAATCATGCCCATCTAGTTTATAGCCATTGTGTTTTAAAATAGTGCCGTCTAAATCCAAAATCCATGTTTTTGGAAGAGTTGAGAATTCAATCGTTTTTTCTAACTTATCTAACATTTTTCAGTTGCACTCCAATATGTCCACCAGGATGATTTTTCTTAAAATCTGAAAGCGTTACTCCGCGTCTATTAGCAATTTCCATTGCCAAACCTTGCAAAACTATAAGGTTGACTGTTGTTGAGTTATTAGGAATAATATTCCATTTGTCACCTTCATTCTCAAGTTCCAAAGATATTACCCCCCCCCTATAATTATGTATAGCTTTTTCAAGTTTTGAATTTTTAGTAAAAGTTAAAAGCCAAATTATACAATTCCGTTTTTCAAGCAAAGTTTCTAGATAAACAGACTCTTCGGTTTCACCAGATTTTGTAAGAATGATGACAATATCATCTTCTTTTACCATGCCAATATCACCATGAACTGCACTATTTGTATTCATAAAAACAGCTGGCTGACCGACAGAATTCATCGTACCAACAAATTTGTCACAGACTGGAACATTCTTTCCAAGTCCAGACACAATTATTTTATGCCCGCTTTCAATTGCATTCACACACGCTTCGGTAAGAGCGTTGAGTTTTTCGTAATCTAATGAATTCACGGATGCTGAAATTGTTTTTATTATAGAATCAAAATACTCTTTCATATTTTTCTTATTGTGAGCAATTAGCCCAAAACCTCCTCTAGATAATAAAGCCCGTTGTAGAACGCGCCGCAGATTGAGTCGTAGTCATGCCATGCGTAGGTGGTGAGCGAAAGCCAGATTATCGCGTGGAGAGCCTTTATCTGTTTTCTTGAAACCTCATTGCCAAGCAGTTCAAAGAAGGATTCCTCCATGTCTTCCCAGTGGTTCGAGTCGATTTTGAGTTCAACATCGCGCTCGCGGATGTCAAGACGGAACCGCTTTAAATTGAACTGGTCGTAGTTCCCCACGACAGAGTAGTAGACCTTCGCCCAGTCATAAGCCGTGTCACCGTACAGCTCGGTTTTCCCGAAGTAGCCGCGCGGGTCAATCAAAACGGGGCTTCCGTCGGTGCGGAGCATCATGTTTGAAAATGTGCAGTCGCCGTGAATCAAGCGGAATTCAGATGGGTAAAATGAAGCAACGATTTTTTCAAGCTCCTCCCAGTGGTAGAACACATTGCGGCAAGTCCTGCCGTTCACCGTTACGGTCTTGTCGTTTGCGAACGGAACAAGATTCCGCACTTTTTCAAGGCGCGCCTTTGTTTTTCCGATGTATGCGTCATCATAGCTTTCTCGGTCGGCAGGGGCAGACTCCAGCGTCTGCACCGACTTTAGGCAGCCGATTATTTGGGAAAGAATCTGTTTTTTTTCGTCAGAACTGATGGTGGAGTATTCGTAAATGTTCTTGCCGTCGATTTTTTCCATAGTGAGCGGGTCGAGCGCGTAAATCTTCGGAATGTTTTTGAAATTCTTATCGGCGACCTTTGCGTACCACGCTTTTTCGCGGACGGCAAGCTTTTTTCCCTGCTCGTCTATTCCTTCTTTTATGATGCGGTCGCCTTGCATTGTCATGCGGTTGAACGGGCGGCATTTTTCCGTTGCAAGCTTTTCATATTCAGAGAGAAGCCCGAATTCGCGCGTCCGTGCAAGCGGAAGCTCCTTAAAGGCGATGTTCTTCCCCGAAAGGTAGCGGACGAATTCCCCTGAGCCGGGAACATCAAAAATCCGTTTTTTGTCGCTGAAAATGAAATGCCCCGCCACGCCGTGGTTTTCGCTCGGCTCTTCGGCAAAAGCACCGCCCTCGTACTTCCAGCGGCACTTGAAGCCGCGCGACACGCCGATGTAGTCGGCATTTTCTTTTGGAAGCGCGTAGTCCTCGGGAAGAATCAAATCGCACCAGGTAAGCATGAACGGCTCGTTTTCTGGAATGAGCGCAAGCGCGTCCGAAAGCCCCGCGCATGTACCGGGCTTTCCCGCACCGTCAACAATTTTGTAGTCTACATCGGCAAATGCGGCGAGATATTTTTTCAGCACATCGATTTTGTAGTCGCCGATGACGATGAATTTTTTCTCGGGGAACTGGCGGAACAGATGGAAAATCATTGGGAGATTCTGCACGGGCAAAAGAGCCTTCGGTTTGTTGCGCGTAAGATGCTCAAGGCGAGTCCCTTTTCCGCCCGCCTGCACGATGATAAATTTCACTTTATTGCTCCTTCAAATATGCTCTCAGTTACAAACTGGATGCTCATCTTTCCTTTTGTAGACAGCAAAAAATCGGTGAACATATTCTCAATCTCTTTGTTCAGTTCGTCCCATTTTCCGTCAGGGTTCAAAGTCGGAAGAGAAACATCTGCATAGCTCTCATTGTATGCGGTCTTAAAACCGTCAAAGCCTGCGATTGCGACATTCTGGACTTCAAGCTTGCTCAAAAGTCGGAGGACACAGATAACGGCATTGTCAAAGTGTTCCCAACCGCGCTTTATGACGCTGTTGAAGTTCACGATAATTTCATCATTTTCGCCAGAAGTTTTGATATTTGAAAGAAGGATTTTCTTCAATCCTGCCAGTTTCTTTCCGTAGGCTTCCTTTGCATACTGGTAACGCACGGAATTGATAAAGCTGACAAAATCGCACTCATAGTTCTTATGAACTGCATTCACCGCAATGACGACAGGTTTTTCGGATTCTATGAACCTCTGGACTTTCTCCTTCTCAGAAACAATCGTCTTTCCGGGAGCCAAGAGCAGTATCGTTCTACCTGCGAATTCCTCGCGCAAAGCCTTTAGTGCAAGAGAGTCGTCAATAATCCTGTCTTGATTCTCCATGTAGCGTTTTTCAAGCAAGTCATAGTCATAAGCCCTTCGTTCTGACTGGGAGAGCGATGCGATGATGTTACTCATATCCTTTGCGTTCGTGCGGTGGTTTTTCTGTAGGTATGCGATGTTGTTCACATGGCACTGGTACACGCCCGCAATGAAATACGGCGTTGAGTATCCCCACGAGTATTTTTCTTGAATGCCCGTCATGTACATGTCGATGGCATCAAGGATTTCGTTCATGTCATAGTTCTTGTGATGCTTTCGGTTCAGGTAGTTTGTCATAAGCTCTGTGGTCGTATTTCCCGCCCCACGTCCCATGCCACATAAAGAAGCATCGGCAATGGCATCGCGCCCCGCTTTTTCTGCAAGCTCCACAAATGTTGAAGACAGCGCAAAGGCAAGCTGCTGGTTGTTGTGCGCATGGAAACCGATTTTTATGTCTTTTGAAAGTTCCCTGTCAAGAATTGAGAAGATGCGCTCAAGGTCGTCCTCATACATCGCGCCGAAAGTGTCAACGATTGAGACTGCGACAGGTTTCACTTTGTTCATGGCTTTTGCTAGTACAAGCAAATCGTCATCGGAATAGGCAAGCGTGTTCGCAGCCTGAAAGAATACCTTGTATCCTTTTTTCTTAATCTGCTCCCCGATAGCAATGCCTTCCTCATGCTTGCCGTGCGGAAACACGACGCGGATTGCGTCAATAGATTTTCCGTTATACTGCGGAAGAACAGAATCGTCATAGCGGTTGTAGTCAATCATCGCAACATAAGTAGCGGAAGATTTCTTCTCTAAAAGATACGGTTCGATATCTGACGGCACATGGAAATAACTGCTTCCTTCTTCATGCGGGGTGTCTTTGAGCCAGCCACATTCGATGATTTCCGCATTGGCATCTTGCAAATGTTTAATTATACCTTTTAATGCTGGCTCGCCAAATTCCGAATTATTTACATATGCACCATCACGAAGGGTACAGTCTAAAAGTTGAATCATTTAATAAAAACCACCGTTTTATTTGTGCAAACAAGAAAACGGCGGTCAAATCTAAATAAGGAAGGCATAAAACTATGGTATATGGTTACATTCGTGTCAGCACAGACAAGCAGAGCGTAGAAAACCAGCGAT